>Ga0315551_10003549_pt1 | contig 11084 bp, 8 predicted proteins | sample SalMarSW160290MG_FD_203678 | JGI IMG/M metagenome (GOLD analysis project Ga0315551, IMG submission 203678) | Salt marsh sediment microbial communities from the Plum Island Ecosystem LTER, Massachusetts, United States - Salt Marsh Sediment SW1602-90 ... | reverse complement strand
CAGATAATTGAAAAATATGGAAGAGATTACTGGATAGTGGGGGCAATTCCTTGTACTATATTTGAAGTATCCTGGGGTCTCCGCGGCTTAGACAAGTTTATGATGGATATGATTTCCAATAAGGATTTCGCTCATGCATTAATGGATAAAGTAATGGAATTTCCATTGGCAGCCGGCAGAAAGCTTATAGAGCTAGGTGTTGACATGCTGTGGACTGGTGATGATGTAGGCATGCAAACTGGAATGATGATATCACTGACTTTATGGAGAGAGTATTTTAAATCCAGGTATACAAAACTTTTCAGCGAATTCAAAAAACTTGATCCCAGCGTAAAGATAGCCTACCACAGTTGTGGTAATTGTGAGGCTATTCTGGACGAAATGTATGAGATAGGCCTGGATGTTATAAATCCTATTCAGCCTGGTGCTATGAATCCTGCATACATAAAGAAAAGATACGGAGAAAAACTAGCCCTCTGGGGTACTCTAGATGAGCAGAGAGTACTCCCCTTTGGAACACCTGATGAAGTGAAAGCAGAAGTAAAAAGACTTATAAAAAATTGTGCCCGCGGAGGAGGTTTTATTTTAGCTCCAGCCCATAATATCCAATCAGATACCAGCATTGAGAATATATTGGCTTTTTATAAAGCAGCAAAAGAGTACGGCCATTACCCTATGCACTTATAGGACATTAGAAACTTTTCTAAGAAAAAAATAATATTGGCCAAGGGGTGAAAGTGACTAATTATGAGCGGTTTGTAAAGACTATTAAGTTTGAGTTACCCGATAGGATTCTTACCTATGATTTTGTTGACAACAGAGAGTTGTTGGAAACTTATGGGGGGAAAGGAGATCTCATCGAACGAAATGCTCGGATGGCCAAAAATATTGGTTTAGACGTCATGAGGTATATCTACGATCCGGTTAATCACTGGATGGGTTCAAAAATAGAGAACTGGATACGCTTTTTTGGTGTTAATCCTGACAAATGGGAGGTATCTCAAAAAGGGGGCACTGCTTGGATTTCCAAAAGACCTTTTGCTGATCTTAAAGAATTAGAAAAAAATATGCCCAATATGCCCCAGAAAAGTGAAATAGAGAAGTGGTATAAACCAGCAATAAAGAAAATAAAAGAAATTTATGATGAATATGACGTGGTGTTTATCGGAGCTATAGAAGGCCCCTGTACCGACGCTTACACGTACGCTGATATGGAGCTTTTCTGTGGGGCTATTTATGAAGCTCCAGAATTAGTCGATCATCTCATGGAGTGTACTTGTCGTTTTTCCGAGATAATCGCTGAGATATTTGCTGAAAACCCCTCTGCTCCTCTTATGTTTATGGGAGAGGATGTAGCAGGAAAATCTGGATTAATATTTAGTCCCTCTTTCATAAGGAAGAAACTTTTGCCTTTGTGGAAAAGAATTGCAAAACCGATCAAAGATAAGGGTTTTAAATTTCTCTTCCATTCTGATGGAAAACTAGCCGATCTACTTCCTGTAGTCATTAACGAATTAAAAGCTGATGGAATCAATCCTATTGAGAGAAATGGTTGTAATGATATTTTTGAAATCAAAGAGAAACATCCTCATACGCTTCTTTTTGGAAATGTCTGTTGCGAGGTAACATTACCTTATGGAACAGAAAAGGATGTAGAAGAAGAAACCCTAGAACTTATTAGAAAAATTGGGCCTCAGGGGGGTATTTGTATTGGTTCATCCAGTGAGGTTCATGATCTTGTTCCAGCTAGAAATGCTCTTAAAATGTATAAGGTAGTTCACAAATATGGGGTTTATCCCATTAAAGCTTAATAAATAGCACGCCTGTGCGCTATGTTAGGAAAATGTTAGGCCAGAACATAAGGTTACCTCCCTTCATATTTACAAGCTTTTGTGGCGGTTTTCCTATTTATGTTCAGACTTCTGACTATTTGCTCATAGGTCATTCCAAGTAGACGCAGCTGGGTTGCTCTCTGGGATAGTTTCTGGTATAAATAGGGTGGCTGAACAGGCAGTATTTTGATATCGGCAGTTTTTTCAGCAGTGGTTCGAATTGGTTGCAACCATGTCCGACAGACCAAAATTGCGGGAGAGGTGACTGAGTGGTTGAAAGTGCACGATTGGAAATCGTGTGGGGGGCTAAAACCTCCTCGAGGGTTCGAATCCCTCCCTCTCCGCCACTGCAACCAATTCGAACTTTTGTGTTTCTCATCTAATAGAGCAAGGCTTTGTATCTTTTGTCCCGGTATTTTCTTACCTTATGCACCTTTCATAACAGAAAACCTTGCCTTTCCCATAAAATGATATATACTATTCATTAGCATGAGGTATATAGGACAATGGTCCTCTTGTGAGGAAATGACACCGCAAGGGGTATAGTCTGGCACGTGTTTTCTCGGGTTCTTCTCCAAATGAGAAAGCGAATAGAGATAAGAAAATTTGGCAAAAACGCAAAGTTAACCCGTATAGAACTTGACCTAACCCAAACTCAACTTGCCCAAAGAATCAATTCCAAACAGAAAAGCATCTCTCGTTATGAAACCGGAGCATCATTACCATCTATAAAAACTCTGGTCAAAATCGCCAAAGTTCTCAAAAAACCAGCAGGGCATTTCTTGGATGAGTAAGGTGTAGAGGATGTGTTCCCAGTTTCCTTTTTTATTCCCTCAAAGGGGCTGTCTTAATAATGAAGTTCAAAGCCATTTGTCGCTTGCTCTTGTTTTAATAAGATCTTGGCATACAATGAAGCACTAAAGATTTGGGTAAGATTAGGACCCCTAGATACTCTTGAATAAAGATAAGGTATTTCAACTATAGTAAGAAATATCCGCAATACTGCGGATAATATTCTAAATTGGAAGCATAAACGCAGTAATGCATTTATAAGTTGTTATGTGCAATTTCAAACAAACGTATTATAAGAGGTGAAAAGAATGGAACTTGAATGGCTCGCAATAATAATATCGTCTCTCACCCTCGTAGTCTTCTTAATATCCGTAATGCTAATCTATCGACAAATCAAGCAGGTTGAAAGAAGTATCCGGGGGAGTACGTATCAATCTATGATAGATAAAGCCTCTGTTATCAATCGCATATTTGTAGACAACCCCGATTTGGCAGATCTTTGGGGATCTGTTAAGTATGTTGGTGTAAAGGGCGAATCTAAAGAAGTGCGTCAAGCTTGGATAATTAAAATGATCACGGATTTCTATGAGAACATGTATTTTCAACATGAGCAAGGCAATATCCCAGAAGAAATTTGGGAAAGATGGAGACGACATATAATCAATGTATTTAGAAATACTAAAGTTCAAGAACAATGAGGTAAGGCAAAAGATGTTTACTATAAGCCATTTCGGGAATTTATTGATCACGCTCTATATGGTGAGGCTTGAAACAGCGTATAACAGAGCGTATCTGGCTTCGGTGCTTCGCACCTTCGCCAAAATTCCCCTTCGGGGAACTTCAGATACGCTCGGAACGTTATATGAAATGCCGTGCCATGAATATTATGAATCCAAATCGATATAAAATTAAACGAGGTATATAGATGACCGCGAAAAAATTACCTTTCTTACAGTCGCAAATATTGGAATATTTATATCTTAAAATATTTGAAGGCACAAAACCTTCTATTAAAGAACTATCAGAATTAACAGGCTACCCAAAAGATAGTAAGATCCAACAAAATGCAATTCATCTACTGGCTAAAAAGGGATTTATTGAGAATGTAGATGATTTTAGATTCGTTGTCCCCTCAAGCAAAAAAGCTTTTTTTGATGAAACAATACAAAAAATTAAAAACCAAAATGTAGAATATGATAGGGGGCTAATTGAGCAAATAGATAAAAAGGGTTATCGGCAATTATCACTTTTCCCTGAGTTTCAGTCTATAAACGATTTAAATCAATATGGTGTTGTTCACCAATGGTATGATTATCTAGAAGATTTTCCGTTTTCTCTTTTAGAAGAAAGTATTAAAAAATATAAGTTAAAAAAAGGAAATTTAGTCTTAGATCCCTTTTGTGGTAGTGGCACTACTCTAGTTTCAAGTAATTTTTTTGGATTAAATGCTATGGGTATAGATAGTAACCCCTTAATGTGTCTTGTTTCTAAAGTTAAAACGACTTGGGATATTGACATTGAAAGATTGGAAGAAGTTTATAAAGAAACAAGTAAGAAGTTTATTAAGTTGGCATCAAATCTTGAAAATTACAATTTTAAAAATGATTTTTTAAGGAGGATGCCAAGAAGAGAGTTGAATCAATGGATGAGTCAAAGAATGCAAGAAGAAGTTTCTTTAATGAAAGATTTAATAGAGGAAATTGATGATGAAAAAATAAAAAAACTTTTCTTAGTAATTTTAGGAAAATCGGCTTTTGATACCTCTTATGTAGCATTATGCCCGGGAACTACTTTTTATCCTCATAGGCAAAAAGACCCTTTTTTTAATGTCCTCTGTAAAAAGATAATTCAAGCACATAAGGATTTAAAACTTATTCAAAAATTTGATACTTATGGCAAGACAAAAGTATTTAATAAGTCAACCACAGAAGTGAGTTCCTTTATTGATGAAAACTCTGTTGATTTCATAATAACGTCTCCTCCTTATCCAAATGACCTTGAATACACAAGACAAACAAGATTGGAATTGTACCTCCTAGATTTCGTAAAAAATATGGAAGATGTCCAGAAACTAAAAAAGACAATGGTAAAAAGCAGTACAAAACTGATTTATAAGAAAGATAACTACAGTGAATATATAAAAAGCTTCAAATCAGTTCAAGATGTAGCGGAGCAAGTGGAAAAAGCATTATCTGATAAGAATTGGGGATTTGATTATCCTAGAATGATACGAGAATATTTTGGTGGAATGTATGTTTGTCTAAAGGAACTTTACAGAGTCATGAAGAAAGGTAGTTATAATTTGCAGGTTGTAGGAGACCAAACTTACAAAAACATAGTTATCCCGGTAGGTAAAATTTTTGTCGAAATGGCTAAAGATATAGGATATGCTGATGCACATATAGAGCTATTTAGGACAAGAAGGAGCACAACTCATAATATACCACTCCCAGAAGAGATTGTGGTTATCAAGAAATAATGAAAAAGTGAACTATGAATAACACACATAGAAAACATTATCCTGCAGAAGTATTTGGTTTTCCTATTAGGAATAAGTCAAAAGAAGCAGAAAACATTAGAAGAAAGTATATCTGTCCATTTAATAACAATAACAAATGTTCTAAGCAGAGTCGTTTATTGACTTATCCGATGGGAGTTTGTTCTACTTGGTGGCCAAACAACAGTCCTATAGCCATTTGTCCCAGAAGGCTTTTACAAGATAAGACCATTTTTGTTAATGCGGCAAATCATGTTTTTGGAGGCATTGATAACGTTTTATTGTTTTCTGAGGTGAGACTCAAAGGCATCGGTACTTTTGATTTTGTCTTGGTGAAACATAAGCCAATTAGTGATGAAATTGAGGATTTTTGTATTGTAGAGTTTCAGACTGATTCTACAACTGGCACAGGAAAACTTGTAAAAGCAATAGAAGAGTATATAAAAGGAGAAGATATAACAAGGAAGCCTTACGCATTTGGAATGAATACCTACAATACAATAAAATTAGCCTTCGTCCAAATGCTCAATAAAGGACAAGTTTTTGAAGTCTGGAACAAAAAGATTATTTGGGCAGTTCAGAGATATGTTTATAAAAATATGGTGGATAGATTTAGACTTAAAGGTATGAGGTATAACGAGGAAGATGCTAATTTATTCTTTATTTACGATATCGACTACGGTTCTAACCCTAATAACTATCAACTCGTATTGGAGGAGATTAAGTCTTCTACGAAAGAGAATTTAATGAGAGCATTTCAAGGAGCGGATTTGCCAAAAATAGATCATTTCATGGAAGTATTGCATAAGAAATTACGATTAAATTTGGGGATAAAAATATGAGTAATTTTAAAATGGGTACGGCACAGCGTATAACATATAATAAAGGCCCTTTGTCAAGGAAAAAAGTCCCCCTATGCTGCTGACAAGCAGCAGTTCTTTAATTTACAAAGTTATGCCGAGTTACGCTAGTTGCTCTTTCTCCCTGACTGACTCGTTATTTCAATGATGGATGTAGATTCTCCTTGAATCTGCACCAAACATATAAAGGGGATTGATGTAGGTATCTTATTAGTTATCTACACTGGCCCTTGAGATTCTTAATATCAAAGGTCAAACCCAGAAATTTATCGGTACCCAACCGGCCTCATTCACCTATATGGCGAGGGGGTATCCTGTATTTTCTTGGCTAAGTACAGGATCCCAGTTATCGAGGAGATACTGGTCAGGGCAGTTCAAGGTTTATGAAAGAGCAAAAGCTAGAGGACAGTTCTTTAATAAATTTATAGCTAGGAGAAGGTGGTTCCCAATCACGGCGGAGGTTATATTCATAACCAGTTATACGCAAGGGATCACCACCACCTCCTCCTTAACAGCTTTTTATCCAAATAGCAACCTTTCTCTATAAACACATTGTTTCCTCATAACATGATAGGTAGCCTGAGCCAGTTTATGAGAGATGATTGAGGAAGCTACCAATCTAGCTGCTTTTTTTCTTTTGGCTGATAGTTTATCATGCAATCTTCTGATCCTAGGATAGTGTCTGATAGCCATAATAGCTGATTGAGAGAACGCCCATTTGAGATAATGATTACCTTGTTTGCTATTGGGGCTGCGATGGGTTTTATTCGAAGATTGGTGGATACCTGGAACGACTCGACAATAAGAACAAAATGCCCGTGCATTGGTAAAACGGCTAATATCCCCTACTTCATAGAGTATGGTGAAAGCAAGAATATCACCAATACCAGGGATAGTTTTTAATAAGTAGAAGGTTTCGTCTTCCTTTGCTCTTTCTAATATCTTTTTATCTATGGAATCGATTTGTTTGGTTAAGAGATCTATACGCTCAAGTTCCATAGTAACCTTCGAGCGAATAAAAGGGTGATGATAGAGCTTCTTGTATATCCTTTTCAGTAAGATGCTTTACCATATTGCGGTTATAGCCCTGAATGTTGTACCGAAGGAGCATGCGGCTAATAGCTCCATACTCTGTGGCTCTCTTAGTTACCAGGCGAATACGTTCTCTCAAAAGGTCTCTTATAGGACGCAGCTCATAAGGATAAATATAAGCTTGGGAAATCATATTTACTCTTAAGAGCCTGGCTAAAGTAAAGGCATCCCATTTATCCGTCTTTTTCTTTGACCAGGAGATAGCCTTAAGACCTAAGGTATGAGCGAGCTTAACATTATAGTTTCTGTTCTGAAGACCGTAGACGAGCCATTCCCAGTTAAATGTTGATTCTGCCACAATCTTGAGAGATAACTTATAGGGATAGAGCTTTGATTCTATTTCATCCAGATCATTATCCATCTTCTTGTCCAGCAGTCTTTTATCATTTTCGTTGATTAGACAAAGATGACTTTTTCTTGCACCGAGATCAATTCCGCAGTAAAATGACATTGTGCACCTCCTTTGATTGAAAGGTTGTGGGACCTTTTTGAGGATCCCCTTAAATTTGGTTGCGATCTGTCTCTCAGATTGCCCTGGGATGACGATATCCTAAGACATTGGGTATCGTCAAGCTCCTTTTAACCAAATCAAAGGGGGTGCCTTTAATAATTATCACAGCATAGGCTTGGCCACACTTCGGCAAAACGTCGTATATACTGGAGATGTTGTGCGTGAGAACGACTAGAATTTGAGACCATAACTTTGGAGCAGGACATCCTGTATGAAATCCTAGGTATTATCCAACAGCGCTTTCTTTAACGTAGATCTCAAAGACATTGTTTCTTAGCCTTATCCCGTATATCCGGGACTTTGGAATCCAAACTTTCGTACCGTTGTCGATCAATATAGCTTTGTCAGTTTCCTGTAGGATTCGCACTCTGGCCCATATGTATTTTTCTTTAGGATACAAGAGATCATAAATACTAAATAGCCAGAACATAAGGCTACCTCCTTCCGTACTTGCAAGCTTTCATGGCAGTTCTCTTATTGATATTTAAGCTTTTGGCTATCTGTTGGTATGACATTCCCAATAAACGCAGTTGAGTTGCTTTTTGGGATAGTTTTTGATATAAATAGGGTTGACGAACAGGGAATATTTTGACATGTGCAGTTATTTCAGCAGCGGTTCGAATTGGTTGCAACCGTGTCCGCCAAAACCCAACCCCCTCACCTTTCAAGTTAACTTCTTATTGGGCAGATGACTTTAGTTTATGGTCATCAACTACTCTAAAGACATCAGGATTCCAATAGACCGCAGGACTCTCTTAAATAGACCCTCAAAAAACGGTGTGCATTGACAAATAAAAAAATTTTGCTAACAATCAGCTATGAAGTTAGGTCTTTAACAAGGGAAAGGTTAAAAATAAGGCCGGAAGGAGGTGAGAACGTAGGAGGCCGTTCAAAAAGTCTCCTGAAAAAAAGAGTGCTTCAAAGAATAACTTCTCTCTTCAGGAGCTTTTGTAGAGAATCGAACCAAGTCCGAAGGAGGACAATAAGATGAAAGTTAAAGGTTGGAAAGGTATGCTGGCATTAACGTTGTCGGTTTCGTTGTTGACAGTTCTCTTGTCTCAGGTAACTCCGGCTACGGCTAAAAGTTATGTTTTTGCCTGGATTCCCAAAGCTCTCAACAACCCAGTGTTTGCTCTAGGAAGAGACGGTTCCTTTAAGAAAGCCTCAGAAATAACTGCGAAGGGGCCAGATAGTGTAGACGTTATTTATACAGGTTCAGTAGCTTCCGATGCTGTTGAGCAGGTAAGAGTTATGGAAGACATTATAGCTAAAGGAGTGGACGGTATTGGGGTTTCCTGCAATGACCCTACTGCTCTTGTGGATGTGATTGATATGGCTATAGCCGCTGGTATTCCTGTTATGACCTGGGATTCCGATGCTCCCGAGAGCAAAAGATTCGCCTATCTGGGAGTAGAGAATTACGCCGGAGGTAAAGCAGCAGCCGAGCTTTTAATCAAGTACATGGGAAAGGAAGGTAAGGTTGCGCTTCTAACAGGTGTACCTGGTGCTTTAAACCTGGAGGAGAGAATCCGTGGTTTTAAGGATGGTATCAAAGACTATCCAGGCATAGAAGTCGTTGCAACTGTTGCCTGCTACGATGATATTAATCAGGGGGTTCAGGTAGTAGAAGAGGCTATGCAAGCACATCCAGACCTTGACGGATGGTTCTTCGTGGGACTATGGCCCATGTTTGCTGGTAGAGGTGCAATGCCCCTGTGGGAGGAAGCTTCTCTTGCTGGAAGATGCAAGAGTGTCGCTTTCGATACCTTACCGGTAGAACTTGAATGGATGAAAGATGGTCTTGTAGTTGGGTTGGTAGGACAAAAATACTGGGGTTGGGGCTACGATACGATCCAGATGTTATACGACTATGTAGCCCAAGGGAAAAAATTCCCCGATTGGGTTGATTCGGGAATGGATATTGTAACCGAACACAATGTCGATGCTATGATTGAAGCCTGGGAAACTCACGACTTTACCAAACCTTTGCCTCCTCCCTTTCCTAAATAGTAGAATTAGCCTCGGAAGTTTTCATATGGACGAGGATAGATTGAAAACTGGCGAGGATAATTCCCTCGCCAGTTTTCACTAATCGACGCTGATAGGGAGAAAATTAAAATAATAGATCCAAATTTGGCCTTTTTCTTTTAAGAGAAAAAAGGAATGGAACGAAGAGTCAAAAGCGGTAAGATAAAAACCGAAGGTAGCCAGAAGAAATTTCCTGGATTGATAAGTAGAGTAGCAGGAAATCAAGTAATAACTATTTTGTTGGTCCTCATAGCGCTGGGTACGTATTTAAGCATCCACACCGGAACTTTTTTAACCTCTTACAATATCTTTAATATTTTAAGAGCTTTTTCCTGGATTGGTATCAGTGCTTTTGGCCAATCAATGGTAATTATAGGGGGAGGCATAGACCTTTCTCCTGGCTCTGTTATGGCTCTTTCAAGTATCATCACTGCTATGCTTCTGGCGTGGGGAGTGGATGTTAGTATATCTGTAGTGGCTGGCTTAGCCCTGGGAGCCTTTACAGGATATATAAATGGTATCTTGATTAGTAAGACAAAGCTGCCTCCTTTTATCGCTACTTTAGGAATGATGAGCGTTGCTCGTGGCTTCTGCTATGGACTTACCAGTGGATGGCCTATTCGTCATCTCCCTCCTGGTTTTCTTTTTTTAGGTCAAGCAGATATCCTCATTCTTCATTGGAAAGTTCCTTTGCCTGTTATCTTCATGATAGTATTAGCCATTATATCTTTCATTTTTTTAAACAATACCAGATATGGATATCATATCTATGCTGTGGGAGGAAATGAATATTCTGCTTCTTTGACCGGCATAAATGTTGGAAAAATAAAGATTTTGATATACACTCTTTCCGGTTTCTTTGCCGCCATCGGCGGACTACTGATGACCTCCCGGCTTGGAGTTGCTGCTCCTACGGCTGCTTCAGGCTATGAACTTGACATAATAGCAGCAGTTGCCATTGGTGGTATCAGTTTAAGAGGGGGAGAAGGGAGTATCTGGGGTACTTTAATTGGAGCGGCAATTATGCAGGTAATTCGAAATGGTTTGGTTCTTATGGGCTTTCCTGCTTACTGGCAACCGGCAGCCATAGGAGCCGTAATTATTATTGCTGTTATGATAGATCAAATTAAGAAAGCTAAGGCCCAATGATTTTAACTGAGGAGAAAAGAGGACTTGGAAGATAGGGCTGCCTTGAAAAAAAATTCAGGTACTTACCCAATACTAGAAATGAGAGGTATTTGTAAGTATTTTGGAGGGGTTCATGCCCTGGAAAATGTGGATTTTGAACTTTATCCCAAAGAGATACTGGCCTTGGTTGGAGATAATGGGGCGGGAAAGTCGACTTTGATAAAAATAATTTCCGGAGTATATATTGCGGATCGAGGTGAAATCTATCTTGAGGGTAAGAGAATCGAGATTCAAAGTCCTTCCGACGCAAGAGCTTTGGGTATTGAAACAGTCTACCAGGAATT
>Ga0315551_10003545_pt1 | contig 11094 bp, 9 predicted proteins | sample SalMarSW160290MG_FD_203678 | JGI IMG/M metagenome (GOLD analysis project Ga0315551, IMG submission 203678) | Salt marsh sediment microbial communities from the Plum Island Ecosystem LTER, Massachusetts, United States - Salt Marsh Sediment SW1602-90 ... | reverse complement strand
TGGGTACTGTGGGGAAAAAGCGAGAAGGGACAGAAAAAGAAATCGCCATGTGGCAAGATCATGTAAAACTCGCACGCGGTACGAAGGGATATGATCTCATGTGGAAACATATGCGAATGGTCAGGGATATCCAGTTTGATTCTTTCGAACCTGTTTTGATGGGGGAAATGACGCAAGACCTTTGGAAATAGACCGTTTTTCATACATAGTTTCAATAAGCTCTAAAAACTAAAGGGGGTCGTAAATATGAAAATGCCAAAAAAAGATGAAATAAAAGAGCTCTTGGTCAAAGGCTGGATGACGCACGATGCCATGTGGTTTTACAACTGTCTGCAAGCATGTGGGATCGAGAAGACGAACAAGATAAACAAGGCGGCGGTCAGTGCAATGGCGGCGATAGAGATCAAACGCGTCCAAAAGGCCGTGGGCGTGGAAAAACTTAATACCTTTGATGAGTTTAAGCGCTTTTTTGAAATAGCCATGAAGATTGCAACTGGAGAATTTATGAAATATACCTACAGCTCGCCTGCGCATAACATAATACATGGCGAGTGGAAATCATGCTTTGCTTACGAGGGGGTGAAGGGACTGGGGGTCATTGACCAATACGAATGCGGTATCATGCTGCGAATTGAAACTTGGCTCGACACCTTGGGCATTAAATATGAAGCGGAACCCAAAGTAACAGGGTGCATGATGCACACCGATGGCAAGTGCTTTCGTGATTACAGGTTTTTCTTTGACAAATAAATCATAAAAGAAGGGGATGACCATGACGGAAGATATATGGATACTGGTGCAGAAGCACCTGGGGTATAGCGATGAGGAAATGAAGATTTTCCTGGCCAGCCCGAGGAATGCGGATGTCTTATCCAAAACGGCTTTAATGCTGAATAAAACAATTGTCGCTGAGGTTATTGAGGCACATGGCTGCGACAGCGGTCATAAAGCAGGCGACAAGTTTTATTTTGACGGCCGCGGTGTCAGTCTTTTGACAAAACTCGGGCCCAGCAGGGTTTGTATTTTTGCCTTGCATTCAATTGCCCTGGCCATGCCGGCATTAGCTGAGCTTATGTATGCCGGTGTTGATCCCAATAACATGAGGTTCAACAGGTTTGGCTGTGTTGATGTTGGAGTAAGGTGCGGCGGGTGGGGTCATATCGTTATGGAAATTAAGGTTGAGGATCGAAAAAAAGCCAAATATTAAACATACTCAGGAAATCGGTTTTGATAGCGGCTATTATATGAATTATTCTTCTTCGTGACTTAGAGCCTTCGTGGCAAATAAAAAAAGGAGGAAAGTACCATGAACCAAAAGATGAGTATGACCGCCTACTGCGGTCTCTACTGCGCCGAGTGCATCGCCTATCTGGCAACCCAAAAAGATGATGACCAGGAAAGAGAAAAGGTTGCCCAACAATGGTCAAAAGAATTTAATGTACCCCTAAAAGCTTCAGACATAAACTGTGACGGCTGTAAAACCGAAAATGGCCGGCTTTTCGGGTTTTGCCAAATGTGTGAAGTGAGGGCTTGCGCAAAGGAGAAGAAGATTGAAACCTGTGCCCATTGCGTTGATTTTGAATGCCATAAGATCCAGGGAATATTTAAACTGGTACCATATGCTAGAGATGCCCTGGAAAAAGTAAAAGCGACCTTATGAAATAAGTATAAATAGAATATGACTTTTGTCATTACTTATTGGAGATACGATGTGCCGAAATGAGGTTTACTGCGGCCGTACGGTTTTATTTAATGATACATGACTAACTAAGTTCTCATTTGTCAGCCAGGTGTATAGACCGGTTTCAAGACGTCGATCTCTCTTTCCATTGCCGATATCGCCACAATGCGGCCAGGGCTTCGGCAGCCATCTCCGGCGAGGTGAGGACCGGTATATCTGGTCCTGCGAGTTCGGCAGCAAGGGCCACAAAGTCATCGTGACCCACAACGCATACAACTAATGGTTTCCCGGGAGCCAGCTTTCGGAGGTTTTTAATTTCTCCAAACCGCTGAGCTATGTCGACTCCAAGGGCTTTTAAGTTAAGCAATATCGCGTGGGGTATGGTAAAGATGGCCAGCACCATATCGTATGTAGGATCTTGTGCCATTGCCCTTAGTGCCTCTTCGAACAGCCCTGAGGGGCCGATATCGAGAGGATTCTTGATATTCATCCAACCCGGCGCATTCTTTTGTATCTCCTGTACGACTGATGTGGATAACGGCGGTACCTCGAGTCCGGCGATGACCGCTGCGTCGGTGGCAAGGGCACCCATACTCCCACTTCCGGTAACGATCCCCAGATTGGGCCCAGAGGGAAGTGGTTGAGACGAGAATACCCTGGTAAACTCGACGAGTTCGTTGAGGGTCTTCGCCCGTGTGACACCGGTCTGGGCAACCATACCATCATAGAGATAGTCTTCTCCTGAAAGGCTACCGGTATGGGAGGCCGTTGCAGCTATCCCTTGGCCGGTTCGACCGCTCTTTAAAACCAATACCGGCTTATCGCGGGATACCCTCGATAGAGTCTGGGTAAGGAGCCGCCCATTGGCTGCGCCCTCCAGATACATCATAATCACCCTTGTCAATGGATCGTGGTGGAGGTAATCGAGTATTTCACTTTCGTCTACGTCGATGCGATTACCCAGGGTCACCGCCTTGGAAATATAGAGCTTTTGAAGGTGGAGTTTATCGAGCAATATATTACCGAACACGCCACTTTGGGCGATAATAGCCGTATTGCCGGGAATAAGGGCCTCATCGAGAATATCGGTTGTGCTGAGGCCATTGTCGGTATTGACCACCCCCACACAGTTTGGGCCGAGCGCCCGTATGCCGTATTGTTCCAAGACCCTTTTTGTCTCGGCCTGCAACGCCTTTCCCTGTTCCCCTGTCTCGGCAAACCCTGCGCTCTCGATAATCGCATGACGAACACCCCGTTCGCCTATTTTGGAGAGGACTTCCGGCACCCCCGGCGCAGCTACAATCACGATGGCGAGATCCACCGGGTCAGGGACTTCGCTAACGTTTCGGTAAACTGGCATCCCATGCAATTGCCCTCCCTTGGGGTTGACCAGATAGAGGCGATCCTCCCATCCCCGTCGCTTGAGCAAAAGGGGTATACCATAGCCAAAGCCGAGAGAACTCCTGGCTCCAATTAGAACGACTCCCTGTGGCTCAAAAAAAGTTCGAATGGTGTTGTGTGATGCCATATCGTTTGTATCACCTATGATGATTGAGTTTCCTGATATAACTAATAGCGGTAGAGAACGTTATTTGTCAAGGATTACTTGTACGGTGCGTCTGCCACGCCATCGCGAAATACAAAAAATGTGCTTTACTTTGCGTGCTACTCTTTAGTAAGGTAAAGGGGATTGGATAAGTGTATAGTTTTAGTATATAGTATATGCATATTACCATATGATGTAGAGTCCTATTCGCTCAAAAAGAGGACATGATAAACAACACTAAACACAGGGATGGAATAATGAAGGTTATTGAAGAGGCACAAAAAAGAAAAGCAAAATCGTTATCCGAGTACCAGTCAAAATTATTGCTGGCTGAGTACGGCATTCCCATTACGCGGGAAGGTGTTGTCACCACAGCCGACGAGGCCGTAAAAAGGGCGAATGAAATCGGCTATCCCGTGGTCCTCAAGGGATCGGGAGAAACGATCAGTCACAAAACAGAGATGAATCTGATCGCCCTCAACCTTAAAAGTAATGAAGAGGTCCGCCACGCGTTCAAGGAATTAACCACCGGTCCCAAGGCTGAGGTCAAAGAAGTGCTCGTTCAGGAGATGATCAAGGGTGATCGAGAACTCGTGGCAGGGCTCATCCGGGATGCACAGTTCGGTCCCTGCGTCATGTTCGGCCTGGGCGGCATATTCGCCGAAATCTTGGAAGATGTTTCGTTTCGGGTCGCCCCCCTCACCCGCTGGGACGCCATAGACATGATGGATGAGATTCAGGGGAAAAAAATTCTCGATGCCTTTCGAGGGGAACCGGCGGCGGATCGCGAGACACTGGCTGATATTCTGGTAGCCGTAGGTCAAATCGGCTTGGATCACGAGCAGGTCAAAGAAATTGACATTAATCCGTTAACCTTGGCGGACGGCAAGCCGATAGCCGTGGACGCGCTTGTCGTCTTTGAATAGACGGATCGTATAGAGTTTTATCCTTAATAAGGCTAAAAGGCCTCCTTCGGCATCTCCACCACCTCACGCCCGTCGCGCACACACGTTTCCAGTTGCGTTGCCGTTAAAGGCAGGACGACCGCTGCGAAGTAGGTGGCCTGTATGACCTTGCCTTGATAGAATGGCGTATCCTTGCCGTTGTCGATGGCGTCCTGGGCGATCCGTGCCATATCCAGAAGCCGCCAGCCCGCAACAGCATCCCCGAAACTCATGAGGGCGGGATAGGTATAGGAGGCCCATTGCAGCGGATCTGATCCGGCCCGTCGTAACATCTCGGTCGCCACCTCCGCCAGCTTGTCCACCACCCGGGCCAGTTCTCGCACCGAGCCTCCGAGGCTAGGGTGATCCTTGTTCCCCTGGCAAAAAGACCCGATCTCCTCCATGAAGGCGCGGAATGGGGCCCCATCGTTGATCCGCATCTTGCGCCCCATGAGATCCGAGGACTGAATGCCATTGGTGCCCTCATACAGGGACATGATCTTGGCGTCCCTGAGGTACTGTTCGATGGGAAATTCGCTGGAGTATCCGTATCCGCCGAAACACTGCATGGCGGTTTCGCACACCCTGAACCCCATATCAGAGCAGTATGCCTTGATGATGGGTGTCATGAAGTCGACCAAATTTTTATACCGGCTCTTTTCTTCGCCATCAGGAAGTTCCAGCGCAAGGTCCGACCAGAAGGCCCCGAGGTAGATCATAGCGCGCATCCCCTCTACCATGGCCTTCATCCAGAGCAGCATGCGGCGCACATCGGGATGATCGATGATGGGTACAGGTCCCTCTGTGCGGCGGGCGACATCGGAGCCCTGGATCCTCTCGTTGGCGTAGGCCACGGCATTGAGGTAGGCGGTGCTGGCCATGGTCATGCCGCTCACCCCGGTGTTAATACGGGCGGCGTTCATCATCTGAAACATGTGGGCCAACCCTCTGTTTTCCTCTCCGCAAAGATATCCGATGCAGTCGTCATGGTCGCCGAAACTGAGTGCGCAGGTTGGCGAGGCGTGCAGGCCGAGTTTCTTTTCTACTGCGGTACAGATGACATCGTTCGGCTCCCCCAGAGAACCATCCGGATTGACCCGGATCTTGGGGACAATGAAGAGAGAGATCCCCCGCACCCCTGGGGGCGCCCCCTCGATCCTGGCCAGGATCAGGTGAATGATATTGTCTGCAATATCATGATCACCCCACGAGATAAAGAGCTTGTTTCCCTTGATCTTATAATGGTCCCCGTCGGGGTAGGCCGTGGTCTGAGTGGCGGATAAGTCGGAGCCGGCGTTCGGCTCAGTCAGGGCCATGGTACCGGACCACTGACCCCCGTACATCCGGGGAACGAAACGTTCCTTGATCTCCTCGGTGGCAAAACTCTCGATCAGGTGGGCGGCGCCGTGGGTGAGACTTGGCGCCATGTTGAATGACTGTGCCGCTCCATACATCAGGTCGTTGATCACGATCCGCATCATGTGCGGAAATCCCTGACCTCCATACGTGTGGTCTCTGGAGGCCGCGATCCACCCGTTTTCGCCATAGAGCTTAAAGGCCTCGCGAAATTCCGGGGCGCAGCGCACCTGCCCGTCCTCAAAGACCACACCCCATTGCTCACCAATCTCTTGGAGGGGATCCACCACCCCTTTGGCAAACTTGATAGCCTCGGTGACCACCATGTCCAACGTCTGTTCGTCCAAATCTTTGTAGCGGTCCAGCGAACAGAGGGATCCAAAGTTTAACTGATCTTTCAGGATAAAGAAGATATCTCTTTGGTTTACTTTAAAATGCTCCATAGCACACATAAAACTCCTTTCTTTTCTTTATATACTATATCACGGCTTTTGGATAAAAGTCCTTTGAATCCATATACGATAAAATCCTAAAGACTTCCAAAAGGCGAATAGTATACTGGCAGTCAAGGTGAATTGACAAGAATTTATTTGCCTTCCCTATTTCTGGAGGATTATAACGAAACATTACGTGCGCACAAAGAGTCTTCGAGCATGCCGTAATGGACTGTAGGCGTGGATACTACCGAGTAAGTGTGGGCTCGTCGAGGAAATTCGGGTGCCGGGCATTCCCACCAGAGGTCAAGGCGGCTTCTCCTTCCAATAATCAGTCCGTGGTAACGTATTGCTTGCGGATCTCCTTCTTGAGAATCTTACCGGAACCGCTCTTTGGAAGCGGCTCCGGCGCGATGGTGATAACCCGTGGGTATTTATAGGGAGCGACTCGCTCCTTCACGTAGGCCTTGATCTTTTCAGGGTCGATCTGGACTCCCTCCTTGGGGACCACCACTGCAGCTATTTCCTCGCCCAGATCTGGATGAGGAAGCCCGTATACCGCTGTCTCTGAGACCTCAGGGATTTGATAAATGACCTCTTCGATCTCGCGCGGATAGACATTGTAACCGCCGCGGATCACCAGGTCCTTTTTGCGGTCCACAATATAAATATAGCGGTCATCGTCCATGCGGGCGATATCTCCTGTGTGCAGCCAACCGTCTCGCAGCGTTTCCTCGGTGGGCTCAGGTCTGTTCAGATACCCCTTCATCACGGCCGGCCCTTTAATGAGCAGCTCGCCGATCCCACCGGGGGGAAGTTCTTTTCCGTTTTCATCCACAATCTTGGCGCTGAATTCCGGGATGGGAAGTCCGATGGAGCCGGACTTGGTGGGTCTGTCATATGGGTTCTCCACGCAGACAGGACACTCGGTCAACCCGTACCCTTCATGGATCGTGGTGGCGAAGAGGGTCTCAAAGCGCTTGATAAATTCTACCGGCAGGGAGGAGCCCCCGGAGATGCAAAACTTGAGAGAAGTCTTCTTGGGGGGACTCTCTTCAGCCACCTGGATGAGGCGGTTGAGCATGGTAGGGACACCGAAAAAGATTGTGTGCGCCTCCCTCTCGGTCACTGCGATGACACCTTCCGGTTCAAAATGGGTAAAGAGCTCCACGGTGAGCCCGAGGTACACGGACACGTTCATGACACTGGTGATGCCGAAGACGTGGTAAAGCGGCAAGGCGCCGATGACGACCGTATCCGGTTCAATGACCCCCCGCATCTCGGCCAGGATGCGGGCATTGCGTGCCAGATTGCCGTGGGTCAACATGCCCCCTTTAGGATCGCCGGTGGTACCTGAGGTGTAGAGGATATTCAGTGTGTCGTCGGCCTGGGTGGGATGAATCGAAAAGGATGCTTCCTCGGCGTAGGCCGTTTCCAGATTCTTGAAGTCACCCGTGGCTGGGGGGTCGAGGGCGAGCTTGATGGGGGGAGAACCGTGCTCTGCGAAGACGCGACTGATCTCCTCCAGATAGGGGGCGGCACCGATAAAGGCCTTTGGAGCCGCGTCTTTAAAGATGTGAGTCAGCTCATGGCTGCGAAAGAGGAAATTCACCGGGATGATGGCCACTCCCATCTTGGCCAGTGCATAATAGAGCGCAATGTAGCGGATGCTGTTAGGCATCATGACCACACAGCGATCACCTGGCGAAAGCCCTAAGTTGGTCAGCCCGTTTGCCAGGCGATTGGAGGCGCAGTCCAACTCCCCGTAGGTGATCTGGTCACCTCCGTGGCGTACAGCCGTCTTTTCTGGATGATTGCTGGCCGAGGCCACCAAGTAATCAGCGAGGTTCATGGAACCAACCTCCTTAATTATTATTAGACTCGCAAGAGCAAAGAAGCTACAACTCCCTTTTTGCTCCACTAGAATTACCGTGCCACAACTAAAATGTCAACCAAGTTTCTCTTCCCTAATTGTTATATGTCATGTGGGATTTTAGCAGTAGCATTACACAATATCCTACATTCATATTGACAAGCCCCATTACCTATATTAGCCTCCCTAAGTATAAAAGAGTAAAGACTCATCTTGATTTTTAGGCATCACAATGTAAAAACGCGAGGCCACCTATCCAAGACATGAGTTATCAAGGGATATCTTTGCAAAGAGAGGCTTTTATAAACTGCAGCTCAATTAAGGGGTCTTTGGTGCGCCCTGCGCCGTAGGGCTTCACGTTGCCTCGTAGACCTTCTATGCAGCAATAAGCTTGGAGGAGGTAAGATGAAGTTGAAAGACAAAATCTCCGTTGTCACTGGTGCTGGAAGGGGCATTGGGAGAAGCATCGCTCTGGCTTTTGCCGAGGAAGGGACTGATGTGGTCCTTGCTGCACGCTCCGGGGAGCAGCTGGACGAGGTAGCGCAGGAGGTGGAACATAAGGGCAGAAGGGCCTTAGCTGTGCCCTGCGATGTTTCATCCGTTCAGGATGTCCAGAACTTGGCACGGGCCGTCCAGGAGGCGTTCGGACGGGTGGATATTCTGGTTAACAACGCCGGCATTTCCAAGCGATCGAAATTTCTTGAATATGCGGATGAAGTCTGGCTGGAAGTCCTGCGGGTGAATCTGTTCGGTGCCTATCTCATCACCAAAGCGATCCTACCCCTCATCCAGAAGGGTTCTGAGGGCCGCATCATCATGATCGCCTCGACGGCGGCTAAATCGCCGGTGCCCTTTAACACGGCCTACAGCGCCTCAAAGCACGGATTGCTGGGCCTTACCAAGTCGCTGGCCGCCGAGCTCGCCCTCAGTGGATATCCGCGGATCACCGTGAATGCTGTCTGCCCCTTTTTTGTGGAGACGGAGATGTTCAGCGGCCCCCAGGGATATGTAGCCCAGATGAGCCGCAATACAGAACGCCCTCAAGAGGAGGTCGCCAAAGATGCGGCCAGCCGCAACCTCCAGGGACGGGTGCTCAGGCCCGAAGAGGTGGCCGCGCTGACCGTGTACCTCGCCTCGGACGAAGCCGAAGGCCTCACTGGCCAGGCCATCAACATCTGCGGCGGACGGATCTTTCACTGAAAAGGACCGAGGGGATCCCCTGGTTGCTGAGTAAAGGGGCAGAAGTCCCTTGAGATCCAATAACAATACCCCTGGAATCTTTAAGGAGAACAAAAAGTCAACGTAAGGGGTGACCCCTTTTTTCGCTCGCCGCCTCAAAGCCCAGATCAAAGGCCATTTTGTTCAGCTCCAGCCGTTCGCCGGAAAAGGTCTCCTCAAGGGCCGTGAGAAATCGCTCCTTTTCCAGGGGCACCCAGCTCAGGCCTGCAAAGGCCCCCACCATCACCACGTTTTGTGCTTGAGGATTACCTGCCTTCTTGGCCAGATCGGTTGCCTTAACGATCTTTAGCTCAGCGGCAAGGGTCTCTATACGGGAAATCAGGTACTCCAGAGGGGGATATTCCACCTGTCCCTGAAGGGCCTCAAGGGGGTATAAGGGCCGGTCATTCATGACCACCCGGACCAGGGTATGACCGTAATCCTGGAGCATTCGGAGTACCTCCAGGGGTTCGAATCCGATTATGATATGGGCTTCTCCCTCGGGAATGAGGGGTCCGTAGAGGTGCCTCTTGGAAAGTCTTACATGGCTCATCACGGATCCACCCCGCTGGGTTGCCCCATAGGTCTCTCCCACACTCACAAGATAGCCGTCCTCACAGAAGGTGCGGGATACAAGGTCCGACGCAAGGATATTACCCTGCCCCCCCACCCCTGAAATGATGATATTGAAAGGATCAGGGAGTAATGGCATGTTCCCCCCCTTCCTTTGGTATCCTAATGGCTTCCTCAGGGCATAAGGAGGCGCACACACCACACCCTGTGCAGAGTACCTCGTCGATCAGGGCCTTCCCCGCCTTCTCGTCCCAGATATTGGCTGGGCAGGAGAAAACCCGGCTGCACAGCCTCGAACATCCGCACGCATCTCCCAGGCAACGATCCTGATCTACATAGAGAGGGGGGCTGGGTTGTTCTCTCATCGCCTTGAGCGCACACGCCTGCCTGAGTATGAGGACGTGGAGTCCCCCTTTCCTGAGCAGACGAAGGATCGTCTCAGTGGTCTCATGCACCTCATAGGGGTCTTGAATGGTCACAGGAATATCCAGGCTCTTGACGAGCTCCACCATGGGCACAGAAAAGGTCGCTTCACCCGTGGCAAGAATTCCGGTTCCAGGATGGGGCTGGTGCCCTGTCATGGCGGTGGTATCGTTGTCCAGGACAATGAGGAGAAACTGAGACCCGGTGACCCTGGCGTTAATGAGCGGGGGAATCCCTGCGTGATAAAAGGTGGAATCTCCGATGACCGCCACGGTGGGCTGCTGGAACCCCGCCTCACTGAGTTTGCCGAATCCACTCGCAAGGCCCGTGCCAGACCCCATACAATGTACGGTGGAAAGCGTCTGATACCCCCCGGGCAGGACACCCAGGGTATAACAGCCGATATCCCCCAGGACAAAGCCGTCTCTCCCGTCCAAGGCCAGGGCGGTCTTGATAGCCCAATACGAGGCCCGGTGGGGGCATCCGGCGCACAGGATGGGAAGCCTCAGGGGCAACTCTATCTTCGGCAGCTTCTCCGCCTTCTCTCTCAGGCCTTCCCGCCCTTTCTGAAAATCCATGGTGAGGGCCTTGGCCAGGGCCTGGGTGGCAATATCGGGATCCAATTCTCCCATGCCCCGGGATTTCATCACCCAGGGGACGTCTCCGGATCGTTTTCCGAGAAATCGGAGTCGCCCCAGGTCATGCCAATGCTGGGCGGCCAGGATCTTTGTTTGATCCTCCAGAAAGGGTTCGATCTCCTCCAAGAAGAGGACCTTTTCCGAGCGCTTCAGGTTGTCCAGCACCATCTTCTCAGGCAGGGGCCAGATGGTCCCTACCTTGAAGATCCCCACCCTGCCCCCCACACCCAGCCGTTCAACAGCCTCCTGGGCATAGAGATAACTCACGCCGCTGGTAAAGATGGTCAGTTCGGGCTCTGCCGGGCCTGCGTAGAGATTGAAGGGGGATCCTTCGAACCCCTCCAGGGCCTTGTCCAAACTCTGATGGGTATTCTCATGACGTGAGCCCGCCGTGACGAACCGCATCTC
>Ga0315551_10003542_pt1 | contig 11101 bp, 7 predicted proteins | sample SalMarSW160290MG_FD_203678 | JGI IMG/M metagenome (GOLD analysis project Ga0315551, IMG submission 203678) | Salt marsh sediment microbial communities from the Plum Island Ecosystem LTER, Massachusetts, United States - Salt Marsh Sediment SW1602-90 ... | reverse complement strand
CGGCGCCGTTCGAGCTCACCAAGCGGTTTCTGGATCTCACGCCGGGAGCTTTCCCGGCATATTCCATGCTCTCGGCATTCGGACAGGCGGCACCGCTGAATCTGGAATTCCAGCGAGCGAATCGAGTTCTGCCGTTTCCCTTCCACTTTCTCAGCAACATCCAGATGAACATCAAGCCGAAAAACTACTCGTGGTTGGAGTTTTATGATCATCTCATTGATGTCACGAAGTACTCGTATTCCCCCCGCCTAATACTTCGACGGTTCCTGGCAAACGGAGAGACGATTCCGAGGTGGCTAAACGTCGTGCGGGCATTTTCGTCAGAAGGCTCCGCTCGGGCCAAGTATTTCACCGAAATACGCCGGCGATTAGTTACCGACCGATCGTTCCGACGCTTCTTCGAACAGGAGACGACCGAAATACCGCAATTCCTCGTGCAGTGGATACGTAAAGACCTGGGTAAGTTCTGGGACTGGCTGCCGGATGGAGCCTTGCTCCACGATCCCAACGCCTATCTCTTGTCACAGCAAAATACAAGTTCTTCCTGTAGTGTTCCACGAGCCAGCGTTACCTGATGGTAAAGACGGCATTCGACGCTTCGCACGCTGACAACCATATCAATAACTGAGAAATAAAAAAAGAAGACCGGCTGGAGGCCAGTCTCCTTCAAAAATCAAGCTCGTGAAAGAGTTGTCACGGGTCTCATTGCGTCGCCGTCAGTACGACTTGCGGTAGCCATTGCCACCGCTGCGGTTGCCACTTTGGACGCGTGGTTTCGCTTCGTTGACATTCAACGAGCGTCCATTCAGCTCCTGGCCACAAAGGCCACTAATGGCAGCAGCTGCCTCGTCCTTTGCCGACATCTCCACAAACGCAAAACCTCTTGGCTCTCCGCTGTACTTGTCCGCAATAATGTTGACGGTCGAGACTTCACCAAAACCCTCGAAGGCCTGGCGTAATTGATCTTCTGTCGTATCGAACGACAAGTTTCCGATGTAGATATTCATTCTACACTCCGTAGTTGCTTATCCAGAAGTTAACTGCGTTCCGATGAAGTCAGATACTTCAAGATAAATGACATGTTGCGCGTGATTGCGCGATCAATTCGAGATTACGTTTTAGCGGAGAGTTGTAGATTAGGACAAAACTACGATAAAGATCGAACTCAAATCAATGCTAACTACTAATTATATCAGATCCTTCGATAAAAACCTACGATTATTTTTGCAAAACACAGTTTATTTTTCGGTTTCCCCTCAAAAAGGCCGAGGCATCTTCGATCCGATGTCTGGCCCAAGGTTCTGATAACATGTAGCGCGGTGTGGCATTTAACAGGCCGCTCTGCCTTACCAGTCTTGATTTTGCAGCGGGTTACGCCGCCGCATTCTCGATCACCCAGTTGATGAAATCGTCTCGTAGCCCCCGCTTTTTATATAACTCATTTAATATCATGGGGTTATGTGGCTTGTTGATTTTAGATTTTATCACCCTTGGCAACCATTGCAAAAATGACTTTATCGATTCAGACAATTCTGCTGACAGTATCAGTATCGCATAAATAAAACACTTCTTTGATAGATCAATATATATAGTATCCATAATCTTTCTTCCGTGAAACAATCAAGAAAGTTATCAAGCTTCAGCTACGATAGAGTAGGCACGTATGATTGTGTCTGGCAAGTGTCCAAGCTGCGCAACCTTACGCCATGGATCAGCGAAATAGTAATCGTCACCAATAAGAACTATGTAATCTGCTCTATGTTGATTCTTGGTCTCATCTCGCTTCTTCCGACTTTCCTTATGGTGAAAACGCTGGTATGCTCCTAAGTCTTCGGGATTATCGCTGCTGAGATCTGGACACAGATGACTGAGCGATTTTGCTTTACCTCTAGGTATTAGTGGTATGAAGCTGAAAGCTATTCCCTGGGATTCGTAGTGTCCTATCATCTCACTTGGAAGCAACGACTTGAAGTCTTTTGAAATAACCGCTATTACTGCTATATTGAGCAAGTCCGCCTTCGCGGGCGGTAACTCCTGCTTGCACTTGATGACGTTATCCAAGCTTTGTGCTCTTCCTTTTTCCACATCAAAGTTGTGGTGAAAAGTGTCAATGCTAAGGTAAACACGAAGTGGCATAATTGAGCCATCGACATATTTCCCGAAGAACTGTTGACACCTACTGTAATCAACGAAGAAACTCCCATTTGTAGTAAAGCCAGGAGTGAAGCCAGCTTTCGCGATTTCGAGCAGAAGATCTACTAAGTCTCGATCCCTTTCTGTCCACAAGGTTGGTTCACCACCGGAAAAGTGAACCCAGCATATACTTTCCAGGCTACGGCAATCTGAAAGACATGACTGGAGCTGTCCGAAAGACAATTTATAGTCAGGATCCATAGGCTCATCTTCGCGAACACAGCAAGCACATGTGAAATTGCACTCCTCCAGTAGGAAGATCATCATCAAGGACTTGTCATCAATCTCAATCTCCATCAACAGGTATTCCCATCCGGAGTGTTTATGTCTCTTCGCAGGCCAACGTGATACTATACAACGCCTTTTCACGGCAATTTATATTCTTATAGAATCAATATCAACAAGAGTCAACAGGGGAAGGTAAAATTATAATCGTCCGCCAACGAGTTCCATTTATATATACATAACCTGCAAAAACTCCAAAGCAGTCACCTGCAATCTATACACTATCTGCTTGAACGACACAAATCCTATCTGGGTATCCACCAAATCGGGGGATCTTTGCTTACGATATTCGTCCAGTTCTTCGCAAGAAAGTGAGTACAAGAAACCACTTGCCTAAGGGGAAAGCATGCTTAACTTATATTCTTGGTAGAAGCTTCCAGCAACCACCTGTGATCTATGTTGAGCGTTAGTATGTACCTGTCAATCACTCCGCGAAAGCGTCGCGGTGAACCGCTTCCTGCTCAAGCCGTTATACCTAAAGATTCAGATTATGCCGCTATCGAATAGAGGACTCCGACTGGTTATCTATACCCTGTGTTTTGCCTCAGGTTTCTCCGGGTTAGTGTACGAAGTGATCTGGTCAAGGCTGCTTCACATCATCCTTGGGAGTACCACCTATGCGGTAAGTCTTGTGCTAACTGCCTTCATGGCTGGTTTGGCGATAGGGAGTTTTTACTCGGGAAGATTAATAGACCGACGGACGGAGATACTCAAGATCTATGCCTATATTGAGGTTGGTATTGCCTTGCTTGCCCTTCTGTCTCCGGTGCTTCTGAACGCACTCAATCCTCTCTATGTTTGGTTGCACGAAAGGATGTTGAACTCTCTTCAATTTCTGAACCTGATTAGGTTCATATTGTCCTTTGCAGTGCTGGCAGTGCCAGCGGCCTTGATCGGAGCGACCCTGCCGGTTCTAAGTAAATTCTTTGTAAGGAAAAGGTCGGAGTTAGGAACAGACATCGGTGGTCTCTACGGATTCAACACGCTGGGAGCAACTGTAGGTTGCTTCATCACCGGGTTTTTTCTGATTGAAGCAATAGGAGTCAGGCGCACTATTTTTCTTGCAGCAACTATAAATCTGACTATTGCAGCGGTTGTATTTCTGCTGAGGAAAAGGTTTGCGAGCGCATGGGCTGCTCCGAACAAAGGTCGAGTGGCTGATGTTACGCTCAGAGAACCTCAGATGAAGAAACAGTTCACGCTTACGGGATCCCTGCCTCGCCTGGTCATACTAGCTTTTGCCTTGTCTGGTTTTGTCTCCTTGGGATACGAGGTCCTCTGGACCAGAGCAATAAGTTTCTTCGCCGGCAACACGAGCTATGCTTTCAGTACGATGTTGACGACCTTCCTTTTAGGCCTGGCTTTCGGCAGCATTGCTGTGTCCAGATTCTGCGACAAAATGAGAAACCTTCTCACCGGGTTCGGCATAGCGGAGATCTTGATTGGCTTCTGTGGAATTGCCAGTATCGCGTTATTCGCTCGGTTGTTTCGTCTTTTGGAACCTACAGCTTACGGGGAAAGTGGCGCCACTCCCGTGTGGATGAAGTTCACTTTCTCGTTTCTGGTGATGCTGCTACCCACGCTGCTGATGGGTGCTATATTTCCGATCGTCAGCAAACTTTATACCCGTGGATTAGATCGATTAGGTCGTAGCATTGGCGATATCTACTCGATAAATACCGTGGGAGGTATTATTGGTTCGCTGGTCGCCCCTTTTATCCTTATTCCGGCAGTGGGAATCCAGAAGGGCATTCTACTGCTTGCCGTGCTGAACCTGGCGATAGGTATCATCCTGATCGCCTACAATCCAAAAACTGCTCAAACTCGCAAGTATGCATATATCGTCTCCACCGTTCTGTTCGCGATGGTTTTGATCGTCGCTATTCCAGTTGGCGAGAATACCTATTCGTCTGCAGGTAGTCCGATAATGCCGTCGGGCAGTTCGATCTACTACGAAGAAGGTGTAGCAACAACGGTCGAAATATTGGAGGATAGCCATGGTAACAGGCATCTAATTCTGGATGGGGGAGTAAATGCATCTACAACATCCATAGGTGTGGGTACGAGAGTGCACATGCTAATGGCACAGTTGCCGCTCCTTCTGCATGAGAATCCTCGAAGCATCCTTCTGATAGCCCTTGGCTCGGGAATGACTGCTGGGGCGACTCTTGCTTTCGAGAGCTTAGAGGTTATTGATTGCGCCGAAATATCGGAAGACGTTGTTAGGGCAACCTCCTATTTCTCCGGGTGGAATCACAACATCGTGAATTCGCCTAGATTCAATCTGTACATCGAGGACGGAAGGAATTTCGTGCTCACAGCGACGAGGAAGTATGATGTTATCTCGACCGGTATCGTTCATCCGAAGCATAACACGGGAAACGCCAGTTTGTACAGTGAGGATTATTACAGGATCTGCAGAAGCAAGCTCAACGAAGGAGGTGTAATCTGCCAATGGGCCCCATTGTATGGGTTGACCATGACTGAATTCAAAATGATCCTCAGGACGTTTCACAAGGTATTCCCTCACACTAGCTTGTGGTTCGCTCAGTCGTTTGGCTCCTTGGGCAACAGCAATGCCTTGCTAATAGGCTCTCAGGACGGTTCAACAATTGACTATAGCAGGCTCGAGAGGAACTTTCAGCAGGCAAGAGTTACGTCAGATATGGAGTCGGAAGGAATCAACGAAATCCCTGAGCTTCTGGACTGCTTCGTTATGGGGAGGAAGGTTCTGGCTGAATTTGTGAGCGGCGAGATTGACGTGACCACTGACGACCGACCGCTGCTCGAGTTTGGAGCAATAGAGATGCATTATTCGGAGATCCTCGCCGAATTGGTCTCTAAGAGAGAACCGGTGTGGCCTCATCTATCCTTTGCGGAAGGGACACTAACTATTGACACTGCCCGGATGTACGGTAAGCTGCGGGAGTACTTTGAAATATCCAACAAATGTATCCAGGGTGATATTTATAATCTCCGAAAGGATTACGACAAAGCCTTGGCGGAGTATGGTAGTGCGCTGAAGATGGCACCAGATCAAGGTGATATCCTGAACCAGTTCCTGGAAATACAGACACATGCGCATAAACACTTGGTAAGAGAGTTTCTCAAGCGGAAGGGAGGACAGGCTTCCGACCTGAACCAGTTCCTTCAAATGTTGGAGATCAATCCGACGGATGCGGAGGCCGTATTCCGAATTGGCTTTGTCTATCAGAACGTAGGTTGGCTAGATGCGGCGATAGGCCAGTACGAGCAGGTGCTTAGGATAGATCCTGGTAACTCGCAGGCGCGGCACAACCTGGCGGTTGCTTACAGCAAGAAAGGGTGGTACGATAAAGCCCTGCAGGAGTTGGAGACCGTCATAACGCTGAATCCCTCCTTCTCCGAATCGTATGCGTATGCCGGGTTTATATACGTCGGTCGAGGAGATACCAACAGAGCTATAGAACTGCTTGAAAAGGCGCTCGAAGCAGATTCGACGAATGAAATCGCAAAAAAGCACTTGTCTAAGCTCAAGTGAGCTTAGTTGAGGTCTCCCTCGGTGAAACCCAAGGTACCGTATCCTCACAAAGGAAACGGTTCTGTCGTGCCTGATCTCATGACGGACATTTTCATAACCTGCGTCGATCATGCCCAGGATTTTCAGCAAATTACTAAACATCGGCTTTCTTTAGATCTTATCCAGGGATTCACCCTGTTCACAGAAGGTCTCGCTGATTTTATACAGGAATCAAGCTCCCTAGCTCTTTCCGGCAGAAACTCAAGCATCTTATCTGCTGTTTTCTTCTGGTCAGCCATGTTTGAATAACATTCGCTTGTCTCATCTGTCTGCCTTTGGAAGGATGATTAAACAGCCATGCCGAATATTTGTATATACTCCAAACGACATTAACTGATGATATAAAAAGGCGCCTCCCTGCACGGATGATACTCTCCAGCCAAACTTGTCAAGTACCTCTCTCAGCACAGGGGGCCCCTTTGAGGAGAAACCCAACCGGAACTAAAAGGCCATGTGGTCAGGACAGGCCTTCACTGATTTTCCGGAAAAACCGGAAAAATGAAGTTCCGGTTGACTTCTTTTTTTCGGATTAACTGTTGAGTATTTCTTCAACCTCCACTTTGTTTACGTCCATTATATATTGAATCCCGCTAATGTCAGCGGCTTCGTGGGTTAGAGCAGCAATGTCGTCGCGCGCAATGTGTTCCATAGCGAACTTGCGGCTGCCGCACATAAGCTGGCGTAGACCTTGAGCTAAGCGTTCATAGTACGTATAGAGTCCGATAGCACCACAGGGCAGCGCTTCAAATTCTTTGTCACTAAGCTCCTTGCGCAGATCGCCGGAGGTGACGAAGATTTCATCCCGCGTCTGGCCAAACCGTTCCACATATACCGGCAGTTGATGAGCGTCGATAGCCATACCGATTGTTTTACCGACCATAGCGGCAGCTATCGGGGCACGAGCCATACCGACCAACTTGACAAACGGAGCGCCAATGGCCAGACCCTTGAATATTTGATCTTCGAATGTAAACCCACCCGCCACGGCCAGTGCTGGAACATACTCGCCCTTGTCAGCAAGGCGCTTGGTATACTGATACAGTAAGGAATGCAGCTCTACCGGTGGCACTCCCCACTCGTTCATCATGCGCCAGGGGCTCATTCCCGTACCGCCGCCGGCGCCATCAACAGTGAGAAGATCAAGTTTGTACTTGGACGCATACTTTACCGCTCGCGCCAGATCGGCCGGAGCGTAAGCGCCTGTTTTGAGGAAAATGTATTTCGCTCCGGCTTTTCTCAGCTCTTCGACTCTCTGGGCAAACGAATCCTCGGAGACCATTCCCATGCGGGAATGCCTCTCGAATTCCTTGAAAGCACCGCGCTCGAACGCCTTTATCACATTTAGGTCGGTCGGATTGGGTATCACTATATAGCCACGCTCATAAAGCATCTGGGCCTTCTTGAGGTTTCTTATCTTTACCTCGCCGCCGATGTCCTTGGCTCCCTGGCCCCACTTCAGTTCAACAATCTCAACACCCAGTTTGTTGATAGCGTACTCCTGGGTGCCAAGACGGGTATCTTCAATATTGGCTTGTACTATAATGGCCCCGTAACCGTTGCGCTGATGGTCCTTGTACAGCTTGACGCGCCGTTTTAGATCTACGGTATCAATCACCCTTCCATTCTTGATGATTGACTCCGGATCCATACCAACAACATTTTCGCCGATGGTCAAGCCGGTGCCGGCCAGAGCCGAACCAATTGCTAGCCCTTCCCAGTTGTTCTTAGCTATGTCGGTGGATCCGATCCCGGGAATGATCCACGGTAAGCGGAACTTGAGTCCTTTGTCATGCCCGAAAGTGACTTCAAGGTTGACTTTTGGGAATATGGCCTTGTCGCTGTCCGCCTCGATACCATGGGCCCCTACGGCGGTTCCCATGATGTTGAAGTGCGAGTAGTCGACCGGGTAGGTTTTCTCCGCCGCAGTAGTGATAACCCCGAATGGCTGGGGGTAGATCACTTCATGGCCTCGGTAAGCGGACTTACCGATTTCACACATACCGATGCAGCCGTCCACGCATGTTACGCACATGCCCGAGTTAGGCGAGACAGAACCCTCGGTCCGGTTCTTCGTCAAAGTTGCAGCCGATGAGTTAATTCTTGAAAGCGTTATGGACATTGTTTTTCCTCCGTTGTCAGCCTCAATCTTTCTTTATTTCACACGCCACGCAGGGCTCCATATAGCACATCATATCATCAAATTTCTCTTTTTCGAGACATGGCGGACTCAAATTGGCGCAGCCGCCACAGATCGCTTTTCCCGGCTCGGTGTACGTGCACCTGAGAGAACAGGCCGGGCAGACATAGATGCATCCCCCGCACTGGCGGCAGACCTCGGATGTAATGTCGAACGGCGTGCCGATGCTCCGATTCTGACCGCGGCCGCGAAAGCCAATAGCCTTGGCCATCATCTGTTCTTCGCACATCCGCACGCACAGCCCGCAAAGAATGCAGTCTTCGTACTCCTGCTTGAACCGCTGTTGACGAATATCGTAAGCAGAGGCCAGATCTTGTATGGCTTTGGACTGCGGACAGGAGGCCAACAATAGCTCCAGAATCATCTTGCGGGCTTTGACAACACGCGAGGATGCCGTACGAACCTTCAGACCTTCTTCGGCCGGGTAAGTGCACGAGGAGACCAGTTTGGCCTTTGTACCTTCTCCGATCTCCACGACACATAAGCGGCAGGCGCCATAAGGAGAAAGCCCGTCCATGTGGCACAGAGTCGGAATGGGGAATCCGAGGAACTGGGCAGCCTCAAGCAAAGTCGTGCCTTTTTCTACCGAGACTTTCAGACCATTTATGTAGAGAGTGACCATGTTCATTTTTCCCCAACTATAGCAGGCTTGGCTTCTGTTTTGGTCTCAACCTCTTTGGGCTTAGTAAATTCCAGATCGCAGCGAAGGCATCGACAAGCCTCATGGGTTGCCTCATCAATGGAGAGTGATACTTCCACTTCGGCAAAGTTGCGTTTGCGCCATTCTGCTGGGGCGCGGGGCGTTTCGGCACGTTCACCCTGCTGCGCACCTTCCTCGTCTGTCCGAACCGGCTCGATATACACCCGCGGCAACCGCTGCTCAGCCGGCTGTGTCAGCTCTTCGTTTCGCAGGTAACGCTCAATCATAGCAGCCGCTTTTTTCCCGTCGGCGATAGCTTCAACGACCGTGTTCGGGCCGGTTATAACGTCACCACCGGCGAAAACGCCCGGTCGATTGGTGAGAAGTGTGGCCGAATCAACCCGGATGGTGTTTGATTTCGTTATCTCAATACTGCCCGAATGGACCTGTGAAATGGCATCAATTTCGGGATCCTCGCTTATAGCTACAACCAACGTATCAAGCTCAATGACGTGTTCGGTATCTTTTATGGGAACCGGCCTGCGGCGTCCACTGGAGTCGATGTCGCCCAGTTCGTTGCGGATACACTCGAGTCCCGAAAGATGTCCGTTGGTGGTAATTACTTTGGTTGGAGTAACTAACGTTTGAATATTAATTCCTTCCTGATCCGCAGACTCAATCTCTTCGGCAAAGGCGGGCATTTCATCGCGCGTCCGTCGATAGAGAATAGCGACGCTATCGACGTCCTTCTGGCGGAGAGCCGTACGAGCCGCGTCAATGGCCGAGTTCCCACCGCCAACGACACCGACCCGCCCTCTTGCAAGCTGTTCACCCCTCATATTGAAGGCCTTGAGGAATTCAATTGACGGATAGATACCAGCTACGTCCTCATTTTCGAGACGAAGTGGTCGGCTCTTGTGTGCGCCTAACGCCAGAAAGACAGCTTTGTAGCCGTCCTCAAACAGGTCGTCAACGGTTATGTCACGGCCAAGCGCAGTGTTGCATTTGACTGTAATATTCTCATTTAGAAGGGCATTTATCTCGTTTCTGATGACTTCCCGTGGCAGACGATAGGACGGAATGGCACATAAGAGCATCCCTCCAGGCTCATTCTCAGCCTCAAAGACGGTTACTTTATAGCCCTTTAGGGAAAGGTAGTGAGCTGCGGTGAGACCGGCGGGACCGGAGCCGATTATCGCTACTCGGGGAGGCTCGCCATCAGTCCACGCCACTCTTTGCGGTTTGTGTATTGACGGGTCAATGCGGTCTGTGATGAAGCGTTTGAGGGCGCGAATAGCGATAGCGCTGCCTCCGCTCGTGCCGGCGCGACACCTTTCCTCACAGGGGTGATGACAGACCCGAGCACATACTGACGGGAACGGGTTCGGCTCACGGATAACCCGGTAGGCGTCTTCATACTCACCGCGCGCAATGTGGGCCACATAGCGCCAGGCCTCGGTGCCGAGCGGACAAGCAGACTGGCAGGGGGCTCCCACCAGTTCCTTACAAACAAAAGCATCGCATCTTTTATCCTTGATATGTCGCTCGTATTCATTGCGGAAATAGCGCAGGGTACTTAGCACCGGATTTGACGCCGTCTGTCCCAGGCCGCACATGGTGGTGTCCTTCACGACAAGCGCCAATTCCTCCAAGAGATCAACGTCCTCCATCGTTGCCTGACCTTTTGAAATATCATCGAGGATTTCGTACATGCGCTGGGTGCCTTTACGGCAGGTGAAGCACTTGCCGCAGGACTCGTCCTTGAGAAAGTTCATGAAGTACTTGGCTATATCCACCATGCAGGTGTTTTCATCCATAACGATCATGCCGCCGGAGCCCATCATCGATCCTGCCTGAATCAGGCTTTCGTAGTCGATGGATAGATCAAACATGCTGGCCGGGATGCAACCGCCCGATGGCCCGCCCGTCTGGACTGCTTTGATCTTAGCTTTACCGACCGGCCCACCACCGATATCATAGACGACCTCGCTGATTTTCGTACCCAGCGGGACCTCAACCAGACCGGTGTTTTTGATTTTCCCCACTAAGGAAAATATCTTTGTTCCGGTGTTGCCCGGTACGCCGACCTTGGCGTACTCTTCACCTCCGCAATCAATAATGACGTGGATATTCGCCAGAGTTTCCACGTTGTTGATACACGTGGGATGGCCCCAGAGTCCCTTTTCAATTGGATACGGCGGCCGCTGACGAGGCTCACCCATACGTC
>Ga0315551_10003536_pt1 | contig 11111 bp, 9 predicted proteins | sample SalMarSW160290MG_FD_203678 | JGI IMG/M metagenome (GOLD analysis project Ga0315551, IMG submission 203678) | Salt marsh sediment microbial communities from the Plum Island Ecosystem LTER, Massachusetts, United States - Salt Marsh Sediment SW1602-90 ... | reverse complement strand
GCTGATTACTAATAATAATGCCAATGGGATTAACAATAGCTTTTTGTTCAACTGTTTAACCTCCTTCTTAGTTTTGATACTATAAAACCTCACATATATTACTCCTCCTCTTCGTTGTTATATCATCATTACCTTTTCTAGGGCGAAAAGTCAAGGCTGGATTATTCGTATACATCGTAGTACGGCGAGGGGCGAGTTGCAAGAGTAAATTTTCTATGATATCATAGATTTTACCTTGTTGAACAGGCGACTAATTTGTTCTAGCCCCGAATCCCGAACTTAGCACCTTACTAGAGCAGGTCAAAAGGCTTGGAGTCAGGCAGAGTAGAGAAATCGCAATGCGTACCCCAAAGCTGGATGTATATAATCTCGTCGTCTTCTATTTTGTTGCCAGTGAAAGAAGCATAACAGCCGCTGCCGAGAAGCTTTTTCTATCCCAACCAACTGTAACCTACCATATCAAGTCCCTTGAGAAGTCTGTAGGCGCCAAGCTTTTGGAAGTAAAGAGGAAAAAGCTTTCCCTTACTAATGCCGGTGAGGGTCTCTTTAAATATTCCAAGCAAATTTACCAGCAGCTTATTAACGCCGAAAGGTTTGTGGAGGACCTGAAAGAGGCCAGCCTCCGTGTTGGCATAACTCTTACCTTCAGCTCCAGTTTCTCCTCGACAGCCGCAAAATTCAGAGAGCTCTACCCCCATGTAAAGCTCTTCGTTGAAAATGCCCCTTCCGCCAAAATTATTGAGGATGTTTTGAATTCCCGGCTAGACCTTGGTATTGTGGTAAGCCGGGGCTATGCTAATCCTGAATTGAGGTGCATATCTATCTCGGAGGCGGAAATGATGGCACTGGTTGCTTCACCATCAAGCCCTATTGCTCAGAAGAAGCAAATAGACCTGGCTGACCTCTGTGATTATCCCTTGATTTTGGGGCCGGAAACATCAGCTACGCGGCAGATTATCTTGGAAAAGCTTAAGGCTAAAGGGTTTAAAACGTCATCACTCGTGGCTGTGGAGGTGGATAGCATAGAATGGGGCAGGAGTCTGGTTGAGGATGGGAAAGGCATAAGTTTCTACTATATGAGAAATGTTGAAAAAGAGGTCTCTGAGGGCCGGCTGAAGATACTTCACCTTGTTGATGATATACGGGTGGGAGTTGAAGTTCTTGTCCGCAGGGATGTTATTTTACCCCCAATAGCTAATCAATTTATTGCTTTAGCCAGAGAAGCATTTTCGGTGCCAACCGATGTTTTACCCCCAGGCAAAGCAACCCCGCTTTCTAACTGATATCGCTGATATCTATGACGTCATAGAAAATTTACTATTGCAACTCGCCCTCCGCCGTACTACGATGTATATATATTAAAGACGTTATTTAAGATTACTTGGTGGGCGGGCTCTGCCAGGGGAAACTGGGGTACCAGTGGTTTTAAGCTTCTTACCATCTGGTTTAAATATATTTCTCCCCCCTCCCGTGTGGGTAGCCTCAGCTGTAATCGGGCAAGTGGCATCCCGCCTTTTTGATTGTATTGTATTCCGTTAAATTCAACAGAATTAAGAGCTTTATCCGATTGACAAAACGGCGAGTTACTAGTAATATCTTTTTGCGTATAACCTAAATATTAGTATTTAATCTAATTGCCTTATTCCATGTAACTTTCATAGCTAGGCTTTAAATTACGCCAGTGGAGCTATTAAGGAGGTGATGAGTGACCTGAGACCTTTATGATGTCAAAGATTAAAAAGGAGGTTAAACAGTTGAACAAAAAGTTATTGTTAATACCATTAGCATTATTATTAGTAATCAGCTTAATTGCTATCGGTTGTCCCGGGGGCCAGACCGGTGAAGAAAAAACTTTACGCGTTGGTATGGTTCTGGGGATAACCGGCTTTTTCTCAGTCCGTGAAGTCCCAGACCTGAATCAAGCCCAATTCGCTGCGGATATAATCAACGAGCAGGGCGGGATTTCGGTTAACGGGGATAGCTACACGGTTGAATTGGTTGTCGCTGACACCAAGAGCACCATGGACGGTGTCACCGCGGCGGTTAATAAGTTGGTCTATGACGAGCAAGTTGATTTTATCATAGGACCAACCGCATTCTTCGCCGCGGCAGCGGGACCGATATGCGACCCTGAACAAGTACTTCGCATGATTACCTGGGTAGTCCATACGCCTGGAGAGGTGGATGCCAGCACACCCTATGCCTTTCTGGCTGGTAATGGCAGCATACTGACAACTTCGGCTGCCGTTAAGTACCTGAAACAGGCCTATCCTGAGGTTGAGAAAGTATCTATGGTAACGCCGGATGACGGGGCACCACCCTATGTAATACCCATTGCCACAGCATTACTGGCGGCACAGGGAATATCCATCGTTGGTGACCCGGTTATCTATCCTAATGAGACACAAGACTTCAGCACTTATGTGGCTAAACTAAACGCCATTGACGAAGCCGATGCCATATTCATGCAGAACGGTCTTGTTCCGGCTATGGGTCCCTTGGTCAAGGGGCTAAGAGAGTCAGGTAACTACAAGCCCTATGCCGGCTCTCTGCCGGCGCGCATAGGTCAGGTTATGACTATGGCCGGTGAGGCAGCAATGCAAGATGTATTCTCAATCGCTTATACCCCCGGTGACCCGGATATGCCAGCTATAGCCGGGGAGATAATCGATAGGACCGCAGCCGAGTATGGAGCTGATTATCAATTGGAGATGTCAGCCCCCAATTGCCTGTGGATTCTGAAAGAGGGCATCGAGGCCGCCCAGAGTATTGACCCAACTATGGTAAAGCAGACTTTGGAAGCAATGGATGAAGTAGAGACCATTTTTGGGCCGGCTAAGATATGCGGAGAGCAAACCATCGGGATTAAACATATCATAGCTTCGCCGCAGGCAATACAGATACTAAAGGACGGTGTTGAGGTCTCCGCTGGCTGGGTAAATCTCGGCTATATACCCTGACCCGCAGTTTTTGTTTTGCTATAACGCCGGGGTGGGGGTAAACAACCCCTGCCCCGGTGTTTGTGGATAATTCTGGATGAAAAACTAGCTAGAACAGAGACTATATGGAACTCACAGTAGCAACTATAACCAATTTGTTGATATTGTCATCCATGTACATACTGGTGGCACTGGGGTTTGCCTTTCTTTTTAATATGCTGGGGATACTCAATCTGGCTCATGGTGCCATCTACATGTTAGGCGGTTATATTGGATTGGCACTTATATCGGCAATGGGTATCAACCAGTGGGTGGCACTGGCAATTACCGCACTAGTAATAGGCGCCTTTGGGATATTCCTGGAAAGGTTCTGCTTCCGTCCCTTTGTCGGGGATTTTAACCGCATAATAATGGTCTGCGTGGCTTTAACGGTGGTTTTGCAGACCGGCGTTAACATTTTGGTGGGGACCCAGATATTATCACTGCCGCCATTCTTCGAGGGTATCCTCAGGGTTGGGCCTGTATCGGTAAGCTATGAGAGAATTGGGACTTTCGCTATTGGCGCCTTTCTACTGGGAGTAGTAATCTGGTTCGTAAACCGGACTAAGTGGGGCCAGCAAATGCAGGCTATTTCTCAGGATATAGAAGGCGCTTCCCTGCAGGGTATAAACGTCTACCGTGTTTCAGCTCTAGCCTCTTTCATAGGCTGTGCCTTAGCGGCTATAGCCGGATGCCTGATAGGGGCTTATCTGGGTTTGGGCCCTTATATGGGGGATTTTATGCTGGTGAAAATCCTGATGCTGGTTTTCCTGGCTGGTATAGGGAGCATCAGCGGCATCTTCATTGCCGGGCTTGTCCTGGGCGCACTGGATTCGATATTACCCCTTCTGGTAAGCGGTGCTGCCAGTGATGCCATCGCTGTTGCCATAGTCGTCGTTCTTTTGCTTATCCGACCCCAGGGCTTCTTCGGGCGTGAGGCAACATGACGAACAGGATGGTAGATGCAGGTTAATTAATTAATATTATGAGTGATAATCAGCTTTCTACATCTAAACCCTCGAATTCTGCAATAGGCAGTAGGAAATGGCTCAAGCCGTCCGTTCTGGCGGTACTGGTAGCCTTTATAGCCCTGCTGCCTGCGATGCATCATTCCAACTATATAATGCATATATTCATCCTGACTTTTATATATATCATTGCCGCTGTCAGCCTGCGCACGATAACTATCTCCGGTCAGTTTCCCCTCGCCCATGCCGCCTTCATGGGCATTGGGGCTTATCTTGCCGGTATGGCCTCAAAGTGGCTCGGCTGGTCACCCTGGGTTACCATTCCGTCGGCGGCGATAGTAACGGCCGGCATCGGGATGTTAATAGGCTATCCGTTTGCCAGGCTGAGGGCCCTTTACTATGCCATGGGCAGCCTGTTCTTTGGTATAGGAGTAATTTATATAGTTTATGCCGGCGGAATTTGGTCCGGTGGTTACGCTGGTCTGACCGGCATCGGGCCCATGCTTGGCTTCTCTAGAATAGCTAATTATTATTTCTTCCTGGGGTTGACCGTAGTTTCCCTTTTAGCCCTTTATAGGTTTGAATTTTCCCGCATCGGCACTACTTTGAAGGCTATTGCCCAATCGCATCTGGTCGCCTCCAGTGTTGGTATTAATGAAGCCTGGTACCGGATTCTGGCGGTGGGTGTGGGCTGTTTCTTTGCCGGCCTGGCCGGTGCCGGTTATGCTCATTACAATACGGTACTATCACCCGCCAGTTTTAACTTCATGGCAACCCTGTGGCTGGTTATGTATGTTCTCATTGGTGGGATAGACAGCTTTGCCGGACCCATTATCGGAACTTCGATTCTGGTCTTACTCCCTGAATTTGCCCGCGATTTGAAAACGTATTCCCCATTCCTTTCCGCCGTTTTATTGTTAGTTGTCGTCTACTTAATGCCCCAGGGCCTGGTTGGTTTACCCCGGATTATAAGGTCCTGGTATTCTGAACGTAGAAAAGGGAAAAAGATTGCCCATGTTTCTGGAAATTAAGGGATTAACCAAGAGATTTGGCGGTTTGACGGCTGTTAACCAGTTTGATATGCACGTTAATAAGGGGGAGATAGTAGGCTTAATCGGCCCCAACGGCGCCGGCAAGACCACTCTCTTTAACTTAATAACCGGCGTCATTAAGCTGACGAAAGGGCAGATAATCTTTGACGATAAGGACATAACTCGCAAGAAACCCCATCAGGTTGCCCAAATGGGGATAGGCAGAACTTTCCAGCTCAATCCTCTTTTCGCTGATTTCACCGTTATGCAGAACGTATCAGCATCGTTCCATCTTCACCCAAGGTCGAGTTTGCTGGGTATATACTTTAATACCAGAACCTATCGGAAGAATGAGGACTATATCCTGCAGCAGTCTCTGGAAATCTTGAAGCTGGTGGGGCTGGATAAGGTCAAGGACGAGCTGGCTAAGAATCTGCCTCACGGTTATCAAAAGATGCTGGGTATTGCCCGAGCCCTGGCGGTTAAGCCAAAATTGCTATTACTGGATGAACCCATAGCCGGCATGAACCCGGATGAAATCGAATTTACCATGACCGGCATTGGGAAAACCAACAAGCAAGGGGCAACTATTGTGGTAGTTGAGCATAACATGCGGATTATGGATTTGTGCGACCGGGTGGTAGTTATCAATTTTGGGCAGAAAATAGCCGAGGGTCTGCCTAAAGAGGTGAGGGGGAATAAAGAAGTAACTCGGGCTTACTTTGGTGATGAACATGTTGCTTGAAGTTAAAAACGTAACGGTGCATTACGGAAAGTCCATAGCCTTGGATGACGTTTCTCTGGAAGTTGCCGAAGGGGCTGTGGTCAGTATTATTGGCGCTAACGGGGTTGGCAAAAGCACTATTTTAAAAGCACTATCGGGGTTGGTGCCGTTAACCTCGGGCGAGATAACTTTTCTGAACAGCCGGATAGACAGAGTGGCAACCAGTGATATCGTAAAACTCGGTATAGTCCACATCCCCGAAGGCCGCAGACTTTTTCCTTACCTCAGCGTTTTGAATAACCTTAAGCTTGGTGCCAGTTTACGCAAGGATAAGGCTGGTATAAGCAATGACCTGGAAAAGATATTTGAGCGTTTCCCCAGGTTAAAAGAGAGGCGCAACCAGCACGCCGGGACCTTAAGCGGTGGTGAGCAGCAGATGCTGGCTATCGCTCGCGGCTTGATGGCTAAACCAAAGCTGCTGCTGATGGATGAGCCTTCACTGGGTCTGTCTCCTTTAATGGTGGACAATCTGGGTCAGGTGATTCAGGAGATTAATCAGGAAGGGGTTAGCGTTCTTCTGGTGGAACAGAACGTTCCCTTGGCCCTGCGGGTAGCCAATAAGGGTTATGCGCTTCAAACGGGCAGGGTCGTTCTGGCGGGTGATATCAACGAGTTCCGGTCTGCTGAGACTGTCAAGAAAGCCTATCTGGGGGCATGAGGGGTAGTGGCTTACTCTGACCTGAGGGCTTCGATAGGATTCATACGAGAAGCGTTCCAGGCGGGGTAAAAGCCGAAGAACAAGCCAATGCTAACCGAGACCACAACGGCCAGGATAACTATATCAGCAGTAACCACGGTTGTCATTATTCCCAGGCTGTTCACAAAATAGGCAACCAGCCAGCCTATTATCACCCCGATGATGCCGCCAACCAGGGTAAGGAGAGCCGCTTCAACCAGGAACTGAATCCAGATATCATGCTCTCTGGCTCCCAGCGCCTTGCGGATGCCAATCTCTCTGGTTCTCTCCAGCACCGAGACCAGCATGATGTTCATCACGCCGATGCCGCCCACCAGCAGCGAGATGGCGGCGATAGCCCCCAGCAGAAGGGTCATGGTGCTGGCCGCTTCGGAGATGGTTTCGGCTATCTCCTGCATTGACATAATGTTAAAGTCGTCATCGTCAAGAGCACCAAGGCGGTGACGGGTGCGAAGCAGCGCGGTGATTTCCTCGACGACGTAGTCAGCCTGCGTCTCGTCGCTTACCGTTAGCGATATGGATGATACCACACGCTCGCCCTGGGCGGTTCGCGTTTGGGCGACCATCTGCTGCATAGCCGTCAGCGGGATAAAGATGGCGTCATCAGGTCCCCCCATCATCGCTTCCTGGCTCTCCAGCACGCCGACAATGCGGACAATATTACCGCCCATTCGCATCTGTTGCCCTATCGGGTTAACATCGCCAAAGAGGGTCTCTTTTACACTGGCACCGAGCACGGTTACCTTGGCGCCGCGCTGATAGTCATATTCGGTGAAGAAGGCACCGCTGGCGAGTTCCAGGTTGTTTACCTCCATGTATGCCGAGGTTGTGCCGGTAACCTGGGCATTGGTGTTCTCCCCGCCGACCACCAGCTGGAGGTTGCTTGAGTAGGAGGGAGCCACCGCCGATATGTAGGGTACCTGCTCGGCTATTGCCTCGGCGTCTTCTATGGTCAGGGTCTGGGTGCTGCCGCCGGCACTCCTGACTCCACCGAAACCAGAGCTTGCCCCCGGGGAGATGGTGATAAGGTCTGAGCCCATACTTTCGATATTAGACAGAATCTGGGCGGTAGCCCCTCTGCCGATTGCCATAAGTATAATCACCGCCGCCACGCCGATGACGATTCCCAGGATGGTCAGGAAGCTGCGCAGCTTGTGCGTGACCAGTCCAATCCAGACAGTGGATAAAAAGCCAAGCCACTTTTTCATGCGTTTTCCCCTGCCACTATCTGGCCGTCCTTGAGCTGGATGATGCGCTGGCAGTGGCTGGCAATATTAGCGTCGTGGGTTATCATGACCAGGGTGATGCCCTGCTCGGCGTGCAGGGAGGTAAGAATTGAGATTATCTCCTCGCCGGAGTGGCTATCCAGCTGGCCGGTGGGCTCATCAGCCAGAAACAGGGTGGGGTTTTTCACCAGTGCCCGGGCGATGGCAACCCGCTGCTGCTCACCCCCCGAAAGCTCGACGGGACGGTGCTTGACTCGCTCGGATAGCCCCACCTTTTCCAGTGCCTCTATTGCTTTTTTGCGGTCAACACCGCCGGCGTAGGTCATGCCGAGCTCTACATTAGCCAGTGCTGTAAGCCTGGAGAGCAGGTTAAAGGTCTGGAAGATAAAGCCTATCTTCTGTCCCCTGATTTTAGCCAGCTCGCCGCCGCTGAGGCGGCTGACCTCTTTGCCCTCCAGGTAGTAGCTGCCCGAAGTCGGAATGTCCAGACAACCGATGAGGTTCATCAGTGTTGTCTTCCCCGAGCCGGAGGGCCCCATAATCGCCACCAGTTCGCCCTTTTCGATATTCAGGCTTATCCCCTTGAGCACCTCCAGCTCTCTCTTGCCCATGGGGTAGACCTTGGTTATATTCTGCAAATTAATCATCGGGGCGGCCCCATCGGTATCATCATTCCACCTTGTGGTCCCTCTTGCTGAGTTGTAGTCGTCGTAGTCCCCTCCGGGACGATCACCTGTTCGCCTTCACTCAAGCCTTCGGTTACTTCAGTGTACTGCCAGTCGCTGATGCCGGTGGTTACGGCGCGCTCTTCGATGCTGCCATCCACTGACATCACCTGGACATAGTTTCGCAGTCCCCGGGTGGTCATCGCCCCGTTGGGTACCAGCAGCACATCGGTTGCTTCTTCTATTATTATGCTCACGGTAACGGTGAGCCCTTCCCGCAGCTGGAAGTTTTCCGGTATCAGCGCTGGCTGGCTTGCCTGTTCTGGTAATGTAAAGTCCTCCGGCAGTTCGAAGCCCTCCGGCGGTGTAAAGTCCTCTGGAGACGGCATTGCCTCCTCCAACTGCTGCATTAGCTCTTCCAGCGACTCCAGTTCTACCGTCACTTCGTAGTTGACCACCCCTGACGAAATGGTGGCTGTGGGTGAAATGTGAGTAACTTTTGCCGGAACGATGAGCAATGTCATGGCGTCTATCTGCACGGTGGCGTCTCCCCCCACCTCCAGGTCAAAGATATCCATCTCGCTGACCAAGATATCGGCTTCAAACTGGTTGGGGTCGGCGATGGTTACCGCTACCGTTCCCGGCAGCACCTCGTTGCCGCCTTCGACGTTGACCTTGGTGACGAAGCCGTCAAAGGGAGCCGTAATTTCGGGGTTCTTTTCAAGGGCTTCTTCCAGCACCGTCTGGGCGTTCTCAAGTTGCGCTTCGGCGAGCATGAGCCTTAACTCCAGTATATCTATTTCCTCGTCGTCAAAGTTGGTGGCATATAAAATATCCCCGGTAACAAATGTGACCGTTTCCGCCTCCGCCTTGTCCAGGGCAAGCTCGGCGTTTTCCAGGTTTATTTCTGCCTGAAGCAGGTCAAGCTCCAGGTTAGTCAGCACATCATCCCACTCTGAGGTGTCCAGTCTTGCCAGCACCTGTCCTTCTTCTACGGAATCGCCCTCTGCCACCAGGATTTCTTCCACCGTAATTTCTTGCGACCTTCCCGGAATGTCAAAGGCGAGGTCTTCCATGCGGGATAGGTTCAGATTGCCGCTGGCGGTGATATCCACGGTCAGGTCTCCTCGCTGCACGGTTGCTACCTGTTGCTCTGATGCTGATTCCGAGTCCGATTGGGGACAGCCCAGCGAGAGAACGCTGACGCTAGCCAGCACCAGTGTTATTAGTAATATCTTTAATAGCTTCATTGTTGTTCCCCTGTACATTTTATTATTGCAAGCGGATAGCGGCTTACAAGGCAGTTCTGCCCAACAGTATGGCAGAAAATTGTTAAGAACTCGTTAAGCCGCATGGCATTAAAGCCGGGCAAATTGTGATTAACAGGAAATTAACATTTCGCCAGTATAATGAGTTGATGAACAGGAAGGTAAACCATATCTGCGGCCTGCTGGCGGTGTTATTGCTTTTGGTCTGTCTTATGCCATTTCCGGCACAGGCGGAGACGGCGGCTCTAAAATGGCTAGAGGTAGATAAGCCGGGGACCAGCGGCAATGTTGTTGTCAGCCCCTCCGAAGTGACTGAAATCGCCGTTGGTAGTGACGGCGTTATTTACGCTGTAGACAGCCAAAACTCAGGAGTCTACCGCTCACTGAACGGCGGGGTGACCTGGGAGGATATATCCGGCTATCTGATAAGTGATGGCGCTGGCTTACCCGCCAGCAAGGTTGCCCTTGCCCCCGATAAGCCCGGCATCGTGGCGGTAGTTGCCGACGGTGGTAGCAGCGTATATCTATCCACCGACGGCGGCATAAACTGGGCTGATACCGGTGTCCCCACTCTGCAGGGTGATATTCAGGCGATTGCTATCTCCAAAGAGTATACTCAGGGCAGCAAATCATTTTGGGAGATTGCCATCGGTACTGCGGACTGGGGCGATGGCACCACCTCGGGGCAGGTCTGGGTTTATCAGACGGGGAAATACTGGACGCCCTGGCAGAATCAGGGACTATCTGTTGACCCTGACCCGCTAAATCCGGCCACCGGTGGTGAAGTTTCGGCGCTGGCCTATTCCCCTGACCATCCCGATGATATGACCCTGCTGGTGGTGGCTTCTACCGGCGGCGATGTTACCGGCTATGAAAATAAGACCTATTTGTGCATCGGTAAGCGTGATACCGAGGCGGGAACTACCCTGTGGAACGAACTGCCCGAGTTTCCCACTCCGCCCTATCCGGTGGAGATTGCCGGCGCTGGTGACGCTACCGGCGTCTCCTTTACCTCCTCCCTGGCGCTGCCTTCCAACTATTCCAGCCTTCAGCAATCGTCCCGGTGGCTTTTTGTCGGCTATGACCGGGAGCCGGATGCTGACGACAATGTCTACTTTCTTGAGGATACCCTCGTGGTTCGCCTGGATGTTGATGGCGTTAATCCCATTGATATCAGCAGCATCGCCTACCACGGGACGACCAATTCAGGGGTGCTTCTTGCCGGCGATGTCAGCCCCACCGGTACCAGTACGGTCCAGGTGCGGCGGGCTACCGAGCCTTTCAATGCCGCTACGACCTGGGAACTGGCTACCGTGCCGCCCACCGGCCCGGGTAATGCTAAATTGGGCTGGAGCCCTGACGGCCAGATAGCCTACTGCGGTACTGGTAAGACCGGCGGCGCTGCCTTGGACGAGAGCGCCTTTTCGGCCAGTGTGGACGGTGGTGATAAATGGCGGCAGTTGGGGCTTATAGATACGGAGATTATAATCGCTG
>Ga0315551_10003531_pt1 | contig 11126 bp, 8 predicted proteins | sample SalMarSW160290MG_FD_203678 | JGI IMG/M metagenome (GOLD analysis project Ga0315551, IMG submission 203678) | Salt marsh sediment microbial communities from the Plum Island Ecosystem LTER, Massachusetts, United States - Salt Marsh Sediment SW1602-90 ... | reverse complement strand
TCCGATGAGAATCCCCACTAGGATTCCTGCATAAACAGGCCTCATCTTGGATTGAAAGGCAATCCTCATGAATCTGGCAAGCCATCCTTCTCTTGAAGGCTGCGGAACCTTCTCCAACACCGCTTCCGTGATCTTGGAAGGAAGAGATTCCCAATCTATAGAATCCATGGCTTCTTGAATGTCAGCATGAAGGGTATCCGCCTTCTCTGTCATTTCCCTGATTTCATGGATCGCTCTCTGACAGTGGGAACATCCCACAAGATGGGAGAGGAAGCGGTCCCTTTCTTTTGCCTCGAGCTCCCCAAAAAGAAAAGCTACCCTATCCTGTTCATGCTTTTTACATTCCCTCATTTTTTATCTCCCTATATAAGGGGCCATTATGACCCTGAGGTTTTGAACGGCTTTAAAATGAAGGGATTTCACCGTTCCCGAAGAAATGCCCAAAATCTGAGCGATCTCTCTGTACTTGAGCTGATTGTACTGTTTCATGACAAAAATCATCCTCTGTTTCTCAGTGAGTTTTATCAGGCTGCGCTTCATGATGTCCTTCAAATCCAAGGATCGAAAGTTCTTATCATCCTCATCTGGCAAATTCATATCGCCGATATCTCCATCTATTTGCCATTCGCTTCTCTTGCTGTGATCCTTGCGATAATGATCGATACATATATTTTTGGCTATCTGGAGCAGCCAATTCTTAAAATTCTTTCCCTTCTCATACAAATGAACCTTCTGGTAGAACCTGAGAAATGTTTCCTGAATAATGTCCATAGCATCTTCCCGGTTATGAAAAAAAGAATAGGCCAGCAAAAAAACCTTTTTCTGATAAAGACTCACCACTGTCATGAAAGCCTGTCTGTCTCCTTGTTTGATTTTTTCCACAAGGGAAGAGATATCTTCATTGGTGCTCTCTCTCTCTTCTAACATACTCTGTATCTCTGCTGATTTCTTCAGGATATAGCCAAGCGGGCTCATTCACTCAAGCCATAGGAGAATTTTACTCTTTTGGTCATCCAATTCAAACAAAAGCCCAGGACCGATATCCTTCAAATCGTCTAAGCCTCTCCACTCGATATCATACTCATCCTCAAAATCAAATCCATGGTGCTCTTTAGCCGCTGTCACCACTTCCCTATAGTTATTCGCAACCCAAACAGGAGCTGTGACTCTAAACAATTTTCGGTGGGAACCTTCGTAAATGAGAACATGGATAGAATGAGGCCTTCCTTCTCTGCGGGGATATCGTTTGTGAATTCTTTCAATCTGGCGATAGGCTTCACGAAAATACCGGTTCGGATTTTTCACGTTCTCCTTGATCTCAAGGGCAATACAAGAAATCAACAAAACAGACAATGCACTCAACAGTCCAATCTGAAAGACTTTTTTCATAACTAACCTCTTGAGAGAATCTTCAAAGTGTATTACGGTGGGTTTTCTAAAAAGGTTCACGTTTATGAATATTTTATCCAACAGGGACGTTCCCTGCGGGGGCGTCCTTTCTGATTCTAGTTATGAATTCAATGAGAAAGAAAAAGTTTCCCCCCGGGAACGTCCCCATGAGGCGGCGGTCTCTGTCAGTCCGAAGCCCATGGAGGAGGGTGGGAGGGTCTTCCTGGTTTTACTTATAGCGGATCCACTTGACGATTTCCTGGAAGCTGGGACGCTTGCCGTACATCAGAATGCCCACCCTGTATATCTTTCCGGTGAGCCAAATCATCAAGAATATGGTCAAGAGAAGAATCCCGATGGATCCTGCTACTTGAATGAAAGGGGGAAGAAGCACACAGATGCGAAGAAGCATCAGAATGGGAGCGAAAAAGGGAATCAGAGAAAGAACAACCGCAAATGTGCTGTTTGGTGCTCTTATCACGAACATGATGAGCAAAATCGGAACAACCAGAAACATGGTGACCGGAAAGAGGAGTTGCTGAGCTTCCTTTTCTGAATTGACCATGGAGCCGATGGCCGCATAAAAGGTCCCATAAAGAAAATACCCCAGGATGAAGAACACCACGAAATAGACGAAGATATAAGGAGGGACGCTGGGAAGCTTAAACCCGGAGGCTCCAGGGAAGATGGACACAATCAACGATTTGCTGTAGCGAGTGGCAGAAAAGCCAAAAATAGCCCAGATCGTATATTGAGTAAAACCTACAGCAGCGATCCCCAAGATTTTTCCAGCCATCAACTGAAAAGGCCTGAGAGAGGAGAGGACAATCTCCACGACCCGGGAGGTTTTCTCCTCGATCACCCCTCTCATGATGATTGCCCCGTAGAAGAAAAGAGTCATATAGAGAATAAGCACCAAAATATAAGCAATGAGGAAAGTGCCTCCTGTATCTTCTTCCTCTCCTTTCTTGGTCACCTTGATGGTTTTTAATCCCACCCTTTTAATGTACTGAGCGATCTTTCGGGGATCCAGCCCTTCTCTGCGCAAACGTTTTTCGATGATAACGCTGTTTAAAGTTTCATTGATGTTTCTCAATTTTGTGAAATCAGAAACATGCTCAGAGACATATTCGGCTGTTCCATCCTCTATTACGTTCCCGGGTATATGGAGATAAGCGTTAAGGGATTTATGCAACACTTTCTGGTTCAAATCTTGCCTTAGCGCTTCCATATCTGCAGCGGGCTTATATTCTTCCAGGATATAGCGTCGGTTCCCATCTTTCAGTTTGTGGTCAAGCTTTTTGTTCAGGGCCTCAAAAATCTCATGAGTCTCGTCCACCACGCCAATCCGTTCCTGCTCTCCAACTGAAACTACGGAAACCAGAAAAGGCACAAAAATGATGGCGCCCATGAGCACAGGCCCCAAAATGGTCCCGATGATAAAACCTTTGGTTTTAACGATCTGGAGATATTCTCTCTTAATGACTGACCATATCTTTTTCATCCCTTGCTCCCACTTTCTCGATAAAGATGGCATTCAAAGTGGGTTCTCTCACTTCGAACTTGTTTACCCTGATCTTTCCCACAATTTTGGGAAGCAGCACTTGGGGATCGATCTCCTCTTTCAACCGGATTTCCATGAATTTGCCGTAGTCATCGAGTCTGTCAATCTCTGGAAAATCTTTTATGAAACAACCATCCCCTTCATAGTCAAGAATCACGGTGTTCTTTCCGTACTGCTTTTTGATCTGACTCAAGTCCCCCTCTAAGATTCTCTCTGCTTTGTTGATAAGACAGATGTTGTCGCAAATCATCTCTACCTGCTCCATACGGTGAGTTGAGAAAATCACCGTCCTTCCCTCGGCCTTCATCTCTAACATGATGTCTTTCAACAGTTTAGTGTTGACAGGATCCAGGCCGGAAAAAGGCTCATCCAGGATAATCAGCTCAGGTTGATGGATGACGGTGGCGATAAACTGGAGCTTTTGCTGCATCCCGCGGGAAAGCTCTTCAACCTTTTTGTCCTTCCAATCGGCAAGATCAAACCTTCCCAACCATGAGTTGATTTTCTTCCGGGCATCGAGTTTAGCCATTCCCTTAAGCTCGGCAAGAAAAAGAAGAAGTTCTCCTACCTTCATCTTGGGATAAAACCCTCTATCTTCGGGAAGGTAGCCTATCCTCTCTTTCATCTCTTCATCCATTTTCCGATCGAGTACCTTGATTCGGCCCTCATCGGGGATAATGATGTTCATCACCATCCGGATTGTAGTCGTTTTTCCTGCACCATTGGGACCCAGAAGACCGTAGATAGTCCCTTCGGAGATGTTGAAGGTAAGATTTTTTACCGCATAGAAATCTCCAAAACTTTTGGAGATGTTTTCGACCTCAAGCGCGTTCATTTTTACCATCCTCAATAAGAATTATACCTTTATTCTTTTCTTTTTAAATCTGGCGGAGTCTATCTCCAAGAGTCGACTCATGATACTTGCTCTTTTTCGGGGGAACCTCCAATCCTTTGATACGATGAAAATGCAAGGTAAGTTTTGAGATTGAAAGTCTTCCCTTCAAGTATTGAAATTATAAATGAATTTTTATATATTTCAACTCCCTTAAGATCGCATCTTTATTACCCCGTGAAAATATCTCATCCAGCTAGGCAGTGAGGCTTCGGTTCCTCTCCATCCGATGCCCATGGCGGAGGGTGGGAGGGTCTTGGCGAGGATGGAGAGGAACCGCCGCTGTTAATAGCGATCACAGAACAGATGTACTCTTCTCAGAATTTCTTTTCTTCAATAGCACTCGACTTTCTGCTATATTTTATTCATAACTGCTACAATGGTCCATACGTATTTTTTAGTGATGAAGAGGAGGATAAGATGAAAAAAGGGAAATATATTCTAATTATTCTGCTGATTTTCTTCATTCTCTTTCTGATAACAGCGGTTTCCTTCTTTTACTATGAGTTCAGGAAGCCACCCACCGTAAAAGCCCACTCTTACCTGGAGTTTAACCTTACAGGAGAGATTGTGGAAAAATCCATGCCTAACATCTTCACGCTGCTTTTCGGAGTGGAACCTCTCTCCGTATACGATATATGGATGAACATCCGTAAAGCAGAAAACGATGAGCGCATCAAATGTCTCCTGTTGCGTCTTGGGTATCTTGATTGTGATTGGGCCAAAATCAGCGAAATAAGAGAGGCTGTCCTGGATTTCAAGAAATCCGGGAAAAAGGCCTACGCTTACATCGAGGAAGCCCCGGATATCGACAAGGAGTATTACCTGGCCACAGCATGCGATGAAATCATTCTCCAGCCATTGGGATTTTTAGGAATAAATGGAATCGGTGGATATTTTCCTTTCTTCAAAAGAACCTTTGCCAAGCTGGGCATCGAGGCTGAGTTCGAACATGTCGAAGAGTACAAAACAGCCTATAACATCTTTACAGAAGACAAATTCACTCCTGCACATAAGGAAATGGTGGAGTCCATCTACAGCGACATCTTTGATCATTATCTCAAAGCAGTTGCTGAGGCAAGAGCAAAAAGTGTGGAGGAGATAAAAGCTCTGATCGATGATGGTTTTTTTCAAGGAGAAAACGCCTTGAAGTCTGGACTGGTGGACAAACTTCTCTTTGAGGATGAATTACAAAACACCCTCAAATACAACGGAAAAAAACTCTCCAAAATCAGCCATGATCAGTACTTAAAGATTAAACCCACATCCTTAGGACTGAACAGAGGGAAAAAAATCGCACTCATCTATGGAATGGGTCCCATCTACGTAGGAGAAAGCACTCCTCAAATGATGGGAAGTTCGACTGTCTCGCGCTGGATCAGAAGCGCAAGAAAGGACAATTCCATCAAGGCTGTGGTCTTTCGAGTGGACAGCCCGGGTGGTTCTGCTGTTGGTTCAGATGTGATCTGGAGAGAGGTGGCTTTAACCAGGAAAGAAAAGCCAATCATCGTCTCCATGTCCGATGTGGCCGGGTCAGGCGGTTATTGGGTCTCCATGGCAGCCAATAAAATCGTGGCTCAACCTCAAACCCTCACCGGTTCGATCGGGGTTCTGGCCGGCAAATTCAACATGGCTGAGCTCTACAAAAAATTGGGGATCACTTCAGAAAGGCTGATCTATGGAGAGAGAGCCGATGTTTTTTCCACCTTTCGAGGCTTCACCAAAGAGGAGAGGAAGAGCCTCAAGGAGGAAATCCTGTGGATATACGATCAATTCCTGGCCAAAGTCGCCGAAGGCCGTAAGATTACAAAAGAAAAAGTGGACGAAATTGGAAAAGGGAGGGTCTGGACAGGAAGTCAGGCAAAGAATTTGGGATTGGTGGATGAGGTCGGAGGTCTGTCTAAAGCCGTCCAGCTGGCAAAACAATTGGCAGGCATCCCAGAAGGCGAGGAAGTGAAACTCGTCGTCTGGCCGAAAAAGATTTCCCTCTTCCAGGCTCTGTTAGCAAGGAAAACAGTCCAGATAGACCTTCCCCGAGATCATCGAGTCCAAGACATCCTGGTGACACTCCAAGCGCTGGAAAAAGAAAGAATCTGGGCGGTGATGCCTTTCTGGATTCTCCCCGATTAGCCAGTTCAAAAAGAATGCTCTAGATGATCTCAATATGCATAGGAATAGGGGCAGATGGTTCTGAAGTCGCACACCCTGCAGTTATGCCAGTCGGGTTTGGCCTCATGATTGTGGCGACGTATGCCGTCTTCAGCCTCCCTGATTTTTTCCATGGCCTTCTCCAAATCTTCTCCTGACTTCTGGGCATGCCCGATGATATCCGACTCCAGAAAATGAAGCTGGGTATCTGCGAGGGGAACCGAAAGTGCTTTCTCAAAGGAGAGAGCATACAAATCCATCTGGAGGCTGCTTCTGGTTTTCTGGTCCGCCTCCTTCTTGTTTTTCACCTCTGTAGCCTTATAATCGATAATCACTGCTCCATCCTGACGGACATCAACCCGATCCCACCGACCGATAAATTTCACTCCTTCTGCGTGCCACTTGAAACTCTTCTCCAGGTATGATGGCAGAAATTCGGAGTGTTCCTCACGACGATAAAAAAGACGGAGAGCCCTCTCCCCTGCCTTCCTCCTCATTTCCTCGTGCTCCCTGCTGAGAAAACCCTCGTTGATCCATCTCTTTTCATATTCTTTCAACAGATCATCTTCTGGCATCCTGATCCTGGCCATTTTCTTCTTCAAATAAAAATGAATAGTATTGTGAAGTGCCCGGCCAAAGACCAAGGCATGATGGGGGAGAACAGGAATCCTCATGATATGTCTGTACTTGTACTTGAGCGGGCAGGTCAGATAATCCTCCACCTGAAAATAGCTGAGGGTCAGAATTTCCTTTTCTCTCACAGCCGGAATGAAGGGAGGGGAGGAAACTGGAGCAGCATACCTCTTTATCTCCTCCAGAGCAGAGGAACGTGCCATTTCTTTTGGCATCTGCCTCAGATCCAAAGCCTCCAAGACAAAGGGACTCACTTTTTTCAACCGCTTCAGACCATAATCCCTGGCCCAGGTTAAGTAGAGTAGTTCCTTAGTCCTGGTCATTCCCACATAGAAAAGTCGGCGTTCTTCCTGGAGATAGTTCTCTCCTTCTGGGAGGCTCTCTTTCAGGATCTCATCTGGGATGGGGATTTTCTCCCGCCTCAGCCGTCCGGGAAATCGATCAGCGATCAAGCTGACAATGAACACGATAGAAAACTCAAGGCCCTTGGCCTTGTGAACAGTAATCACATGAACGGCTTCCTCCTCCAACTCCGCCTCGGCTGTGGCTGGGTTATCCCCGACTTCTTGAAGAAGGTCCAGATGTTGGGCAAAGGAATGGATGGAATCATCGGCGGACAGCTCAGAAAAATTCTTGACCTTATCGAAAAAAATCCGGATATTCTTGATCTTCATTTCCTTCTGGAGGCTTGGATTCTCTACCAAAGACTTCAGATATCCTGTCCTTTCCAGGAAGGAATAGAGCACCAGGCCTGCATTCTGAGAACTTCCCATTTGAACAAAAAAGAGCAGGTCGTCAAAAATCCTTTTGGTCCCTTTCTCAGTAGTCGCCGAAATCTCAATTGGGCATTTCCCTTCATAGATCTCCCTGAAGACCTTGTGCAGAGGGAAGTTTTTCTTGTGAGCATAATTGGAAATGACGGTCAGATCATAGGGGTCGGTTTGGTAGATCTCGGAAAGAGCCAGGTTGAAGAGGCTTTTGCTATCCTCAAAATCTGTCAGAGCCTTGATGAAAGAGATGAGAATCTTCACTTCCTCCTGGGAATAAAGCCCCCTGCTTCCTGAAAATCGGAAAGGAATCTCCTTTATGTTTAGGGCCCTGAGAAAAGGATCGGCATCGGCATTTCTGCGGACCAGGATAGCGATGTCTCCGTATCGATAACCTGTCTTCACCTTCTCCTGGATGATTTCGGCAGCCCTGTCTGCCTCATGGGAAAGGGTGTCAAATTGAAGAAGATGGATGCTTTTCCCTTCACTTTCCACAGAGGACTCAAGAACTTTGTTCACTCCATACTTGTGCTCCAACCGATAAGGATTATTCTGCTGGATAAGCTGATAGGCAGAGTCGAGGATGTCCTGAGTGGAACGGTAATTTTTGCTCAACACAATTTTCTTAGTTTCGGGATAGACCTCCTCAAAATTGAGGATGTTGGCCAAGGATGCTCCCCGGAAGCGAAAAATGCTCTGATCATCATCCCCGCAGACAGTGAGATTTTTGTGTTTTGCGGCTAATCCTTTCAACAGCTCAAACTGAATGTAGTTTGTGTCCTGAAATTCATCGACCAGGATATACTTGTACTTGTCCTGGAATTCCCGAAGGATAGAAGGTCTTTTGCGCCAAAGATCCAGAACCAGCCAAACCTGGTCCTCGAAGTCGATCTTGCTCTCTCTCTTCAGCAGTTCCTGATACTCCTGGTAAACCTTGCTCATCTCCAGATGTTTCAGGGCTCTCTCCTTTTCAACATCGTCTGCGGCCTTGTTGACTAGATTGCTGGCATAGGCGATATATTCCTCTGGGCTTATATCTTCCTGCTTCAATCTCTTTATCGCTGCCAGGATGTCCTGGATGTATCTAGCAGGAGAACTTAAAGGCCTGTAGTAATCAAGGGAAAAATGGAAGAGATGTTCTCTGAAAAAAATGGCCTGCTCCACCTCATCCAGAAGTTTGAAATCAGGAGGGTATCCCAGTTCAATTCCATAGTTTCTCAGCACCCTTTCACCAAAGGAATTGAAAGTGCTGATCTCCACAAAAGAATAACTGTAGGGGATCAGGATGTCGACTCTCTCCTCCATCTCGTTAGCTGCCTTCTCGGTAAACGTGACGGCAAGAATTTCCTCTGGCTTTGCCCGTTTAGCAGCGATGAGATAGGCAATGCGGTGGGTAATGGCTTTGGTTTTGCCGGTTCCGGCTCCGGCGATGATAAGAAGAGGCCCTTCTCCGTGAGTGACAGCCTCTCTCTGAGCAAAATTCAGGTTATCCAGCAGATGATGGAATTTTCCATTCTTGGATGACTGATGCATGAGGTGAAAGCTGACCTATTTGTCTTTTTCTTCGTTCTTTTTGATGATCACGATCTCATCTGGATCCATAAGCCAAAGCTCCTCTCGCGCTTTCTTCTCTACAGCCTTTGGATTTTTCTTCAGCTCTTCGATTTCCCTCTCCAGTTGACTTCTCTTCTCCTCAAGACGTTCTATTCCCTGAAACAGCGCTCTCTGTTTTTTCTTGGCCCGATCCATTTCGATCCAACCGTTCTTACCGAAGAAGGAAGCTATGAACAGGATCAAAAAAAGGAGGCTCAAGGCGACGATGAGAAGCTTCCTGCGAAAATTGCTTCTGTCTTTTACTTCCTTGCGCCTCAAGATATGGCCTCCAACCCAGATTTGATAAGCCTCGCCACCTCCTTCTTGGTCGCGGCTTCTCCATAACAACGGATGATGGGCTCAGTCCCTGAAAACCGGAAAAGGATCCAGTCATCGTTGCTGAAATCCAATTTTATACCATCTATGGTCTCGGTGTTCTCTACCTTCTGTCCTGCAAACACGGATGGAGGATTCTTTATCAATTTCTTCAGTATTCTTTCATTTTTCGATTTAAGGGGCACATTCCGCTGTTTGCCCACTCTCTTTCCATATTTTCGAAAAAGAGCCTCGATCATTTGCCCGAGGCTCTTGTCCATGGCTGCTATCATTTCAGCCACCAAAAGACCGGCATAGATACCATCCTTCTCCGGGAGGTGGTCTCTTATCGCCATACACGCACTCTCTTCCGCACCAAAAATGATTTTCTTTCGTAAGAAGAGATCCGCCAAATACTTGAACCCCACGGGTGTCTTATAAAGACGAAGATCATACTTCCGGGCGATTCTATCCACCAGATGCGTTGTGGCCACGGAACGGGCCACTCCTCCCCTCCAGTTTTTCTCTGTAACGAGGTAATCCAACAGCAAAGAAAGGATCAGATTCTGGACGATGAAGTTTCCTTTATCATCGACCACACCAAACCGGTCCCCGTCAGCGTCGGTGGCGATCCCCAAATGACACTTCTTCTCCTTAACCAAGTTTTTCAGTTCTCCTAGATTTTCTTCCGAACAGGAAGGCGTAATTCCTCCAAAATAGGGATCAATATACCCATGAATCTCTACCACGGGAATGCCATTCTCTTCCAAGATTTCATCCAGATACTCACGACTCGTCCCGTAAAGAAGGTCCACAGCGATTCTGATCTTGGACTTCCTTATCAGTTCGAAATCTATTTTCTCCTGGATAAAATTCAAGTAATCATCTTGAAGATTAATCTTCTCTATGTATTCGGTCTTAGGATAATAGGGATACAAGGAAGAATCTTTGAGAAGACTTTTGATCTCTTTTTCTATTCTATCCGTCTCCTCAGGAAGGGCCGGAGCTCCTTTTTCAGTGTTGAACTTGAGGCCGTTGTATTCAGGCGGGTTGAAGGAAGCCGTGAAGTTTATCCCTCCCTGTGCTCCTCGTTTTATGATCTGGTAGGACTGCGCTTGGGAGGGAGCATCCCTGTCAGCCATAAAAACGTGTATCTTGTTTTGGGAAAGAACTTTAGAGGCTTCGTTAGCATATCTTTCCGAGAGAAACCGGGTGTCATAGTTGACAATGACGGATACTTTCTTACCCGCGAATTTTGACTTTAAGTAATTGGCTATCGCTTGCACGACGAGCCTGACATTCTGAAAGGTGAACTCTTCTCCCATCACAGCTCGCCAACCCGAAGTTCCAAACCTAATCATTTCTTTCGTTCAAAGTTAGCACAAGAATAACGGAAAAGCAACTGGCGGAGTCAGGCCTGAGGTCTTCTTGTTGACAGTTTATCCATTCTTTTTTAATGTATTCCAAGTGGCAAACATAAGACTTCGATTTCTGGCTGGAATATTCCTCATCTCCTCTGCCACACTCTGTCTGGAAATCTCTCTCACGCGTTATTTTTCTATCTCCCAGCAATACCATTTCGCCTTTTGGGTTGTCAGCATTGCCTTCCTGGGCTACGGAGCAAGCGGATCCTTCTTAGCTCTTTTCCGAAACACTGATTCCCTCAACCAAAGTAAGTTTCTCTCCACCACTTCACTGCTCTTTTCTCTCTCCATTCTGTTAAGCTTCCTTCTCTGCAATTCGCTTCCCTTCGATCTTGTTAAACTCTCATGGGATAAGGGACAAATCTACCTGGTTCTCCTCTATTATGCTCTCCTCTGCCTTC
>Ga0315551_10003529_pt1 | contig 11129 bp, 7 predicted proteins | sample SalMarSW160290MG_FD_203678 | JGI IMG/M metagenome (GOLD analysis project Ga0315551, IMG submission 203678) | Salt marsh sediment microbial communities from the Plum Island Ecosystem LTER, Massachusetts, United States - Salt Marsh Sediment SW1602-90 ... | reverse complement strand
GTCATAATCGACGGCTGCCCCGCCGGACTGCCCGTCAGCGAAGACGATATCCAGAAGGAAGTGGATAAAAGGAAGCCGACCAGCCCGATAGCCACCACCAGGTCTGAAGCGGAGAAGGTGGAAATAATCTCCGGCATCTCTGAAGGTTATACCACCGGCGCTCCCGTCTGCCTGCTGACGTGGAATACGGATATCGACTCTAAAGAGTACGAGAGAGTAAAATCGCTGCCCAGACCGGGTCACGCCGACTATACAGCCTTCGTCAAATACGGAGGATTCAACGACTACAGGGGGGGCGGCAGATTTTCGGGCAGAATAACTGTCGGGTTCGTCATGGCTGGAGCCGTGGCTAAAAAACTGCTTGAGCGTCTCAATATCGAGATTATTGCCCACACCGTGGAAATAGGCGGGATTGAAGCCGCCAAAAAGGACCCGGCTGAGATAAGAGCCGCCGTGGAGAAAAACTCGCTCAGGTGCGCCGATTCGAAAGCCGCCGAAGAAATGCTGAAAGTAATCGAGAAGGCTAAAGCGGAAGGCGACAGCCTCGGCGGAATAATCGAGGGCATCGCCCTCAACGTGCCCGTCGGGCTCGGGGAACCGGTATTCGATACTCTTGAAGGAGACCTGGCTAAAGCCATTTTCGCCATACCGGCGGTAAAGGGAGTGGAGTTCGGTTCCGGCTTCTCGGCAGCCAGAAAGAGAGGCTCGGAGAATAACGACTCCTTTGCCATTGAGAACGGCAGGATAGTCACAACGACCAATAATGCCGGAGGTATCCTGGGCGGGATAAGCAACGGCATGCCCATCGTGCTCAGGGCAGCCGTGAAACCCACTTCCTCGATAGCCGTCAGGCAGGATACGGTGGACATGGTTGAGATGAAGAACACCACGATAGAGGTGAAAGGCAGGCACGACGCCTGTATCGTTCCGCGGGCTGTACCGGTGGTAGAAGCAATGATGGCTGTAATCCTCTGTGATTTCTCTCTGAGGGCAGGAATTATCCCGGAGGTAATAAAATGAGCCTGGAAAACTTGAGGAAAAAGATAGATGAAGCCGACGAGAAAATAGTCCGGCTGATAGCCGAGCGGATAAAGATTGCCGAGGAAATCGGGGGGCTTAAGAAGCAACAGGGTAAACAGATTGAAGACGCAAAAAGGGAGCAGGCAGTCCTGGAAAACATCACAAAGTTAGCCGGGCAAGAAAACCTGAACCCTGAAGATATAGCCAGGATATACCGCCTGATAATGTCAATGGCTAAAAGCGTCGAGGGGACGGTGGTCGCTTTCCAGGGCGAACCCGGAGCCTACAGTGAAGAAGCCGCGTTCCAGTATTTCAGCTCTTCAGTCCGGGTAAAACCCTGCGAAAGCCTGGAGGACGTCTTCAAAGCCGTAGAGCAGGATAAAGCGCAGTCCGGCATCGTTCCGGTTGAAAACTCTCTCGAAGGTAATATTGGTCAGACTTATGACCTGCTTCTCGATTCCGAACTCAGGGTGTGCGGTGAAACGGAACTGCGGGTTGTTCACTGCCTTATCGCCAGCCCGGAAACAAAGCTGGACTCTGTCAAGAAGGTTTACTCACATCCCCAGGCTCTGGGACAGTGCCGGGCTTTTCTCAAGCACCTGAACTGCGAGCTGGTGCCGACCTACGATACGGCGGGTAGCGTGAAAATGATAAAAGAGCGGGGAATAACCGATGGCGCGGCAGTCGCCAGCGCTCGAGCCGCCGAGATATACGGTATGGAGGTACTCGCCAGAGAAATCGAGGACAATCCCAGCAACTTCACCCGTTTCTTTGTAATATCAAAGCAGGACGCCCCGCCGTCAGGAAACGATAAGACATCCATCGTATTCTCGGTGAAGCATACAACGGGGGCGTTATTTGAATTCCTGAAGATTCTGACCTCGAGACAGCTCAATATGACCAAGATAGAGTCCAGGCCGACCAGACAGAAACCCTGGGACTACAACTTTTACCTGGACTTTGAAGGTCATCGTGAGGATAAGAACGTTCGCGAAACACTGGAAGCCCTGGAAAGTAACTCACTGTTCCTTAAGATCCTGGGCTCCTATCCAAGGTGGAAATAGACACCGGCGGTATCCGGTCACCGCCTCTCCGGTTTAGTTCTTATTAAGAGTAAGAAAGATTGTCTTCCTCACTCTATTTTTCAGCTTGGGTATAGCTTCAGCCTTTTTCAGAAGCTTGGGGCTGACTGATGCTACCGCAGGTTCTTCTACCGCTCTTTCTATCTCAGGTATTTTCCTGAAAATATTCAGAATATCAGCCAGCAGCGCAGCCCTGGTCAGGGCGATTGTCATAACCGTGCCTTCTTCCCAGGCACCGATTACCTGCAGGACACGTGATTCGAGCAGGCTCTCTACCCGAGTGGAGAGCCTCATTAACTGGTTAGCCTCAATAGGTGGAGGCAGAACCAGTTGCAGCTCCTCGACCATACCATCCGGACCTTCATTCAAGCCTATAATATTACTATCAGCCAGGTCTTCTTCCATTTTTGCTTTAATACTTTCACTGGTGACTATCTTACCGCCGTAGACCTGCCTGATTGCTCTGGCGAGTTCATCGCACCTGATATCTTTAAGCAGGTAACCGCTGGCACCTGCTTCTATTGCCTGATTCAGGTACTGGTCGTACAGAGTGAGCATAATAACGTGACAGGAAGGAAACTTACGCTTTACCTGCCTGGTAAGCTCAATGCCGTCCACTCCGGGCATCTTAATATCCATCAGCACCACGTCCGGAGATAATTTTTCTATCTGAGCCATGGTCTCATCACCATCAGCACCCTGACCTACAACTTCCAGACCTTCTTCATGCTCCAGCATGTGTTGTAAGCCATCACGAACTACCTGATGGTCATCGACCAGCAGTATCTGTATATTCCCTTTCACTTTTGTATTTACCCCCAAGTTCTGACTGTCCTCGATTCGTTATTATTTTGTTCCGTACCGGTTCGTTAGCCAGAACGGAAAAATTGTGCAAATTTGATGATACATTTTTAACTTTATTTTTGGAATCCCTAAAAGGATAACTCTGCAGGCTAAAAGTAGCAGCTTTTATGAGCCTGTAGGTTCACGGAGACAGTGCTGTTCGTTATATCTTGAGTAAAAGTGCATCAAAACGGATTCCGCTAAATCAACTTTCTTTTATAGGCTTCTGACACCGCCTCAGAGCGGTTGCGAACACCCAGTTTATCAAAGACAAGGCTAATGCTTCTCTTAACAGATGCCTGGCTCAGGAAAAGCTGCTCGGCAATCTCACTGGTGGTTATACCTTCTGCAATCAGGCGAAGAATGGTCAACTCCCGCTCCGTCAGAGAATAACGCCGTTTGGTGTCGGCTGAGCTGGTCAACGCATTAAGACGTTCCCGGCTGATTGACAGAGCAAGCGGTGAACGACCTTCCCGGACTGAACGGATAGCCCTTACCAGTTCTTCACGCTTGATATCCTTGAGAAGATAACCTACCGCTCCAGCCTCAATAGCCTGAGTCAGGTATTCATCATACAGGGTCAGCATAATGACATTACATGAAGGGTATTTTTGTTTCAGCTGCCGGGTAAGCTCAATACCGTCCAAGCCGGACATCTTAATATCCATCAGTACAATCTCAGGGGAGAGCGATTCCACCTGAGGTAGTGCCTCTTTAGCGTCGGACGCTTCACCCACAACATTCAAATCTGCTTCAAGTTCCAGCATACGCCTCAGACCCTCACGAACAACCTGGTGGTCATCGACCAGAAGTATATTAATTGCCTCCATCTATGCTGCCTCCTCCCTATTAGATTGAACGGGGAAAGTAAATGTTACAGTGGTCCCGTTCCCTTCGCTTGTTTTAATATTTATATCACCTCCCAACATTTCTACCCTCTGTTTCATACCCAGCAAGCCCAGATGTCCAACCGTTATGGCGCTGTTCAGTGTCTGCGACAGGTTAAAACCCTGACCGTTATCACGGACCTGGACCAGCAGCTCGTCTTTATGGAACTCCAAGTTGAGTGTCACCCTTGTGGCACCGGCATGCTTTCTGATATTGGAAAGGGCTTCCTGAACAACGCGGAAAACAGATATCTCGATACTTGACGGCAACCGGAACGGTCTTCCTGCCTGAGTGAACCTACAGGTTGTCCCATCCGCCTTTAAATCATTAAGGCTCTGATTGAGAGCGTGAGTGAGACCAAGTTCATCAAGAGCGGGAGGGCGGAGACCGACCACCACCCGCTGCAGTTCTTTCAGGCTTCGGGTAATGGTACTTTCCATATCGCTGAGTTCATTCCTTGCCTTCTCCACTTCCTTGTCCGGAAGCGCATGACTGAAGGTCTGAATACCGTAGGAAACGGCAACCAGCCACTGGGCAACGCTATCATGAAGGTCGATAGAGATTCTGTTTCTCTCTTCCTCCTGGGCAAGCACTACCTGCCCCAGAAGCTGCTCAACCTGAAGCTGCTGGCTCTTAAGACTGTCCAGCATCCTGGCGTTTTCCAGGGCAACGGCTGCTTCATTAGACATCGTCTTGAGCAGGTCTGCTTCTTCATCAGAGTAGGAAGAACTCGACTGTTTTTCACCCAAAGCAAGGATACCGATTAATCTACCTTTACTCTTGATTGGACATAGCAGCTCAACCCCCACAGCATCAAGCGCCGTTTTCTCCACTTCCCACATACCTTTAAACTGCGGCTTGATATCTATCAGTTTTCTCCTTAACACTTCGCCTTTATCGTTCAGCCAGGTCACAATCGGGTTATCACTCAGGAGCTTCAGCCTGGGGAACGGCTCTTCATTGGATGCCTGGTTAACATACCGGACATTAAAATCACCGCTGCCAAGCTCGGTAAACAGCAGAGCCGCCCGTTTCACGTGCATTGAGTCCACAATCGGCTGCAGTATACTGTGCTGGAGTTCGTCCAGATCGAGTACGTTTGAGATTTTATTCGAGAAGTTGAGCATCATCTGGCGGTAGTCGTAAGTCTCATGGTAAAAAAACCTGTCCACCCACTTCTGTATGAAATTCCTTACCGGATTAAACAGCACGGCAATCAGGAGAGCGACCAATACGGCAACAGCCAGGCTGGTATAACCTAAACGGTCCTGAAAGAACATCTGGATTGTGTAAAGGGAGAGGAGATAAACGGTAGTGAGTAATATAGTAAGACTCGAGTAGACAAGACCTTTCCGTAATACTAACTTGATATCGAGTAACTGATACTTAAATATGACATAGGTAATAACGATAGCATTTATTACCCCACCGATATAGTCCAGAGGGTATTTGAACAAAGTCGGGAACGCCTTGGTCACACTGAAAACAGCAAAAGCGGTGATGCCGATAAGTAGATACACCGTCCGGGTGCGGTCCGTAGAATCAACGGAGTTGCGGTAGTACCATATCAACGTGACCGCCGCCCCCACCATGTAGTAGAAGTTAATGAATAACAGAACGTCACTGACATGACTGGCATAGTCCATATGCAGCTGGCCATCTACAAAATAAGCGTCACGGAGGATTATGCCCGTAGAAGTCAGTATAATAACCGCTATCGCTACTGCGTATCCCAGGTAAGTCCATAAATCGACAGGTTTCTTGGCAAAACGCCGGACGAACTGATAATAGAAAATAATCATGGGGGTGCCGGCGATAACCAGCATCTTGCCCCAGTAATATGTCTGCGTGTGACCCAGGTCAAAGTGAGTCATTGCCGAACTCAGGCTCCAGACCGTGGCTGCTAAAAGGTACATGGCAAAGAAAACCCGCACCTTTTTAGAACGGAGCGAGGCTACAACCGTTAGCGCTCCGTAAATAACAGCGCAAACCAGAGGGACCAGGATGTAACTGTTCATAAGACTCTATCCCCTGTACATATGTCCCATACTCACCTTGTAATTTAAATCTAACATACGTTCATAAAGACAGGCGTAAAAATGCTAAAGGTTTCATAAAGATTTCGTAAAGGTTTTATAAAGAATTGGAATATCAGGTATATTTATCAACTGCTGATGGGTTTAAGAGCCAGTGAAGACTAAAAGTCGTTATAAACGAATAAATGCAGCAAAGCGGTTAATTGTGGTGAGACTAAAGTAGAAACCTCTATGACATCTTCCGCGTTCTAACCTGGAGTCTTTTCTGATACTACTCCCCTCCCCATACACTGCGTTCAGATGCACGATAGGAATAATCAGCAATATAGTATCAGATATTATAATTTGTTAGATACCAGTTTCGGAAGTCACGAAAGGATAGTTAATTGAGCCAAAAGGTTCATTATTAACCGAAGTCAACCAATACGTAGAATACTACAGCATTCAGTGGCGATACATGAGTTAATAGTACCCTGAGAATATGGTTAGTTAATCCTATACGTTATGTCATCTATAAGCGGATAATGAGATGGGATGTATATGGATACCGCTTCTAGTTACTGGCGATAGTGACTCTGGGAACCTGGAGTTCTTCAGCGGAAATCCAGCCGTAACGAATGGCAAGGACCACGGCATGGGCTCTATCATTAGCGTTGAGTTTACGCAATATATTGCTGACATGATTCTTAGCTGTCTGCTCACTTATCCGTAAGATAGAGGCGATTTGCTTGTTCGAGTTTCCGTCGGCAATGCAGGTGAGAATCTCTGTTTCCCTTGAGGTAAGCGGGGCAACTACAGCTTCAATTGTCTTGCCGTTAGTGCCGTGTATATCCTGGAATTGCCTCAATACATGCACAGCAACCTTAGGTTTTGATAGGACGATGTCATTTATGGGGAATTGACCGGTTGAGACTTCCCTCACCGCTTTTACCAGTTCTTCAGATGAAACGCTTTTCTCAAGATAGGCAACGGCTCCGGTCTTGATAATCTCAAAAAGTTGTTTGTCATCGGGTTCGAGAGTCAACATTATTATCCTGACGGCAGGAAAATGTGAGTTTATTTTTTTAGCCAGGCTGAGCCCTTTGAAAGAAGTATTATCAATATCCAGTAATATAACATCTGGAGAATAAGCCCCGAGGGTTGCTAATACGTCTTCATCAGGGTCTATATCGTGTACCTTAATGTCAGGCTGCTTGGACAGGATATGAGATGCACCTTCTCTGAAAAGAGCCTGCCTGTCAATTATAACCACTACCGTTCTTTCCACTTCACTATCTCCGTCTACATTCTGTCAGGCAAATTTAATCCCCGGAGCCTTATAAAGTGACAAATGTCAATATTTTAACCATATATATGCTTTTTGTCAACTTTTATAATAAATTTTGTTTTCACCAGACTAGAGTCTGCGATTTCTGCCAGTGATTGACAAATTTTATGTGAACCTGTATTCTGAAATCAGGTTATACACGAAAAATCCTGCTGAAGGGAGGGTCAGGTAGTAGAACAATTAAGGCAGGCTAGACCCACCATAAGCATAAGGTATTAGTGGTGAATAGAAGCAGATTAGCATGAAATCACTCTTTTGCAGGATTGCCTTAATAATACATAAAGGTTATAATCGTTTGGGGTAAATTGGTCCATTTTAGATTTACCTTAAGGCAAAATATAATATAATTGTAGTAAAAAGGCAGGTTAGCTATATGTCCGGTTTCTGGACCCTGAAAATAGGAGGGGGCAGACAGGAAAAGAAAAAGCCCCTTAAAAGAGAACGTAACGTTACTTCTACGGCAATGGACAGCTCAACACAAGGCTCTTCGTCCGATGTAGTCCGCTCGCTAGTGGAGCGAGCCCTGACAGATGCCGAGCAGCTGGTAGAAAGCATCAAAATAAAAGCCCAGAGAGAAGCCGAAGAGGAAATTACCCGTATTACCGAGCAGGCAGGCCAGAGCAATGCGGAAATAAGCAGCCTATCCGGTGTAGCTGAGCAGAGCCAGTCGCAGGTAGAGACCATGCCATCTCCCGCCGAAGAAGTCGAAGAGCGGGTTGAGATGGAAGCCGAAGAACAGGCTGAGATGGAAGCCGAACCAGCCGTAACCGAAGAAGCCGAAGAGCGGGTTGAGATGGAAGCCGAACCAGCTACTACAGAATATATAGAGGAACATGCTGTTCTGGAGGCAGAGAGCACTACCGCTGAAACGGCTGAACCGGCAACAGACGAATTAGCGGAGGTGCCTTCAGCAGAGGAAGAAGCTGAAGATAAAGAACCCTCCCCTGCTGCAATAGAACTGGACAGGGAAGCTATGTATTCAGAAGATATTGAACTGGCTATAGCCGTGCCGGTAGACCTTGTGGCAGTATCCAAATTATACAATAACCTGCAAACGAACCCCGAGATAAAAATACTTTATACGAGAGGTTCCTGGGACCGGGGTACTGTAATAACGGTTACACTGGAGAAACCGCTTCCCCTGATGGACATTATCTCGAACATACCGGGCATAGAAGTAACCCCGATTGAAACCCCGGAGAAAGACTCGACGAAAGCAACTCCCAGCGCGCTGTTGGGGGGAGAGAGAGGGGAGATTAAAAGGATAGACCTGAGAATGAAAGCAAGATAATCCAGTCTGAAAGGTAGTTTAAGACTACTCTTCAAGATTGGATTCTTACAGCGAGGGGAGGAGAATGGCAACAAAAGAAAAAGCACAATCAAAAGACATCGGACAGATGCTGGTTGAGGCTAAGCTGATTACTCAAGACCAGCTTGACTACATAAAAGAACTACAGTCAAAAGATAACGTGAAACTTGAGCGTGTCCTGCTACAAGAGCGACTGGTCACACCGCAGCAGCTGGCATTCTTTACCAGCCTGCAATTACGGATTCCATTTGTAAACCTGAGAAGAGAAGGAGTCCGGGCTAATGCGGTGGCACTGATACCCGAACCGATAGCCAGAAAATACGGGGTTATTCCTATTGATGTCACTGACGGTACTCTGGTATTAGCCATGGAAGACCCGAGGGACATTCAGACTATGGAGGAACTGGCAGCTCTTACAAGAAAGAGGATTGAGCCGGTCCTGAGCACGTTTCAGGATATTCAGGAAATGATTGACCTCACCTACAGGGTAGGTGGAGAAATCGAAAAGCAGCTCAGTCAAATCCCGACACGATTCCAGAGAGCCAGGATAACTACCGAGACACGCGTCTCCGCCGAAGCAATAGCTCAGGCTCCCGTTGTCCGGGCTATCGACCTGCTTATCAAACAGGCGGTGAGAGACCGGGCGTCTGATATCCATATCGAGCCTCAGGAAGATAGACTGCGTGTCCGTTACCGCATCGACGGTATTTTACATGATGTCATGTCCTTACCTTTGAGCGTTCATCCACCGCTGCTGTCCCGTGTGAAGATTATGGCAGGTTTGAATATTGCCGAACGCCGCCGCCCTCAGGATGGTCAAATCACGTTTGACATGGGAGACAGAGACGTGGATATCCGGGTAGCCACCACCGCCACAGTATACGGAGAAATGGTGGTGCTTCGTATCCTGGACAAAGCCTTTGCCTTCCTACCTCTGGAAGAAATAGGATTTCTACCCTCGACTTTGGAACACTACTTAGACATGGTGAAGAGTCCCTTTGGAATGATACTGATAAGTGGCCCCACTGGTTCCGGGAAGACAACAACTCAGTACGCCACAGTCAACCAGCTTGATGACGTCGGACGTAATATACTCACCATCGAAGACCCGGTAGAATACCGGTTTAATAATATCAATCAGATGCAGGTAAATCCTGCCGCCGGACTGACCTTTGCTACGGGGCTAAGGGCTGCAATGAGACTCGACCCCGACGTTATTCTGGTCGGAGAGATACGAGATGCAGAGACAGCCCAGATAGCCACCCAGGCATCCTTAACCGGTCACCTTGTTATGTCCTCGGTCCATGCCAATGATACAGCAAGTGTCATATTCAGGATGATAGACCTCGGTGTAGAACCGTTCCTTTTCTCCTCAGCCGTGGTCGGTATTACCGCTCAACGTATGGTACGGCGTGTCTGCCCGTACTGCTCCCGCCCCACGCCTGTTCCCGAGGACGAACAGATGGCTTATGAGGAAGAAATGCAGGAGAAACAAACAGAATTCCTCGTTGGCGCCGGCTGTAACTTCTGCGCCAATACCGGCTATCTCGGACGGGCTGGTATTTTCGAAGTGATGGTTATGAGTGAGTCTATAAGAAGAATGGTTTTAACTGGTGCCAGCACCGATGAAGTCAAAGCACAGGCTCACAAAGAAGGTACGGTCTCTTTGTGGCATGACGGGATGTTGAAGGTCAAGAGTGGCCTAACCACTCCCTATGAAGTGATACGTAACGTCTACTCTGTGGGCTAAGAGGAGGAAAATGGCACGAGCCGCTGATACTGCCGAAAAACAAAAGGACCTTATAGCTTTCCGGTACGAGGCTACAACTCCTCAAGGGAAATTAATCAAGGGCACCTTGAAAGCCGCCGGTGAGATTGACGCCGAACGTGCTCTGATTACGCAGGGCTATACCCCGGTAAACGTAGAGATTGTTCCCTCTATGTGGAGCCTCGAAGAGGCTTTTCCTACCATATTCAGGGTAAAACCGAAAGATGTAATTATCTTCTCTCGCCAGCTCGCTACATTACTCAGGTCAGGCATATCACTCCTGCCAGCTATGGAGATTCTCCAGGGACAGGTTACCAGCAGCAGGGCATTCTCAAAGATACAGGAGTCCATTATTAACGACCTCCGTGCCGGCAGCTCTTTTTCTCAGGCAGTGTCTAAAAACTCAAAAGCTTTTAGCGAAATCTATGCCAGAACCATTACCGTAGGTGAACGGACAGGTAATCTGGAATTAACGCTGAACAGCATGGCTGACTTCATGGAGAAACAGGGGGAAATAACCAAAAAAGCAAAAAAAGCCCTCACTTATCCGACGATGATACTGGGCATCGGTCTGATAGTCGGCGTCGTTCTTATGACGGTAGTTATGCCCAAGATGGTAGGGATGTTCGTATCTCTGAATGTAGACTTACCGCTGCCTACCAAGATTATGTTAGCTTTTGTAGATTTCATAACCACCAAACCTCTTGTTATCATAATAGTCCTTGCGGTCCTTGGAGCAGCGATACTCTGGCTGGTTAAACAGCCTACCGGAAGAAGATTTCTGGACCGCATGAAACTCACTGCTCCGGGAATCGGTATCGCCAATCTGATGTCGGAGTTAGCCCGCTTCAGCCGT
>Ga0315551_10003528_pt1 | contig 11130 bp, 11 predicted proteins | sample SalMarSW160290MG_FD_203678 | JGI IMG/M metagenome (GOLD analysis project Ga0315551, IMG submission 203678) | Salt marsh sediment microbial communities from the Plum Island Ecosystem LTER, Massachusetts, United States - Salt Marsh Sediment SW1602-90 ... | reverse complement strand
TTCTCGGATAGTAATCCCTCCGATTCTACAAATAACCGTGAATAAGTTATCCCACAATAAAAACTTTGTAACCTTTGCAATGTTTGATTTCTGCCGATTTAGCACAAAAAATTTGGGGGGGAAGGCAATTTGTTACGGGTCTTGACATTACCCAAATAAAAGTATACTCTCCTCTCTGTTATGAAAAATTTAAAGAAATTCAAAGTTGTTTTCCTTGCAATATTTGCCACTCTTTTATGGTCTACGGCTTTTGCCGGTGTAAAGATTGGGCTTCTTTATTGTTCTCCTATGCTTTTTGCAGGAATACGTTTCATTCTTGCGGGTTTAATTCTACTGCCCCTGGTCGGAGGATTAAGGAATTATTTTAAGTCAATACGCTCTAGCATAAAATCGATATTATTGGTGAGTCTTTTCCAGACTTTTCTTTTGTATTCTCTATTTTTTTGGGGAATGAATTTAGTTTCGGGCTCTACTGGAGCAATTGTTACAGGATCGACACCTCTAATAACCGCAATTGCCGCGCATATGATTCTAAAAAACGATAAATTATATATGAAAAAGGCGATCTTTATCTTTTCCGGTATGTTCGGAGTAATTCTAATCTCACTTGAGAAACAATTTATTATAGGCAACTCATTTAAAGAGTTGGCGGGTATATTTATTTTATTGGGAGCATCATTTGCGAGTGCAATGGGGAATATAGTAGTTGCTACCGATAAAAGCAAATTGGCTCCAATCACTTTAAATTCAGCTCAGATGAGTTTAGGGGGATGCGCGCTACTTCTGCTTTCGTTCTTAGTGGAAGGTTCTCCGCAAATAACAATTACGAAACAATTTGTTCTCGCACTACTATGGCTCGCATTTATATCGGCCTGCGGATTCTCACTCTGGTTTTATTTAATAAAGAAAGAACGAGTGAAAGTTTCCGAGTTGAATATGTGGAAGTTCATCATTCCCATATTCGGTGCAATCATCAGCTGGATTTTGCTAAAAAACGATTCACCGACCGTGCTCTCGGTCATCGGGATGTTGATAGTCGCCTTATCTGTATTGCTTTTTAATGTAAAAACAAGAAGTCGGTAATCAGGAGCCGGGAAACAAAATACCTCTGGTAAGGTACTATTCAGAAATCAAGCAGAGCAATATTCGCTATTTTGATAAAACAAATAAGCTATATACTTAGTTAGAGTTTTTCCAATCAAAACCGCACGGCTTTCCAGTAAAAATCATAGAACGTGTATCAGTATCGACTTCAAATATTATAGTATCCTTAATATGCTTTTCGTTTGAATTATCCCATCTTGGACATTTTTCCAGTATCTTCTTGGTCGTGCACGGACTTTCTTTTTTATTTGGGTTCCTGCCTGTGCAGAATATTTTTAGACTCTTTTTGTCTATCATCTCTAAAATATCCTCATCAGGAAGTCCGTGTGTGTTCTTTCCCGCGCAAATAACACAGTATTTTGGTTTTACCATTCGTAACACATGCTTATTGGTACCTGTCCTGCTGCCGTGATGAGACACTTTCAGCAATTTAGAATTCAAGTTTTTTTTCCATTTGGCAATCATAACCTCCCAACTTTCTTCCTCAGCATCCCCGGTGAATAAGAACGTACAGTCTTCAACCCTCTGTCCATTATTATCGCACGGGGTTAGTTTAAACACAATACTCTGGTTATTGGCAGTACGGTTGTTTTCCAAAGCAGCCGCATTTACCTTTTTCTTTAATTCTACATCTGTTAAATCGATTTTTGAATCGGAAAGAAGGGTATTACCCAGAGAAATCTCCTGCACTCTTTTCCCTTTTATTTTATCGTCCGGAATCTGCTTATCCGGCGCCAGTATATCTATTGCGACACTGTTAAATATCTTTGGAATGCTATCACGGATTCTCACCGAAGGATAAAAAATATGATCTTCAGGAAGAATTTCCTTTACAATATCACACAGCTCCTCATTTTCAGCAACACTTTGAGAGATAAATGAGAGTTCTTCAATTCCGAAATCACGGACATCCATTATATATGACAAAAATTCTGTTATACTGATAGGCTCAAATGTCTTTGGCGCAGGACCCCAGTAGTTTCTTAATTCAAACTTGTTCTTTTTTCCATCTTTTTCTCTGACGTAATTCCGCAAAAAAGCATTTAGCCCTGAAATATGGTCATTATCGATATGCGTAGCCACCATTAGATCAATAATCTTTATATTTTCTCTTTCAAGGTAATTCTCTAACACAACTTTACTTGCCGAATAACCGCCATCAATCACAATACAAGCCTTTCTCTTCTCTTCAGCAAATTTCTCGTCAAAACTGACCACTATACAATCCCCTATCTGAGGGTTTCCTTTACTATCCCTGGTTGTCAGAAAAGCCGTTTTTACTTTCATCTTCTCAAACTGCCTGAATTGCTCTTAAAATATCTACAAGACCTGCACCCTGAAAATATCTGTCTCTTTTTAAATCGGTACAGCTCTGCATCAGGATTTCTTTCACCTTAAGAGGTTGCCCTATAAATTCCCTGTTCGCACATAGGAAAAGCGCTAATGCTCCGGAAACATGGGGAGTCGCCATACTTGTACCGCTCATTACGACTCCGTCCTCCTCGGCATCTTTAACCCCCAAACCCAGGGATTTTATTTTCTCACCCGGCGCTACAACATCCGGCTTATATCTTCCGTCTCCGGTAGGTCCTTTTGCAGAAAAAAACGATATTCCATACGTGTGGGGATTTGATTTATGAACAGAGCCAACTGTGATTACATTCTCGGCATTTCCCGGGTCAATTATAGTTAGGTCCATAAACGTTCTAAAATATTCGACTTTGGTACTACTCCCGAAAGCAGCTAATGTTTTGTGACCATCATTACCTGCAGCAACACAGACTATTACTCCCGAGTTCACCAGCCGATTCACCTCCTGACATACCGGAGACGATCCCACACCATAACTACCCACTACCGGCGCGCTTCCCAGGCTGATATTGGCACCGTGTATAACGATTTCAAGCTTTTCTTCGTTTATCCTTCTGATTTCTTGCATTGCTTTAATCAACGCAAAGTCAGTGCCGCTGCCATTTTCATCCAACACTTTAAAATCATAGAGCTTTGCTGCCGGAGCAATCCCCGGATATTTTTTACTTCTCGACGCTATGATACCGGCAACATGAGTACCATGCCCGTTTTTATCGCCCTTACCTTCTCCTGTAAAATCCTTTTGCTCTATAATCGCATCACTTATATAATTGTTTTCGCTGGATATCCCGGTATCAATCACTGCCCACACAATCCCTTCTCCCTGAACACCAAAGACATTTCGAACCGCAGTAGATTTAATCGTTCTATTTGAGACGTCCAGGCAGCTGCTCGTTTTTTTGTTGCACCATATGCGACTTATCCCTCTTATTCCTTCTTTTCCATCCACATCTCCGGCTATTTCCCTTATTACATCAGGGGTAAGCTTTGCCGATATAAAATAATCGGTCTTTTCGATTTTGACACCTTTAATTCCTCTTTTCTTTAATCTCTTTTCCAACTCCCTCTTTATATTTTCAATGTCAACGGGCTTTCTATTCTTTTCCGTATCAAGGTTTCTCTCTTTTAAAACTTCGATATCCACTTCCTTTTCGGTTTTAGGGTCAACATAGATAAAATCTTCTTTCCCTATAATAACATCTATACCTTCTCCCTTAACCATCAGTTGTTGTACTTCAGGGAGAATTTTTCCAGAACTTAGCAATTTATCACTTTCAGAAGTTTTTTGAATTTTCTTTCGTGACATAGTAAATTTGCCTCCTTATAAGATTTTTAAAGAGCTTCCTCCTGAATTCTTATATACGAAATGTTTCCGAACTTCCATTTTTTCATTATGCCGACAGCTTCGAGATTTTTTTATAAGCATATTAAATATGAATACAAATCTCAATATACGGATTCAATATAACTTGTCAAGGAATTTTTTAAAAATTTGATTTTTTGACAATATTTTTTACAAAAAACTGAAAAATTCAGCCACGAAGGCACAAAGACACGAAGAAAACAACAAATTATATTCGTTTTATTTAAAGCCCAACCCACCCCAAAATTAGAAACAACGAATCACACAAATAGCACAAATCCACACCCCACCCTAATTTTAATGTTGTTTTACTAAATCCTAAATTCAACTTATTACTGCTATATGGGTCTTGCCAAAACAAGAACCCCCTGTATATTATTGAATATAACTGAATAAAAATTCATTTTAATGCAAAAAGGGAGGAAGGCTTAAAAATGAGCGGAATCGTTGGAATTGTTACGGACAAAGATTGTAAAGAAGATCTTTTTTACGCGACGGACTATCATTCGCATCTCGGAACTTCATACGGAGGACTGGCAATATTCGATGGTAATAAAATATACAAAAAAATTCATACCATAGAGAAAGCGCAATTCAAGACAAGATTCATCGAAGATATCGATTACGCCACTATGCAAGGGCATTCAGGCATTGGGGTAATTAGCGACAGGGATACACAACCTCTCGTCCTTCGATTGAAATTCGGAGAATATTCAATTTGCGGTTCAGGCTATATAAATAACCAGGTTGCCCTTACAAACGAATTAATATCGGAAGGCGTAACCTTTTCCGAAATATCAAATGGGTATGTAAATCAAATAGAACTTGTCGCAAAACTGATTAACAGAAAGAAAGATTTACTCGAGGGAATAGAATATATGCATGCCCGAATTGATGGGTCCATGTCATTACTTATTCTCGGCAAAGAGGGATTATTCGCTGTGAGAGATAAATACGGAAGAACACCCCTGGTTCTGGCGGAAAAAAAGAGAGCCAGGATTGTCGTCTCGGAAACCTGCTCATTTAAAAACTTGGGTTACACCACGAAGAAATTTCTGGGTCCGGGAGAGATTATACTGCTGAACGAAAACAAAACGGAACTCGTAAAAGAAGCCGGAAAAAAACTGCGTTTATGCGCTTTTTTATATGTATATACAGGATTCCCGGCTTCAGAATATGAAGGGAAAAACGTAGAAGAATTCAGAGAAACTTCAGGAAGAATAATGGCAAAAAAAGATAACGTCAAGGCTGACCTTGTTACCGGCGTAGCAGACTCCGGTACTGCTTATGCATTCGGTTATTCATACGAATCGGGAATACCGGTGAAAACGCCTCTGCTCAAATACACTCCGGGCTGGGCGAGAAGCTACGTGCCTCCGTCTCAGGAAAGAAGGGACCTGGTTGCATTGATGAAACAGATAACCGCAGAGGCGCTGATAAAAGACCAGAGACTGATAATAACCGAAGATTCGATCGTGAGAGGAACTCAGTTAAAAAACTATCTTCTTGTCAAACTGTGGAATTCCGGGGCGAAAGAAATACATGTGAGACCAGCCTGTCCTGCCCTCATGTTTCCATGCAAATATCTCTTCTCGACAAGGAAGATAGATGAACTGTTCGCAAGAAGAATAATCAAACAGATGCACGGAAAACACATTGAAAATATAGAACCTCACCTTGACCCTCATTCGAACGAATATTCCAGAATGATAAAAGAAATGGAAAAAGACCTCAACGCAACTTCTCTTAAATATCAACTGCTGGAGGATATGTTAAAAGCAACCGGTCTTCCGGAAGAAGACCTTTGTACTTATTGCTGGACGGGTAAAGAAGATTAAGATAAAGTTTCTTTGATCTTTCTTAATAAATCCTGGACTTCGTAAGGTTTTTCTAAAAAATCGAATTCTTTTTCGGCAATACGCGATAATTCGGCTTTCCCATCCATCCACTACTTAAATGGACTTTAGGCTTTCTGTTTTCAGTAATTAGTTCCTCTTCAAATTTCGGACCTCTGCGATCAGACAAAACTACATCGCCAAAAAATATCTGAATCTTATCTTAATTCCTTCAATCTATTCTCAACCTCTTCAATCTCCTTCCGCAGCTCCTCTATCCCCAGTTCCCAAGCCATAGTTGCATCGCGATAACGCTCCAGCTCGGCTGCTTCTCCCTTTAATTCTCTAATTTCTCTTGAGGTTTTTAATTTTAATTCGTCAACGATTTCTTTTCTCCACTTTTTTTTCATACATAACCTCCAAATACAAACATCTCTAGACCCCCTCTAACTTAAAAACATAGTATTATTATCATATTTATCTACATTTTCAATGTTTTTTATATTTTATTAATATATTATAGGTTTGTCAGCCGAAATGTCAAGCCGAATCTACAATTAGATTAAATTTTTATTTATGGGTCGTAAAAAAACAACAAAGAAATCTATAGAATCTACATACTCTATATGTGAAAATTTTTTTTGGTTGTGTTGGGTTTAGCGGTGAGCGGATGGCGGTTGGCGGAGAGCGAGTATAATTCTAAACGCCTTCGCGCGAGGTTGCCACTTCAATCATCTTATCCAATCTTTTCTTGAGACTTTCGGGCAATCCTTCTATACCTTTCTCGAGAAAACCCCGGACAAGAAGTGAGCGAGCACTATCTTCATCAAGACCTCTTGACATAAGATAATTGAGCTTTTCGCCCGCAATCTTGCCTATAGAGGCTTCATGTGAAAGTTCGGTATCGATATTACCGGCTTTAAGTTCGGGAATCGCATAGACCGAACTCTTCTCGTCAAGAAGAAGACCGTTGCACTCGGTATGACCTTTTGTGTTCTTGCCGTTGCCTTCAATATAAGATTTTAAAATAAGCCGGCTGTTTTCCGATGCTACCCTGCTTATGATTTCACAGCCCGAGTTTCCTCCATTCAAAATACCCCTTGCCCCCATATCAAAGACCGAACCTGCTCTGCCATAAATAATGGAATTGAATTTTGCCTTTGCCCCATCCGCGAGATATGCTATCGGGTTACTCTGAATCTCTTTTACCCGTGTTAAAGCGATATAATTTGAAGTGAAAACACCATCTTTTCCGACATCTGCAGCAGCCCGCGGATATACGACGACCTCCGCTCCCCAATCGTGAATCATCGTGTAGGTAAGATTTGCTCCTTCCCTTACGAACATCTCGGTAACCGCTATATGGCTGCCAAGAGATACCATATTCCCGGTTGCGCAGCCCGTTATAATATTCAATTCGGAACCAGGCTCGAGAACAATAATATTATGGAGAATCTGCTTGAACCCCTGACTATGCATGAAAAAACAGGACTGGAAAGGCGCTTCTATCTTTGCTCCTTCTTTGACATATACGAAACTACCAAGCAGTTCTTTCTGCGAGGCTACTTCTTTGGTAAACTCATCCTGTTCTCTATCCACGAGAGAAAACAGCAAATCTTTCACCCAATCGTAAACTTGTAAAGAAAAAGAAATCGGCATAACAATCAGCGAGTCTTCTTTAGATTTTGATTCCGCTGTTTTATCGTCGGCAATCAGAAAAGAACCGGATCTCTCCGTCTCTCCCGTTACATCAAAACCAACACGGTGTAACCCGGAAATTTCTTCTTCTAAGTTCTCGTCCTTTTCTTTCATTTTTCTCTCGCTTCCTTAATACATCTCTCAAAACCGAATTTTTTAATCTGGTCAAAGATGTCAAGAGGCGGTCCCGAACACAACATCCTACCGTCCACGATTACGTAACCCTTATCCGCATGCAATTGTTCAAGAATCATTCCGGAATGAGTTACGATTATACCGCCGTTTTTTCTCTCCCTTATAGGTTTATTCTTCTCCAGTAGCCTTCTGATGATACCAACCATCAATTTAATACTGTCCACGTCAACACCCGAATCGGGTTCATCGAACATTACAAGCTGGGGAGATTGAGCCAAAAGTTGCAGAAGCTCATCTTTTTTCCTTTCCCCTCCAGAAAATCCGACATTTACTTCCCTTTCCAGATAATCTTCCATATGTACTTTCCTGGCAATTTCCTCGGAAGTCTTTTTATCCGGAACCATCGTTTTTAAAAGAAGACCAAGCGTAACACCCTCTACAACCGGAGGGTGCTGATAAGCAAGCCCTATACCAGCCTTCGCTCTTCTTGTAAGATTCCATTCCAGTATGGAATCCCCTTTATAAAGAATATCTCCGTCAACAACCTTATATTCGGGCAAACCCATAATAGCATTCACGAGCGTGGTCTTACCAGAACCATTGGGCCCAAATATAATATGGGTTTCTCCTTCCCTGATAACAAGGTCAATACCCTGCAATAGCCGTTTATCCCCCACCTCCACAGTAAGATTTTGAACTTCCAGCAAAACGTTTATATTTTCTATATCACTCATGTTAAAATTATTTTAAGCTAAAAAAAATTATTGTCAAGTTGATAAAACAATCTTACGTCACATTAAAATACATTAGAACTCTTATCACAGAGTACACAGTATTCGAAAATTAAAAATCAAATATAAAAATGTAAAAATACAAATCAAAATTAAAAAATGAACTTAAAAAAAAGAATTAGCCACGGATAAACACCCTGATACGGTCGTTCCTCCCTACAGGGCAGGCGGATGTACACAGATATTTTTTTATGCCGTCAGCTGTCTGCTTTATCCCTAAATCCTAATTTCAAAGTTTTGCTCTTTGATTTTTGATATTTCATTTTCCAAAACGCCTGCCCTTGACAAAAAGATTATTTTTATTATAATTGATAATGAAAACCATTTTCAATAAGGTAGAGATATTAAAGATGAAGGTTAAGTTGTTTTATGGAGTGTTTTGAAAAAGTGGTATTAATGATTGAAAAGCCAAAAAAAGGAGGCAATTATGCCATTAGGAGATAGAACTGGTCCAGCAGGTTTAGGCCCAATGACGGGTAGAGCTGCAGGTTACTGCGCAGGGTATTCTGTTCCGGGATATATGAATCCAATTTCGGGTAGAGGTGGTGGTTTTGGTCGTGGTTGGGGAAGAGGTTTTGGTTGGAGGAGAATGAGTTATCCGTATGGAGCTAATTATGATTACGCCGCTCCGTATTCCGCTTATCCTGAAAAGATCCCACCCGAACAGGAAGCGAATATGTTGGCGGAGCAAGCTAAAGCTTTGGGAAACGAATTGGAAGCCGTGAAGAAACGTATAAAAGAACTGGAGGCAGAGACTAAAAAGTAATTAATTGTAAAGCGACAGGGTTATACGGAAAAGTTTTAGACGATGAAAAGCGACCTTGCTAAGTGGATAGAGGAAGACGGTGAAAAGTTTTTACAAGGAGTTGGCATTAAAAAAGGCCAAAGTGTGTTAGATTTTGGCTCAGGCGAGGGGCATTACACAATACCCGCTTCGAAAGTAGTAGGTGCAAACGCTAAAGTATATGCCATGGATAAAGATAAAAATGTTTTGAATAAGCTAAAGAGGAAATTAGAAGAAAAGGGAATAATAAATGTTTAAACAGAATGATAAAACATTTTAACAAAGAAAGAATAATTACAAAAAAGACGTTGGAACGGCTTGAAGGATTGAAAAATAAGAATAAGAATTAGGATGCTTGTCCATAATGATTATACATATAATTTTTTGACTGTATCGAATATTATATTAAAGGAGATGCAAGATGTTTCAAATAGATAAGGAAAAATGTACAGGATGTGAAGTTTGTGTAAATGTTTGTCCTACTGAAGCAATATCAATGGTTGACGGCAAAGCCCAGATTGATGCCAATAAATGCATTGATTGTGGGAAGTGTGCTCAAATCTGCCTACAAGGTGCAATTTATTCTGATGTAAAACTACAGCAAAGTTTTCCTCCAAATCAAGGGCAAAATTTGCCTGATTCTGGTTTTGGTATGGGTGGAGGTATGGGTAGAGGTTTAGGTCGTGGTATGGGAAAGGGTTTGGGAAGAGGTCCGCGTGACGGAAGTGGTGGTGGAAGAGGAAGAGGAGGTGGAGGTAGAAGAAGATAAACATTAATTATGATATTAACTAATTATATGAGGGAAAATGAAAAAAAATAAGATAGATATTGCTATTTCCAGCGGTAAAGGCGGAACAGGTAAGACTTTTATAGCTACTAATCTGGCAAAAGTATTGTCCGAAAAACACAGCCAAATCCGTTATTTAGATTGTGACGTAGAAGAACCAAACGGACATTTGTTTCTTAATCCTGTTATTAAAAAAGAAGAAGATGTTAATTTGATTTCTCCTGTGGAGGTAGATGAACAAAAGTGCATTAATTGTGGTAAATGCGCTGAGGTATGTCAGTATAATGCCATTGCAGTCGTAAAAAACAAAGTTCTTATATTTAAAGAATTGTGCCATGTATGCGGTGGGTGCACGATTGCCTGTCCGGTGGACGCGATTATTGAAAAGGAAAGAAAAATAGGCGTCATGAAGGAAGGCGTAAGCGATAAGATAAGTGTGTATTATGCGTTGTTAGAAACAGCCGAAGGAGGGATGTCTCCTCGATTGGTAAAAAAAGTAAAAGAATGCGCTGGAGAAGGAATTAATATTTTGGATTCATCGCCGGGAACAAGCTGTCCGGTAGTAGAAACGGTTAAAGATGTAGATTTGTGTATTTTGGTTACAGACCCTACTCCTTTTGGTATAAATGATTTAAAGCTTTCCGTAGATATGGCTCGGGAAACAGGCCAGGAACCGGTAGTAATAGTGAATCGAGCCGAATATAAAGACGACGCTTTGAAGGAATATTGTTCAAGAGAACAGCTGGATATTATTGGAGAAATTCCTGATGAACGCAGGATAGCTGAAAGTTACTCTCGGGGTGAGTTAGCAGTAGAAAAATTTCCCGAAATAAAAGAACTGTTTGAAAATCTTGCTGATAAAATATTGATTTTAGCCGGGCAGGAGAGAAAGATTAGGAAAAAGGTAAGAAAAGAGAGAATGTCGAGTGAAAAAGTTCCTGAAAAAGCAAAGAAGTATGACGCCTCTCATGTTAAGAAACCCAAAGAATTGGTGGTTATCAGCGGCAAGGGGGGAACCGGGAAGACATCCCTGACGGCGTGCTTTGCTGCTCTGGCGAAATCAATGGTAATTGCTGATTGTGATGTGGATGCAGCAGATTTACACCTGGTTTTATCTCCCAAAATAAAAGAAAGAGGTTTTTTTAGCGGTGGAGTGGAAGTGGATATAGACCAGGATGTTTGTATCCAATGCGGGAAATGCGAACAAGCTTGCAGATTCTCTGCCATTAAAGAATATGAAGAGAAAGGGAAAAAGAGATATA
>Ga0315551_10003524_pt1 | contig 11141 bp, 13 predicted proteins | sample SalMarSW160290MG_FD_203678 | JGI IMG/M metagenome (GOLD analysis project Ga0315551, IMG submission 203678) | Salt marsh sediment microbial communities from the Plum Island Ecosystem LTER, Massachusetts, United States - Salt Marsh Sediment SW1602-90 ... | reverse complement strand
TAGGTTGCCAGAATTAAGAGTGAAAACCGAGACGTCGTGTCCTATATCCACGAATTCATGCGTTATGTACGCCGCATAAGTGCCCAAACCGCCGACAAGTTCAGGTGGGTATTCCCAAACGAAAAAGCCAATTCTCAAGACTTTCACCTTCTAATATACAATTGTAACTTCAGGAAGATTATTTATAACTTCTCTTAATGGTCGGAAACGTGAAGTGGTAAGTTTATGCCGAAATTAAAAAAAGGGGAAAGTGAAGTTGCTTTTTTTGGCTGCTTATCGTTTTCGGAGCATCAGGATTATTGTTAGTCCGATTACTACTATTGCGATTATCGCTGCTGTGCCTATGCCTAAGACGTATGTGTCTGTCATTGGTGCTGGTGTCGGTGTTGGTGGCGGAGTTTCAGCGGGTACGTCTTCCACGGTTATGGCGGTTTCCGCTTGAGAGCCATAGTAAGCCTTAGAACCTTCGAAACTAGCGTAGATGGCGTATTTGCCTGGAACCGGCGGCGTGAACGTGCAGCTGTAGAAGCCGTTTTCGTCGTATTCATAGCTTTTGGCATGGTAATTTTCATAATCTTGACCTCACTGTATCCAGACGCATTTTGGATTGCGCCGATAGTTCTTATCGCAGTACAGTCTGTTTTCATCTTCTATTCCAGCAGCTTCATTGCGAGAACAGCTGATTGGCACATCACTGAAGCTAATCCTACGATACACCTTCTAGAATATCATTTGCCTATCAGAGAGAATGAAGACCTTAAGCAAGCACTTACGCGAGATCAACTGTTAGCAATCAAAAAAGAAATCTATGATGAAATTTTAGCTAAGCGCGGCGAAATTGATTGTAACGCTGCGCAAAAATTTTCTGAAAACAGCAAATTCTTTATATGCCCACTAATTCTTTCCAATAGAAAAGGTGGCAGACCGTACTTCTCAAAATCAACGCTTCAAAACTCTATTCGGCAATTGCTATAATGACGTTCATCGTTTGCGCTGTTGCAGTTTGTTATTCAATAAGCTTGTTTTTGGCAAGCCCGAACCAAACAGCTAATCCCCCGTCCTTCAAAATTTCGAATTGGTCCGGCTATATTGTGGCTTCGGACATTCAAAACCGTTCGCCAGTAGTGAGCAGCGTCAGTGCCTCTTGGACAGTGCACGAGATTAAGCCTTCGGAAAATAACACGTTTTCAAGTGTGTGGGTAGGAATAGGTGGATACGAAGAAGACACTTTAATTCAGACAGGTACCGCGCACGAGTGCATTAACGGCAAGTTTGTCTATTACGCTTGGTATGAACTGGTATCTGACCATTTAGTTCACATCCCAAACATTCAAGTTCAAGCAGGCGACGCGGTCACAGCCTCAATAAGCCTCATAAACGAAAACACGAACACTTGGTCAATAGAAATTGCCGACATCACTCTGAGCGAGCGCTTCAAAAGGACTTTTGTTTATAATTCTTCGCGGTTGTCAGCTGAATGGGTAGTGGAGCGGCCAAAGGTTAACGGCACCATCAGCACTTTGGCAGATTTCGGAAACGTAACACTCACTGAGTGCAAAGCAACCATAGACGGCGTCACTGGAGTAATCAGCAGTTTTTCTTACGCGCAGTTCGTCATGTACGATCAAGAGCTTCAATTGGTGACGGTTTCGCCTCTTAATGACGACGGCTCAAGCTTCACAGTGAGTTATTTAGAATTGCCAAGCGCGAGTCCGCTGAGCACCAATTTTGCTGTTCGCACGTTGCAGTACATGTTGCCGCATGATTTCCGCAATCCTCCCCAACTGATTAGCGCCAATAGAAAAATCGAGGTTAGAAAAGATTTCGAAGGTATTTCGAACAGACTGATGTTTACCTCGTGAACACCACTGGAACGCCGCAAGCGGCACAAACGGAAATTAGAGCAATTCTATCCGTGAAAACGTAGTGTAGGAACGCAAAAAAGAAATACAGCCTCGAAACAGAATAAGCTCTCTGGCTTAATGGAGGGGACCTCCTACGTTGAAGTTGATTTACGTTGCCATCGATGGTATGGGTGATTTGCCAATTGCTGAGCTTGGAAATAAAACCCCCTTGGAAGCGGCTGAAACCCCTAACATGGACTTTCTCGCCAAAAACGGAAAAACAGGATTAATGTATACCGTTAGAAAAGGCGTTGCCCCTGAAAGCGACGTAGCTGTCATCTCGCTTTTGGGCTATGACCCATTCGTGTATAGCACTGGACGCGGTGTCATCGAAGCCGTGGGCGCAGGTCTAAACGTTGTGGACGGTGATTTGGCTTTAAGGTGTAATTTCGCAACTTTGGGTCAGGGAAGAAAAATAATTGATAGGCGAGTGGCAAGAAGCTTAACCACTGAAGAAGCTGCTGAACTAAGTGAAGCTGCCAACGAAAAGATAAAGTTGGAATCGTGTCCTGCAACATTTGAATTCAGGAACACGTTGGGTCACCGCGCCGTTCTTGTTTTTAGAAGCAAAGGAAAGTGTCTTTCCAGCAAGATAACGAACAGCGACCCCGCCTACACTATAGTGAACGGCATAGGAGTAGCCACGCCTAACGTGGAGATGGTTCTCAAAAAGAGCGAGCCGTTAGATGACACAGAAGACGCGCGTAACGCGGCGAACCTCGTGAACGAGTTTATCGAGAAAGCACATGAACTCTGGGAAAACCACGCGGTAAACAAGAAGCGTGCTGCAGAAGGCAAGCTAAAGGCAAATGTGGTGCTCACAAGAGACGCGGGACACGAGTTGCCAAAGTTCTTTAACATCAACAAGAGATATAACGTGAGCTTCGCAGCCCTTGCTGACATGCATGCGGAAAGAGGAATAGCTCAACTGGCTGGAATGCAGGCAGCTCTTCTTCCTCCGCCTTCAGGCGACCTTGAGAAAGACTGTGAAATCAGAGTAAAGAAACTGTTGGATATACTGCCGCATCATGATTGCTTTTACATTCACCTCAAAGGTCCAGACGAGCCGGGTCACGATGGCAACTGCTACAGAAAAACCGAAATAATCTCCGCCATCGACAAATACTTTTTCGGGAGGCTACTGAAGAAAATCTCGCTGAAAGAGCACATATTCTGCATAACTACGGATCATGCAACGCCTTGCGCTTTGAAGGTGCACAGCGACACTCCAGTTCCAGTGCTTATATCAGGCGGAAAAATAACCGACGAAAAGAGTGGCAAATTCTCTGAAAGAAACTGCGGAAACGGGAGCCTAGGCGTTTTAGATCGCGGTTGCGAGTTGATGCCGAAACTCATGGATTTACTGAAAAAATAGATTCAGCAAAGCCTAGCGTATCAGCAATTTTCATTCTCTTATGCACTTCCAGAGCCTTCTGAACAGTCATTGCCCTCTGGGATTTAAATCAAGAAACAAATGCGCAAAGTTGAGGCGATCTTGGGTGCGGTTATCATGGTGGAGTAATCGGCGCTGGCTTAGGCTTGCTAATCTACCTCATCAAAAGAAAATAACCAAAAAGTTGTTAAGGTTTGTTTCTTGGTCAGTGCTCTAGCTGGTAACGGAGTACTCGCATCGTGTGAGTATTGTGGAAGCACCACCATTGGCGTTTAGCTTACCAATTGGACTAGATTTTAATGCAAAACAAGAACTTTTACTAGGTATTTTTTTAGCGACTGGAGCAGGAATTTTGGCAACAATTGCTGGCACCTTTTCTGGTGGTGTTGGAACTATTGGAATTGTAACATATCACTCATCCGTTTCTTACTACGCTTCCCTAGGTTACGACATCTCTACTTACATGGGATTTTTGCTTTTGGGGGTTTTTGCGCTCATTTCGTCGGTATTTGGCGTCGCTGGAGGAATGCTAGCGCTAACAAGAAAGCGCTTCAAATTTTCAGTTCTAGGGATACTCCTTGTGTTAGCTTCGGCACTGTTTACTTTCATAGTTATTGAGCAATATCAATACGGATATACCGACATCATAATGCTTTCTGAAATATCAATAGCAGTATTCTCACTCGCTAGCGCAATTTTGGTGGTCAAATCGAAAAACGAGTTTACATAGAAAAAACCCTGCCAGCGTCTCTGCGTTAATACGGAGAGGTTCGGAGGACAAGGAGTCCCCTTCTAGGGATTGCTCCCGCATCGAGTTTCCCGAGGCGCTTAACACAATCATTACTTAACTTGAGATATACTGTTAAATCTTGAGAAAAATTTCGAGGTTGAGTAAAGCTACTTTTACTAAGAAAATTATTTGCCAATTTGTGATTTGATTTGTAAACTAAAGAAGATTAAGGAGATTTCATAACATACGTTAGCAAAGGTTTATACATTATTACCTACGTTGTTGGAGGGGGAGCGAATTATGAACAAAGAATTAAACGGTATAAGCGATCTTACAAAAGCTTACTTAGGCGCATATGAAGGTTCTGAAATAACGCTTAGGCGGATAAGCAATGAAGCTAAAGCTAGACGAGGCATCCAATAGATTTCTGGATTACCTTTTCGTTTTGAGATATACTACTTTATCTTGAGCAGGATCTAAATAATGTCTGAAAATAAACCTGAGTGGCCTGAATATGGCGAACTTGTAATCGCTACGATAGAAAAAGTGACGGACTACGGAGCCTATGCTAACCTTGAAGAGTACAACAAACAAGGTTTACTTCACATCTCCGAAATCTCCAGCGGCCGGGTAAGAAGAATCCGCGACTATGTTAAAGAAAAACAAAAAATGGTCCTCAAAGTTATCCGCGTAAATGTTGAAAAAGGCCAAATCAACTTATCGCTTAGACGCGTCACAAAACGCGAAAGAATTGAAAAAAACAAAAGCTGGAAAAGAAACCGCAAAGGCGAAGCGCTCCTGAATGAAGTAGCAGAAAAAGTTGGCTTACCCATACATGAAGTCTACCAGAAAGCTGGAGTAATCCTCGAAGAAAAATACGGTTTATACGAAGGCTTCGAAGAAGTAGTGAAAGAAGGCATAGAAGTCCTAACTAAGCTCGACATACCTGAAGATCTCGCTAAAGTCATTGCCCAAGTTGCGGAAGAGCGCATAAAGCTCAAGATGGTAAAAGTTAAGGGCGTGATTGAGGTTCGTTGCAGTAAGCCCAACGGTGTTAAATGTATCCAAGACGCGTTTATTGACGCCGGGAAATCACATAGAGCTAAAGACGCCAAAATAGAATTCTACGTGATCGCTGCTCCGAAATACAGTGTAGAAGTTTCGGCTGATAATTGGAAACGTGCAGAAGAGCTTTTCGAAAAGGTATGCGAAAGTGTGGTTACTAACATCACAAAAGCGGGCGGACATGGGTCTTATACGAGGAAGAAATAGAAGAGTGGAAACCTTGAGATGTACTGTCAAATCTTGAGAAAATTTTGATGACGCTTGGTGTGATCTGCATTATTACGGGCGATTTCTCTTCTGTTGCCGCCTCAGCTATGGCTGACGTGCTTTCAAGGTTTTGCACGTTAAAAGCGCCGACGGCATAGCCGTTTTTTCTCGCTGGAACCATCAAATCCTTATTCGTAACAAGCATCACAATTTCTCCATTGCTTAAGTTAGGCAACACTACGCATTATTTAACATTTCTAGCTTAATCTGCAAACAGCATCGTGCTACGGTTTTCGGCTCAGCCCTATGAAAACCGCAACACCAGCCATGCTGACGACCACAATTAGTATGACCATGAAGAGCATCTGGGGAATTCCGAAAATGTAATGATCAATTTCATAGTTTAAAGTTACACGTTTCTCTGCGGTTTGATCATTGTTTGCGAAGTGTAAAGTGTATTCTCCTTCAACGTCGCAGACAAAACTGAAACTGGTTTGGCCTATTTCTCCAAAATCTCTCACAGTTTCGTTCGGAAAAACTATGGAAAAATGCACCGTATTGGAGGCTTCTCCAACAGCTGAAAATTGAATCAAAACACGATCTTCAGCGGCGAGACTTATGGGGTGAGTTACCTCCTCCCCGCCTTTTACAGTAAGGCTAGTTGTCATCGCCTGACCAAGCCCTATTAAGACTGCAAGCAACGCTAAAATAATCAGAATAAAAGAGGGTAACCGTCTAAGATTTATCATTGCAATCTTATTTTGCGGCGTTTAAGCCCATAATTTTTATGAATTCGTGATTCAGAGGCGGAATATTAATCGAAACGCCTGTTGCATTTGTGACGCCAAATTGCAGCATAAAATTTACAAAGTCGCCAGCACACTTAGATTAGGAGGATCCTATCGTGACATGCTACTTCAGACATCTCAAAGAAGTTTTCAAGAAAGCGGGTATAGAGGCTACCCCTCAAAATAGAACTGAAATCGACAGGGTAATTCACGACATTGTAGGCGTGAAATACAAAAATTGTCCAGCTGCTTGGAGACAGATTAAAACTCGGTTAGCGCAAGACGAAGCAGGCTTTGTCTCAAAGCTAAGAAAGGCATGGAACAATCGAAAATAGTCAGCTCCCCACTCTTTAATAGAAGGCTGAAGACACACAAAAGCGAGGGAATAAACATACACAAGCGATTAATGGTTTTTTCTGACGGCGGCGCCAGAGGCAACCCTGGACCAGCCGCCGCGGCTTTCATAGTTCTATCGGAAAACGGTCAAGTCTTAACAACGAATTCACGTTATCTAGGCTTGCGTACTAATAATCAAGCCGAATACGAAGCATTAATAGCGGCACTAGAATCTGCTGTAGCGCTTCACGCTGAGGAAGTTATCTGTCACCTCGACAGCGAGCTAGTAGCCAAGCAACTCACTGGAGAATACACCGTGAAAAACTTGGAGCTGAGGAAATTGTGGGGGAAAGTTCAAGAATTAAACAGGTGCTTCAAAAACGTCCGTTTCATAAGTGTGCCCAGAACCAACATTCAAATTCAAAAGGCAGACGCTCTTGTCAATAAGGCATTAGACGAATTCAGCCAGTACTCTGGTGGAAAAAGCCCCAAATTATAACTGCGCTGCGATTAGCTCCTGCGAAATCGCAACTTCTTTATAATGAATATCGAGTCAAGCTTCAAAGTTTATGGTATTGCAGTTTTTTCTTCCCACAAATGTTAAATTTTTGTTGCCAATCTATATATTCAATGGAGGTATCTTATGCCTGAAATGGTTTTTGAAGGTGTAGCTAGTTGGAAAGGCGGAACTGAATCTGATTTGACAGTTAAGGGTAAGCAGATTGTCACTGTTAGTCCTCCACCAGTATTCGGCGGAAAAGAAGGCTACTGTGTTCCCGAAGAGATTTTTGCAGCCTCTTTGGCTTCATGTATGAACACGCTGTTTATTTTGATTGCAAAGAACTCTATGTTAGGACTTAAAAATCTTGAGACAAAAGCGGCTGTCAAGATGAACGTAGAAGGACTGGAAAAATTGATCTTTACAAACATACACTTCGCCATGAATGTCAAACTGGAAACAGACAACGAGCATGAACGCAAAAAAGCCAACATGGTGTACCAGATGGCGGAAAAGATTTGTCCGCTTCGGCAGTCATGGGGAGAAAATGTTCCAATAAGCTTCGAACTCAACTTCCAATAAACAATAAATCCCTTTTCTATTTTTCCTTGCGTTAACGCGGAAAACAAATTAGTGCTTCAGCGGAGTTATTTCATTTTCTTTGATTATCCAGTACATTAGGGTACGAAAAATATTTATGAGCTATACATAGAGTCTGAAAGGTTTGAGTAGAATGCTATGTGGTTCAAGGGGGCTGGAAGGGAGGAAACCCTGATACCACAATAAAGATGGAGTCAATCATAAAGGATAGGACAGAATTGGAGGAGATTCACTGTTTCGTCGCAAAATCTCTGATGTTCTAAATGCGCTGTCATCGAAAAAGGCACTAAAGTATACGATGTACCTTGCCGCAGTAATAGTTTTCCTCGCACTAATCTTGCTGCCTCCCATCATCGGAATTTTCACAAAATGGAACACAATCCAACAAGTTTTTGATCAGCCGCCACTTATGGATCGAGCGCTCACCGCAGTGGCAAATTCTTTCGTGATTGCGTTACTTGTTTCTGCGTTAGATGTTTTAGCGGGCGTTCCGATGGCTTGGCTCATTACACGCGGAAAGTCAAAGTGGCTTAACGTTCTCGACACTACTGCGGATATACCGTTTATTGTGCCGACCGCAGCACTCGGCTATTCGCTGCTGCTTTTCTGGAATGGACCTGAGGGCTTATCTGCCCTTTTTGGGGGCTCACTAATTTCTACAGGTTGGCTGCTTATTGTGCTGCTTCATTTCGCATTTTCTTATCCTATCGTGGTTCGCGTTTTAGTTGGGGCATTGCTTGATTACAAGATGGAGTATGAGCAGGCATCCAGAACTCTTGGTGCACCACCCTTCATAGCAGTTCGAACAGTCACTTTTCCAATACTTAAACCTGCGTTGATAGCGGCGTTTATTCTTTCATTTGCGCGGTCTCTTTCGGAAACTGGGGCAACATTTATTGTTGCAGGGGCGTTCGAGAACGGCCCAGTTTTCCTTCAGGATATGAAAAATGAATTTTCCAGTGGCGTTGTTTCTCAGGTCACATATGAAGGTGCCACCGTATTCGCAAGCCTATTACTGATAGCAATATCTCTTTCCATCTTTGCTTTAATTCGCATTTTGGGTCCAAAGCTGCGATTGCCGTTTGACCGCGTTTGGCCGAGCATCGAAAGAAAACTCAGCTATTCAAAAGCTGCGACATCAAGAAACAGTGTCACGTTAATAGTTTTTGTGGCAATAGTTCTGGTTCCGTCTCTTTTCGTGGCTTTACCAGCCTTCCAAGCCCTGTTCACAGGCACTTTCTCTGCTGCGGTTTCAGGTTCAGGCGTTTGGGGAGACTATTGGCAAAGCTTACTACTTTCATACCTTCTTGGAGCCATCGTTACGCTCATCGGCTTCATTGTCGGCTTGCCTATGGCAATCCTGATTGCCCGAAAGAAATTTGGGAAAACGCCCTCAACGGTGCTGGATATTCTCGTCAACGTTCCGCTGATTGTTCCGTCCATCGCCTTAGGTGTTTCTCTCAAGTTCTTCTGGCAAAGCTTCGCTTTTATACCTGAATTTCTGCTGTTGGTTTTTGCTCACTTGGCAATCACTTACCCGTATTTTGTGAGGTCAATGTCCGCAGCGTTTGAAAGAATAAGTCTGGACATGGAGGAAGCTGCAAGGACGCTTGGAGCCAAGCCTTTCGGCGTGTTCAGAACGATAATGTTGCCGTTGGCGAAGTATTCAATTCTCTCAGGCGCCATAATGGTTTTCACGAGAAGCATAAGTGAAACAGGCGCAACGTTAGCTGTGTTGGCTGCTGATTCGCCCTTGAAGACAGCGCCTGTGGTCATAGTTGACTGGGTGAAAGGCGTGGTGCCTGCGACCTCATTGGAAATCGGGTTAGGTTGCGGTTTGCTAGTCTTGTTTTCCTTCTTAATTCTGCTTTTGCTAAGACTTGTAAGCAGAGGAAAAGGGAGGTATTGACATGGCAATTTATAACTTGCAGCATCACACTACTATACGCCTGAAAAGGGAGCTAAACAATGCCTGAAGTCCGCGTTGTTAACCTGACGAAGAAATTCGGAGATATCGTGGCTCTGGACAACGTTAACCTAGTAGTCAATGACAAAGAATATTTTGCCTTGTTAGGTCCCAGCGGTTGCGGAAAAACCACCCTGCTAAGATTGATCGCTGGGCTAATTGAACCAGATGAAGGCGAGATTTACATCGGCGGTAAACGCGTGGACGATGTCCCACCTGAAGACAGAGAAATTGGGTTTGTTTTTCAAACCTTTGCTTTATTTCCGCACTTGACTGTTTGGGATAACGTGAACTATGGTCCCAGAGTTAAGAACTTTGACCCTAAGGAGTCAGGTACCATAGTCGGGGAAGTGCTTGAGATGGTTAAGCTTCATGAACGTTTAGACGCCTATCCCAACGAGTTAAGCGGCGGAATGATGCAGCGGATAGCAGTAGCTCGAGCGTTAGCTGCTGGAGCGAAGATTTTGCTTTTGGATGAGCCGCTGGGGCAGTTGGACGCGAAAGTTAGAAACGAGATTAGATACGAAATGAGGAAGATGGCTAAGGACTTGAACCTGACCGCTATCCACGTTACGCATGACCAAGCTGAAGCCATGTCGATTTCGGATAGGATTGCGGTTATGAAGAAGGGAAAGATCGTGCAGGTGGGGACACCGCAGGAGCTTTACATGAACCCAACCAGCCTGTTCGTCGCGAATTTCATTGGAGAATCAAACTTTCTGGAAGGCTCGGTTGCGGACGCCACCAATGGCAAGTTGGTGATAGAACTCCGCGGCGGAGTTAAAGTCCACGCTTTTGGCAAGGGTGTAGAGAAGGGCGACAGGGCAATTGTGGTAGTAAGACCTGAAGTTTTCGTGGTTGAGCGCGAGGGGAATCAAGGCGGAAACGTGCTCAGAGGCGTGGTGGGAAAAATCACGTTTGAAGGTACCTTCGTGAGGTACGTGATTAAGCTTGAGAGCGAGGATTCCGTGGTGGTGATTAAGCCCTCTTTAACCGAGAAATGGTTTGACGTTGGGGCAAGCATCACGTTAAGCTTTGAGCCAGAGAAAGCGCATGTCTTTCCGTATCCTGAAGCGGGATTGACGGAAGAAATATCAGTTTGACAGCGGTGTTCTTTTCTTTCTGCGCACTGCGAATAACGCTATGACAGCCACTATCGCCGTCGCCGCTAGGATCAAGAGCGCATAGAAAACCGTGGGTTCCAATCCGAAAATTTGGGGTTGCCACATGTTTGTTTTGTCCGCTATCGAGTGAATAGTGTAATCTGGGAACTCGGAGATGCCCTCAACAAGGACGCCTGTGGCTCTATCCCAATAATACGTGCTTTCCGCTGTGGCTGCGGACAAGACAGTGCGTGTGGCACCCGCGTAAGTCCTCTCTTCGACGGCGCTAACCGTTATGTTGCCATGATATTTGTCTAAGAAGGTGTCACCTTTGTTCAGGTTTGCGGGAATGATAAACTCGTCTCCAAGCTGACCCGTCTCAAGGTTCAGAGTTATTGTTTCATTCAGTAGCGTTCCATTGGAGAATTCCGTCGTGATGTTAAGACTGATGACTTTTCCCTGAACATCAACGACCTCTGACCTTGCCCACGTTACTTCATGTCCAGCGGGTGGTGTGCCCGTGAAAACCGCCTGATATTCTATCCAGTCG
>Ga0315551_10003521_pt1 | contig 11145 bp, 13 predicted proteins | sample SalMarSW160290MG_FD_203678 | JGI IMG/M metagenome (GOLD analysis project Ga0315551, IMG submission 203678) | Salt marsh sediment microbial communities from the Plum Island Ecosystem LTER, Massachusetts, United States - Salt Marsh Sediment SW1602-90 ... | reverse complement strand
AATAAGGTGAGGATATGGAAACAACAGATAGAGTTAAAAAAGAAATTGATTGGCTGAAAGAAGCTAAAAACCTCCAAGAGACTCCAGATTTTGGAGAACTTGAATGGTGGAAACCAAGTGAGGGGCAGTACATTGTAAGAATACTGAATAATGGTGTACCCTATGAATCTGAGTTTGGTACAGGAGAGAGAGCGAGAGTTCTAGACAAAATCAGATTAGAGATTGAAACAGATAACGAAAGGTGGAACTGGGGCATAACAAAGGGAAAGACCCGAAAAAGTCTATATGGGCAGTTATGCACCATTGCAGAGAAAAATGAGGGGAGATTAGAGAAAACAAAGATAACTCTCCTTGTGAAAGGAAAGGGAAAAGATAAGGAATATATAATCCTCGAAGCAATAAATGATGAGAGTGAAAAAGAGGAAAACTCTCTCAAGAGGCTTGCAAAGGGACTTTTGAGCTATATAGAGCTTAAAGGAGAAAGTCATAAAAATGTTAAGAAAGAGGAACTCTACAATACCTTTGATATTCCAGAGGATAAGATAGATGATGCCCTCGACCTTTTAGAGAAAGAGGATAAGATCTCTATAGAACTCGATGGAACCATTGTGGTGCTGTAACTTTGTGACAAATGTGAGAGTATGATAGATAAAAAAAAGCATAAGATAGATTCGAAAAACAAGATAGCTTCTAGCCATATAAAAACAACACCCCTAAAAGCTATCCGGCAAAAATGTTTAGAATGTTCGAATGGTAGTGATAAAGAAGTTCGGCTTTGTACAGTATATGACTGTCCTCTCTATCCCTACAGAATGGGACGTGGTCCAAGAACTTTCGATCTATCCAAAGAGTTTATAGAGAAGACATCTATTCTTTCACAAGACCTTAAAAATGAGATTCTTCATCACTACCCATTGCTTGAGACACCAGAGGAGAATGAATGAGGTATAGAACCTCTCCTAGAAATTGCATCCTGTATAAAAAATCACAATAATTAATGGAATTTTTGTTCTATCTTTTTTCACATGGGATAATACAAGGGTACTACCTTTCTCTTGCTTTATCCTCTATATTTTCTGTGTGTATAACTCATATTACCAGAGAGAGTTTTTTGATTAAAGATATTTCTTGAATGTCTGGAAGGGTGTGGTAGCATATATATGGAAAAATATATGCTAGGAGTAAGGGAAGGGGGACATTAGTACACTATTAAGATATATGAAAGGAAAAAAACCTGAAAAATATCTCAAATCGTTTCCTTATTTTTTTCTTTTCTCTTGGATAATTGTATATTTTCAGAAAGAATATATCGAAATCTATCCCAATTTTGTAAAGAGGGTATATTCTTTTATAGAAAATGATAAGATTCTATTTCTTAATAGTTCATATATCAAAAATTAGAGGAGGGGAGGTACCCATATATTTTTCCATATATGAAAAAGGTCGAAAGGGTGGGATAAGGTAAAATGTACAGATTAAATTCCATAAATTTCCTATATAATGAAAAAATCTACATAGATTTTTAAAAAAATATGATATATCTCTCTATATCTACGTGGAAGGGAGGTATAACGAAGATTGATTTTTCATACTTTTTGACATGTTTACGATACATTGGAAAACAAAGTTCACATACAAGAAGAAAAACTTTTTTAGATAATCATTGGTTTTTTACTAGGTAAAGAAGACTATAGTATAAGTTAAATACAGTATAGAGCTATATTTAGCGAAAGATTTATAAACGAGGGAATAATAGTATGTAGTATGTCTCATAGAAAGAGATTGGAAAAGCAGAGCAAAAAAGCAACGAAATACTTAGGGAAAGAAGTAATGTACTTAATCTCAGTTCCTGCCCTGATAGGAGTCCTCGCATTCATACTTCTCGTTAAGAGAGTAGGATCGGATGTTGCAATCAACTCTGTTCTTTCGTGGATAGTGGGATTGACAATACTCTCAACATGTCTGTTCTCGCTTTTCAAAGCTTTTGGATATAAACGGAGGTCATAATTATGGAAATGAAAAAGATAAATCTCAAGATAAATAAAAAATTGGCGTTTGGAATAATAGCAGCAATCTTAGTCTCTGCTATTTTTATCTATCCATTAACGCAGAATGTAGTCAAATTCGGAGACTTTACAGAACAGAACTATACTACAAAGTTCAAAAGAGCATACGGATCCCTAACTGGTAACTGGCTTATGAAGAACGAAGGATATCCAGATCTATGGAGTGATGTAATCTGGGGAAATAAAGATGCTTTACATATCAAGCCAGGGGAAACATTTGATATCGGAGCGAAAGTAAAGAATCATGGAACGGAAGGAACGGGAGAGAACAAAGGTGGAGATTCTCTTTTCCAGATCACAACGAACTTCCACGACAGCTATAATAATATTTTCTACGGAGGAAGAGAGACATACTGGTATAGTGATAATGTATTTCTCTATGATTCCAAGGAATATAGTGCAGAAGAGGGTAAGCCCCTATTATTCGTTCATGAAGGAGACAAGGAACAGTCAGTAGATAGCCCTTATGATTACTATGCTTACAGAAAGCCTAAAATTGTCAGCATTGTCTTCGTAGAAGGACAAAAATATGCAGAAGAGAAAATAGAGAACGGAGTATATGTTTGGTATCTTCCGGCATTAAATCAGAACAAGAAAGAAGGAAACTATGTTGATTTGAAAATGGAACTGGCAAAGTCCAGACTTGTTTATGGAAAAGTCGATACATGGAGCTGGAGTTACCTTATTAAAGTCTTTATTGGACAGACTACAGGATATTGGAACTTTAAAGAGTATAAATTCTGTGAAGGAGAGATCGTACAGACCTTCCATACTAGGGTATATTGTGATTTTAATCCTTCAGAAACAACAACTCCACCTACGACTACTAAGCCAAAAGATGATGATAATGGACTACCGGGATTACCAGAAGACATGGAGACAGAACTTCTCTTAGGATTAGTTATTGGAATAGCTGTAATTGCAGGGATTATTGTAGTTATATTGAAAAAGAGGAAGTAAAAATGCCAGACTACACACTCGTAGGAGCTCCATATAGCAAAGAGAGAATAGAGTTCCTGAAAAGAATAGGAAAGTGGAGAGTGAGAAAAGACGGTAAGCCTCGCTACAGATCTAGAAAGCTCCTTGAGAAGAGTGAAATAAAAGTACACCACTCCAAGACTGGAAGGCCTTATGTCATGGTCCGAAGGAAGGGTGGTGGCGCAAAAAGAAAATATCTAAGGAAGTGGTACAATGAATAAAAAAAGAAGAAAGAAAGGAATAAATAAAAAATATCTCGGATTACTCATAATGCTAGTTTTCATCGTTATTTGTAGTTTTATACCATTAAGATCTGTAGGCCACACGATGGGAATAACTCCCTTGTCGGTAACTACTTTCGATTCCCCGGATGTTTATCTCGTAAGAGTGGCTAATTTCAATGGCAGCAATACACTCTGGACTGGTAGGGATACTAACATTTTGAGAGACTTCGATCTAACAGATCCAGCTATCGGAGTAGAGATATCGCAGCCAAATTTCATGAAAAAAACAGAGGAGGATGAATATGTAGATTATAAATTTAAAGTGGGATTGGCCATCAGGGCAGTTGCGGACAACTGGATAGAGGCCAGACAGGGATTGGAAGAGTATGTTATAGATCTTGAATTTAATTACAAAGGAGAGGGAGATTTCAAATCAATAGAAATTATATATTACGAGTGTTCCGTAGGCACTACCTCAATATCACCATCCGCAGAAAGTACCGAATTATATTTAAAAAATAACTTTTCAAGGACTTCCTTCACGATTCACAATCTCAAGGCCAATAACAATGCTTTAATCCAAATGGAAATGACAGTTAGATACGAAAGAGAGATAGATCCCTATACTGGATTAAATTACAGTTGGAAATGGCTATTAGAACACTGGAAAACAGAAGGTATATTTAAAGGGACAGTAGATTTCCTTTCAAGTCTATCTAGGATAGCAAAATATGTGTTTCTTCTCTTCATCGGACTACTCGTTGCAGTGGGGGTTGTAATTATGGGGATGCTCATATACGGTACTCTAGAAAGAGATCCTAGAGAGTTTACTGACTCCATTGGGAACAGTGTTAAGAGTGGAGCAGGTGTTGTTTATAAAGACATAAAAGAATCGAGGAAAAATAAGAAAGAGGAGAAAAAATGAAGGAATTGAAATTTAAATTAAAAAAATGGCAAAAAATTGGAATAATAGTATTAATAATAATAGTTCTTGTGAGTACAATTTTAGTCTTACAATTTCCAAGTGATCAGGAAATTATTGATAATCCTCCTCCCACCCCCACAATAGTTCCAAGGGAGTATAAAGCTAGAGAAGGAAATACTACACCCCCCTCAGAAGAAAACGAAGAAGGAACCACTGAAGAAGAGGAGTTCAGTAGTCAAGGAAAGTATGATGTTTTTGTAAAAGGTGAAGTTCATATAACTCCGCTTACAGGTCGTGAATTTCATTCTGCATTTCCATTGCCTTTAGGTATAAGATACTCAATCTACGGATCTATCACTTACAAGAAAAGCTCAGCAGGATCTTCATTGATGATGATTCCTCAGTCGTTCAAATCTATGAATCCTTTTGCGTCTGCCCTCATGTACATACCTCCTGAAATATCTATTCCTCCTGATGATGACGTTCCTCCTCTTGCTACTACACCAACTCTTAAAATTGTTTTGATTGTGGATGGAATAGAGGTAAGACATACTACAGCATCTATCGTGGATAACTACAAATTTGAATTTACTTTAAGAGAAATTAGAAGTGGAGAACACATAATTTCTGTTTTTGCGTGTTATATTAGGAACAGTACTTCCTATCCTATCTCAGCAATAACAAAAGAAGTGGATTTAACTGGGGAGGCAGGATATTACGAGCTAGGAATGAAGCATCCTAATATAGAATATTACGAATATGGAGAGGAATAAAATGAGAAAGATTCTCTCCTTGCTTATCATTCTTCTTTTTATGCCATTCTTTACTGCAGAGAAGTTTTACTGTGAAGTACTGGATGAGGATCTTGTAAGGCAGAACATAACGGAGCAGGGAGATAACTTTAAAATAGAGTTCAGAGACACAGACGATAATTTAATTGGAATTTGTAGAGAGTTACTTAACGGAAGAGGCAATATAACATTCATCGAGGGCGAAGGAATAGATATAAGATATGCCGAAGCTTATAACGCCAAGTACCTCCCGAATAAAAAGAAGCTTTTCTGCGAAGTGAGAGGAAATATAATTCAGATAAAGTGGACTAAATTAGCGAGCCCATCTGGAGAAGACAATTTTATAGTGAGTGGGATAAAGAACTTTTTTGGAAGAGAGTTATACATGATTATTCTAGACGAACAGGAGGCAATGAGTGGAATGGGGAAATTTGAGAAATTCTCTTATATCATGAAAAATCATCTTATCGAAATCGTCTTTTCTTTATTCACCAACGGATTCAAGTTCTTAATTTTCGGGTTCGCAGCTGCATGGATAATATTTGTCAAGACAAAATCTTTCATGGAAGCCATAGGAGCTTTGCTTGTATCGGGAGGTATTTTGAGTTTTTTCTATCACGTAGGACTGCTTCTCGGGGCAATATTTACACCTCAGTACTGTTATTACTGGGCTTTAGGATTCTTAGCGATTGCATTCCTCTGCCTCATCACAGTAACTAGGAAAGTAGCCCATCATTTAAAACAATCGCAAAAGCAGACTGTCATATTGAATCTTGGTAGTCCCTTAAAAAATGAAGGTAAAGGGGAAGAAAATAGTTATTAAAATCTTTAGTGAGGTGTTTAAAAAATGGTAGAAGAAAATGAAGAAAAAGAGGCTGAAATGTCTGAGACAAAGCAATTAGAACCGCTTACAAAGCGAGAAAAGATAAAACTACTGAGAGAGATTCTTAGAAAAGTAGATCTCAATGACACTATTTTGAGCGAGGATCAGAAAAAGCTTATCAAAAAGGTAGCTAAGACAAGGAAACTTAAAAATGAAAGAGAAATCGTTGAGGCTCTCTACGCACTTGAATACAAAGATGAAGGAATTCGTTGGGGACTATCGTTATATGAAAATTGAAATACCGATAGAATGCCCCAAATGTGGACATTTTTGGTTCTATCACCCAAGAAAAAAAGACAGGATAAAAAGCCTGAAAAGAGCGGGCAAACTTAGAGTTTGTTGTCCTGCATGTGGAAACATAATATTTTTACGGTATGATGCCGTAAAACATTTAATTTAAGCTTTTTTTCTTTTTTTTCTTTTTTCGTTAGCTCTTTACAAACATTCCCGTCATGTTTTATAAAGAAGGCATATCTTGATTTCTGAGAGTTCATAAACGTTCTATATATGAAGAAAATATATAAAGGGGCAATATTTCTTATTTTTTCCTATATAGTTTCTTATGTGGACTTTTTTTCTGAATTTCAGACAATTTTCAAACTTTCAATTAGTTTCTATAATGTTTCTCCTAGCGAAACATAAGAAATATAGCTGGTACTTTAAAAAAGGGTAAAGATCTTGGTGCTCTCACAAGTACTTGGCTCATGAAAATCCTATAAACTCAATAATCCTTAGGATAAAAGTTCAAGATATCCTCAAAGGTATATTTATTCCTTGAAAGTCATGATCGCCAGAAAAACGTTATATATGTCTCTCTGAGAGAGAGTTGTAGGACCACCCACGAATAGGCCGTAGTTTTGGATAGGAGATTTTGAGAGATACTAAAAAATCTAGAAAAAAGAGATCAATACTATTTCATCAAACTACACAGAAATTCTTTACATAGAAAAAAGAAAAAATAAAGGGTTATGTATCTTCTTCTGAGTCTTTCACTCCCTTTATTATCCAGCTTTCGAGAAGGTCTTTGAAATCTTCGATACTTAGCTTTTCTTCAATAAATTTCTCCACTGTAGTGTAAATTTCCTTTTTTGTTTTCAGTTTGCCTTTCTCAAAGGGTAACGAGACCCCTTCTGCATTTTCCTCTGAATCTGGAAGCTTTGTAAAATCATCGATTATCTCTTTTCTCAAAATCATAGACATCTCTTGCAGATCAATACCTTTCTGGACTATTTTCATTGCGTTTCTTAGAGCTACTTCTTTTCCATCTTGGGAAGTCTTCATGAAGATCCCTCCAAAAGTTTTTTATTTTCTCTTTTCTTATACTCTTTCGAGCCTGATATTTCTTTTTCCATGTGTATGCCTCCATACGCCTATGGTGAGAGAAACAGGAACCTCATTTTTTCTTTTTTTCATAGGAATCTATGAGTTTTTTTATAATATCCTCATAAGAATCTCCTTTTTTTCCTAAAGGATCGAGTCTATTTTTTGTTTTCACTGAGATCCTAATCGTTGTTATCCTTTCTTCATCCTGTTCTTTTACCATATATCTCATATAAGAAATATGCTTTATATACTTTTCGGTGATCGGAAATAAAAACTTGTTATGAGAACGGTAGGCTTAAGATAGTCTTTGGTAGTTAGTGGGCCCCTAAGAAAAGGGGGGAGAGGGATAAGATCCTTAGATAATATATGTATAGCTCACAACCTTCAAAATCTCCCTCAAAAACCATCAAACTAAGGAACATATCACACTTATTCCTTACAGAAATATATGAAAACTATATAGAATCACTATAGAAAGGAAAAATCTGTGCAGATATAAAAAAGAACGTAAAATATCTCTATACATATATATGCAAAAGGTGCTGCCGTGAATACAACTCTTTCATATATATATGCCCGAAAAAAACTCGAATGTGAAGAGATCCTGAAACCTCTAATAATAGATTATGGAGCATATAAAAATATATGGGAGGGGGGAATCGCATGATCTCCTTACAATCTCACAAGAAGATTATCTTATTAGAGGAATGGAGAGATTGAACATAGGCTCAAGTCGCAACTAATATTGCACCCGATATTTTTAGAAAATGTATTAGACAAGACACCACCACAGAATATAAGGGGTCTGTTGAGATACTTTATTGGAGATTGGTAGGTTTTTCTATCCCTATTCTTTTTTTCGATTTATTTATGATTCTTTTATGCTTTTTTCACTAAGGAATATAGGGTAAAACCTTAAAAAAACTATTCTTGACATAGTTTTATTTAAAAAGGGATTAAAAAGGGGAAAAAGAATAACTTAAAGTTTTTTTTCCAAAGAATTTAGGGTATAACAGGATGGATAACAGAGAGAACAAAAAAGAAATTTATGAAAGAGATAGACAATACCTTTTTCCTTGGAAAAACAGATTAAATGACAATAAGGCTATTAAGACATAATATTATTATTAAAAAAGGAAGAAAAAACAAAGTAAGAAAAATTACATACCACCCCAGCCGGCTACTCTCTTTTTTATCTCTTCCCTTTCCATATCAGTAAAGGGGAGATTGAGATAATGTTTCATAGCTGTTAATTGTGTATGGCCCTGGGACATGCTTATCTGGACTGTGGCCTTTGGGTAGGCAATAAATAGCCAAGACTCCCATGTTTTTCGTGTCATCTTTGGGCAGATACCTTTTTTATCCACTCCGGCATACTCGGCCCATCTTCTAAGATCCTGATACCAGATAGGCCGAGAGGGGAGATCTTTCTTCAATTTTAAAAATAGGGAGATAGTATTAGATCCTGCTTGATTTAAGTGGACATAACGATCCTTCATTTTTCTCTTTCTCTTTTTACTCCCCTGAGACGGTATATGAATTGTCCTAGTCTCTTTATCATACCAATCTGAATATTCTTGAAATCTCTGGGCTTCCACATAACGCATACCCGTATAAAGTAATGTATCCAGAAAAATCTGGTGGTACATCTTTGGGATAGCTTCCCTTAACCTATCATACTCCAAAGGCCTGAGAATTCTCACATTGACTTTCAATATTGGTTTTTTCATACATACTATAGGATAATGTTTTTTAAAAACGTTATGGTAGTAAAGTAAAAGAAGGCAAAAAAGTTGCTATGAAAGTTAGATATCCATAAGAAAAAGAAAAAAGCATAACGTTTTAGTATAAAACATTATGTTTTTACAGGGAGATATCGATCTAGATTTGGTAGATAGATAGTAGTAGATGGTAGATATGTGTTCTATGTAGAAAGGGTGTCCTTATGTATTGGCGATGCTTTTGAGAAAGTTATTTAAATAGAGAGACCTATAACGGTCTGGGGAAGTTGGAGAAATCATTTCTTAAACTCCCACACCCCCATACTCCAACTTCCCTACAAATTGTAATAATTATTTCTTAAGCCCCGATTTCCATAGATAATAAAAACATTAGAAGAATAGGTATTTAAAGCTTGAGAATAATTGTGGTAGTGGTGATGACATGAAGTGGAAAATTATCTCTAGTATATTTGTTTTGTTTTTATTATTACCTCTAGTACACGCACAGATTTGGGCGTATAAAACTTTTGAACAGAGATTGATATTAGTTGCTAACGATATTGATTATGAATTGAATAAGGATACCTTCAATACTATCTGTATGGAAAATGATTGGGAACTTCTGAGGGTTGCAGCAGATCAATTTTATGTGTATGAAGAGGAATCTTTTATAGTAGTTTTAGGTGGAGTTGATGCGTACAATGGAATAGGAGAGATTGTAGAAGATGTTTTAACTAATCCTCAGGGTATAAAAACACATTCAGGATATCACCGCTTTTTAGTAGAAAATCACTGGGCAAGATTCCAAGAGATAGTAGTACTTGCAGGAGAAGACAGAGAACATACAAAGGAAGCTGTAGAGATTTTTAAAGACCATTTTCTTGAATACTATGAAGAGGGAATAAAAAAAGCATTTACAAGAGACTTTCTCAGTATGTATGAGAAGGATCTCTCAAAATTGAAAGAATATGAAGACTATGTAAGACATCATACAGAAACTTCTGAACTCTATAGATATCCTTATGATGATAGTAAGATAATACAAAGGCTTTTAGAGAATTTAGAAGAAGATTATGATGATATGTCCTATATCTTGGAGTATAAAGTGGACTTATCCAAAGAATGTGAGGAGTATATCCTTAACACACTATCTTATGTTCGGAACATTGCTGTAGACTATCGGTATTTTGACTTTAAGGAGAGAGATTTTTGTTTAGATGAACTGAATAATGATCATCGTGATCTTTGGCGTTTAAATAAGGATGTTTGGACTGTAATAGCAGAAACCCTCGGGAAAATAAAGTTCACAGTTGGATAGATTAGAGTTATTAAAAAAGGAGGAGTGATATGAGAGAAGATGTAAGAATTGGAATATTTAAAGAATTAAAAGAGGGAGAAGAGTTAATTACAGAAGGAAAAGAGATTATGGAAATATTCTTTGTGAAAGTCTTACATAAAAAAGGACTTATTTTCTCTGGAGAAGAAGAAATACTGATGGCTAAAGCATATTCAAAGCTATTTCTCACAAATAGACGATTATTATTCTTAGATCTTTATAGAATCCAACTGGAAGATGTAGCAAGAGAAGAATACGAAGAGCCTCCATTTAGAGTATCTAGCTTTTCTGGAACATGGTTTGAACTTCCCATTAATTTTATTGAAGATGTGCAACTAATGGAAGGAGTATTAGAACTTTATTACAAAGTAACAAGTAAAATAAGAGAAGAAGCAGGTATCTTTTCCAAAGTAACTGGTAAGGAAGAAAAACTTGGTATAGTAGGGGAGAATGTAGGATTCTGGAAAGTTCAGATAGAGGGATTACTTTCTAGAAAGAAGAAAGTTTCATCTGCTCCAAAAGAAATTAAAGAAGGGATTAAGTACTGTCCTATGTGTGGGAAAGCTGTAAGTAATGATAGTACTTTCTGTTCAAGTTGTGGATATAAATTTAAATCAGAGTAATACGCTTTACTACTTTTACAATCTAGTATAACAGAAATGTATATAAAGACTATATGCGTATTAACGTATAGATAAGAAATATTTCTGTTTTATCTCTATTCTAAGAAGAGTATAGTTAAAAAGGAATTGAATCCTGCCTTGTTATGCTGGCCCGCGGCATGACCCCTTCCTTTTTTTCGGGCGAAAAAAAGATGCATGTGAAGTGGTTTTCTAACTATTGTTAATTGTTTCTTTGTTAATTTTTTAGATAGAAAAGATTTTTAAATATCTTTTGA
>Ga0315551_10003519_pt1 | contig 11150 bp, 12 predicted proteins | sample SalMarSW160290MG_FD_203678 | JGI IMG/M metagenome (GOLD analysis project Ga0315551, IMG submission 203678) | Salt marsh sediment microbial communities from the Plum Island Ecosystem LTER, Massachusetts, United States - Salt Marsh Sediment SW1602-90 ... | reverse complement strand
GTGAAAGCGGTCTGTACTACATTGAAGGGACCCTCGAAAACACTGGAAAGAAAGACGCAAAGAACGTAACGTTTGACGTCACACTTTTCAAGCTATCGATAAGCGCGAGCGATGAAGAGATAAAGCGAGAGACAGTAAACATCGGAGACATCCTATCCGAGACCTCAAAAGATGTGAACTTCACAATTTCATTGCCAAAAGACTTGGGTGAAGTTAGGGGTCAATGGGACGTCACATGGGATTAACAGCTGCCAAAAGCATTGATATCATTCAATGACCCAATTTTTTTCTGCAAGATTTTCACTCACCTATCGTGAGCGTCCGTTAAATATCCGTTGCATCTCAAAGTATCCTAACCTACTTAGCAGTGGAAAAAACACGTGCTAATACTAGGAGGTGAAATAATATGTCAGGAAAAAACAGACCAACTGGAGTAACAGTCATGGGGGTTCTGCAGATACTCGGGGGTCTTGGTAGCTTAGGCTTAGGGTTCATTCTTGCCGTTACATATGCTTTTCTGGGCAGTCTTATGGCAAGCGGTTCTGAAGGCGTTGCTTTTAGTGCAGGGTTTGGAGGCTTTCTTGTAGTCGCAGGCGCCATAATTGGAGGAATCTTGATGCTTATTGGAATCGCAAATTTAGTCATTGCCTACGGTCTTTTCAAGGGTAGGGGCTGGGCTTGGATGCTGTGCCTAATCTTTGCGGTCATAAGCGCCGTCTTGGGAATTCTAGCGTTCCCCGTAGGAATCGTAATCATACTGTTCAACGCTGTGCTTATCTACTACTTAACTAGACGCAACGTAAAAGAATACTTTGGAAAAGCTGCCTAAAAATCCTAGAATGCTTAACTGAGACTATCAACAAAGCTTTTTTCATTGATTTTTTTGCATAGAACTCAAGTCTACATGCCTTTATGGGTGACTTTTTTGCTTTTTTCACCCAAAACAGCAGTGGCGTTATGGTCCCGTTAAGGGGAAACGATGTGCTTGCCAACAGAAGCATGGCCATAAACTACTATGTAACCGCCTCAAGTTCAATGGCTTGGGATGTCATGGATGAGAACGGCGCCAGCGTTGACAATAACAACGTCACTGAGTCGTCATGCTTCAATCTCGCATCAGAATTGGCCGATGTCAACTTCGCATCTGTGAAGTTAGGAAGCACGTATGATTGGAGTAAGCCAACTACATCAACCGACACGATAAGGACGTTCAACGTCACAAGCCAGACTTCACCGATTGAAACCTTCGAAGCCAGCTACCAGTCAGAGTCAGGAGAATCCTCAACAGGCTTCGACATATCATCTTCGATGTACTTCCTGACGCAAGGCTTTCCACACTGGGACGGATACGCAATTTACAACGACCCTGAAGTGTCGCTCCTAGTGAGCAAAGGTATGGACGTTGAGGGGCAACTGCCCACGGAGCCATCTACGCAACCCACAACAGAAACTCCAACAGACTCTTCGACAGAGCCGCCCGCCGAACCGCCAACAACACCGCCCACTGAACTCCCGTTGGTTCTCATAGCAGTCGGCGTTGCTGCCGCTGTAGCCGTCGTTGCAGGCGCAGTTGTGTTCGTGCGCACTAGGAAAAAGTAACAGAGTAAGCAAAAACGCGGTACGAAGTTGGAAAATGCTCAAGCTGTGCCTGCAGTCTGATGCTTGCATTCCGAAGAGACACGTTTAATGGCAGATCAGGATATGCCCGAGAAATGTCGGTGCTTCTATTGAAATAGGTTCTCGCATTAAATTTAAACGTGCGTTTAGAGCTAACTCCCAACACTTTTCTTGCTCGTTTCTTGCTAATTTTCGGTTTATGACAAGCACTGTGTTATAGTGCCCAGCAAGAAACAATTATAAACTGTTTAAAACATATAACGTCATAGGGAGAAGGAATGCTGAATATCATTGATGTTTTATCCGACATGGTTGGAGACATTATCGCTGCTATACCATCAATCCTTGCCGCCATCATAGTTATTCTGGTTGGTTACGGTATCGGAATAGTTGTTGGCAAAGCTGCAAACAGACTTGTTGAGAAACTCGGCATTGAGAAAAGCTTTGACCAAACCGTTACAGGCAGAGCCTTCAGGTCTGCTGGCATAGACTTATCCAGCTTCATTGGAGCAGTACTCAAAGCCTTCATAACAATACTGGCTATAATCCTTGCGATACAAATTCTAAACGTAGGCGGCACCGTAGGCACTTATTTAACTGCTATCGCAGACTATTTGCCGAGACTTCTCGGCGGAATACTCATCATAATCTTTGGCATGGTTCTCGTTGATTTGTTAGCGTCGTTCATTGGAAGAATGATAAAACCAATGTTTCCCGAAGCAAAAGCCGAGATAGCTGACATGCTGAGGAACCTTTTGATGATTGGCTTGATAGCCTTCATACTGCTACTAGCGCTTGATCTTATGCTGCTTTCAGGTAGCACGATATACCCCTTGATACTAGGCTTCGTGTTAATCGGGGCAGGCATTGCATTAACAGACGGTCTGATAAAATCAATAACAGACGATCATGAAGAATTCAAAGGAGTCGCAGGCTACGCAAAATTCATTCTCTACAGTATCTTCTTGCTAATCGGAGCAGGTGCCATATTTGCGACTTTCCCAGGCGTTACGAGTATTGTGGCGAATATTTCTTGGGCTTTCGCAATAGCACTGGCAATAATGCTGATTCCAATAGCTTTCGCATTGGCAAAAAAGATGTCTAAAGAAACAGCATAGCGTATTTTCTCCAATAAACTACCCCTTTTTTAGAAGCTTATTTCCTGATGACGAGGGATGACCCATTAAGATGGGGTATTTTCGGTTTTTGAATTTTTTTTGTTTTCGGAATAGCAGACATGTTGAAAGCATGGTTTTAGTAGTTTGCAGGCTTTATCGAGTGCTATGGAGGTTTTTGAGGCGCAATCTTGTCGCCGGAGTCTGTTAGCTGTCGGTAGATGATTTTTCCTCAGTTTCTCGTTTCCATAGTAGATTCTTCTTGACAAGGTCTTTAACTTCATCTAGAAATTCCATATCGTTTTCCAGATCTAGGAACGTGTTTCGCTGTTCTTCGAAGCCTGCTGGCAGCTCGATTTTCAAAGTTATGAAAGGTTTTCCTATGGCCATTTCGAATTCTCTTTTTTCCTCGTCATACTCTTTTTTTGACACAGTCTTCCTTTCAAACCACTTCTTAATTTTCCACATTTCCCTCACATACCTATTAATCCAAATCTTAGTGCAAGATAGATACTGGAAAAGCTCAGTTGAATTAGAGTTGTAATGATACCTATCTTTGCGAAGTCTCCAAACTTCACTGAGATCTTTTCTCGCTTGAGAGTACCAATTGCCATCATCATTACAGCACCGCTGAATGGTGTGGTAGCGCCTCCAAGATTTGTCCCCAAAATAAGGGCCGACCATATGGCGTTTAAGTTTAAGCCTGAAAGAGCTTGAGCACTGATGATCGGAGTGAAAGTCAAGGCAACTGCTATGTTGCTGACAAACACGCTTGCAATTCCGCTAAACCATAATGTCATTTGCGTTGCTATAAGGGAGCTACCTCCAGCAAATTGGAAGAGTTGCGTTGATATGTCGCTTAGGAACTGTGTTCGTTCTAAGCCACTGATGATAAACATGAATCCTGCTATGAAAAAAACTGTTTCCCAGTCTATTTCTTTAAAAATTTCAGCGGGGTCTACTCTGCTAATTAATAACGCAAGAATCCCGCAACCTAACGCTACCGCTTCGGGTCCCACGCCTATAGTGTCCAAAGTCAAGAAGAGGACCATCAAAATAACAAGAACAAAGGCAGACCTGTAAAAAATCTTCTTATCTTTTATGCCTTCCTTAGGATTGTACTCTGGCAACTCTTTTTTCTCTCCCAGTTGTGATTTAAAAACGAAGTAAAGGGCTAAGATTGTCAATGCCCACAATATTATTTCGCATATGCCTAGGAAGCTTAGGAAATCCATGAAGCTTAGTCCTGCGTCGATTCCGATAATCATGTTACTTACTGAACCTATTAGCGTGCTGGTTCCTCCGAGATTTATCATTATAGCTGCGGACAGAAAGTATGGTGCTGGATTATAGTTCAGAAGCTTGGTTATGGTCACGGTGGCTGCTGCTACGAGTAACATCGCCGTTGGGTCGCTAAGGAACATTGAAACGAGAGCGGCGACGACACAGATGGCAACGAAAAGTCTGCCTGGGTTCCCTTTAGAAAATTTTATGGCGTATAACGCGAAAACATTGAACAAACCGCCTCTCTTGGCTACTTCTACGACAATCATCGTGCCGATCAAAAGGCCGAGAAGCCTAAAATCCACGAAGCCTAAAGCATCTTGATAAGTGAATGCGCCATACTGAATCCCAAACCAAGCGGTGAGTAAGGCGCCGATTAATGCAGCAACTGATAAGGAAGTAAGTTCTAAGATTGAGATAAGAATTATTAGAACGTAAATGAGGAGTAAAATCAGGACGATTGGTTCCATCTTCAGCCACTACTTTTGTTCTTCTGAGCCCTCTGTGCCAATAGATCAGCAAAGGAATCTGCTTTCTCTTCGATAATCTTGTATATTATTCTACCGATGTCATAGATGAAAATGATGACCAATCCAAGCCCAATGTATGTTGCTGCAGTTGAAAAGTAATAGCCGTAATTTGGAATGGTGGCTAAGAGCGGAGATATGGCTGTGATTATGAGTACTATGATTATTATGTAAACGAATTCTCTTGCGGCTCTTTTCGGGGATCTTTCCTCTTTAATGCCCAACCTTTTAACTAGTATATCTGTTAATACATCGCCTAATACTAAAGCGTCGGATAATGCACGAACCAAAAAGATGCCCATGACAACTATAGTGAGAATCCACACCAGCAAAGACGCGCTTTGGTTGATTCCAGGAATAGTTAAGCCGCTAAGTGTCGGTGGAATAAACACGCTTATTATCCAAAAGATAAGTGCCATTATCAAGTTCATTACGATACGAGGGAATCTACGACGGATTTCTTCTCCTTTAACGTTCACATTGGTAACTCCGCAACATATAAAAATAGGATATAAATCCCACCATTAAAATAACGAGTCAATATAAAAGTATTCTCACCTTTGAGAGTATAATTGAATGCTAAAGCTCTCGCTAAAAAGTATTAATGGGCATCTTAGTAAGCTCTGGATCAAAAATCATTCTTCAATTTCAGTCGCTCTCTATAGAACTTCCGCAATTGTGATTGAAGTTAACTTTCAACATTAACAAAGAACAAAAACTACGGTAGAATACCATGAAAAACTTGTTTTCTTCATAGTTAGACTAATATAGTGTGCTACGTAGTTTGTATATAAAGGTCAGAATTCTTAAGAGGAAGAGTCAGATCGGCTACGTGTGGCGCGAATTTCGCTTTTTCTCAGGTCGTTCTGATTGGTAGATCATCAGCGCAATTTAGTTGCGCTTTAATGGTGTTGAAAAAATGGGTAAAAGAAAAGTGAAAAACGAGGGAAACCTTCAAAAAATGCTGTTGCCGAGTGCAAACGATGTATTAGGTGTAGCCACGAGAGTTTTGGGTGCCGAAAGGTTCCTTGTGAAATGCCAGGATGGCAAAGAACGGTTATGCAGAATACGCGGTAAAATGAAAAAGCGAGCGTGGATTCGAGAAGGTGATGTTGTTTTGGTTTCTCCGTGGGATTTTCAGTTTGACAAGCGAGGCGACATTTTCTGGCGGTACAGGAAAAACCAGACTGAATGGCTGAGAGGTCATGGTTACCTTACGATGTGAGAAAGAGAGAAAAGGTGAAGAAACTTGAGACGTAAAAAGTCGGCAGGCGAATATCTGGCGTGTCTTTCTGTAAAATATGAGGTTGATCCTGACGCGCTTTTTTGTGCCTTACTCTCAGCTGGAGAAAATCGAAAATCCAGATGTGGTAACCTTTCAATTGAATGTCGCGGTAAAACAAAAGGCAAGATTATTTTTTTGATTACGGAAGACTCTGAAGTCATCGCGCAATTTCCACTGTCCGAAAACTTTCTATCGCGGCAGGGCAATCCGATTAGAAATTTTATGGAAACTGATAGGGTCCGTAAACATATAGCCAAGAAAAATAGGTCTGCTGCTTCTCGTTCAATTCGAGATTTGCGAACTGGAATGAGCCATGTCAGTCTGAAGGCTAAAGTTTTGGAAGTTACGCAGCCGAAGCACGTTGTTACGAGATATGGAAATCTCGCCAGCTTGGCTAAAGCGTTGATAGCAGATGAAACTGGAAAAATAAAACTTTGCCTATGGAATAAACAGATAGACTCTGTAGCGGCTGGAGACACCATTCAAATTGAGAATGCACGAACTTCGACGTTTAGAGGCGAAAAACAACTGAGCCTTGGAAAAAAAGGGACACTTAATAACATCGAACTCGAACCTAAAATGACGCCAACGGATCTGCAATAGCGAAGACCCGGCAGTTAATACGCTCTTTCTTTTCGATTTTCCGCTTTTTAAGCCTGTATTTTGTGTTCATGAGCCAAATTAATTTGTGTTCCTATACATCGCAACCAGATATAAGGAACAAGCAGAAAACTGTAAAAAACGCTGTGCAATAGATTCAAAACTCGTCTGTTGAAAATTGGTACCGCTGAGAAGAGAAAACACGTTTAGTCCTCATTCGTCATCGGAACCTACGAAATCTTTGATTGCTGCTACGATTTTTTGCAGTTCTTTCTCACTTAAAGGCGGTTCATATGGTATTCTCAGCACTTCCCAACCTTTAGCCTCCAGCAACTCGCAGATTTCTTCGTCACGTTTTTGCTGTTTATCGTGTGAGTGAGCCTGAAAGCCGTCTAGATACACAGCCTTTCGTTTATTGAGCCAACAAAAATCAGGGATTGTGGATTTTAGCACAATTGTTTTCTGTGTTACCATACCGCTGGTTAGTCCAGCCGCGCTTAATGCCTTGAACACTTCTATCTCAGCTTTGCTGACTTTCGGATGCATACGCCTTTTGAAGCTCAAACTCACAGTTCCTCTCGTTTTTCATGTAGAAATAACGTTTCTCCTTAATAACTTTCAGCCAGACGCGAATCGAAAAAGGAAATCTTGGACAGAATTTGCGTTGTTATTTTGGGCGAGGCGCTTCACTGCTTAAGTTGTGCTCTAAATCTTGAATATGGATTGCCTTTTCATAAAGTTATTCTTTTATATTATCGTTGTAAGTTTGATGGAAAATGAGCACACTAAAAGAACTTGAAAAACTGCAAGCTATGCGAGCGGAGCTTGAGGCAGAATCGCTTTCTTTGAAAGAAAAACAGAAGGAATTGGAACACAGCGTGCTATCTCTTGAGCAAGAAGTTGTGATGGAAGAGCTGAATAAGGAGAAAGCCGTAATCGAAGAGCTGAAGAACAACAACAAGGCTACCAAGGACGCCATAGCTCAGCTGGAAGCCAAAAAAAGAGAACTCGAAACCAGGTTGGAGCAAGCGCCACAAAAACCAGCACCTCCCCCTCCTGCGAAAGAAAAAAAAGAAGAAGCGCCTGCCCAACCCGAAGAAACAGAAGAAGCCGAAGAAAGCGGTGTTACCGTAACAGCAATAGAAGGCGAAGCCCTAGTCGAAAGTCCAGAAGCGACGGGCGAGAGTCCCAAGAAGCAAGAAAAAAAGAAACGTAGATTCTTCTAAATCAATACGCGAAACAAACGTTGGCGCACCTTCAAAACGAAAGTGGCTTCGGTTTTTCGCAAATAGTAGTTTAGCATGGAACCTCGAAAGTTTTGAAAAAATTCAGCTGTACCTCCTATAAGGCAACTTTAAACGGTTAACAAGCGGGCTTTCTTTAGTGTTTGCCTAATTCTCTATTTCTGAGGGTTCTTCAAGCACTATGGGTATTAGGCTTACATGGTCTTCTTCTTTAGGGGAGGAAGAAGGCTGAGCTTTCCGCGGTTCTTTTTGGTGACCGATCCAATATAGACTCCAGCCAATAATCCAGAGAAAAATGATTGCAGGAAGAAGTAAAACTATAATTGCTTTATTGCGCTTGCGCCTGCCTCTCAGTATTGTCAATAGTGCACCTGATTCGCTAGGGTATTATAATTTTTTAAAATAAGCTTTGTTTACCTAAAATACAGATGTGTAATCAGTTGTTCTATAAAGTCGAAACAGCAACAAATCTGCGGCTACTAAGAGCATGGAGCATAACTAAAAAAAGGAGGGACAGTTGAGGATTCTATTTTTTCTTGGTTTTTGGTTTAGCTTTTGCTTTTGGTTTCGCTTTCGTAGCTGCCTTAACGGGTTTCATTGGCACTTTGCAACATAACAGCTCGATTGCTTCACGGCCACAAGGATTATCCTCAACTACAACGATAAGTCCGCATTCTTCGCACTTGTATTTTTCACCTTTCTTTGCCAAAAGTTAACACCTGCCATAGAACGCTAACATATATTCTGTAGCAATTCTGATATAATCATATCCAAAATAAGAGGGAATACATTAAAAACCATCTTGGTGCAAGAGATACAGGAACCACTCATGAAAAAACTGCACTTAACAATTATTTTGGTAGTCGCAGTGGCGCTTGTGATTGGCTCTGTTATACTCGTTTTGCTGAACGACAGATCCACCTATGAAGTTGTCAAGGTTTATCCTCATGACCAAAACGCGTTCACTCAAGGACTGGTTATTGAAAAAGGCGTCCTATACGAAAGTACCGGGCTGTACGGTAACTCTACGCTGCGCCGCGTAGATTTAGAGACTGGCAAGATCCTGCAGAGTTATGCACTGCCGCCGGAGTTCTTCGGTGAGGGCATCACAGTTTTTGGTGACAACATAATCCAATTAACTTGGCAATCGCACAAAGGTTTCGTCTATGATAAACACTCTTTTGCTTTGCTTCGAGAGTTTAGCTATCCTACTGAAGGATGGGGAATCACAAACGATGGTAACCAGCTGATAATGAGTGATGGAACAGCAAATTTATACTTCTTAGATCCCGAGACCTTCCAGAAAGTTGGACAAGTTGAAGTACGTGATGGTAATGCTTCTGTGACTAACCTCAATGAACTTGAATACATCAACGGTGAAGTCTATGCTAACATCTGGAGAGAAGACAAAATCGCAATAATTGATCCCCACACTGGGCAAGTCAAAGCGTGGATAGACTTAACAGGCATCTACACCCCAGAAAGCAGCGATCCAAACAACGTACTCAATGGAATTGCCTATGACGCAGAAGGCGATAGACTCTTTGTAACTGGCAAAAGGTGGTCACAGCTTTTTCAAATAAAATTAATCGCTCTGAAATAATAAAAGAAAAAGAATTGAAGGGTTGCCGTTAACGGTCGCTCTTCTTTCCGCTTATAGGTGCAGAGGGAAATTCTTTGCCTTTTCCAGCTGGCAACTGTATCGCCTTCGGTTCGTACTGGTTGGCAAAGTTGTTCACGTAGCACCAGTCAGGGGGCACAGGTTCAACGTGGGCTATTTCTTCCACGAAGTTTTTGACAGCCGTTTTCCTTCCTGTTCCAGGATAACCTGCCACGTAAATGTTAAACCCTTGATCTCTAATGCCCAAGCTGGACTTTAACGCTCTAACAGCTCTTTCTTGACCTATTATCTCGCTGAGAGGTACCAGTTCCTGAGTTGTTTTGCAACGCATAACACTGGGGTCGCATTCTTTTCTGAGACTTTCTGGAGGCAACTCATTTACCATTCATAAATCCCTCCTCAACCTAAACTACTTGAAACGAAGCATTTAACTTTTAACTACATGCTCGCGCAACTTGACCCGCTACATCGTGCAAAAACCATAAGTCATTTGGGTGCCAGCCGCGCTTTTTTGATGATGAAGACGCCTGAGTTGCCTTTTGCTTCAATAGTGGAGTCCAAGATTTCGATTTTCTTCTTGAACAGCGGGGCGTCTAAAACGGTGGTTTCTATTTCGCCGCCTTCCCCTGCAACGCTTAAACCAAACTCTTCTCCGAGAAGAGATAGGCGCTCTATGAGTTCGTTGTCTATTTCTTTTCCCAGCCAACTTTTGTCGAGGGGATAGGCGAAAATGCCCGAGATGATGACTTTGAAACCTTTCGCCACGAGTTCTTCCAAGAGGGCTTTCTGGTTTTTCTTCCAAAGCGGGTTAACACACAAAACATTCAGGTGACCGCATATGCTTTGAATTCGCTTAGACTGATATGCTGATTCCACTGCGCCTGTAACAACGCCTTCTATTTTGAAGCAGTTGACCGCCTGCGCGATTGCTTCTTCCAAGTCTTTAAGCTCCTCTTCAGGTTTACCCTTCGTCGCTTTTTTTATCAGCGGCAAACCCATGGCTTCGGCTTGAAGCGCTGTGATGTTTATGTTTGGAGTGTGAAACATGTAACTCTCTTTGTTCTCAGAAACCAAAGTGATTAGGCACACTACTTCTTCCTTTTCTGCGGCTTTATGCAGTGCAAGCGTTGAATCCTTGCCGCCTGAAAACAAAACCCCAAGTCTCATTATTTACTCTTAGACAGAAAACCCGCTTATATACAATGCTCACATAGAGGACTATGAAAGACTTGCTAAGATTAGTTGAGGAATCTGATAAGATACTTACATTTGGCTAAACGATGTCAGTAGGACTAAACTCTCACATTATAGATATTTTTAATTCCCTTTAGAGTTTTGATAATTTCAGGACCAACTTTCTTGTGTATCACGTAGACTGAAATTGCGTAGCCGCTGCTTCCAATCTGTCGGGAGTAGTTTGCTCTTATGTTTATGTCGTTGTCAGCCAGAACCTTGTCAATGTTGGCGAACACGCCGGGGACATCTCGATGATGGATAAACAGCGTGTAAACGGGTATTTCTTCAAGTTCTATGCTTTCGCCAGCATTCACTGCGCTGGTAAAGTCTCCTCCCAAAAGATAGCCTGACACAACACGCGCAATTTCAATTGAAGTTTCCCTCTGAGCCTCCATGGTTGAGGCGCCCAAATGCGAACTGAAGATGATGTTGTCCAGCTCTTTCAGTTTGTTTTTGAACTCTGCGCCTTCCGCTTTAGGCTCTTCTGCATACACGTCGAGAGCGGCGCCAGCTATTTTCCCCTCTTTCAGCGCTTTGTACAGTGCTTGTGCATCAACGTTGCTGCCTCGTGAAGTGTTTATGAGGTAAGCGGTGGGCTTCATTAATGAAAGTTCTTTCGCT
>Ga0315551_10003515_pt1 | contig 11154 bp, 10 predicted proteins | sample SalMarSW160290MG_FD_203678 | JGI IMG/M metagenome (GOLD analysis project Ga0315551, IMG submission 203678) | Salt marsh sediment microbial communities from the Plum Island Ecosystem LTER, Massachusetts, United States - Salt Marsh Sediment SW1602-90 ... | reverse complement strand
TGTTTTGTTTCCCACCCTCCCACCCTACAGAGGTTACACCTCTATCAACTCTTTTTAATGGGGGTGGGGGAGAAACAGATAATCTTCCTCCAAACGGGGGGGCAAAAAGGGGTTTTTACCCCTTAAAATTTCTGGCGGCTGTTCCTTATCCCGCCCACTCGTGAATTTTACGTTCGGAAGCCCTGAAATGGATTTTCAGGGGGGTAAAATAAATTTTCCAGGGCATTCCCTGGTCAGGGCCGCCCGACAGGATTTTTGGGGGGCGAAAAAGTCTTAAAAAAGGGGGTAAAAAACCGAAGGGTTAAAAATTAGGGGGCGGTGTTTTTTGGGCAGGGGAAAACAGGACAAAAAAAATGGGGCGGCGGAAAAACTGACGGGTTAAAAAAAGGGGGAGGTCTGGCCCGATTTTTAGAGTGCGCTTTATTTCCCACCCTCCCACCCAAAGAGGTCAAACCTCTCTCAACTCCTTAAAGGGGAAAGAAAAAGACACCACCCCCATTGGGGTGGGGAAGGAAGTTAAAGAGGTGAAGCCTTTTGGGCGGGTGGGTATGGGAAGAAAAACGACAGGGGGAGAGGCTTAAGGCGGGGCCAAAACAGCCCGATTATCTATTGACAACCAGCCCCTAAAGTGATAAGTTAAAGATAATTAGCACTCTAAGCCTTAGACTGCTAATTGAAGCTACGGAGGCCAAAATGCTATCCGATAGAAGCGAGACAATACTAAAATCAATAGTGGGACAGTATATCGTCAAGGCGACGCCGGTACCCTCCCAGAGCATCATCAACGACTTCGAGCTGGCGGTAAGCTCGGCCACCATCCGTAATGAGATGGCCCACCTGGAGCAGGAAGGCTATATCACCCGACCCCACCCCTCGGCCGGCAGCATCCCCCTGGACAAGGGCTACCGCTACTACGTGGAGACCTTAAGCGACATTGAGCTTCCCCTGGCCGAGCGGCTGCTGGTAAGCCACCTCTTCCACCAGGTGGAGAGAGAACTCGAGGAGTGGCTGAGCCTGGCGGCGACCCTCACTTCCCAGCTGGTACAGAACGTGGCCGTGGTCACCCTGCCCAAGCCAGCCCACTGCCGGTTCCGGCACCTGGAACTGGTCGCCATCAGAGACTCGCTGGCGCTGATGGTCCTGGTTCTTCACGGCGCCATGCTCCGGCAGCAGCTGATAACCTTCGACCAGGCCATATCCCAAGAAGAGCTCGCCGCCATCGCCAATAAACTAAATAATGCCTACGCCGACAAGACCAGAGCCAAGATTAAAGCCAAAAAGCTAAAGCCTACCGCCGCCGAACAACTGGTGGCCGACTGCCTGCTCAAGATAATGCAGGATGAAGACGAGCAAGAGCACGAGCACTCCAGCCTCGACGGGCTGCACTTCACCCTCAACCAGCCCGAATTCCGCCACGGGGAGGTGGGACAGGTCCTAACGGCACTGGTCGATGGGCGCAACCTGATGCGAACCATCACCCCCCAGGAGATGACCAGCAGCCAGGTGCAGGTAATCATCGGCAAGGAAAATAGGGCCGAAACCATCCAGAAATGCAGCGTGGTCATCAACCGGTACGGGCTGCCCGAAGAAGCCGTGGGCGTTATCAGCGTGGTCGGGCCGACCCGTATGCCCTACGCCCGGACTATATCGGCGGTGCACTATATATCATCGGTCTTAAGCCAGATGGTCGCCGAGCTCTACGGCAGAAAACCCGAGGGGAACTAAAGAAAACTGAAAGGGGGGGTGAGGTATATTGAGGCCAAGAGAATCCGAGGAAGAAAAAAACAACGAAATAGATAAAAACCCAACCGGTGAGGCCGAGGCCGAGGCCGGCGAGATAGAGGATATAGAGAGCCTGAAAGAAACGCTGGCCGAGGTCAAAGCCAAAGCCGAAGCCAACCTGGCGGGGTGGCAGCGCGCCCAGGCCGATTTTATAAACTACAAAAAGCGAGCCGAGCAGGAAAAACAGGACTTAAGCAAGTTCGCCAACTCGGTGCTCATCCTCAACCTGCTGCCCGTCCTCGACGACTTTGAGCGGGCCTTCAGTTCTATCCCGCCCAAGATGGGAAAACTGAGCTGGCTGGACGGCATCAAGCTCATTGAGCGCAAGCTGTGGGCCGTCCTGCAGGCACAGGGGGTGTCCCCGATTAAGGCGCTGGGCGAGCCCTTCGACCCCCAGTTCCACGAGGCGGTAAGGCAGGATAAGGGCAAGGACGGGTTAGTTATTGAGGAAGTACAGAAGGGCTACATGTTAGAAGACAGAGTAATTCGACCCACTATGGTAGTAGTGGGCAACGGAGAGGAGGACTAAACCAATGGGAAAGGTAATCGGTATCGATTTAGGCACCACCTTTTCGGCGGTGGCGGTGATGGAAGCGGGAGAGCCCAAGGTTATCACCAACGCCGAGGGGGGGCGCATCACACCTTCGGTGGTGGCCATGAGCAAGACCGGGGAGCGGCTGGTGGGGCAGGTGGCCAAGCGCCAGGCTATCACCAACCCCGATAACACTATATCCAGCATCAAGCGGCTGATGGGGCGCAAGTACGACGAGCCCACCGTGGAATACGACCGCAAGCTGCTGCCCTATAAGATAACCAAGGCAGACAACGGCGACGCCTGGGTGAAGATGGGCGACAAAGAGTACAGCCCGCCGGAAATATCGGGCATGATTCTACAGAAGCTGAAGGCGGACGCCGAAGCCTACCTGGGGGAGAAGGTTACCGAGGCGGTCATCACCGTGCCCGCCTACTTCAACGACTCCCAGCGGCAGGCCACCAAGGACGCCGGCAAGATAGCCGGTCTGGAGGTACTCCGAATAATCAACGAACCCACCGCCGCTTCGCTGGCCTACGGGCTGGAAAAGAAGAAGGAAGAGACTATCGCCGTCTACGACCTGGGCGGCGGCACATTCGACATATCCATCCTGGAGCTGGGTGAAGGCACCTTCCAGGTAAAGTCAACCAACGGCGACACCCACCTCGGCGGCGACGACTTCGACCAGCGGGTGATGGACTGGCTCTGCGACGAGTTTAAAAAAGACCAGGGTATAGATTTACGGCAGGACAAGATGGCCCTGCAACGCCTGAAGGAAGCCGCCGAAAAGGCCAAGTGCGAGCTTTCCACCGTACAGCAGACCGAGGTCAACCTGCCCTTCGTCACCGCCGACGCCAGCGGCCCCAAGCACCTAAACATCACCCTTACCCGGGCCAAGCTGGAACAACTGGTAGGGGAGCTGGTGGAAAAGACCATCGAGCCCTGCAAAAAGGCAATGGCCGACGCCGAGAAGACGGCCGCCCAGATTGACGAGGTGGTACTGGTCGGCGGGCAGACCCGAATGCCACTGGTGCAGGAGAAGGTAAAACAGTTCTTCGGCAAGGAGCCCCACAAGGGGGTCAACCCCGACGAGGTGGTCGCCGTGGGGGCGGCTATCCAGGCCGGGGTGCTAAAAGGGGAGGTAAAGGACGTATTACTCCTCGATGTGACGCCGCTTACCCTGGGCATCGAGACCCTGGGCGCAGTAGCCACCCCGCTCATCCCGCGCAACACCACCATCCCCACCGCCAAGAGCCAGATTTTCAGCACCGCCGCCGACAACCAGCCCAGCGTTGAGATTCATGTCCTCCAGGGAGAGCGGCCGATGGCCGCCGACAACAGGACACTGGGCCGGTTTATGCTCGACGGCATCCTGCCGGCACCGAGAGGCGTGCCCCAGATAGAGGTTACCTTTGACATCGACGCCAACGGCATCATCAACGTCAAGGCTCACGACAAGGGCACCGGCAAGGAGCAGAAAATCACCATCACCGCCTCCTCCGGGCTGGCCAAAGAGGAGGTGGAGAAGATGCAGCGGGAAGCCGAGCAGCACGCCGCCGAAGACGCCAAACGCAAAGAGGAAGTGGAGGCCCGCAACCTGGCCGACAACCTGGCCTACACCGCCGAAAAGACGCTGCGCGACAATAAAGATAAGATACCCGCCGAACTGAACACGGAGGTGGAAGAAAAGGTCAAAGCGGTCAAGGATGCCCTGCAGGGCACCGACATCGAAGCTATCCGCAAGGCTACCCAGGAGCTCAACGAGACGATGCAGAAAGTCGGCTCCGCCGTCTATCAGCAGCAGCCACCACCGCCCCCGCCGGGCGGCCAGGCGCCTCCAGGCGGAGAGGGCGGAGCGGGGGGAGAAGGCGGCGAGGGAGGCGAAGGCGGCGACGAAGGCACCGTGGAGGGCGAGTTCCGGGAGGTTTAGAAGAAGATAAGCGAACCTTAAAAAGGGGGTGGGGGAGACAGAGGGGATTAGCTTGGTTTTTAGAAAATGCTCTTCTTCCCACCCTCCCACCCGATAGAGGTTAGACCTCTATCAACTCCTTAACAGGGGGAGGGGAGAAGGGGATAGGGTTACCTTAAAAATTAAAAAGGGGGTGGGGCAGAATGCCAGTTTACGAAGAAAAGCTGAATGTGAACTACCCTTTTGCCGGCGGCCTCCTGCTGTGGGCACTGGTCGTCGGCGTGGTTCCGGGTATCATCCTCAGCGGCGTATGGTGGTTCACCATAGCCTACATCGTCCTGACTGTGGGCATCATAGCCTGCTTCTTCCAGCTCAAGGTAACGCTATTTGATGATAAGCTGGCCATAAAATTCGGGGTTATCTACAGCAAGGTCATCGAAACCGACAAGATTGAGGACTGCTCCCCCTATAAGGTGAAGAACCCGATAAAGACCTACGGGGGGTGGGGCCTGCGCAAGGGTAAAGACGGCACCTATGCCATCACCCAGGCCTTTATCAAAGAAGCGGTAAAACTGGAGACGCCAGAGCAGACCTATATTATTTCATCGCGGACGCCGGAAAAATTCTGCGAGGCGATTAAAAATTTAAAGAAGTAGGGAGATAAAGCCCCGCAGTTAGAGGGCGTTTTACTTCCCACCCTCCCACCCTACAGAAGTGATACTTCTATCAACTCCTTAACAGGGGTGGGGATAAGGGGATACTTTCCCCACCAAAGGGGGGAGGGGTAAAGAAAGTTCCAGAAGCGGAGCTTATGTGGGCGGGTGGGTATGGGAAGATAAACAACAGGGGAAAGGGGCGAGGGGAAATAATTTAATATGCCGAATAAGCGTGATTATTACGAAGTATTGGGCGTGGAGAGAAACGCCACCGACGAGGAGATAAGAAGAGCCTTCCGCAAGCTGGCCTTTAAGTATCACCCCGACCACAACCAGCAAGACAAGACCGGGGAGAAATTTAAAGAGGTCAACGAAGCCTACGAGGTACTATCCGACCCCGACAAGCGGGCCGCCTACGACCGCTTCGGCCACGGCGGCGCCGAGGGACCCTTCGGGCGGGGCTTTGAGGGCTTCGACTTCGGCGGCTTCGGCGATATCTTCGACGCCTTCTTCGGCGGGGCGGCCGCCAGCCGCCAGGCACCGCAGCGCGGCAACCACCTGAGATATAGAATGACCATCACCTTCGAGGAAGCCGCCCTCGGCTGTGAAAAGGAGATAACCCTCACCCGCACCGAGCACTGCTCGACCTGCCAGGGCACCGGCAGCCAGCCGGGCAGCCAGCCTTCACGGTGCCCCAACTGCGACGGCTCGGGCCAGGTGCGCCGCATCCACCAGAGCCTCTTCGGGCGCTTCGCCCACACCGTTCCCTGCCCCCAGTGCCAGGGTGAAGGCCGAATCATCACCGAGCCCTGCCCCCAGTGCCGGGGCAGCGGCCGGGAGAAGCGCAAGCGCAACATCGTGGTCAACATCCCCGCCGGTGTCGATAACGGCGCCCAGATACGCCTCGGCGGCGAGGGGGAGGTGGGGAGAAGGGGCGGACCGGCCGGAGATATATATATCAGTCTATCCGTCAAAGAACACGAACTCTTCACCCGCCATAACTATGACCTCCTCTACGAGCTGCCCGTCAACTTTGTCCAGGCAGCCCTGGGCACCGAGGTAGAGGTGCCGACCTTGAATGGCAAAGCCAAGCTCAAAATCCCGGCCGGAAGCCAGACCGGGCAGATATTCAAGCTCAAAGGGCAGGGAGTCCCCCACCTGCGGGGAGGGGGGCGGGGCGACCAGCTGGTCAGCCTCTTCGTGGCCACCCCCGACTCGCTCGACAAAAAGCAGCGCCAGCTGCTCGAGGAACTGGGGGAACACTTAAGGCAAAACAACATGCCCAAGCCCAAAAAGTGGCAGGGATTCTCTCAGCGGGGTTAAAATCAGCGCTTACGCTTGAAAAAGGAGAACAGCCGCCAGCGCCGACCCGACAGTTCGTGCTTGACGTTAGCCTCCATCAACTCTAAAGCGGCTTCCTTGGGACTGAGTCCCTCATAAAGCACCCGGTAAATCTTCTCGGTAATGGGCATCTCCAGCTTTAACTGCTGGGCCAGATTATAGGCCACCAGGGTGGTGGTCACCCCCTCGGCCACGCCGCTCATCGAGCCGGTTATCTCCCCAAGCGAGCGTCCCTTGGTCAATTCCACCCCCAGGCGGTGATTGCGGCTTAAATTGCTGGAGCAGGTCGCCACCAGGTCGCCCAGGCCGGTAAGCCCGGAAAAGGTGAGCGGATTGGCCCCCAGCGCCACCCCCAGCGCCGTTATCTCGGTAAGTCCCCGGGTAATGAAAGCCGCCTTGGCGTTGTCACCGTAGCCCAGCCCGTCAACGATGCCGGCCCCCAGGGCGATGATATTCTTTAAGGCTCCCCCCAGCTCGACGCCGATGATATCGGTGTTGGTGTAGATACAGAGGTTGGGGGTGTTTAACATCTTCTGCGCCTTTTTGGCCACCGCCTCACTATGGGCAGCCACCACCGCCGCCGCCGGCAGATCCTGGAGAATCTCCTGGGATAAATTGGGGCCGGAGAGAACGCAAATATTGGGCTGAAAGTCGGGGGGGATTTCTTCGGCGATTACCTGCGACATGCGCAGGTTGGTCTCCATCTCCAGACCCTTGGCCGCGTTAACCACCAGCATTGAGCCATCCAGGTGGGGAGCCACCGCCCTTATGTTCTCCCGAATCCTCTGGGAGGGCACCGCCAGGATTACCGCTTTTGCCTCGGCCAGGGCTTCATCCAGCGAGCTGGTAATAGCTAGCCTGCGGGGAAGGGTAACTCCGGCAAACAGGTCGGAGGGAAACTCGGCGTTTAGTAATCTGGCGGCTTCATCCTCCGTCCGCGCCCACAGCCTGACCTCCGCCCGCTTAACCGCCAGGGCCACCCCCAGGGTTATGCCCCAGGTGGTGGTACCAATAATAGCAACCTTGGGCATACCTTATCCCACACCCTCCGTAGGATCAGAGGAATGTGAGCCCAGCTTCTCCCCCTTCTCACCGAGCCGGCGCTCTTTGCCCTTTACCAGGCGCATGATGTTGTCCCGGTGCATGACGATAATTATCACCGCCCCCACCAGAGCGTAGATCAGGTACTCTAAGGGGAAACCGTTCAGAATGGTAAGCGGCACCAGTATGGCATAAGCCCCCACCACCCCGGCAATGGAGCCCAGAGATACGTATTGGGTAAGACCAGCACCAATAACGATAATCTCGCCGCCGACGAGGGCCGCTATCGGACAGAGGGCGATAAGGCCGCCGAAGAAAGTAGCCACACCCCGGCCGCCCTTAAATCTGAGGAATATCGACCAGTTATGGCCGACTACGGCGGCCAGCGCCGCCAGAACCTGAGCCACCAGCGTGCCAAAGCCGAAGTTGCCAATGACCAGGTAGCCCCTGCCCATTATCAGGCCGGCCAGGACTACCGCTACCACCCCTTTTAGCAGGTCCAGAGTACCCACCACAGCGGCTGACTTATTGCCGGCGGTGCGCAGCACGTTGGTCATGCCCGTCTTGCCGCTGCCGTAGGCGGTGACGTCCACCTTGGCACGCCGCCGGGTCAGCAGGTAACCAATGGGAATGGAGCCCAGAAGATAACCCAGTATCACCACGGCGGCGAATTTGGCAATCATCATGATGGCTGCTTACCCCTGTTTTTAAAGATTAAACGAAGCGGCGTGCCGTTGAAACCGAGCGCCTGGCGCAGCTTGTTCTCCAGATAGTGCCGATAGGAAGCCGACATCAGCTTGGCCTCGTTGACGAAAAAGACGAAGGTGGGGGGATTGACCTCGGCCTGGGTGGCGTAGAGAATCTTGAGCTGCCGGCTGCCCTTACGAGGGGGGTGGTGGGCCGCCGCCGCCGCCTGCACCACGCTGTTGACCACCGTGGTCGGCAGGCGCTTGAGCCTTTCCTGATAAACCTGAAACGCCTCGGGCATTACCCTGTCGGTTGCCTGTCCCAGCATGGCTGAAGTATACACTATCGGAGCATGGGAGACAAACCGCAGCTGGCTCCGTATATTCCGATTATATTCGGCTATGTCCTTGTTCTCTACCAAATCCCACTTATTAACCACCAGCACCACCCCCTTGACCGCCTCTTGAATGTAACCGGCGATGTGCTTATCCTGAGCTGCTACCAGCTCGGTGGCATCCAGCACCAGTAAAACCACATCCGCCCGGTCAATGGCCCTCAGGGCCCGGATTATACCGTAACGCTCCACGCCAGTTCCCCAGCGGCCCCGCCGCCTGATACCGGCGGTATCAATAAGTAACACATTTTGACCATCAAAGTCAAGTAGGCTGTCGACGGCATCATGGGTGGTGCCGGGGGCATCATCGACGATAGCCCGCTCCTCGCCGAGCAGGGCGTTGAGCAGGGTGGACTTGCCCACGTTGGGCCGGCCGACAATGGCCAGCTTTAACATCTCCGCTTCCGGCTCGGCCGCCGGCGGGGCGGGGAGAAGAGAGAGCATTTTATCTAAAAGCTCGGCGGTGCCCCGCCCGTGATGGGCGCTGATAACAAAGGGCTCGTCCAAGCCCAGCTGATAGAATTCGGCGGCGGCGCTCTCAGACTTGGGGCTGTCCGCCTTATTTACCACCAGCACCACCGGCTTACTGGCCCGGCGCAGCATCCCGGCTATCTCCAGGTCGGCGGGCAATACCCCGTCCCTGATATTGACCATGAAGATGATGGCATCAGCTTCGGCGATGGCCGCCTCCACCTGCCCCTTTATGCCGCGGGCTATAGCCGAGCGGGGTTTAACCTCCAGACCGCCGGTATCAACCAGGGTGAAGCTGGCCCCGGCCCAGGCGACATCGGCAAAGATGCGGTCGCGGGTGGTGCCGGGCATATCTTCGACAATGGCCGCCCGCCGGCCAGCCAGACGGTTCAAGAGGGTGGACTTGCCCACATTTTGACGGCCGATAATGGCTACAATCGGTTTGCTCACACCCACCTCCACTCTAACCGGTGATATAGCCCCCTTCGTGTCTGGGCGGGGTAGGAGGCTTCCTCTCCGGCTCTACCTCTTTGGCCCGAACAGGCCCCACCGCCCGCAGCTCCTTGGCAAAGTTGACGCTGGGGGGCTCAATCTCGGTGCGGGCAAACTCCCTCAGCTCGGCGATACTGTCCCTGAAGTCCTGAATGAAGGCATTGTATTCAACGGCAAAGCGGTTGTAGAGGTCAACCGTCTCCGGCGGCAGCTCAATCTTCCCCGCCACCTCACTGAACTGCTCGATAAACTCGTAGTAATGGGTGTTCAGCAGCCAGAGTTCGTTCAAACTGGTGCGCAGGTAAGCGCTAAAGCGCCGTCCCCTGATATCGCTCTCCAGCCGGGTGGCAAAGCTGCTGGCCCAGGTATTGAAAACCCGCTGGGCCACCTCACATTCCCTGGCCCAGGCCCAGACCCGGGCATTATCGCTGGTGAGCAGGGTGCGAATAACGACAAAGATAGACAGCGAAGAATCACCCATAAAACGGCGATTGAAATGCCCGCCCAGCTCATTCAGCCTCAGCGCCAGCCGCTCCAGCCGCTTCTCCCTGGCAGCGGTAGCCGCCATCACCAGGCCGATGACCAGGATAACAACCAGCACCGGACCCAGGACTTCGACAGGCCACTCAAAGATAGCCCCGACCACCGCCAGTACCGTAATCAAGAAGGGGCTCCAGCCCCAGCTGAACAATTTTCTTAACATATCAACCACCTCCTAGCGATAGCCCGCCAGAGGAATCTCCAGACCCCCCAGCATCACCGCCAGCAAAGCCTTCTGCAGGTGCAGCCGGTTTTCCGCCTGGTCGAAGACCACCGAAGCGGGACTATCTAAAATCCCCTCCGCCACCTCCTCCCCGTGATGGGCCGGTAAGGGGTGCATAAATATAGCATTCTCCCTGGCCAGGGAGAGTAACCCGGCATCCACCTGATATCTGGCAAATGCCTTGCGCCGGGATTTAGCTTCTTTCTCCTGCCCCATACTGGTCCAGACATCGGTGTAGACAATAGCGGCATCGGTAACCGCCTGGCGGGGGTCCTCGGTGCAAAATATCTCGGCACCGGTACCGACAGCGTTGCTCTGCGCCAGATTGAACGTTTCGTCCTCAATAGCGTAGCCGGCAGGGGTGGCTATCCTGAACCTCATGCCGCTCAAGCTTGCCGCCAGCATCAGGCTGCGGGCTACATTATTGCCATCGCCGACATAGGCCAGGGTGAGACCGCTTAAGTCCCCTTTTTTCTCGCAGACGGTCAAAAGGTCAGCCAGAGCCTGGCAGGGGTGCTCGCGGTCAGAGAGGGCGTTTATCACCGGCACGCTGGCATAGCTGGCCAGAGCCTCCAGCGTCTGGTGGGAAAAGGTGCGGACAGCCAAGGCATCCACATAGCGGCTGAGCACCCGGGCAACATCGGCCACCGATTCCCGCTCTCCCAGCCCGACCTCGGCCGGGGAGAGATAGACCGTCTGGCCGCCCAGCTGGCGCATGGCCAGCTCAAAGCTGACGCGGGTGCGCAGCGAGGGCTTCTGGAACATTATCGCCAGCGTCTTGCCGTTAAGGGTGGATACCCAGCCCTGCGCTTTCATGTCAATGGCGTCCGAGATGAGCAGGCGAATGTCCTCAACGCCGAGGTCAGCTATCGAGAGTAAATCTTTCTTCATTAACCTCAGTATATCATGAAAGAGGAATTATTCAACAGAGCTTCCAGGCACGAAAAACAAGGGGTACTAAAGGGGCATAGCCCTATCGGGCGGGGGGAGAATGGGAGGGATTGCCCAATTTCTAGAGTGCGTTTTATTTCCCACCCTCCCACCCTCATAGGCTGCGCCTTTAAAAATTTGCCAAAAATCGAGGTG
>Ga0315551_10003514_pt1 | contig 11154 bp, 14 predicted proteins | sample SalMarSW160290MG_FD_203678 | JGI IMG/M metagenome (GOLD analysis project Ga0315551, IMG submission 203678) | Salt marsh sediment microbial communities from the Plum Island Ecosystem LTER, Massachusetts, United States - Salt Marsh Sediment SW1602-90 ... | reverse complement strand
TTCCCAGGGATGATAAACGATACTTGATGCCGCCGAATTTCTCGATATCCCTCCCGCACCTGAACCCGAATCGCCCGATAAAGGTCATGCCGGTGTCCTCATCCAGCACATTCACCACGAAAGAACGACCTCCTTCGATAAACTCATGCGTATAGTTATCCTTATTGATGCTCACCGCAAGGGTTGCCGGTGTGGAGGTAATCTGAAACACGGTATTCGCAATCTGCCCGTTTATCGCCCCATCCCTATGAGCCGAAACAACATAGAGACCATAGCTTATCTTGTGGAGTGCCTTTGGATTCATGATCTTCTCCTCCCCTTTGGTACCGGCCTTTGTTGATGCGCTGGATCACTGATGGCCACCCAATGACCACGATAGGCCTCCATTGTGGAGGGCACAGATCCCTCTCTTTTGACGATCTGTGCCCCATTTCCATGAAATATCCCCGTTCGGTTAGAGCACATCATTCAGAGCGACTGTCTTTTATATATGAGATTCGCCCGGCTCTGGTTTCCCCGGATATCCAACAATAGTTCCCCTAGACGGCCTCCAGTTCTCGGCGCGCTGCCATATCGAAAAGGACCCGCTCCCTGGCCGCATCGATTCCCAGGGCCTTCCTCTTCTTGTCGATATGGGCGATCATCATCCGGGCCATTTCATAGGGATCTTCAGTGAATCCCCATTTCCCAAAGCCCAGCTCTTCCAGGCCCTCGAAAAGGAGCTTGTGGAACTTGGTCTCCTCGATAATGGGAAAGGTCACGCCGAACACGGTGTACACGCCTGATGCCACGAAGTAGTGGCCGATGGAGATGGCCTTCTCGCTCATCCATTCCGGTGCGGCACCTGCAACTGGCAGCCCTGCTATGCTATCCCCAAGACCACCTACTTTTACCATTTCAGCCAGTGCGATAAGGATTCGGCTATTGTCAACGCAGGATCCCACGCCCAGGACAGGGGGCATGCCGACCGCCTCGCATACCTCGCTGAGGCCCGGCCCCGCGAGGTGCGCTGCCTCAGGCTTGTAAAGACCAGCCTTTGCCAGGGCGATCTGGGAGCATCCGGTCTGCACAACCAGCACATCGTTCTTAATCAACTCCTTAACCATCTCTACATGAACCCAGTCGTGTTTGACCCTTGGGTTGGTACAGCCAACTACTCCGGCAACCCCCCTTATTCTTCCATTTATTATATTCTGATTCAAAGGGCTATAGGAGGATCTAAAGGTGCCGCCCAGCATATAGTTAATGTATTCGTGCGAGAATCCGTGAATGCCCATGGTCGTGATCTTCGGAATCTCGACGGGCATCTTCCTGTTCTTGAACCGCTCAACAGCCATTTTCACAATCTGGTCCGTGCACTTTCTGGGATCGTGCTCCTCCAACTCGATGTGCTCGGCGCCCTCAATGCGGGCCCTGGGGTTCGTGGTGAAGAGCCTCGTTCCATAGCACTGCGCCACCTTTGCCAGACCCTGCTTGATACACTGAACATCCACGCCCATGGCATCAACCGCACCGGTAACAATAACTGCCTCGGTGGACATGAAATTTCCCGCATGGGGGATTCCGTGCCGTGAGAGCATCTCCGCCCCGGAACAGCACATGCCCACGAGGTTGATCCCCGTCGCGCCGGCCTCCTCAGCGGCCTTGATCAAGGTTGGATCATTAACCGACTCCAGAATGGACTCAAAGAGGTTCGGCTCATGGCCGTGGATAATGATGTTGACCTGGTCTTTCTTCAGACACCCCATGTCCACCTCGGCCCTCACCGGGGTAGGAGTGCCATAGAGGATATCGGAGATCTCTGTGGCGACCATGGATCCTCCCCAGCCATCGGCCAGAGCGGTGCGGGTAAACTGCTTTGTTATATTTTCATAGTGCTGGTCCACACCCATGTGGGTACGGTGCATCATTTCCATGATCTCTCGCATGGCACCACGAGGTACCACACCATTCTTTCGCCAGGTCTCCAGGGTCTTGGGCGGCACCCTGCTAACAAACGGTATCTCTCCCTCCACCTGCGTGTAGGTCCGTTCCAATTCCTTATAGAGGTCGCGTGCTATGTCGGCTGTCTCACGACCCTCTGTCTCGATCCCTATCGATTGTGCGACCTCCTCCAGTTTATCGGGATCCTTGATGGTGTAATCCTTGATGTTGCCGTTGACCACATCCCTGAACACATCGAGCATGGACATGCCGTGATCGGTGTGCGCTGCGGCGCCGCTCGCCACCATACGGGCGAAGTTCCGTGCCATGATGGTATCAATGGTAGCTCCGCAAACACCGACCTTGCTGTACGGATCCTTGGGATTCAAACGGCACGGCCCCATCGAACAGTGCTTGCAGCAGGCTGAGTCCGCGCCGATCGGGCAGGCCTTCATGGACACTGCACGGTCGAATGCGGTCTCCACCCCATCCCTTCGAGCCTTCTCGAGCATCTGTGCGGTGCTCTCGCAGCTCGTCAGTTCTTTCACATCCACCCTTTTGAGCGAAATGATCTTTTTTTCATCTTTTGTATGCTCGTTCATGATCTCTACCCCTCATGTTTATTCTTATTTTCAAGGTGATCGCCTAGGTGACGATCCTCTTCCATAAGGCGACCACGCCGTCTTTGCCGAAAAAAAGCTGCACCAATTCCCAGCCCTCGCTGCCCTTTTGGTTCAGGATATCGCGGAGAATAGTCACCTGCTGATCCGGGATCTCCTCAAGGCTGCACTCCCCGCTCTCCGTGCAGAAATAGGTGAGCCGATTGAACTCATCTGCCGGGTGTTTGGTGATCTCGTATTCATAGTTCGCCATATCTGTTCCCCTTCCTATAGTCGAATCAAATTGCGCCGACTCATGCTACACATGACACGAAACTGTTCCGCTTGCTAAATTTCCGCGCCCGGAAAAGTCTCTAGGTCTTCCCTAGGCCTATCATGCGGATCTCACCGAGTAACCGCGAGCCCTGGGACTGCATGACCATACCTCGACGGCACGGCCAGGTTCGTTACGCCTCGGCCTCGATGGTGCACTTCGTGAAGTCGATCTCCTTGCCGCATCCGGAGCAGGTGTGTTTCTGGTCGAACTCGTCCGAGAAGATCTCCTTCTCCTTTCCGCAGTTGGGGCACGTGCATAGAAAGGCCTTCAGGTGTTTAAAGTATTCAAATCCCGGGCAATGTCTTGGAGTAGTCATATCTTTTCTCCTTCTTAGCTTTATTGTCTTTCCTGTACCTTGTTGCCCACCTCTCGCCCATAATCCTGGGCCATTTGTCTCCCGCCTCCGAGGACGGAGGACTTTAGCCTCAAAGGGCCGCTCACCATATCCATCCCGAAAATATTGGTCATGGTGTCATAGATTCTCTCGAGCGCCTCCCCACTCCAACCGAAGGCGCCGAATGATCCCCCTATCCTTCCCTCGAGATCGGCCTTTTCTGCGAGAAACAGGAGCTGCTTCATCCCCTGCATCATCTCACCATGATAGGTAGGCGAGCCGAAAACGTAGGCATCATAACCCTCAAGGTCGGCCTCCGTGTTGATAGCGTTAGCAGCCACCACCTTTGCCTCTATTCCGGTGAAGCGAATACCCTCAGCGATAAGTTGGGCGATATTCTTTGTCTCACCACTCCTGGTTATGTACACGATAAGAACTCTAGCCATTCCCTATACCCCCTTTTTCACGGTTTCCCTGAGGGATCCTGCTTTTGTTTTTCCTGCATGCCGGGCACACACCGATAAACTCAAGCCGGTGCCCGAGGATCGTGTAATCGCTTGCCATACGCACTTCCTGTTCAATGGTGTCGATCGTCCCAATCGGGGCATCCTCTACCCTGCCGCAATGGATGCAGCGAATATGGTAGTGGTTGCGCGGATCGCCGTCAAACAGCATCTGGCTGGACGCGGGCCCGATCTTCTGAATCAAACCGCACGTTGAAAGGATCTCAAGATTTCTATACACGGTACCAAGGCTTATGCGGGGTAAGCGCTTTCGGACCATTTCATATATCTCATCCGCCGTGGGGTGAGTATTCACCCTTCGGATTTCCTCCAGAATCACCCTCCGTTGGTGGGTAGTCCTGTATTTCTGGTTCGGTCCTAAGAGTTTTTCTGGGCTCATTGTCTTAAAAAAACCTACGCTATTAGTCCCCCAGCTTCTCAAGAGCCCCTACCAGGGCCTCGAGAGGAGGTCTGGTGTTGATATCTCCAACGTTGATATATCGAATGATCCCGCCCGTATCGATGACAAAGAGCGCCCTCTCGGAGATACCATCAGAGCGCAGCACCCCGTAGGTATCGGCCACCTGCCCGTGGGGCCAGAAATCAGAGAGCACGGGAAACCACAGCTTCCCCATCTGGTTGGTCCAGGCGAAAAGCGTGGGGATATTATCCACCGTAATCCCCAGAAGAACGGCATCATGGGCATCGAAGAGATCCTTTACGATATTGTAGCCCGGCCACTGATCGGAACACACCGGGGTCCATGCCGCCGGGACAAAGGAGAGGACCACGTTTTTGTCTCCCCGGAACTGGCTCAGGGTGATTGGATTTCCGGTGATCGCCGTGAGGGTGAAGTCAGGGGCAGGCTCGCCTACCTTTACCTTGAGGGTGCTGTCAACGGGCTTGAGCTGCCCGGGATTGTAGATGTTATCCTTGAAGGCCGCTGAACGGGCCAAGGCGGTGGTGCTCATAAGGGCGATCGATATGCTTAACAGGATTACCATACCTACACTGTGTGTTCTCATTGCGCACCTCCCTCATTCAATCCCGACCACTGCACCACGAGCTGGAGAAATTGTTCGGCTGCCCCGAAGCCCCCGAGCTTGGAGTAGAACACCTGATGGGTCCCATCGGCGTTGATCCTCACCCCGATAAAGTACGGGGTCCTCACCTCTCCAAAGCCCTTGTGCACGGTGAAGTCCTCGTCCGGAACAAGGGGAAAGGGAACCGTGTAGTTCTTCCTGAACACCTCGACCTCGAACTTCGTGTTTCCCGTGCCCAGGCCTATCAACTTGATCTTTCCCTTGAGCGCGGGGTTGTTCTCTATTAGACGATAGAGCCGGTTCACCTCCGGTGCCTCCCTCTGGCAGTAGGGGCAGTACATGCTGAAGATCTCGATAATCACCACCGGGGCTTTTATCCGGGGGATGGTAAAGAACGCTCCTCCTTTGAGGCCGAGGTAATCCTTATCGGCGTCACTCTTGGGAACGGGAATGTTGATATCGGGGAGCGTATCCCCTTTTTGTGGGGTTTTACCCCCAAAGGCCTGAGAATTGAGCAGTACGAGCAAGATAACAATGGCCACCACGCTCAGGAGCGTTCCCGCTTTGTTATGGCTCATGCCGATATCCTCCTTTCTCTATTTGACCTCAAAGAATGCAGTCGATTTTGCACCGCACACGGGACAACTCTCCGGAGGCTCACCCTCACAGGTATACCCGCACACCGAGCAGACGTAGTAATCAACCTCCTCAAGCGTACCCGGATTGTCCAGGGCCTTCTGGTAGAGATTGGCGTGTACCTTTTCAACCTCATTGGCTAAGGTAAACGACCGCTCCGCGCCTTTATTGCCCTCTTCTTTGGCATCATCGATCATGGCCGGATACATGCTCTTGAATTCATGGATTTCCCCGGAAATCGCCTCCTTCAGGTTTTCAGCGGTGCCCTTAATCCCCCCGAGGGTTCTGAGGTGGGCGTGGGCATGCACGGTCTCAGCCTCGGCCGCCGCCCTGAAGAGCTTCGCAACCTGTGGGTAGCCTTCCTTGTCCGCTTGTTTTGCAAAGGCCAGGTATCTTCGATTGGCCTGGGATTCGCCTGCAAATGCCTCCAATAGATCCTTCTCCGTCTTGCTTCCCTTTAACTCTGCCATAGTACCTCCCTTCTACCTATTCCTTGATAAAATCGTTACACGATTTTATTAGTAATGATTATTAATTGTAGTAGCGAATTACGTTTTGTCAATACCTTTGTGCATATACAGCGTAATGAAATCTTGGAGTCCTGCGGGTGCATGGTACGCCTCACAGATCACCCCTGTATGGATTGAGCGAGCTCCTTGCCTGCCTTGTAGGCCTCCTCGAGGTACTCCGGGTATTTCAGCACATCGCCCTCAAAATCAAGACTCCTGTACAGCAGCGATCGCCACAGTTCCATATCAAGAACCTCGAAAAAATAGCGGACGGTGAGAAGGCTTCCCTCAAAAAGCCTCTTCCCCTTGGTGGCGCCCACCGAAATAAAAAGCCCCTTTCTAGAAAACTCACGTTTTCCAAAGGGAGCCTTATCTATCCAATATTTCTTCACCCACAGGGATTGAAACCGCTCCATAAGTGTCTTGGTGTGGGCGCTCACCGTGTAAAAGAATATGGGGGATGCGAGCATCAGGCCTTGGCACGCCAAGATCCTGTCGTACACACCCTGGAAATCGTCTTGAATCACACATCGGCCATCCTTCTTGCAGCCATAGATCTCCAGGCACGGAGACATCTTTAAATCCCGAAGCACTATCTCCTCTACCTCGGCTCCGGCCTCAACCGCCCCTTCAACGGCCTTCTTCAACAGCAGGGCGGTATTGCCCTTTCGACGCGGGCTGCCATATATAGCGATAATTTTATTCATTCTGCTCCCCTAGTACTAATGATTTAGATGGTCGAGCCTAGAAGCCTAAATTTTAACGAAATTATCTTATTTCTCCGGGTATCAATTCTATAGCCATATTACTTCAATAAATTATCCCTTGTAAAGAATGGTAAAGATGATTAATTATAGTTCATTCTCGTAAGGTTCTCTTAAATACGCATTAAAAAGCAGGCAAGCGTGATACCTTGTCTGTCATTCTATTTACATTCGAGGTAGCGGCAAAAGGTAAAGACTTCAGCAGGAGGTGAACCGTGGGTCAGAAGATATTAGTTGCCTTTGATGATAGTGAAAACGCGATGAGGGCGGTGGACTACATTGCATCGTCTTTCTCGAAAGATCATGAGATTACGCTATTGTCCATCATCCCCGATACGGCTGCCATATGTGATATGGACAGCCCCAGCCTCATTCCCTATTTCCAGGAGAGACAGGCTTCCTTTTGCGTGCTCGAGGATCAGAAAAGAGAACTGGTGAATGAGGCCTTACACAAGGCCAAGGAAGTGCTGGTGAAGGCGGGGTTTGATGAAAAAAACATCACGACCAAGATTCAGACAAAGGATAAAGGAGTTGTCAGGGACATCGTTAACGAGGCCAATACCGGGTATGACACCATCATGGTGGGAAGAAGGGGACACTCAGGAGTCAAGGAATTTATCCTCGGGAACGTCTCACAGAAAATCCTTCATCTCGCAAGCGATGTTTCACTTATTGTGGTTGACTAACCACCCTGCCCTATCGCTCAAAAAAACCCTGCCAGCGGGATGGCAGGGTTTTTTGTTCCTTTTTTTCTAGGGCTGGAAAAATTCCCATGTGGCTTATACCAATCCCGTTGCCTCCTTGACTCCGTCAGGTCACGCGGCCGCCACTCCCCCTTCTTCCACCGCCTCTCTGCTTACCAGCGCCCATACGCTGGCCTCTAGCCCCCCCCTCTGCCTTTTCCTTTACCCCTGCCCACACCTCTACTCTGGCCCTGCTTTGCTTCTCGTGGTTCTATTTTTGCCCCCTCCTTGAACGCTTTAACCTGCTCTGCTACGAGTCGGCGAAGCCTTGTGGAGAGATAGGACCACAGCCTTAGTACACCCACAGTGCTTGCTTCAATAACCGCCTCTGTTTGGTTCTTGGCTCCAGCCTGGTGGTGCGCTGATGATGTTCCTTTCTCAACACCTGCGGCAGCTGGCGCTTGTCCATGAGATCTTGTTTTTTCATTCTTTTCTATCCCTGATTCGGAGGACATGAGAGGTTTCAGCGCTTCATATGCCTGGTTCACTTCCTTCAATTTCTTTTCAGCCTTACCTTTCAGCCGAGGATTGTGGGCAAAGCGGTCGGGGTGCCAGATGTTGACGAGATCCTTATATGCCTGATTCAGCTCATCCACGGAAGCATCAGGGCTAAGCTCGAATATTTCAAAATATCGCTTAACGTCCATTTTTAGTAACTATTCAGCCACTAAGGCACTAAGGCACCAAGATCAAAGAATTATCCTTTTGATACCTTTTTTGATGAGTGGTACATGGAAATTGATAAGAAAACCAAGGCGCTTACCGGTCAATTTCAGGTGGCTAAGTAGCTATGCTTCCCACACAGGATTCATCTCCTCCACTGCTTTCAGCTCACAAATGATAAGCTCCTCCACTAAAACATCTAGGCGTAAGCCTTCGTCAAAGGCTATACCATCATATACAATTGGGACATCTACCTGCCTTTGATATTCTAATCCTCGTTTCGAAAGCTCATGACAAAAGCAAACTTCATAGACTTTTTCAAGCAAGCCTGGTCCAAGTGTTTTATGGACAGCATATGCTGCATCTACTATCTTTCTTGCAATACGTTCTTCCTTTTCAGATAAGGGGGTAAAAGTCATACCCGCCTGCCAGCGCCTGAAGCGCAGCTGATGGCGGGCAGGTCTATTCTTTGTGTCCCTGGCCCAGACCTGGCATGCAATGAATTTATATATAGAATTCATCTGATAAATAATTCAGCGCCCATATGATATTCAGGCACTTGCGCCAGGGCGGGCTTGGTGCCTTGGTGGCTACCTGAACAGTTACCATTTTTATATAAAATCAGGCGATTACCCTCTGTTTGATAATGCGGACGGCATCTTCAGGCGTATCCACGATGCTCAAGAGCTCCAGGTCCGCTTCGTCTATCGAGTGCTCCTTAATCAAGGTTGCCTTTATCCAATCAATCAAGCCTTTCCAGTACTTGGAGCCTATGAGAATAACGGGAAAGGACTTTATCCTCTTGGTTTGGATCAGGGTGAGGGCCTCAAACAGCTCATCGAGGGTCCCAAAGCCACCGGGCATGATGATGTAGGCAACCGCATACTTCACGAACATGACCTTTCTGATGAAAAAATATTTGAAATCCAGCCGGACATTGGCGTATCTATTGGGTTTCTGCTCTCTGGGAAGATGGATATGAAGTCCCACCGATTTGCCCCCGGCCTCGGCAGCCCCCTTGTTGGCAGCCTCCATAACGCCAGGGCCGCCGCCAGAGATCACGTTAAAATTGTTTTCCGCCAGCAATCGCGCTACCTTTTCCGTGGTCTTATAGTTCACGCTGTTCCTGTGTGCCCGGGCCGACCCAAAAATCGTCACCGCCGGATACACCTCGGGCAGGACGTCGAATCCCTCCACGAATTCGGCCAAGATGTTGAACATTCTCCAGGTGTCGTTTTTCGTAAGCTCATCAACCAGGTATTGTCTCTCATGCATGAGCTCTCTCCTCTTACACGTTAGCGCATTAATCTTAGTTTCTTCGATCCCTTCTCATCATATATGGGAAGCCTTTTATCCGTAAACGGCTCTAATATGCTGACACGCCTTCCGAATCACTTTCTCATGCAGGCCTGATCCTCTGAAGCGGGTTAATTTAAATTGAATGGTATCGAATAGATAGAGATTCTCCAGCACTGTTTTGCCCTTTAATGACTTGATGCCTGCCAAGTGCTTACGTGCTCGATCGAATTCTTCTATAGCCCATGCCGATTGATCTGGTGCTCCGTTAACCAAACGTCGACTCAAAAGGCGTTCTCGCGCTATAGATCGTTTGCTACACCAACATAGTATCCACTCAACATGTACCTGTGATCCTAAAACCTTCTTTAATCTTGTACGATCAGATGCCCATGAGAACGTTCCTTCAATCACGATCCCGCTTGACAGATCCTTTTTTTTGAGTACATCAAAAAGCTGTACATACCTACTGCGCCACAGTTCATGTACTGCACGGCCAGACCTATCATGTGCGTAACCGCACATCCACGTACCGAGTATGTCACAATTGAGAGAGTCCGCGAGCATCCTAGCCAAAGTACTCTTGAAAGATGCAGGCAGGCCAAATATAACGATACAAAAATTCTTCATGATGGTTTGGCCTCTAGAATTAGCCAATTCTGCCAATAAGTTAGAATTGCATCCTCATAATTAAGCTTATCCTGGTTAATTATACCAGAATCTAATTGCTCCTCCACCCATCCGATGAATCGTTCATAACTTGGGAATACCGAGCATGGCTGGTAAACAAGAGAGAGATTCACGCTTCGCGGGATACGAAAGCTCTCCTGCATAATGATCTTGAAACCTGCGGAAATAATAAGGTTAAGTAGGTCAGTCTTTGTAAAGAGGTGTAGCCTTAATGGTTGTGTCGCAAGCTTAAAAACCCGCCAAAAAGTGAGTCTTGGTCCATGTGGGCAAAAATTGCTACTAAATCTTAGGCATCCGCTTCGTATAAGAACCTTTCTCGCTTCTTCCAGTACCTGTCTGGGATAATGACAGTAGTGAAGCACTTGACGTATTAACACTTCATTGAATGTTTTTGCAAGAAAAGGAAGAGCTTCTGCTCTAGCTTGGACGGTCACATATCCTCGTTCTTGAGCTATCATTAGCATTCTTGGTGAAATATCAACACCGATCGAGTTTGGATAGCCTTCACGAAGAATCCCGCTACCACATCCTATGTCTAGAACAAGGCCATTTGCCTTTCGAAAAAAATCTATAAGATGCGGCAATTTCTTCCATTCAGGCGCCTGAAAATCATATTGTAATGAGATAGAATCAAAGTACCCCTGAACTTCACTTCTCAATGCAAAACTTCTTTCATATAAAATTTAGCATGATAGGCAGAAAAATAAGTATCCAGGTAGTCGCATACGAGGGATTCCCATTTTCGTCTGGATAAAGTCAGATTGAAGGGTCTGGGTAAGTCCATGTTCCCTAAAGACCAAACTATCGCCAGTTTCTCAAAGCCAGCAGGATATCTTCTACAAACGGCTTTGGATACCAGGGGGATAGCTCCGTTAGCCAGTGCATGGAGTGACTTTATTGGCATTCCAGTCGCTACGGGTGCTAGATCAATCGATATCTGTGCTCTGCGCATCAAAGATCCCACAGACTCAACTGGTCCGTAACACCGTAAAGATGGACTCTCAACCATGCCGGAGCTAATATCACCGAAAACATGTAAAATCTCTTTCCTATGTTTGCGATTATTTCTTGCATAAGAAAGAAAAGTCTGTACTCCTAGGCGACCAAGCGCTGT
>Ga0315551_10003504_pt1 | contig 11176 bp, 8 predicted proteins | sample SalMarSW160290MG_FD_203678 | JGI IMG/M metagenome (GOLD analysis project Ga0315551, IMG submission 203678) | Salt marsh sediment microbial communities from the Plum Island Ecosystem LTER, Massachusetts, United States - Salt Marsh Sediment SW1602-90 ... | reverse complement strand
GGGGAAGATCCCGTATAAAAGGACTAACTCAAGTGATTTTAAGGGGAAAATCAAGACGGGGGTCGCTGGCTGTCGAGGCGCCAAGGTTTGGAAAAGGAAAAGGAAGCGGGGCTAAGGAGGATTCCTCTCCAGCCAGCGTTCATATTATATCATAATTAACTTTTTTAAAGAAAGTCAAAAGAAAAATCTCTTCAGCTGTTCAGGTTCCATATGAAAAAATTCAAGACTGCGGCAAAGCTCACCCATAGAATATAAGGAATAAGCAGGATGGCTGCTATTCTCGACACCCTGAGTGAGACAAGAATGGTTAAGAGAATGGCTATCCAGAGAATAATGATTTCTATGAAGGCCATAAACGGATTTTGCAGACCAAAGAAAATAATTGACCAGCATACATTCAACACCAGCTGGAGGGTGAAGAAAAAGAGAGCTATTTTCACGCCCTGCTGCCTCAGCGGCTCACGCCATATAAAATAGAGAGAGAGTCCCATGAGGACGAAGAGAGTGATCCATACAGGAGAAAAAACGGCGTCGGGTGGGGTGAAAGAGGGCTTCTCCAAGGAGGCATACCAGACAGGGATAGCCGGAGTAGTGAAGAAAGAACCTATAACCCCCGCAAGCTGGCAAATAACCAAACTTGCGACAAGCTTAAAGATATTTTGCTTCATCTTCTTCTCTCCCTTAAAAAGGGGGACAGTCCCCTTTTATCTTCATATATTATTCAACCTGAAGAAAAAGGCAAGAATCATTTTTCCAGAGATAGCTATGCTCTTTTTTTAGGATGAGCCCTGTCACGGGGTGTCCCCCGTTCTTCTAGCGGAGAAAGAATCCACTGGCTAGGGGATCGTCGGGATCGAACAAGAACTGATGTTTGCCGGTGATGTAAGCCGAGCCCTCTACTTCCGGGATCACAGCATCGCGTTCGCCGAAACGCGTTTTCTGGACGATGCGGCCTTTAAAGCGAGTCCCGATTATACTCTCTACCACCATTTCCTGGTTGAGTACGATTTTGCCCCGGGCAAACTCGATGGCCAGACATCCGCTCACTCCCGTTCCAGTGGGGCTTCTGTCCACCTCTCCTTCGGCAAAGATGCAAACGTTGCGGCTGTCTGACCCTTCACCCTGAGGAGAACCGACAAAAATCGTACCATAAAGGAAACTGAGATCTTTATCCGCAGGATGAAGGATGGGGCGAGTGTCCGCGATGGCTCTTTTTATGGCCATTCCTTTATCGACAAGAAGGGGGAGGTTTTTAGAAGACAGACTCATCCCCACCTCTTCTGCCTGAACATAGGCATAGAACGCTCCTCCGAAGGCAAGATCATACCTCACTTTTCCCAAAGCAGGCACATCAACAGTCTCATCCAGAGCCAGGACAAAAGAAGGGACATTGCGGAATGCCACACTCTTCACCCTCTTACCTTCAACCTTGGCGTAAGCCGTGACCAACCCAGCCGGCGTATCCATTCTGACCTCTGTGAAGGGAGCTTTCACAGGCATCTCTCCAGTTTCCACCACCACAGTCGCCAGGGCAATGATTCCATGGCCACACATGGTGCTCAGGCCTTCGTTGTGGAGGAATAAAACTCCCAGATCGGCTTCAGAGGTGACCGGTTCTGTTATGACCGCTCCATACATATCAGCATGTCCCCGGGGCTCCCAGATCAGGCCTTTCCTGAAATGATCCATTTTCTCGAGAAAATAGCGCCTCTTCCCCAGGATTGTTTTTCCAGGTATCCTGGGCAACCCTCCGGTTATGATTCTCAAGGGCTCTCCGGCTGTATGAGCATCGATAGTGGTGATAGCCTTCCAATGTGGGGGCGGTCTCCAGTCTTCTAACACTTTTTTCCTCCTTTATCAAAAAAGGGGGATAGTCGCTCTTCTTAAATAAAAGGGACTATCCCCTTAATCCAGTTAATTCAAACAGGTTTGTCATTGCGGATGTTTTATATTATCATCTTATGCCAAGGAAAAAAATCAACCGATAGAGTAAACAATCCTAAAAACGCAAGGATGGATAGGAACCGCCGCTTGAAAAGGCGAAAAAGACATCTTATCTCCTGGCTTTGGGCTTTTCTCTGTATTTTAGCTATTTTTCTTGTTGTCCCCCTGGCACGGACTATCCAAAGCTCTGTCTCAGCCCATTGGGGGGAATCCTTTTTTGGGTACGCTGTGCTGGCTGTGGTGGGCACGGTTTCCGTTATTCTTTTCTTCTTCCTTTTTTTCCGCCTGAAAATCCGAGAAGTCTCCAACTACCTCTGGCTGCTGTTGGTGACAGTGCTCTATGTCTATTTCACCATCAAGCTCTGGGATGTCCCTGTAGAAGCTATCCATTTTCTTGAGTACGGTCTCCTGGGCTTTTTCTTGTTCAGGGCTCTAAAATTCAACATAAGGGACAAAAGTATCTTTTTTATCGCTTTCCTTATCGGGTCTCTTGTTGGAATCTTTGATGAGATTTTTCAGTGGATCGTGCCTCTCCGGCTTTGGGATATTCGAGATGTAGGCCTTAATGCCCTCTCCTGCGGCCTGTTCCAGATAGGGTTCTGGAAGGGCATCCAGCCGCGAGGCATCTCCTCCAAAATCAAGCCTAAATCATGGAAAATCCTTTCTCTGATGCTGGGAGCAAACATCGTTTTCCTGGGCCTTTGCCTTTCTAATACTCCGAAGCGAGTCTCAACATACACAGAGGGCATTCCATCACTCTCCTTCCTCAAAAAAGAGGAACCGATGAATCGATTTAAACACAGGTATAAAGATCCGGCTATCGGCATATTTTATTCACTTCTCAGCCCAGCCGACTTAACAGAGGAGGACACCAAACTGTCAAGACAAAACGCACAGGCTCTGAAGGAATGGAAAAGGAAAACTTTCAAGGAATTCAGACAGCGCCGCCATCCCCTTAAATTTCCCTTTATCTATGAACTCCGCTTTCATGTGGAGATACGGGATAGAAATTTCAACCAGGCATTACTAACAGAAGAGGAAGACAGCAAAAAGATGTTCTTCCTGGCCGCTTACAAAGAAAATCTCATCCTGGTGAAATACTTCGGCGATACTCTCCAGAAAGCCTCTTATAGCTGGGAAAAAGAGCAGCAGGTCGTTGCGGAAGCCTTAATCGACAAAAGCACTCCCTATAAAAGCCCTGTTAGCTTTGGTATCGTCTTTCCCTGGAGCGAAAAAACCATGTGGCTCCTCATTTTCGCATTATTGATCATTTTATTTCTTTTTAACCTTCTGTATTCCCGCCACCGTTAAATAAGGACAGCACCTCCTTTTCCTCTAGGCATTTTCGTGACGAGTGAAGATATTTCATCCAGTTAGGCAGTGAGGCGGCGGTTCCTGTCCATCCGAAGCCCACAGTGGAGGGTGGTAGGGTCTTTGGCAAGGATGGAGAAGAACCATGCCCGCTCGCCTCCGGATGACTTCCTCCTCAGCTTACCTGACTGCTGTTGAAACTGTCACGCAAATAAGGATGCTTACTTCCTTTAAAAAAAGTTTGCCTTTGGCATAAAAATAGTATAAATTTAATTGACAATTTTCGTAGGAGGAAATGACTATGAATAAAAAAATTGCCCTTTGGAGCACGATCCTTATCTTTGCTCTCTCCATCGCTCTCTTCCCAACCCCGGCAAAAGCTGATACTTACATCAAGAAAATGAAGCATACAGATGCGGTCACCATTATGGGGCAGACGCAGCCTGCAAAAGATGAAGAAGGTGTAACCTGGATGAGTGCAGAAAAGATGAGAGAGGATGAAGGAACGAGCAAGTCGACTATCATACGCTTTGACCAGAAGAAAATCTACGTCATCGAACATGATAAGAAGGAGTACACAGAAATCGACCTGCCTATCGACTTTGAGAAAGTGCTTCCTCCTGAGGCACAGCAGATGATGCAGATGATGCAAGTCACGGCCAAAGTTACAGAGACTGGAGAAACCCAGAATATCAAAGGCTGGGATTGTAAAAAGTACCTGCTGGAAATCAGTATCTCCATGATGGGGATGAACATGCCCATGAAGATGGAGATGTGGGTCACCAAAGACCTGGATATTAATCTTGACCTTTATGAAAAATTCTATACGGAAATGCTCGCCCTCCAACCCATGTTCAAAGACTTTGCCGAAGAGTTTAAGAAAATCGACGGCTATTCTGTGATGACTGATATGACCATGAACATGATGGGTTCAGAAATGAAATCCCACGAAGAAGTTGTCTCTGTCGAAGAAAAAGACGCTCCAGAGGGAACATACGAAATTCCCAGCGATTACACGAAATCAGAGACCTTCAATCCGTTCGAACAGAAAAGATAAGGGTAAAAAAAGTTCAGCCCTTCTCACATTTATTCAGTATTCGTAAAAAGAAGAACATAAAGCTTGAATTCTCCTTTCAACGCCTGCTGAAACAAGTTTTACAATAATCAGGAAAACTTAAATCATAAAAAGGGGGAATAGATGAGGGTTTTGATCTGGATCCTCATTATAGCTGTTATCAGCTTCCTTGCCTATAACTATTTTTATTCTGCCCTGTCGGAAGAAGAAAAACAGGTGAAAGAGCTTGAGAAGAGGTTCAACACAGCTATAGAGCAGTATGTACGGGCTGTGCGCACCACAGCAGAAATTGCCATGGCCACAGTATCAGATTCTGACGAGGCGGTAAGAAAAGTCAAAAATGTGAAAAATGAGCTGGAAGAATTGAAGAAACGACTAAAAGAGGAGGATGCTCTCACAAAGGCAAAGAAGCTGGAAGAGAAAATCAGGGAATTCTACAAGAGAAACGAGATAGTGGATTGAGGGAATGGATTACTAACACCCGATGAAAGAAAAGTAAGAAGAAGTTCAGGAGTTTATTTCAATTTTGTTAATGCTATCCGCTGTTACGGCGTTATTTCTTTGAATTTCTCCGAAGCAGGTTCTCCACCTATTCCCCAATGCGATTTTTGGATTTCATGCACAATTACCTCAACAGCCTGAGTGGGAATCCCTAAATCTACAAATACTTTAGTTATATTTTGTATTGTGGCTTTAGCTTTTTCCTGTCCGAAGCCTTCCCAGACATTTACGTGGATGACGGGCATTTTTTACCTCCAAAGTCTTGTTGATTACTGATTTGTTTATAGTAATACTCTAATCTCTTTATACTGAAAAATCAAAGCAGGCAGTTGTTAACCACTATGTTGCAGGTTCGAGCTCTGCCCGAGAACCCGGAAGGCCGAGAACAGAGACAGTCCAGTGAAAAGATTGTCACAAATGACAAAAAAAAGAGAGCCAGCAGGGGGATTCGAACCCCCGACCTACTGATTACGAATCAGTTGCTCTACCGCTGAGCTACACTGGCCCTTTGAAAATTATCGGAAATCAACTAAAATATCTCTTCTCTAGACAGCTAGAAATTAATAAAATTAGCCTGAACTGTCAAGAACACTAATGGCAAACAGATGATTATCAAAAAACTCGAACTCCAAGGATTCAAATCCTTTCCTGAGAAAACAAAAATCCTCTTTCACCCCGGAATAACCGCTGTTACCGGGCCCAACGGCACAGGCAAGAGCAACATCGTCGATGCCCTTCTCTGGGTGATGGGAGGAAAGAGATTTAAAACCCTCAGAGGCGAACGAAGCACAGACATCATATTCAACGGGCACGAAAGCAAACCTCCTCTGAGCATGGCCGACGTCAACCTTTACCTGGGCGATGACGAGGAGGAGGAAATCATCATCACCCACCGCTTTTTTCGATCAGGTGAGAGCGAATACAGGCTCAACGGCAAAGCGGTTAGGCTCATGGACATACAGGACTGCCTCTGGAAGAAGGCTGTCGGCGAGCTGCGATATTTTGTCATCGAACAGGGAAGCATCGGGATCTTTTTGAATTCCAAGCCTCAGGAAAAAAGAGTCCTTCTCGAGGAAGCAGCAGGCACAGCCTATTACAAAGACAAAAAAGCCCAGGCAGAAAGCAAACTCCAGAGCAGCGAGCAGAACCTCATTCGCCTGGAAGATATCATCAGCGAAGTCTCCAGAGCCAAGAATTCACTGAAACGCCAGGCCAGCGCAGCCGCACGCTACAGAAAATTAAGGGATAAAATCCGGGCCCTCACATCTCTCTATTATCGAAAGAAAGTCGAAGATCTGGAAAAGAGTCAAAAAGAGTCCACCTCAAACCTCGAAAAATTCTTGAGTCAAGAAAATGCCCTCCTCTCGAGAATCAAGGATGAGGAAAGAGTGCTGGCTTCCAAAAGAAAAGAGTGCTGGGATCTGGAAAAGGATATCAAGGAAGCACAGGAAAATTTATACTCCCTGAAATCCAACCATTCCCGCCTGGAAACAGAAAAGGACCAGAGTGAAAAAAGAGCCTCCTTCTTCGAGGAAAGGAAGCAAAAAGTCCAGGAGAATATCCAAGAACTCTCCAAAGAGCATGCCCTTCTTGAAGAGGAAGACCGCAAAGCCTCCGAGAGCCTGAAGAAGTTCGAAGAGACACTCCAACAAAAGAGGAAAGCCCTTGACAAGGCTTCCCATACCATTCAATCTTTCCAAGAAAAGAGAACTCTCCAGCAAAAAAGCATCGAATCCTTAAGGAGCCAATACTTCCTCAAGCTCGATGGTTTGACTGAAGCCAGGAACGAAAAAGCGAGATTTGAAAAGGAGTGGGAAATCTTCCTCCGCCAGGAAGAAAAACTCAACTCCCAGCTGGAAAAAGAAAAAACTCTTCTCGATGAGAAAGAGGAAGAAATCAGAGGAAGGCTGGAGGAAATAGAAAAGACACAAAGCCAGAGACAAGATGCCAAGAAGGATTTGGAACAGAGCCAAAAAGAGCTGGAAACGCTCCTCTCCTCCATCGAAACACTGAAGAAAAAGATCTCTGATTTAAAGGAGAAAAAAGAGAAGGATAACCATCATCTTCAGCTCCTGCAGAAAATCGAAAAAGAGGAGCGGGGGTCTGAGGCAGAAAAAGACATTCCAGAATCGATGGGTTTTCTGGCCGACTTCATCGAAAGCGACTCTGAGTACGCCCTTTTGATCGATATCCTCTGGAAAGAAGAGGCAAAATCCCGGCTTATGAGGGCTGAGGATTTCCTGAAAAATTGGAGTCAAGAACGGTCAAAGGGGAATTTTCTTCTCCTCCACCCGGAAAAAAAGGGAGAAACTGAGTTTGAACCGCTCAAAGATGCCAGGGTGCTGGGACGACTTAAATCACACGTGAGAGCCAGCCCGAAAATAAAAGACTTTTTCACTTCCCTTCAGGAAGCTGCTGTGGTCAAGGACATTCGAAGAGCTGTCGAGCTCTGGCTCCGACATCCCACCCAAAATTACATAACCCTTCAAGGCGATCTCCTCCTCTCATCAGGGCTTCTCAAACTGGGAGCAAAAAAAGAAGGCTTCTTCTCCCTTGTTCAGGAAATAAAAAAATTAAAAGAAACGATCTCCGAGACGGATAAGAAGATCACTCCCCTCGAGCTGGAAACCAAAGAAATGGAGAAACAGCAGCAAGGCCTGGAAAAAAATATCGAGCAGAAAAAAGAGAACATAGGCCACCTGGAAAAGCAAATCGAAGAAAAGGAAAGAGAGCTCATCCTCGATCAAGCTGAAAAAGAGAAGATCAAGCTGAACATCTCTACCCTCACAAACGAGCTTAAAATCTTCGGAGAGGATAAGGGCCAGTTGCAGAAGAGGCTGCAGTCGATAACCGAAAAATTAAAAGCAAGCAAGGAGGAAGAACTCGCTCTTAAGAACGCCCTCCAATCCGGGGAAAAGGAATTTGAAGCCCTCCAGGGAAAAAACGAAGAGAAAAGGAGGTCATTCTTTGAACTGAAATCAGAAATCGAGCTTCTCCAAGAAAAAATCAAGAATGTCCATCACCAGCTCCAGAGCCTCGACCGAAGAGAAGAATCTCTGGATGAAAGGAGCCTTTCTCTTCAAAAAGAGGTACAAAACGCCGAAGAGATAAAATCCCAACTCAAGGAAGACATCCGCTCCCTTTCCCAAAAAATAGAGAAATTCGAAGAAGAGATAGATCTTAAGGAGAAACAACTTGTTCAAAACGAAGTCCTTCTGAAGAAAATCCAAAAGGAGCAAGAGGAGCTGGAACAGCGGATCGAAAAACTGAGAGAGGATCAAGAGGCGATAAAAAAAGAAAGAATCCAGTGGGAAATCAGAAAGGCAGAAAAAGACAGGGACCTGGCGAACCTGGAGGAAAGCTGCTGGCAGGAACTTAAAAAATCTCTGGAGGAGGTCAAGAAAGAGGTGGGCCTTGATAAACTGAAGGAGACCGGTGTCCAGGAAAAACTGGAAGAGGCCAGAGAGAAGCTACAAAAATTCAAGGCTGTCAACCTGATGGCCGAGGAAGAGTATCTGAGCCAGAAGAAACGCTACGATTTTCTGATGAAGGAGAAGAAAGATCTGCGAGAATCCATCGACACCACAAAGCAGGCCATTAAAAAGATAGATCATGAGAGTAAGGATCAATTCTCAAAAGCCCTGGCTGAGATCAACAAGAATTTTCAGGAGATGTTTGCTCTTCTGTTCAAAGGAGGAAAGGCTGAGCTCAAATTGACAGATGAGAGCAATCCATTGGAGAGCGGTGTGGAGATGACGGCTCAACCGCCAGGGAAAAAACTCCAAAGCCTATCCCTGCTTTCCGGAGGAGAAAGAAGCCTGACCAGCTTGGCCTTCTTCTTTGCTCTCTTCCGCTACAAACCCACTCCCTTCTGCATCCTGGATGAGGTGGATGCCGCTCTCGATGAAGTTAATCTGGAAAGATTCTTGAACCTGATGAGAAAAATCAAGAGCCAGACGCAGTTCATCCTCATCACTCACAATTTCAAGACCATGGAGGTAGCTGATTATATCTATGGAACCACCATGGCTGAACCCAACATCACTACTCTCTATTCGATTAAGCTCGATAAAAAGAAAGCCTCTTAACTGCGATGAAAGCCCAGTTTATCGTGCCTCCCGGGGGATATTTTGCCCGACGGTGGTCAGAAGGGTCATCCATGCCACCCCTGGGACTTCTCTATCTGGGAGCCATTCTGGAGAGAGCAGGGCATGAAGTGAGGATTGTGCCGGCTGACATCCTGAGGTTGAGCTGGCGGGATGTGGAGCGGGAAATTCAAGATTTTGAGCCTGACATCGTAGGCTCGCCCTGCCTCACAGAGAACCGGTTCCAGAGTTTCAAATTAATAAAGCTGTGCAAAAAAATCCATCCCCGGGCCCTTACCGTCCTGGGTGGACCACATGCATCCATGGCAGCAGAGGACACCCTCGCCCATCTTCCAGAGCTGGATGTGGTGATCCGAGGGGAAGGTGAAATAACTGTAGGCGAAATATGTGAGGCGATTTGGAGTGGAAGAGGCAAAGATTTTTTGGATAAGTCAGCAGGCGTTTCATACAACATGAACGGCAAAACCCTGACAAATCCTTCTCGTCCCCCCATACAAGACCTCGACAGCCTCCCTTTCCCTGCTTTCCATCTGGTTCCCTTTGAAAAATACGATTTTTTCATGGACGTTCCAGGCCGGGGAAAACTTCCCGCCGCCAACATGATCACCAGCCGCGGCTGCCCTTATCAATGTAACTTCTGTGCCACTCCTGCCCATTGGGGCCGCAGAGTGCGTACCAGAAGTCCTCAAAACATCATCACAGAAATTGAATATCTTGTACAGAAATACGGCGTCCGGGTGATTTATTTCTGTGATGACACCTTCAACACCAGCCCCGGGAGGGTGGAAGAAATCTGCGAGCTGATGTTGGAAAGAAAACTCAATATCTTCTGGAAATGCGATGTCCGAATCAACCCCATGGACAAACCTCTGCTGCGGCGAATGAAAGAAGCAGGACTTTTCCACCTTTCTTTTGGCCTGGAGGCGGGAGCGGAGAGAGTGAGAACCGAGATCGTCAACAAGCCAATCGATATCGATTCTTTCCACCGTCTCATCCAGTGGTGTCATGAATTGGACATCACTCCCAACGTTTTTTTCATCCTCAGCCATCCCACCGAAACCAGGGAAGAGGCAGAAAAGACCATAAAAATCATCGAGGAGTACGGCGATAAAATCGAGTCCAGCATAGCTCTCCTTCATATTTACCCCGGAACTCCCCTGGAGAAGAGAGCCCGGGAGACGGGGATCCTCCCTGCACACTTTTCCTGGACAAAAAGAGACCGCTCGATCACCACACTGCCTGCAGCCCAGGGAGATGTTCCCCTCTTTCTGGATAGCCTAGGCTGGGCCCAAATCAGCGAGCTTCTCTTCCGCTGGTCTCTAAGCAGCGGTAAATATGCGGTCTTTGAAAAAATCCCAAAAATCCTGGCTGATATTCATTCCTTAAAGGACATCAAGAAATACGCCACCATGGGATTTATCTACGCAAAAATTAAGCTTAAAAATTTTTTCAAGAAAAACATTTGAATCTTAATCCATTTATTGGAAGAATAGAGAGAGCTTCAACCGTTTAAGGAAAGGAGGAGGTCATGTCATACTATCTTTACATCATTCTAGCGTATTTGCTCGTTCTCACAGGACTAAATTTCTACCGCGCCAAAAAAGTCAAGAGCCAAGAAGACTTCATGGTTGCCGGCCGCCGGCTTAAAACATCGGTCATGGTTTTTACTCTTATCTGCACCTGGATAGGCTCGGGGACGTTCATCGCAGGAGCCGAATTCGCATCCAAAGCCGGTTTTTCTGCTCTCTGGCTGGCTGCCGGAGCTTGGGTAGGGATCATCTTTATCTATTTCCTGGCGGCAAAAGTCCGCACTTTTGGGCAATACACCATCGGCGATATCCTGGAAGAACGCTACGGGCCTGCAGCCAGGATTCTCGGAGCCATTGCTCTAATCATTTCCTTTACCGTCATCGTCTCCTACCAGTTTGTGGCTGGCGGATTTATTCTCAACGTGGTGACCGACGGCGCCGTCCCTGATTCCGTGGGAACGATTATCGCAGCTCTCTTTGTTATCCTCTTCACCGCCCTGGGAGGAATGGTGGCTGTAGCCTACACCGATCTGCCCAACGGGATCATCATTCTTCTTGCCTGTTTTCTATCTGTTCCCTTTGTCTATCTGGCCGTCGGAGGCCTTCCCCAGGCCACCCAAACACTTGATCCAGGCTATTTCGCCGTAGTCAACGAGCAGTTTGGCGCCAATCCAGCCCTCAAGGCTGGTGGATACTTCCTGGCCACCATG
>Ga0315551_10003496_pt1 | contig 11191 bp, 10 predicted proteins | sample SalMarSW160290MG_FD_203678 | JGI IMG/M metagenome (GOLD analysis project Ga0315551, IMG submission 203678) | Salt marsh sediment microbial communities from the Plum Island Ecosystem LTER, Massachusetts, United States - Salt Marsh Sediment SW1602-90 ... | reverse complement strand
CGTCTCCATATGATCGAGGGAGAAAAAGACTATAGAGGGGATTTTGAAAAAATGATTCATTTAAATGATAGATAGAGGCGGGGTAGTTATGGGAGTGAAAATAGCCTATTTTGTGGAAAGATATCGGGGATTTAGAACTTATGTTTATGATGAGCTAAACAATTTGAAAACTTTTACTCCAATTTATGCAAAGCTATTAAGTTAGGCAGAGGGATGGCTTTGAATATCCTTTTTTTGGTAGCAGGGAGATTCTCAGGAACAAATGAGTGTCTTATAAAAACCTTCTCCAAAAATAATCATATAAATGTAATTGATGTAATTAACCCGACTATTGCTGTTCGGCCAGTCTGGGGTAAGTTAAGATTATCGTCTTTTCTTAACTCTTTCCTGGCCGAGTTGGTAGCAATAAATGAATACGGTAGACCATGGAAATACTATCATTGGAGAACTTCTTTTGCTTTTAATAAAATGACGCAGTACTCTGAGGAAGCTATAAGAAATTATGGAAAAAGGAAAATTGATGCATTACTCATGACTCAAACTCTTTTCTCCTTCTCGCAAAATAAACCTGACATCCCTTGCTTTATATTTACCGATAATACCAATAGGTTAACCCAGGAAACCCCGTTTAAAGACGAATTTAAACTTCACTTTCAAACTTCTCCAAGATGGCAGAGACTAGAGAAAGAGACTTATTTAAAGGCAGACAAAGTTTTTGTTATGGGTCCCCATGTGAGGACTTCTTTAATAGATTTCTATGGCCTAGATCCAAAAAAGGCGGTGGCGGTAGGGGGCGGTTCGAATATTACCACTAAGTTAAATAAAAACCCTCAATTTAGAGAAAAGTCATATAAGGACAGAGTTCTTCTTTTTGTTGGGCGAGACTTTAAAAGAAAAGGAGGAGGAGATCTCCTTCAGGCTTTTGAAATTGTAAAGAAAAAATTTAAAGGTGCTAAATTGACTATTGTTGGCTGCAGACCAAAGGTAAAAATTGATGGAGTTGAGGTTGTGGGTAAGTTAAATCCTGACCAGCTCCAGAAGTACTATGAAAAAGTTCAAGTTTTTGTGATGCCCAGTCTATTCGAACCCTGGGGAAATGTCTGGATTGAGGCGATGACCTATCAGCTACCCTGTATAGGAACCGATGTTGGGTCCATACCCTACATCATTGAAGATGGGAAGACCGGGTTTATAGTAAAACCGAAGAATCCTAAAGAGATAGCAGAGCGAGTCATTTATTTATTCGAAAATCCTTATATAATGGAGCAGTTCGGGTGTGAGGGATTCTTAAAAGCACTGAAGAACTTTACCTGGGGAAAAGTTGTAGACACTATAGTAAAGGAAATGGGAGCTACTCTAAAGGAAAAATTGAATAAGAGCATATCCACGGAATGAATACTGAAAAAATAAAAAAGGTGAGTGTTATTATTCCTACCCATAATCAAAAGGAGATACTGGCTAAGACTCTTGATTATTTGATCCTGCAGGATTACCCCAAGGATCAATACGAGATCATCGTCGTTGATGATGGCTCTACCGATACTACAGAAAAGATGGTTGAGTCTAAGATGGGGTCTGAGGTTAGCTTGAGATACTTATATCAAAAACAGCGCGGTCCCCACTTTGCCCGAAACTTGGGAATAAAAAAAGCTCGGGGTGAGATAATAATTTTTGTTGATTCGGATATTTTTACTGCCTCAAATTTTATATCAGAACATGTGAAATTTCATCAAAAATTTGGCGATGTTGTGGTTAGCGGTCCCACAGTTAGAACTGATCGCTTAGATAATGTATTTGCCGACGCAAATAGAAGAAAAACTAAAAAACTCCTCTTTGATTTTTCCGGTCCCTCATTTATTACTGCTAATCTGTCGGTGAAGAGAAAATTTTTGATTAGGGCAGGCGGTTTTGATGAGGAATTTACCGGATTTGGATGGCATGACTGGGAACTAGGATTAAGACTCAAAAAACTTGGCCTTAAGGCAAAGAGGAATATTAACGCCATAGTCTATCACTATAAGAAAAAAATTAGTCTACCAGATATACCTTCATTATGTGAAAAGAAAAGAGAGCAAGGGAGAAACGCTGTTCTATACTACAAAAAACATCCGCATTTTACAGTAAAACTTGGTATAAGGCCGCAAAGCCTTATCTTTGATAAACTAATTGGATGGATAGACAAAGACTTTGGAGAAAGACTAATTTTGCGTGCTGCAAAGAAGGGTAGCCGGTGGTGGCTGAATCTATTTATGAAATGGAAGCTGCTTCATGCCTATGCCCAGGGTCTAAGAGATGGTATGAGAAAACATGAAGTGAGGCTGTTTTGATGAGAGTGACTATAGTCATTGCCACCCATAACAGAAGAGACATACTAGAGAGGTCCCTTGAGTGTTTGTTTCGTCAGGATTACCCGAAGGATCAATACGAAATTATCGTGGTTGACGATGGCTCAAGCGATGGCACTCAGAAGATGATAGAGGAGAAAAGTCCTTCCTGTGGCCTGAAATATCTAAAACACAAAAAGAGACGCGGGCAGAGTAAAGCTAAAAATCTTGGAATTAACCATGCCCAAGGCGAGGTGATAATTTTTATTGACGACGATGTCTTTTGTCCCCCTCAATTTATCAAGGAACACATGAAGTATCATAAAAAATACGACAATGTAATAGTTGATGGCCCAGCAATAAACACAGATAGAACTGACAATTTATTCGATGATAAGAAAAAGAGATTTCTTGCTTTTCTTGATTTCTTTGGGGCGAGTTTTATCACCTCCAATACTTCCTGCAAAAAGGATAGTCTGATTAAAGCAGGTGGGTTCGATGAAGAATTTGGCAAGAGATTTGGCTGGCAAGATAGAGAACTGGGCTTTCGGCTCAGGAAAATGGGGCTAAAGAGGAAAAAGAATAGAAGGGCATATGTTTTTCATTTTAAGCAGAAAGGGTCTTTGGATGATTTTGCCGAACTTTTTAAGAAAGAAAAGGAAAGAGGGATGAATGCAGTGATTTTTTACCGTAAACATCCGCTGAAGAAGATCAGGCACCAGGTGAGATTCCGTTACCTCTGGTATGATAGGTTGATTCCTTTTAAGAAATTGATAAATAGGGATATGGAGGTTTTCCATCTGACTCATTGGCAAAGGTTTATGCGGCCATTTTTGACTAAATTCTACCTTATCCATGCCTATGCTGAGGGTCTAAAAGAGGGACTAAAACAGAGAAATTGAGGATATGAACAATGGTTGAGGTAAGCGTTATCATCCCTACCTATAATAGATGGTGGATCCTGAAAAAATCACTAGAGGCGTTGTTTAATCAGAGTTATCCGAAGGATAAATATGAGATAATCCTCATTGATGATGGCTCAACAGATGATACCGAAACTATGATAGAGTCTTTATCTCCTTCTTGCAAATTTAAATATTTGAGAAATGAGAAAAGGATGGGCATACCCAGGACACGAAATAGAGGAATAAGAAAAGCGAGGGGTGAGTATATCATTTTTACTGACAGTGATGTGGTAGTTATCCCCGATTTCATCGCACAGCATATGAGTTATCACAAAAAATACCAGGATGTCATAGTTAATGGTGAATTAATTTGGGTGCCCAGTTTCAAACAAATAGGGAAAAAGAGAAAAAGTATCTTTGACCTTTCTTTTTCACCATTTGATACAGCCAACGTCTCGGTGGCAAGAAAACATCTCTTGGAAATAGGTGGGTTTGATGAGGATCTATTAGCCTATGGCTGGCAGGATTTGGAATTGGGCTATAGGTTAAGAAAAGCAGGGCTAAAATGCAAAAGAAACCGGTATGCTCTGGGATATCATTATTTTAAGAAAAAAAGTCTTTCTGATTTACCGTCTCTTTGTGAAAAGGAGAAAATGCGGGGGACAAGTGGAGCTCTGTATTACCAGAAACATCCCCACCTGAGTGTGAGATTGGCCACCCAATGTAACCCTCTCTTTCTCTTTGCCTTTATAGGCAAATGGATAGATAAAAATGAAAAGGGTAGAAAAATTCTTGCCTTTACTGAAAAATACCAGATAAATTGGCTGTTTAGTTCGCTGGTGAAATTAATAACCTCTCATTATTACCTTATGGGTTGGCGTGAAGGTATGAGAGGCAAACTCACGAAAAACTTAACAAAGCAATGAACAAAACGATTCTTTTCCTTTCCAATGGATATGCCGAGGATCTGATTGCGGCAGCCATAATTGAAAAACTTGTCAATGAAGTACCCCAGATAGAAATTAAAGCTCTGCCTCTGGTGGGAGAGGGCAAGGCTTATGAGCCACTGAGGATATTAATTCTCGGGCCTCGTAAATTAACACCCAGCGGCGGGTTTGTAGGGCTTAATCCGTTTTATTTAGCCAGGGATATAGTTTCAGGCTGGATAGGACGGTTTAAAGCTCAGATGGATGTTTTGAGATCCGAGCGAGGCCTTGTTGACATGGTCTTATGTGTAGGCGATGTCTTTCTAATTTTGCTTTCTTCCCTTTTTGTCAAAAAACCCATAATTTTTCTTCCCACGGCAAAGTCAGATTATGTCAAAGGACTAAAGGAACATTATAGAATAGAAAAGTGGTTGATTAAAAGGAGTTGTCAGTTGGTTTTTCCCCGAGATAAACTCACAGCCCGCTCTCTTCAAGATTTTGGGGTTAGGGCTACCTATGTGGGGAATGTAATGATGGACTGTTTAAAGATAACTGATGAGGATTTTGGGATAGAAAAGAATAGATATGTGGTGGGGATTCTTCCTGGTAGTAAAAGGGATGCTTATGATAATTTCCCCATTATTTTAGATGCGGTGACCTCAATTGAGAAAAGAGTTACTTTTTCAGGCAGAGTTTATTTTCTTCTTGCCTTACCGGCCTCCCTTAGTTTAGAAAAACTGAGATCAGTAGCTTCCAGAGAGGGTGGATGGAAGATAACTGAGGCTGTCCCCTCCCGACAAGAAAGCACCCTAATTGCCGATTTGGTCTCTCCTCAGGGACTGATTATTAAAATAATTAGCGGCAAATTTGGTGACCTGGTGAGCCGCTCACAGGTAATTATTGGCCTGTCAGGTATGGGTAATGAGCAGGCGGTCGGCTTGGGAAAACCGGTGGTGAGTTTTCCCGGGAGGGGTCCGCAAGTCACGGAGAAGTTTTTACGCATCCAGCGAACTCTTTTAGGAGGAGCTATCTCTATAGTGGATAGAAACGGGGAGGCGGTAGCTGATAAGGTCTGTTCATTTCTTCTTAAGAGTCCAAGACAATTGAGAGAGATAGTAAAAATGGGTAAGGAAAGAATGGGAGGATTTGGAGCGGCAGAACGAGTTGCCAAACTCATAAAAAAGGAAATATTGGCCAGCAGATTCCCTTAAGAGGCGAAAGCTTTTTCCATCATTTCCTTTATTTTCATAAGGTTAATGATATGTGCTCTTTCCCGTTCTTCGAGCTTCATCGTTATGTGCTTTACCGTCTGTTCCACCCTGGGGATGAAGATATACTCGAGAGCATTTACCCTTCTTCTAGTTCGCTCTATTTCCTTAGCTAGCCTTTGAACCTCATTCTCCTTCTCAGCCAGATGAAATAGCGAGGGAATGAGATTCAAAAACGATCTTAAAGCAAGATCTAGCTTCCAGTTAGTCCCATAAAAACCATAGCATAAGGGTTCTCCCTCGGTGGTTAATTTGTATTGAGGAGCTTTCATGAGAGTATAACCTGAGATTTCTACATCCATTCGCATCTCTGTCCACATAAGAGCTTCTTCTATCTCCTTTTCGGAGCTGAGCATCTTGGAGATCTGAAAATCGGCATAAATCTTTTCCAGCTCTTGCCTAACCTTGCTTCGCATTTCCCGTACTTCTTTAACCAGGGGAAGGAACCTTTGGATTAACTCATCTCTCTTGTCTTCTAGAAGATCATGAGCTCTTCGAGCCATAACTAATCTTTGTCTCTGTTTTAGAAGCTCCATCCTGGTGGGATTGACCTGCGGAATTTCAGGCAAGTTAGAACCTCACTCTCCCTTGGGGTCTCGATTGCCGTATTTTTTTATAAACTCATCCCTCACTCTTTTTAATTCCGGGGTAGGAATCATCTTCAAAAGCTTCCAGCCAATATCTAGAGTCTCCTCTACCTCCCTATTTTCATTTTCCGCCTGAGAAACAAATTCCTCTTCAAATTCATCAGCGAATCGAAGATATTTTTTATCCATCTCACTCAAGGTTGCTTCTCCCATAACCAGGGCAAGTTCTCTGATTTCCATACCTTGAGCATAGGCAGCGTAAAGTTGGTTGGAAAGTTCGCGATGATCTTCCCGGGTTTTACCTTCTCCGACCCCCTCATCCATTAAACGAGATAAAGAGGGAAGAACGTTGATAGGGGGATAGATTCCCTTTTGATGAAGATTCCTTTGGAGTATTATCTGCCCTTCGGTGATGTAGCCGGTAAGATCAGGAATGGGGTGGGTTTTATCATCGTCGGGCATAGTTAAAATGGGAATTAAAGTAATGGAGCCTTCTTTGTCTTTGATTCTTCCCGCTCGCTCGTAAATGCTAGCCAGATCTGTGTAAAGGTAGCCCGGGTATCCCCTTCTTCCCGGGACTTCCCTCCTGGCTGCAGATAACTCCCGGAGAGCCTCTGCATAGTTAGTCATATCAATTAAGATAACCAGGATATGCATCCCTTTTTCAAAGGCCAGGTATTCAGCACAGGTTAAGGCCATTCTGGGAGTGGAGATCCTCTCAATTACCGGATCATCGGCAAGGTTCAAAAAAAGCGTAGTTTTCTCAATAGCGCCTGATCTTTCAAAATCGGAGACAAAGAAATTTGCCTCCTCAAAGGTTATACCCATAGCAGCGAAGACCACTCCAAATTCTTCTTCTTTTCCTAAAACTCTGGCTTGTCGAGCGATTTGAGCAGCAACCTGTATATGGGGCAGGCCGGCTCCGGAGAAGATAGGTAGTTTCTGTCCCCTTGACAAAGTATTAAGACCATCAATGGCTGATATTCCTGTCTGGATGAACTCAACCGGGTAGGCTCGAGCCTCAGGATTTATTGGTCTTCCCTCTATGTCTAATCTTTCCTCAGCAATGATAGGTGGAGTACCATCCCGGGGTCTACCCCATCCATCAAATACCCTTCCCAGAATGTCCTCGGAGACTCCCAACTGGATTCCCTTACCGAGAAATTTTATCTGGGCCCCTTTGACTCCTAATTCGGTAGCCCGTTCAAACAATTGCACCAGAGCCGCCTCGGAGGTTACCTCCAGGACTCTACCCCGCCTTCTTTCACCGTCATAAAGTTCTATCTCTACCAGCTCCTGATAAGCGACATCCGATACTTTATCTACCAACATTAGTGGACCGGTGAGCTCCTTCACCGTGGTATATTCTTTGGTTCTCATACTGTGCCCCCAGCTTTGGTTATCAAGTCATTGACCTCTGCTTTAAGCTTTTGATTGATCTTTTCCATCTCCTTTTCTACTTCTTTATTGGAAATATACTTGGCCTTAGCAATATCTTCTCTTACGGGAAGAGCCGTAAGGTTCTTTAAAGCCGCGCCTTTTTTTAAGGCGGTTATACATTCATCATAGTAATTTAGAACTACCTTAAGCATCAAGTATTGTTTTTTAATGGAGGAATAGGTATCTATGGAGTGAAAAGCAAATTGCTGAAGGAAGTCCTCTCTTAGTGAGCGGGCTGTCTCCATAGCTATTCGGTCTTGATTAGACAAGGCATCCAGGCCTACCAGTCTCACCGTCTCCTTTAGCTCGTCCTCCTTTTGAAGAAGGGCCATGGCTCTCGTTCGTAGGCTCATCCAATCAGCAGCTACTTCTCGTGCAAAATATCCCTTCAGGTTATCCAGATAGAGGGAATAGCTGCGCAGCCAATGTATGGCTGGAAAGTGGCGCTGATAAGCTAGTTCAGCCACCAAAGCCCAGAAAACCCTTACCACCCTTAAAGTAGCCTGAGTTACTGGTTCGGAGAGATCTCCTCCTGGAGGCGATACTGCTCCAATGGCGCTCAAACTTGCCTTTCGCTCATCGCGTCCCAGGCAGATGATCCTTCCCGCTCTTTCATAGAATTCGGCCAATCTTGAAGGAAGATAGGCAGGATATCCCTCTTCTCCAGGCATCTCTTCAAGTCTTCCTGACATCTCTCTTAAAGCCTCAGCCCAGCGGGAGGTAGAATCAGCCATCAAAGCCACATCATAGCCCATATCTCGATAGTATTCAGCCAGAGTAATTCCCGTGTATATGGAAGCTTCCCTGGCTGCCACCGGCATATTGGAGGTATTGGCTATTAAGATAGTCCTTTGCATCAAGGACTTACCTGTCTTGGGGTCCTTAAGTTTTGGAAATTTCCTCAAGACATCGGCAACCTCATTCCCACGTTCACCACACGCCGTAAACACGATAATATCTGCATCAACCCATTTGGAAAGCTGGTGTTGGACCACCGTCTTCCCGGAGCCGAAGGGACCAGGGATACAGGCAGTCCCCCCTTTGGCAATGGGAAAGAAAGTGTCGATGACCCTTTGGCCGGTAATTAGAGGTTCTTCAGGATTCAATTGTTTTTTGTAGGGCCTCATCTTCCTCACTGGCCATCTCTGGAGCATAGAGATTTCCTTTTCCTTTCCTTCTCTAGTTCTAATTACCGCAATAGTATCTTCCACTTTTACCTTGCCTTCCCTTATTTTCTTTATCTTTCCCTCAATTCCAAAAGGGACGAGGATGCGATGCTCGATTATCTCTGTCTCCTGCACCACTCCTAGAACATCTCCTGCCGTAACCTTTTCTCCTTCTTTCACTGTTGGTTTGAAATCCCACTCTTTTTCGCGGTCAATAGCTGGCAGTTCGATTCCTCGAGAAATAAAATTTCCTTTCATTGCCATGATTAAATCTAAAGGACGTTGTATCCCGTCATATATGTTTCCCAATATACCAGGGGCTAATTCCACCGATAAGGGTTGATAAGTTGACTCAACCGGCTCTCCCGGCTTCAAACCCCCTGTTTCCTCGTAGACCTGGATAGAAGCATTATCACCCCTTATTTCCAGAATTTCACCAATCAGTCTTTCCTTTCCTACCCGCACTACATCAAACATTCTAGCTCTGGGAATACCCTGAGCAACTACCAGGGGACCTGCGATCTTGATTATTTGACCTTCCTTACTCATGCAGACTCCTCTCCGGAATATTCAAGCAAATGTTCTCTTGAGAGCTCACGGAAAGAACACTTTAATTTTTGAATTCCCATTTTTCTGGATAGAAAAGCTGAGCCCTTAATTTTAGAGAATCATGAGCTATCCTATCTTCTTACTTTCAATGACCTTATCAATGAGTCCGTATTCCTTAGCCTCCTCAGCCGTCATATAAAAATCCCTATCTGTATCTGTTTCAATCTTTTCTTTTGGCTGGCCGGTGTGCTTTACAAAAATCTCATTCAATCTATCCTTGATTCTGAGGATCTGTCGTGCTTGAATTCCCACATCGCTAGCCTGTCCCCGTGCTCCCCCCATAGGTTGATGGATGAGAATATTAGCATTGGGAAGACTCAGTCTCTTTCCGCGAGTTCCAGCCGCCAAAAGCAGGGCAGCTGCACTGGCCGCCTGCCCCATACAGATCGTGGATACATCTGGTTGGACATACTGCATAGTGTCGTAAATAGCCAGCCCTGAGGTCACTAATCCCCCTGGTGAGTTAATATAGAGCTTTATATCCTTCTTGGGATCCTGAACCTCTAAGAAAAGCATCTGAGCGATTACTGTGTTAGCCACATTGTCATCGATGGGCTGACCTATAAAGATGATTCTATCTCTAAGCAATCGGGAATAGATATCATAAGCTCTTTCTCCTCTTGCTGTTCTTTCGACCACTATAGGAATTAAAGTCACTTTATCCTCCTTGCCTGTTTTGATATTTTCACAACCTGTGTTTTCTTTCTATCCTGGCTTGGTGGTATAGAAAATCAATTACTTTTTCATTTCTTAGCTCGGCTGTTAGAATTTTTAGCTCACCACCCTCAGCAAGACTATTCTTTAATCTAATTATGTCTTTTTCTTCCACCTTGCCTCTTATTGACGATCTTAGTCTTTCCTCTATTTCTTCTTCTTTTACCTCGATCTTCTCCTGTTCAGCGATAGCCTCCAAAACAAAATGAGTTTTCAGATCTTTTTCTACTTCGGACTTTAATTTTTCCTGCAGCTCTTTTTCGGACAGCTTCTGGTCTTTAATATAGTTTTCAAGCGAAGTTCCCCTTTCCTTTAATTGATTTTCTAGTTGCCTCCTTCTTTCCTCAACCTTCCTTTGTACAAGAGATAAAGGAAGATCCACCTTGCCATCTTCTACGACTTTGCTAACGGTTTCCGAGATTAACCTTTTCTCCTCCCAGTTTTTCTTTGTTTTTACTATATTTTCTTTAATATGTTTTCTTAGGCTCTTTAAACTATTAAATTTTAGATTCTTGGCAAATTTGCCGTCAATGGGGGGAACTCTTTTTTCTTTTATTTCTTTTAAAGTTACCTCGAAAGTAATTTCTCTTCCTGCAAAATCTTTACGGGGATAATTAAGTGGAAATTGAATCCCTAAGGACCTTTTTTCTCCAGTCTTTAGTCCAATTAAACCTTGGGAGAAAGAAAGAGGGAAAACTAACGATCCTATCTGGAAAGTGAAATTCTTCTCAACTCCCCGGGCAAGCAGTTTTCCTTTATAAAAAGCTTTCCAGTCTAAGGTTACCCAATCATTATCCCTTACACCCCTTTTCTCTTTCACCGGTGGGTAATCGGCATACCGTTCCTGAAGTTGTCCTAAGGCTCTCGTTATCTCATCTTTGGATGTCTCTATTTCCCTTTCCTTAATCTTGATTCCTTTATGTTTACCTAGTTTTACCTCCGGTTTAGTTACCAGGTCAATCCTTAAAATCAAGGGCTTATTCGGAGAGAATTGAAGGATTTCCAAAGTTGGCTCAATGATGGGGGAGAGTTTCTGTTGGGCTACCACCTCTTGGTAAACCTCTGGATAGAGCTTTTTGATTGCCTCCTTTTGCAGGACCTCCTGACCGAATCGGTGCTCAAAGATTTTTCTGGGGACTTTCCCTTTCCTGAATCCCGGGACCTTTACTTCTCTCACCAATGTGCGAAAAGCTCGTGAGAGTTCCTCTTCCACTCTCTCTTTTGGTACTTCGACTTTAAAACTAAGCTCTGC
>Ga0315551_10003492_pt1 | contig 11197 bp, 13 predicted proteins | sample SalMarSW160290MG_FD_203678 | JGI IMG/M metagenome (GOLD analysis project Ga0315551, IMG submission 203678) | Salt marsh sediment microbial communities from the Plum Island Ecosystem LTER, Massachusetts, United States - Salt Marsh Sediment SW1602-90 ... | reverse complement strand
AATGCTTTCTTTACCTCTTCCAGCCGATGAGGCTGGATAATCGCGATGATATATTTCATTGCCGCCCTCCTATTCCAAGATCGTATAAGCAGCTTCATGGTGCTGGGCGAGATCAAGGCCGACCATTTCATCCTCTCGGGTAACCCGCATCCCGAACAAGGCATCAACCAGGATGAAAATCATCCAGGTCATTGCTGCCGCGTAAGCGACACAGACCAGGAGATACAGGCCCTGGATCAGGAGCAAGGCGGTGTTTCCGAAGAAGAGCCCGTTTGACCCTGTCTCATTGATAACCTTTTGTGCGAAGAGCCCTGTTGCGAGGGTTCCCCACATTCCCCCGATGCCATGGACGCCGAACACATCGAGGGAATCGTCATAGCCCATCCTCGGCTTGAGCGCCGTCACCGCCAGGTAGGAGAAGATGCCCCCCAGGATCCCGATCGCTACCGCGGATAAGGGACCCACGAAGCCGCAGGCTGGGGTTATGGAGACGAGTCCAGCTACTGCGCCGGTCACGATTCCCAATACCGTCGGAGCGCCTTGCTGCTGCCACTCGATGAGAGCCCACGTGAGGCCTGCGGCTGCTGCCGAGACATTCGTGGTCACGAATGCATTTGCAGCAATGCCCCCGGCCTCTAAGGCGCTTCCTGCGTTAAAGCCAAACCAGCCAAACCACAGCAGGCCACCGCCCAACACGGTGATCGGCAGATTGTGGGGCGCGAACGCCTGTTTCTCGTAACCCAGCCTCTCTCCGATAAGGGCCGCCATAACAAGGGCGGAGACGCCGGAACTCACGTGGACGACGATTCCACCGGCAAAGTCAAGGGCGCCTATTTGCTTGAGCCAGCCCCCTGTTGACCAAACCCAATGAGCGATTGGGTCATAAACAAAGGTAGCCCAGAGCAGCATGAAAAAGGTAAACGCAGAGAACTTGATCCTTTCTGCAAAGGCGCCGACCATCAGGGCAGGGGTAAGGATCGCAAACATCGCCTGGAATATCATGAAAGCCAGATGGGGAATCTTGCTGCCGTAGTCAGGGTGCGGCCCTAGCCCTATTCCCTTAAGGCCAACCCAATCCAGGCTCCCGATGATGCCATGGCCGGCATCAGGACCGAAGGATATGGAGTACCCATATATCACCCATTGCACACCGATCAGACACATGATGACGAAGCACTGCATGAGGACGGAGAGGATGTTCTTCCTCCTCGCCATGCCCCCGTAAAAAAGGGCCACACCAGGTGTCATGATAAAGACCAGGGCCGCTGAAGCTAATACCCAAACCGTATCGCCTGAATTCATATCGCGCCTCCCGGTTGTATTTTCATAAAGGGGATATAGGCTTGGCTATTAGCAAAGCGAATGCCAAGGATAGGGAAACTTATAACATGTTGATATTTATGAATAATATTCTAAAAGTGAAAAGGAGTGCTCCGTATAAATTACATTTTTGTAGGAATGGTGCTAATAGAGAAGCAAAAAGGTATAAAAATAAATGGCAACAAACAAGAATGTAATCTTATATTCGTGAAGACTTGAGCGATAGGCGCCGCAGCCATGGAGGGGTTTCGTGATCCGGAAGGGTGCTCAGAAAAGGAGAGGGAGCTTAACGATAGGCCCGGTAACCTACGCCGTATCGTTTTGCCTTGTAGGTAAACTTCCGCTCGGTTATGTGCAGCATCTGGGCAGCCCTTGACATATTGCCATGGGTGTTTTTCAGGGCGTCGATAATCATCTCTCTTTCGAGATTTGCCACGGCTTCCTCCAGAGATAGAGCAGGAACCGTGTCAGACTCTTCACCGGTCTGGAGGGTTGGGGGCAGGTGATAGCCGTGGATCACATGCTCGTCGCACAGGAGCACTGCCCGCTCAATGCAGTTCTCGAGCTCGCGCACGTTGCCGGGCCAGTGATATTGCATGAGCATGTCGATCGCTGGTGTGGACAACCGCCTGATGTCCTTTGAATTTTCTTTTGAATACTTTTCCAAGAAGTGGTCGGCCAAAAGCAATATGTCTGTCTTCCGCTCCCTAAGGGGGGGCAGGTAGATGGGAAAGACATTCAGCCGATAATAGAGGTCGCTTCTGAATGTCCCCTCATCCAAGGCAGCCTCAAGGTTCTTGCTCGTTGCAGCTATAATCCTGATATCTACCTTGATGGTATAATGTCCGCCCACCCTCTCGAACTCTTTTTCTTGAAGCACCCTGAGGAGCTTCACCTGAAGGTCCATGTCAATAGAGCCTATTTCATCAAGGAAGATGGTACCCTTGTTGGCAAGCTCAAATTTCCCCAGCTTTTGGCGGATCGCCCCTGTAAAGGCACCTTTCTCATGCCCGAAAAGCTCGCTTTCGATTAGGTTTGCAGGCAGCGCGGCGCAGTTCACCTTCACAAAGGGCTGTTTCGCCCGTTGGCTATTGTAATGGATGGCATTGGCCGCCAGCTCCTTTCCCGTGCCGCTCTCACCCCGGATCAATACCGTTGCATTGCTCCGGCAGACCTGAGAGATCATCTGAAAGACCTCTCTCATTTTGTTACTGGTGCCGACTATGTTGGTGATCCGGTATTTCCCGGAAAGCTCGTCCCTCAACCTTCGGTTTTCTTCTCTCAGCTTCTCGCTTTCAAGCTGAAGGCTCTCGAGGTTGATAACATGCCGGGCAATCATCGTTGCGACAATGGAGAGGAGCCGCTCCCCTTCTTTCAGGGAATAGGCCTCGTCATAGGGCCGATCAACGCTCAAGGTCCCCACTACCTGATCCCCCTTTTTCACAGGAACACAGATATAGGAGAGCTCCTGATCGCGGAGGATTCTTCTGGTGGCTGTTCGGTCCAGAAACAGGGGCTCCTGGCTGATCTTCGGCACGATAAAGGCCTTTCCGGTCTGGATTACCCTTCCGGTCACGCCTTCGCCTACCTGGTACTTTCCCCTCTCCATGGCAACCCTGGACATGCCGTGGGCCACCTCGATCCTGATCTCGTTTCTGAGGGGATTCAGGAGGGTAACCGTACCCCGCACCATGCCCATCGAGGTGGAAAGGATCTCGAGAACCTTGTAAAGAGATCTCTTGAGATCAAGGCTCTCGCTGAGGGCCTTGGTGATCTCATAGAGAAGCGCGAGCTCCTCTGTCTTTGTTATGGCAGCGGCATCCATCGATGAGGGATTCTTCACATCAATAGTCCTTATCAAATAAAACCCGAAAGAACAATGATTTTGATATGTTTCACGCGGTATCCTTAAGCACAGGTTTGCCGAACAGATGCGATGAAGGGAAGGAGGATCTCGTTGTTGAGATGCCTTCGCATATGAGATTCTGAGACCTTGCGGCGCTTATTAGATGTGCTTTTTCGAATCGCTCAGCTTTTTCGGCCTTTTGTTCGGAGGGTTGTGATCAGCACCGTCTTCTAGGGCTCCGAACCTGAGATACTCTGCGTAGTCAGCCAGGCTGGCCATGACCATGGCCGTATCTTCGGGCCTTAGGTAGCAGACGCCTCCTATTGTTCCCAGCATACCGGCCATTTGACTCTCTATGTCCACAGCGGTGTTCGGAAACTCCGAGGCGACTATCACGGGCTTCTGGTATCGGTAGGCCATGCCCAGGAGCTTCTGAAAAGCATCCCGCATGCCCCTTAGGATTTCCTGGATTGCCTTTTCTATTTCCTGTGGGTTGGTAGACGTTGGCAGGGGCCTCAAGGGCAGCGCTGCCATAATGCCTAACAATATGACCCCATGGATTTCGCTGCACCGAAGCACACACTCCAAGGCTTTCCACAGGTGGTCGGGCCGAAGGCCTGCAACAAGATCCACGGGATTACCCCGGCTCCACCATGCTGGCATAAAGGCGTCAAGCTCAGCGATGGTCTTCTCCGGCAGAGTCAATACCTCAAGGCCGGCCTCGGCGCATGCATCTGCGGCCAGCACGCCCCACCCGCCTCCGGCTGTAACGATGCTCACCTGCCTTCCCCTGGGCAAGGGCTGCCGAATAAATCCCAGGCCGATATTGTTCAGGTCGTCTATATTCTTGGCACGTATGATACCTGCCTGCCTGCGCGCGCCGTCGAAGGAGGAATCAGAGCCGGACAAAGCGGCAGTGTGGGACTTGGCTGCCCTGGCGCCGGCACCGGTGCTTCCTGCTTTGAGCATAATGACCGGCTTTTTCTTGGTTACCTCTCTGGTGATCTCGAAGAACCGCTTTCCATCCCTGAACCCTTCGATGTAGGACAAGATGACCTTGGTTTCGGGGTCTTCGGCCAGATACTGGAAGAAATCCTCACAGTGCAGGTCAGCCTCGTTACCGGTACTTACGAGGCAGCTTATACCAAGGCCTTTTTTCATGACCCGTCGGGCAATAGAGGTGGCCACATTTCCGCTTTGGGCGACCACGGCCACCTTCCCGGGCGGTGGGAATATGGGCGGCATGGCTGCGTGGAGGTTCGCCGGGGGGCACATGATGCCGTTGCAGTTGGGCCCTACCAGGATCATTCCCCCGGCGCGAGCGCGGTTTACCATCTCCAGTTGCAGGTCCTGCCCGGCATCCCCCACTTCAGCGAATCCGGCTGTAATCACTACTCCGGCCCGGACCCCCTTGTTCACGCATTCATCGATCACCTGCGGAACGGATGGGGGCGGCACGACGATGACAGCCAGATCGGGGTTGTTGGGAACGTCGGCGATTTTGGGGTATGATTTCAATCCTTGAATGTCTGTCTCGCCAGGGTTTACGGGGTATATAGGTCCGTTGAAGCCGCCGTTGATCAGATTAGCCAGGATGATAGAACCCCACTTGTCAGGCTTATTCGACGCGCCGATAAAGGCCACCGATTTGGGATGAAACAAAGGCTGGAATTTTGCGACAACTTCAGGCTTCATTGAAAACACTGCTTATTCTCTCTGTTTTCTCTGCTCATCACGCCGTACTTATTCTGGGGCGAGCCCACTATATCCTATTGCTGCTAAAAGTAAAAGGGTTGTGAACACCGGAAATTATTGCGATCCCTTGTTTCTCGTCACCAAAGGCCGGTGATGCGGGCTTAAGATGAGGGGAGATTATATTGGGCTTGGATTATTTTCCGAGGGCTCGGGGCTCCCGATAAGTGCGGTTGAGCCTGGACCATGGGTTTTGTATCGCCCTTGTTCTTTCATTGCCTTGACGCCTTGAGTGATTCAACGCATTCAAGAACGTCCATTAATTCATATAATCAGTAAAGAATCCATGCCCAGAGGACGTGGTTTCCTGAGATGGAATAACCCATGCCCGTGGCAATACCTATTCCGATTGGGGCCATAAGCACTGCTGTGGCGGCATTGTTTATAACCCCCGAAAGGAGCATGGTTGCTGTAATCAGGATGGTCAGCATGGCCCATGCTGGGCTATGATCAGCAAGACGAAGGATCTGGTCTGCAAGGAGCGCGGCCCCGCCGGATGTTTCAAGCGCTCCGCCGACGGGCAGCATGGCTCCCAGAAGCACGATTACCGGCCAGTCAATGCCACATGGTACATGTCGTTTAAAGGTAAGACACCCGATAGAATCATGCCCACTGCAGCCATAGGGAATGCGATATGAACGGGGAGCAAGCCCGCAATAAGCATAATGATCGAAGCGATAAACAAGGCAAGGCTCAGGGCGATCTTTTTCTCGTAACCGATCCTGACCCCGCGCTGCACAAGGGGAAGGCAACCCATGGAAGTAATGGAATCGTTCAGCATATGGGCGCGGCCCTGAAGCATCAGTACGTCCCCTGTCATGAAGGTTACATGGTAGAGCCTCCGGTGTATCCTCTTTCCCCTGCGCGAAACGGCCAGCAGGTTAACGCCATAACGGCTCCGCATCCTCAAGCCCGATGTGGTTTGCCCAATCAGGGGCGAATCGGCCATCACGATGGCTTCATTGATGGCAATGTTTTTGGAGCCAACTGCATCCTTCCGGAACTTCTTGCCGCCCACAAGTTCCAGACCGGTATCGTCAACAAAGGTTTTCAGGGCTTCGGTATCGCATTCGAGGATGATGATATCATTTACGATCAGTTCCTCCTCTTCATCGGGGGCATGGATCCGCTTGTTCTTACGGACCAGCCCCAGGATCTGAACATAGGCTTTGGACAGACACTTTAACTCACCGATGCTTAAGCCCGGAATTTTAGACCCCTTGCCAACCCTAACCTCCGTAATATAATCATCAATGCTGAATGACCCCCGATTCAGACCTTGCAGTTTTCCTTATTGGCAACAGCCGCCAGCCAAGCAGGCTTATGAACAAAATTCCCACCAGGCTTAATCCCGCGCCAACCGGTGCAAAAGCAAACATGCCGAAAGCCTCGCCCGTTTCACCGGCCCTTAAAGTAGCATGATGATGTTGGGCGGCGTACCGATCAGGGTGACCATGCCTCCCAAAAGCGATGCAGAACCAACAGGCATCAGAATGGAAGAAGGCGGGTTGCCGCTCTGTTTTGCCATGTGCAGGGCCACTGGCATTAAAATGGCCAGAGCGCCTACATTATTCATGAAAGCCGATGCCAGGGCAACCAGCAGGGAAAGGATAAGGATTTGCAGGCTCAGCCCATATTCAAACCTTGAGATCCATTTCCCCAGCACATCAATCAAACCCGAATGTTCATGCGCTTTACCAATCACCAGCACTGCAGCCACCGTAATGACAGCCGGATGACCAAAGCCGCTCAAGGCCTCTGCCGGGGGGACTATTCTCATCACCACCAGGACAAACAGGGCAATAAGCGCCACAAAATCGTGCCGGATGCGTCCCCAGACAAAAAGAATAAGAGCGATGGCAAGGGTGATAAAAACATAAATGTGTTGCATGGTAACCTATTGTATTCTTTAGTGTATCTATCGGGAATGGCGGAAACCCCCTCGCCTTCAATCGAACCTCGAAATGACTGACCAGAAACGGGGCTATCGTGTAAACTGCCAATTCATCTTCCTTCTGTCCTCTATGGGTTTCAGTGGTAGCAAAAGCACCAGGCCCAGGACACTCATCAGGGTACAGAGCCAGAAAGCCTGACTATATTGAGCGGTGACATCAAAACTATATCCCGCCAGAATCGGGCCAATAGCGCCGCCAACAGTGCCGCAGAACGCAATGATGCCGAACAGGACACCGTGGGCCCGTATCCCGAAAAACTCGGCAACGATGGGCGATATGGTGGTGAAGTATCCGCCGTGGGCAGAGCCATAGATCACGGCAAAAAGGTAGAGCATCCACAGTTCTTTGGCCGTCTGCAGCCACAGAAGCCCGGCGATCAGAAGGATACAGCAGACAATCATTGCCCTTTTGCCGCCGATTCGGTCAATGGCAATTCCGGTTATAAACCGGCCTATCATGCTCACGCCGCCGATCGTAGAGAGGACACCTGCAGCTCTGGTTGCGGAAACCCTTATATCCTGGGCATGGGGGACAATGTGCACCATGATCGTCATGAGGCAAAAGATGATGCTCAGGTTGACCGAGCAGATCATCCAGAACTGTCTGGTGCGGATTGTTTCGCTGAGGGAAAAACCTCCACCAGCGAAATCCGCTTTATCCTCTGACGGTTCCTTGTCATAATCGCGCAACGGAGCAATCCGGTTCGGATCACGTCTGAGCAATGGAGCGATTGAGACAAGCACTAGGAGCACCGCTGCACCGATAATGAGGTAAGAGGTCCGCCAGCCGTAGCTGGTGATGAGCATGCTCGCCACAAGGGGAATTATGAATTGGCCGGCGCCGGTACCGATTTTAACAATGCCGGTCATGATTCCCCTTTGTCTGACAAACCATCGCGCTATCGTGCTTAGGGCGATCACATCAACGGAACTCAAGCCCATGCCGACAATGACGCCGTAGAACACATAGAGCTGCCAGACCGCACCAAGCCTGGACATGAGCACATGGCCCAGCCCGAACAATAAACCGGTGATGGCCATCACATTCCTCGGCCCTATTCTGTCGTTTAGCCTGCCTACGAGGATGCCGAACAGGCCCATAAGGAAAAAGGCCAACGAAGAGGCCCCGGAGATAGCCGCTCGTGACCAGCCGAACTCTGAGATTAACGGATTAAAGAATACCCCATAGCATACATACGTGCCCACGCCGATCGCCTGGATGCCAAAACAAGAAGCGGCAATAACATACCTATAGGAATAGCTGCGGCTATTTATCCTGTCCATACACAACCCTGCACCGACCTGTGGCTCTTCTGAACAAAACATCGGCATCTAATAATGGATGCCGATGTTTTGTATAATAAAATCATCATCAATGAAAGCAAAAAGGGTACCCGCTTGTCCTTTCATTGCCTTGAGGTTTTGAGGCATTCAATAGAGCCCTGTACACCCGTGACTTTCCTAACAAAAAGCTATTTGCTTGTTTATGCCCGTCCCTGTTGATACATTAGTGGTGTATCAGGGCTTCACCTTTTTGTTTAATGGACAACCACGCAATAACCTATAAATGTATTTCCCCAACTACAACCGCTTGACGTACACCTCAACCGCCAAGCTTGTGTTATGGAGCAGGAGACACCGGTGTGTGTTCAGGATGGCAAAGATTGGCCTAAAGAACTCCCTATAATGTTTAGCTCCATTTCCGCGCGCTACGATCTGCTCAACCGGTTGATCACCTTTGGGCAGGACCGGGCTTGGCGGAGGCATGTAGTCGAAAGGGCGGCATTGCCGCCAGGGGGCAGACTGCTTGATATCGGAACTGGAACAGGTGGGATTGCATGGGAGGCATTACGCCGTGATCCAAGCCTTCTTGTCATTGCTGCTGATTGCACGATTCAGATGATGGTCGTGGGCCGGCAGAGGGCCGGCGCCGACAAGATCTATTGGTGCAGTGCCGATGCCCCGCAACTGCCCTTTCCCTCTGCCGTTTTTGATGCGGTCGTTTCGGGGTACTTAATTCGAAATGTAGAGAATGCCGTACAGGCGTTCGAAGAGCAGATGAGGGTAACCAAGACAGGCGGCCGCGTGGTCTGCCTGGATGCATCCCCGCCTTCGCAAAAAACAGCAAGACCGGTTGTTGCTTTTTACTTACGGTTTGTCATGCCGCTGCTCGGTCAACTGATTGCAAGAAATAGAGGCGCCTATGAATATTTGTCCAGCTCAACCCAGGCCTTCATGGGGCCCGATGAACTTGCCTCAGCGATGCGAAACGCAGGCCTTGTGGATGTACAGCATGAACGTTTCATGGCGGGGACTCAGGTGATCGTGTCCGGAATCAGGCCATGAATAGAAATAAGGATATCGGAACAAAGCTATGCCTGCAACAGAAACAGGGATTCTGGCGATCCGTCTTCAGGCAGTGCCTGCGGCTGTGGTGCCTGTTGTCATCGGAGCATCCCTGGCTGTTTCCGGCTATGATTTTAAATATTTTACTTTAAAAAATCAATCGTGATGCAAACAAAAATATACCCCAATTCAGGTGTCGAACTAAGAGCGGTTACTGCCAAAAGTTACGATAGGATAATGAATATCGGCACCTTGGGATTGTACAAAGGTTTCATTCAAAAGGTTATTCATGACATGGGGATACGACCCGATGACCAAATCCTGGATCTAGGCTGTGGAACCGGTAGGAACGCCAAACTTATGGTTAATTATTTAAACGATAAAGGCCTTATTACAGGGATGGATATTTCAGAGCACATGGAAAGGCAATTTCGTATTAAATTTAAAAACGATAGACGCGTAGAGTATATAAAACAGCGCATTGACCTGCCATTTCATTTACAGAAGAGCTATGATAAAATTTTTATCGGTTTTGTTATCCATGGTTTCCCCCATGAAATTCGTGGTAGTGTCATTCAAAATGCCTATAATCACTTAAAACATGGCGGGATGTTTTTTATTTTAGATTTTGCTGAATTTGACATTCGCAAAATGCCCCCACTCCATCGCTTTATTTTTACAAGAATCGAGTGTAAATATGCGTTTGATTTTATTAAAAGAAACTGGAAAGAGATACTAAATAAATATGGGTTTGATAGCTTTACTGAGCAGGTTTATTTTAAAAAATACGTCCGGTTGTTAAGCGCTCAAAGAGAAGGATAAAAACGCACCGGTTTTAATTGCTGTACCAACGAATGATGGACGAACTATTTTCCGAAAATGCTGGGGCTGGCAAAATATATGTTTATCTATAGATTATTTTCATCAACATGCGGGAAGCAAAGAAGTGTATAAATTTCATGGTAATTCTCGGTCTTTGATATGCGAGAGCTGTTCCCGATCATTTTTAGCAGAGAATATTGATTTGTCTTCTTTGCCACCACGATGCCCATATTGCAAAACGGTTCTTAAGCCGGACTTTGTATTTTTTGGGGAATCAATTCCTGAGGCTGCTCATGCACATGCTCTTAAAGAGACGGAAACTGCAAATGTTTTCATCCTCATCGGAACCAGTGGCGAAATTATGCCCGCATCATCAATTCCTTATAAAGCGAAAAAAAAATGATAAAAAAGTAATTGAAGTTAATATTAAGCCATCGAACTATACCGATACAATCACTGACGTTTTTCTTAAGGGGAAAGCAACCGAAGTCGTTCCCAAATTAATGGAAGCCATAAGATTAAAGGTGGAAAGATGACCTATATTGCATAGGTTATTTTTCCAGAGAAGGGCAAAAAGTGGTAAGAATTCCCTTTGGTTTAGGGAAGGCATAGGCGCAGTGGCTACGGTAGACAAGTCCTTGCTGGTGACGGGCTCCCTGAGCTGGTTTTGAACTGGATTACCGTGAGGCAGAAGAAACGTCTACCCTACAGATGCATCATCTAGGGCAACGATAACGCTGCAAATATCATGAACGATCGCATCACGATTTCGGCGCTCTGTGCGTGAGGGTCGTGGATGCTTGATGCGTCGGCAACACGAGAACATCCGCCAACGTCACATGCGGCGGACGTTTGGCGCAGAAGACGACCACATCGGCGACGTCATCCGGCGTGAGCGGTGTGAAGTTCTCATAGACAGTCCGTGCCCGATCAGCATCACCGTGGAACCTCACCATGCTGAATTCGGTCTCCACGAGTCCTGGATCGACGGAGCAGACGCGCACCGGTGAATCCACAAGATCCAGACGCATTCCCTTTGTCAACGCATCCACTGCATGCTTAGTTGCACAGTACACGTTTCCCTTCGGATAGACTTCGTGACCGGCAATGGAGCCGACATTGATGATCGTCCCTTTCTTCCGCGCAACCATGCCGGG
>Ga0315551_10003491_pt1 | contig 11200 bp, 13 predicted proteins | sample SalMarSW160290MG_FD_203678 | JGI IMG/M metagenome (GOLD analysis project Ga0315551, IMG submission 203678) | Salt marsh sediment microbial communities from the Plum Island Ecosystem LTER, Massachusetts, United States - Salt Marsh Sediment SW1602-90 ... | reverse complement strand
CCGGCATATCAGTGCAAATCGTATCTTCTCTAAAAGCTCATCAATCCCCTTGTTGTTGGGATGATGCTTGTAGGAACACCTCACATTCGATTCGGCCTGAGTCGTTACCTTTGCTAAGTCTATCACCAGCTTCTTGCCCATAACTATCCTCAAAGCGATTAATTATCCTGTGTCCTGTATTCTGTTTCCTGTGTCCTTAAAAATCAGTCCCAGATATTCGGGTATCCTTTTATCTGCTCGTATGTAAATACAGGCCCGTCCTTGCACACATAATATTTGCCTATCATACAGTGCCCGCACTTGCCGAACCCGCAGCTCATATTCTTTTCCATCGAAAGATAGATGTCTTTAGGCTCAAAGCCGAACTCTATCATCTTCAGCGTGGCAAACTTCATCATTATTGGAGGCCCGCATATCACCGCGACAGCGTTCTTTAAGTCCACGTCCTTCTTATCACATATCGTTGTTACCACGCCTTCGTTGTGCTTCCATTTGCCGTCGGCCTTATCAACGGTCAGCTTCATATCCACGCCGTCGAGCTTCATCCATTTGTCAAACATCGCATCTTTATAGATAAAATCCTCCGGCGTCCTTGCTCCGTACCTGCATATGACCTTCTTAAAATCCTTTATCCTTTCTATCAGTGTTAAAAAAAGCGACCTGATGGGAGCCAGTCCCACGCCGCCGCCGACTATATAAACCTCTTTGCCGACGAAATCATCAACAGGGTAACCGTTGCCGTAAGGCCCGCGTATTCCGACCTTCTGTCCTTTTTTGCACTCGTGCAGCAGCCCTGTCACTCTGCCTGCCTTCATAATCGTTATATCCATTTTCTCTTTCAGTGACGGTGATGACGAAGGCGTAAACGGGGCTTCGCCTTCGCCGGGAAGTGTAAGCTGTACGAACTGGCCCGTTGCGAAAGTGAATTCCTCTTCCGGCACCACTACGAATGTCTTTATCGTCGGCGATTCGTCAATGATATCTATGATTTCACTGTTTATCGGCTGATATAAAGTCGGTTTCATTTTGTAACTTTGGCCTTTGGCCTGCTTTTTAATTCCTCGTTCAGTTTTTTAAGTACTTCTCGAATATCCATCTTGTGTGTATCTGCATCGATGCACCTGCCGCAACCGACGCACATATAAATCCCGTACCTGTCAAGGAAAAACGAAAACTTGTGCAACAATCGGTGCTTGATTCTGTCACCGACTGCCTTTCTTGGATTCTCGCCGCCCGCGACCCTGGCATAAGCCATTCGCATACAGCTGTCAATCATCTTCATCTTCGCGAAATAGTCTTTCTGCTTTATATCGTAAAGATAAAAACAGTGACACGTCGGGCAGACCCTTGTGCACGCCTGGCACTCAACGCATTTTTGCGACTCGATATCGAAAACATCGGACTCCGCATTGTTCTCAATCACCTCATTCGGTGGGCTGTCCAGCTCGAATTCGGCATTTTGTTTTTCCAGTTGTTCTGTCGTCTCAGAACGGATGGCATCTCTCTCGTCGATTGCACCATCGGGAACTTCGGTAAATAATTCCTTGTTTTTGTTAATAAATCGTTCGCCTCTCTCTGAACCGGCCTCGACTATAAAGCCGTCTTTTACCTTCGAAAGGTTCAAATCGAAACCTTTATCCGCATAAGGCTTTCCCTCGAAGAGTGTGCAGCAGCAGCTCGGCCTCGGCTCGAAACAGTCACCTGATATGATGAGCATCTTCCCCCGTCTTGCTTTATAGTAGGGGTCGATAAATTCCGACTCTTCGATAAAGACTTTATCGAGTGCTTCGAGCGAACGCAAATCGCAGTCCTTAAGCCCGAAAACGGCGAATTCCTTTACCTGCGGCGGCTCCACAGGCTCGGGATAAACTGCCGCAAGCTCGCGAAACGGAAAAAGAAAATCTTTTATCGGCATACAGCTGCGTATGTTATTAAATTCTGTTTGCTGCTCCGATTCGGGATTATATTTTATAAATACATAGTATTCCCCGCTTTTTTTGGGGACATAAAGCTGCATCTGCGAATTAACGGCATCCAGAAACGGTTTCAACTCTCTTGTAAAAGCTGTTTTCATTGCTATCTCTGTTTTGGTTTAGCGGTCATTGACTTTCTTATGTTATTAAAACCTTAAATAAAAACATATTCCCTTGATTTTTGCCACTCTTTTTTGCTTCTGTTTTTATATATTCTTACCTTGTCGGCATATAGTAGGGCAGCCGTGCGAGGTCCAGGGCTATATTGATTGTTATCACCTTGACTTTTTTCGGCACCTTAATCCGGCAGGGCGAAAAGTTCAAAATCCCTGTAACACCTGCGTTTACAAGAGCATCTGCGGTAATCTGACTCGCCTGCCGGGGGACAGTTATGATACCTATTCTTATGTCCTTGTTTTTCAGACTGGGTATTTTTGAAACATCCTGAACTGTTATCTTATTGATTACTTTACCGATTTTTTTTGAGTCATTGTCGAAAGCAGCCGCAATTTCAAAACCGTAGAGCGCAAAACCCGGATAGGCAAGAACAGCCGAACCTAAATTACCGACACCGACGAGTGCGGCTTTGCGAATAGTATCGAGTTTTAGTATTTTCTTTATTTGTCTTATTAACTTTTCAACATCATAGCCCACCCCGCAGGTGCCAAACGCCCCGAAATTCGAAAGGTCCTTTCTTATCTGCCAGGGATTAACTCCCAAATGACCTGATAACTCCTTGCTGGATATGTTCTTATAGCCCTGCTTAAGAAAGCCTGTCAGGTCCCTTAGATAAATAGGCAGCCGCCTTATAGTTTCGTCTGGTATCTTGCGATAAGGCATAGTTCACTTTATTATTATTTTACCCTTAACTTTGAATTTGTGTTCACAATCACAATGTAATTTTATGGTTATTTTTCTTTGAGTCAAGAAAATTTGTAGAAAAATTTATTCTTGTTTCAGATTAAAATTGAAATTTTGCTTAAAATGTTTTAACTCCTTATTTTGTAATAAGATATAGCGATTTTACAGAATTCTTGAAAATGGCCGAAAATGAACGAAAAATGACAAAAATTACGCTCTTTTAACCAGGATTGACCGAAAATGATACGTTTTTTACTGATTTTTGACATCATTAAAAAAAGTTAGCTTATCGATGCCTGAAATCCCAAATTAAATCACACTTCGTAAGTGAAAAGTTGAAAAAAGGGACTCAGACATAGGTAAAGAATTCACAATCACAGAAGGGTGTACGAAAGCTAGGCTCAAAAATGAACCACCACCAGGCTCAGAATTGCGCCACGACTAGGCTCAAAAATGCCCCAGAGGGTGGCTCAAAGGCTGAACTTTCACTGGCGCATATCTGCGCCACTACTAATACATATACTTATACATATACTAATAAAGAGACTGCAGACGACTTGCCTATGCCTGCCTGTGGGCAGGCAAGTCGTCTGCTGGAACAGAGAAGGCAGGCAAAGGAGAGATGATGGAATATGAACGAAAGAGAACGGATAAAAGAAACAGGGGAACAGAATTCGAAAGGAATCGTATGCAAAAAGATCGATTCAGAATTATAATCAAAATCTGAAACATGTGATACATTTTATTAGAATATAGCATTACAGTATACTGCATTACAGTATACTGCCATGCAGTATAACACAGTTGTTTTAGGATGATATAAGAATTACCTATCAAAGCTTCTGTAAAGAAAAATGTAAGTAACGAGATACGATTAACCAGTAACGGGAATCGAGGCAGATTATGGTGCTTATGAAATGTCTTTTATTACAGCGGTTTCGTCACAGCTCTGCTGCTTGGGACAGCGGGCGCAGTCGCTCCAGACCTTCATCGGCAGTTTGTCGGTATCAATCAGTTCAAAGCCCATTTTTTGGAAAAAGGCAGGCTCTAATGTTAATGCAAATACACGTTTCAAACCGAGTTCGCCGGCCTGCCTGAGGGCTTCTGTCACGAGAGACCTGCCGATGCCTGTTCCTTTAAAACCATCGTAAACCGCCAGTGATTTAATCTCAGCCAAATCCTGCCATATTATATGCAGTGCACAGCAGCCGACGACCTTACCGTCGGCCTCTGCCACGACAAAGCTGCGCAGGTTCTCATAGATATCAGCCTTCGAGCGAAATAGCATCTTATCCTGTTCGGCATAATCGCTGACAAGGGCGTAAATAGTTTCCGCATCAGAAATTTTTGCACTGCGTACATTCATAAGTAAAAAATTATATCCCTAAACCTGAAAATCGCAAAGAAAATAAAGGATTCGTGCGATTCTATATCCCAAGTTGTTTTTTGATTAATCAAACTAATGTGTCTTTTATTTCGGGATGTCTCGCCACAGGTGCCTGTTTACCATTTCGGGGATTTGAATAGATATCATGCCTGCTTCCATGCCTTTTCAAAAAGCAGCCGCCTTTAACAAGGTCTTTTATCAAATCCTTTCGCTTCAAACATCGACTCCAAGTTCCGTGTACTTGACGCCAGAATGTTTACTCTTATCATTGGAATCCTGCAGCATCATATGATACGCATCAATGATGTTTTCCTTGAGTTCTTCTATTGTTTTACCCTGACTGAAAATGCCTGGAATTTCCCTTAGCTTTCCGACGAACCAGTCATCTTCCTGCCAGTACTCGAGGGTAAAGAACCTTTTCATTTTACGACCCTTATAAAATCTGATTATTATACTTATATCCGCTTTTATTATATCAAATTTTCTTCTTATATGCCAACAGAAAAGTCGGCTGGTAAAACAATCATCCGATAATTTCCAATATCAATACGAATTTCAATACCGAAAAAATTCAATCGAACCGATATTAAAAAACGAAAAAAAGCTGGCAAAAAGGCTGCATATCGCTAAAATGACCGCCGTTATGAGATTTATCCTGATTGATAAGGTTATTTCGCTCGAAAAGGCAAAGCAGATAAAAGCCGTCAAGAGTGTGTCTCTGGCGGAAGAATATTTGGCCGACCATTTCCCGGCCTTTCCCGTCCTGCCCGGAGTGCTTTTGTTGCAGGGTATGATAGAATCCGCTTCCTGGCTGGTGCGGGCGACGGAAAATTTCGCCCACAGTATGATATTGCTTGAACAGGCGAAAAATGTTAAGTATAAAAGCTTTCTGACGCCGGGCGGCGTGATTGAATATAACGTCCAGGTCAGAACAATTGAGGAAAACCTCAGCAGCTTTACCGGCGAAGGCGTCTCAAACGGCGAAAAAATAGTAGAGGCCAAATTCGCTCTCAGGCATTTCAACCTTGCTGATAAAGATTCAGCTATGGCTGAGGTTGATAGTTGCATAATTGAAAGCCTGAAACAAAGATGGAAACTATTAACAGGCCATTAAAAAATATTGAAAAGAACAATTTACCGGAGGTAAAAAAGTATGACAATGAGTCGGGATGAGATTTTCAGGAAGGTACAGGAGGTTCTGGTTGACGCATTGGGCCTCGACGACGATGAAGTTACCGCACAGGCCACTTTAATGGGGGACCTGGGCGCAGAGAGCATTGACTTTTTGGATATTGTGTTTCGGCTCGAAAAGGCTTTTGGTTTCAAGATACCAAGAGAGGAATTGTTCCCCATTGAGAATATGATGAGCAATCCTGAGTTTGTGAAAGACGGCAAACTCACTGAGGCCGGCCTGGCTGAGCTCAAAGAGAAAATGCCTCACACCGACTATTCTGATTTTGCAAACGACCCCGATATAAACAAACTCGGCAACCTGTTTACAGTCAATTCAATCGTAAACTACGTCGAAAGCAAAATGGCAAGGGGCGTTTAGTCCTTAAAAACTTTTTAGTTTTTAAATAAATAATGAAGTACAGGGATAAAACCGAAATCCGAATATCGAAATCCGAAAAAATATTGAATGACCGAAACTCGAAACCCGAAATGTTTTTTACATTTGAACATTTGTATTTCGAAAATTGTTTCTGATTTCGAATTTAGTGCTTCGGATTTCATTTGGTGTTCGTTTTTTTAAAAGAACAACAAATGCGCTGGATATGGATAGATAAGTTCACAGAGTTTGAAAGCGGCAAACGTGCGGTTGCCGTCAAAAACGTCACTCTTGCAGAAGAGCATCTGCACGACCACTTCCCGGGATTTCCTGTTATGCCCGAGTGTCTCTGTATCGAGGCGATGGCGCAAACGGCGGGCATACTTGTCGGCGAGGCGAAAAACTTTACCGAAAAGGTGATACTTGCGAAAATCAAAAAGGCTGTCTTTTTCGATTATGTCAAACCCGGCGATACGCTCAATCTTGAAGCTAAAATCGAATCCATCACCGCAGAGGCAGCTTCTACGACCGGAAAAATTACCTGCGGAGAAAAAGCAATCGCTGAAATCGATTTAATGTTCAGTCATATCGACCGCAATATCGGCGGCAAAGAATTTCCCGATGAAAACTTTGTCTTCACCGACACCTTTAAATCCCTGATGCGGGGTGTCGTTTTTTCGGAGCCCGGTTAAATGAACACATCGGCCGCCGTAATTACAGGCCTGGGGGCGGTAAGCCCGCTCGGACTGACCTCAATAGAAATGTTCAGCGCCTTAAAGGCTGGCAGATGCGGCATTGGTAAAATCACAGCCTTTGACCCTGTTGGCTTTAACTGTAAGATTGCCGGCCAGTGCCCCGACTTCAAGGTCGGTCAATTCTTGCCGAAGACTTACCGCAAGGCTGCAAAGCTGATGTCGAGGGACATTGCCCTTGCCGTCGTTGCCGCTTATGAAGCTGTCGCTAATAGCGGGCTTGTAACAAAAGCGATTGACCCTGAAAAAGTAAACGTTGACCCTGCCCGTATCGGCATCAATCTCGGTGCGGGTCTTATAAGCTGCGACCTCGTCGAGCTTGCGCCGGCTGTCGCTCAAAGTATCACAGAGGGCAAATTCGATATCCGAAAATGGGGTAAAGTTGGTCTCGAGCTTGTGACACCATTATGGCTTCTCAAATACCTGCCAAATATGCTCGCCTGCCATATCGGAATCATCCATGATATTCAGGGACCGAGCAATACCATAACCTGCGCCGAAGCATCAGCTCTGCTGGCGATAGCTGAAGCGTGTTCATTCATACAACGCGGGGCCTGTGATATCGTCCTTGCCGGCGGTGCCGAGGCGAAAGTAAACCCAATTGTTATGATAAGACAGTGCCTTACCGGCAGGGCGACGACGGAGGGAAACGACTCCCCTGAAACCGCCTGCCGGCCCTTCGACGCCGACGCAGCAGGCTCAGTTTTTGGCGAGGCGGCTGGTATTATTACAATCGAAAATCGCGAACACGCCGAAAAAAGAGGTGCGAAAATCTATGCCGAAATCGCTGGTACAGGCCAGAGCAACAGCCCGAACAAGGCTTTCGAACATATCGAGCCCGATGGTCGGGGCATCGCAATTGCAATCGAAAACGCACTTAAAGATGCGGATATAAAACCAGAAGATTTGGATTTGCTCATACCGCACGGAACAGCCATACCAGCGGACGACCTCGCCGAAGCAAAAGCTATTGAAAAAGTACTCGGTGACGCGATAAATGATGTACCTGTCTGGCCGACAAAGAGTATGCTTAGTAACACTGGCGCAGCAGGAGGTGCCCTCGATGTCATCGCTGCAGCTTTTGCTGTAACAGAAGGTATAATACCCGCTTCGAAAAACTGTGTTAAAAAAGCTGACGGTTGTAATCTTAATATTGTCACTGGGCCGATAGAAAAAGAAATTAAATATGCACTTTGCTGCAGTTATACTTACGGCGGACAAACCGCAGCAGTGATATTAAAGAAGATGGATTAAATAATGGCTGAAAGGATTGTAATAACGGGAATGGGAATCGTTTGTCCCTTGGGACACGATGTGGAAACGCTCTGGGCGGCGGTGATGCAGGGAAAAAGCGGTATGGATTATACAACGATTTTCGACGCATCGACTTTTCCTTCAACCTTCAGCGCCGAAGTCAAAAATTACAATCTATCGAAGTTCATAGAGAACATCGAGCTTCATAAAGACTGCAATCGCGGCTGCTCTTTCGCCTTGGGCGCTGCTGCTCAGGCCTGCAGACAGGCGGGAATCGATATCGAGACCGACCAGCCGAAAGACGGCATTGACCGAAAAAGGCTTGGCATATATCTCGGTGCCGGTGAAGGCTCGGTTAATAATGAAGTATTTTTCGGCTGCATCGTAAAAGCCTGGGACAATGAAAAAAATGTTATGGACTGGAACAAATGGGCACAAGTCGCTTTCGCTGGTATGTCACCCGCAGGTGAGCTTCAGCAGGAGCCGAATATGCCCGCTGCACATATAGCGTTATTAACCGGCGCTCAAGGCCCGGTCTTTAGCTGCCTTACCGCCTGTGCCGCAAGCACACAGGCGACCGGTGAAGCTATGATGCTGATAAGAAACGGCAAAGCTGACATAGTGGTTGCAGGCGGTGCTCATTCGATGATACACCCGCTCGGCCTTACCGGCTTTAACCGTCTGACCGCGCTATCGACAAGAAACGACAGCCCCCAAACCGCTTCAAGACCATTCTCGGCGACAAGGGACGGCTTCATACTTGGTGAAGGCTCTGCCATTCTGATTCTCGAATCGTTAAGCTCTGCCGAAAAAAGAGGTGTTCAGATACTCGCAGAGGTCATCGGTTTCGGCAGCAGCTCAGATGCGTTTCGTGTTACTGATATGCACGAGACCGGCAGGGGGGCAATAAAGGCAATGACAGATGCTCTCGAAGATGCAGGTTTAACTTATAAGAATATAGATTACATAAATACACACGGAACAAGCACTACCGAAAACGATTCGATAGAGACAAAGGCGATTAAAGCCGTTTTCAAAGAAAGAGCAAAGCACGTCCCTGCCAGCAGTGTTAAAAGTATGCTGGGACATTTAATCGGAGCTGCTGGTGCCGCTGAGCTTATAACCTGCGTTCTGGCAATACGCGATAATATCGTCCCGCCGACAACGAATCTGAACGACCCTGACCCGGAGCTTGACCTCGACTACGTACCTAACGAACCGAGAAAAATGGCTGTTAATACCGTAATGAACGAATCTTTTGGCTTTGGCGGTCAGAATAATGTCGTTATAATCAAAAGATACGAAGAATAAAGAAACTTAAGTTATGATAGATATCAAACTCATAAGAGAAAATCCGGATAGGTTTAAAAAGGCAGCGGCTGACAAGCATTTCGATGTCGATATCGACAGACTGCTTGAAATCGACTCAGCCTTGAAAGAAGCGAAACAAAAACTTCAGGACATCGCTACTGAAAAAAATAAATTAGGCAAAGACATACCTGAACTGTCCGGCAATGAAAAACAAAAAGCACTGGACGGCTTAGCTGAGCTTAAACAGAAGGAGGAAAAATTTAACGATAGTTTAAAAAACTACCAGCCGGAATTTGAACGGCTGATGCTGCTCGTTGCCCAGCCTCCTGACGATGATGTTCCGCTCGGCAAGGATGATACCGAGAACGTCGAACTCCGAAAAGAGGGAACTATTCGCAAATTCGATTTTGAACCCAAAGACCACGTTCAGCTTGGCCTTGCCCTTGATATCATTGACATCGAGCGCGGTGTAAAAATCGCCGGAACAAGAAACTATATCCTCAAAGGTGACGGCGTACTTTTGCACCAGGCTCTCCTGCGTTTCGCTATGGACTTTATGGTAGAAAAAGGCTACGTCCCTTTAACCGCGCCTGTGCTTGTCAAAGATGAACCTATGGTCGGCACGGGCTTTTTCCCCGGTTCTGAAGACCAAACATATCAGATTCCAAAAGACCAGCTCAATCTCATCGGTACCGCTGAAGTGCCGCTGACAGCTTATCATAGCGGCGAGATATTAAAGGCCGAGCAACTACCGTTAAAATATTTTGCACTGTCGAGCTGTTTCAGAAGAGAAGCCGGCGCCGCAGGCAAAGATACTTACGGCCTGTACCGTGTCCATCAGTTCGATAAGGTCGAACAGGTCGTCATCTGCAAAAACGATATTGAGACGAGTAATAAATTTCACCAGGAAATACTTGCCAACGCCGAAGCTGTGGTTCAGGCACTCGAGCTGCCTTATCGTGTCGTTAATGTCTGTACAGGCGATTTAGGCAGGGGACAGGTGAAAAAATTCGACATTGAAATCTGGATGCCCTCGCGAAACAATTACTGTGAGACGCACAGCGCAAGCAAATTCTATGATTTTCAGGCAAGGAGGCTGAACCTGCGCTACAAAGACCCGAAGACAAAGAAAAATATCTTCTGCCACACATTAAACAACACTGTAATCGCTTCACCGAGAATTTTAATCCCAATCCTCGAACTCTACCAAAACAAAGACGGCTCAGTGACAATCCCCAAAGCCCTCCGCCCCTATATGAATGGCAAGGAAAAAATTGTTCGCGTTTGGTAATTTTCTGTTTGAAAACTTTTACAATAATCAAATCTCATATCTATACTGAAGTGTGAAATTTTTTTTGTGCAAAAGAAACTTGTTAAATTGTCATTCCGCACTTGATGCGGAATCCAGACCTTCAAAAGGTGGATTCCTGCTTCCGCAGGAATGACGATGGCGGTGTTTTTTGCAAAACAATCTTGAAACAGATATATTCATAATAATGTATCAAAGCGTAATATTTATATAGGCGATAACATAATATAGACTATTTTATTTCTTGTTTGCATAATTTAGGTGTTGGGATTCTGAAAGGGGCTTTTTATGCATTTTTATAACATTTCAGATATTAAGATCGAGTATAAAAAGGAACTTGATATAGTGGAAGAACTTGAACTAAAATTCACAGATGTTTATGGTGAGCATAAATATTTACTGAAAAATCCAGAAATCACTTCATCAAAAATATTGGGATTGGAGGACAATCACTGGGATATTCTACAACAAAAATTCTCTTCTGAAAATAATGCTGAATCTGTTTACATCTGGGAACGGCATAGAAAGTCATTCAAAACAAAATATACTTTCGAGATTCACCAGAAGAATGACCGTATTATTATTACATGTGAAGAATATTATGATTTGAACACTATGAATAAACCACTTGCATGATGATAAGAATTTCTTGGTTACAAAAACAGATAATATAATGGATACTCCATAAATAAAATAACAACTCCTGATTTGGTGTGATCATTTTATTTTTTTTCAATTCTTTCTCTGTGTTCTCTGTGACCTCTGTGGCTTTATTAAAAAGTCTGCTCTTGCTTTCCGCCTTTG
>Ga0315551_10003485_pt1 | contig 11211 bp, 8 predicted proteins | sample SalMarSW160290MG_FD_203678 | JGI IMG/M metagenome (GOLD analysis project Ga0315551, IMG submission 203678) | Salt marsh sediment microbial communities from the Plum Island Ecosystem LTER, Massachusetts, United States - Salt Marsh Sediment SW1602-90 ... | reverse complement strand
ACGTGTATCAACACATATTAGCAGTTTCCGTTAGCAGAAACTGCTAATATCTAAAAATCATTCGATTGTATTATAGCAATTGTTATTACGTAACTTTGATTAGGTGTTCTTTGGTGATTATTACTACGTAAAGCGCGTACCTGTGGCAGTCCTATGGACTCTCCCACAAGGGACGCCTTACGGTGCTTGCGGAGAGCTACGCGCTTTACATATGCTATGTATGAGTATGAAAATATGGTTTGTATATTTAGAGTAATCGATTTGTAATGTCATTACCTGCCCGCATCAGTGTGTGGGATAAACTCCAGCAGGAATCCATTAAACTGCTATTTTCTGTCCCGCCACACCTCAACCGAGCTAGCCGAAATCAGGCGGATAAACCTCCGTTTCCTGTTCTTAATCTGTCTGATATTTTAGTGTCCACGCAGTGTTGCTCACGCCACTGCAATCTGATTTCCTGTACTACCGTGCGAAGTATCCACCATCCGTAGCAGAGCTTGCAGCCTTTGCAGTCCGTTAGGCAAGTAGGCACTTCCCAGAGTCACTTAGTTATGGCGGATATCGCTCGCATTTCCATCCTCCACTGTTTTTGCTTTCGCTAGCCTCCCCCGTTCTTGCTTTCGCAAGAAAGCGCAGCCGTGGCTTTCTACGAAGGCGGGTAAAGGGAAATTGTTTCTTGAGGTAGATATAATTGAAACATCTTTTGATGATTAACAAAAAATAATATAAGACGGCCGATAATAAAAGGGAAAATAAAGCGGTAAGAGTGCGTATAAAAAAGTCTTTAGGAAAAACTTGCATTTTATGCAAATATGCTAATCTATCCAAATTAACATTGCCGATATGGTTATCATAAATGGAGCCGTGATTGAAAGGAGACTAAAATCATGGAAACTATAACTGAGCAACGTATGGAGAGCAGGACTGATCTATCTTGGCCTGTTAGTGTTTGGTTGCCACAGGCTAAAAGATTCTTTAACGGTAGAAGCTCTAATATTAGCAAGATAGGCGTTTTTATAACAGTTCCTATGATGATGCCTATTCAGCCGGGCAATATTGTAGAAATCAATTTTCCAAGGACAACCGCTTTGGCCAAGCAAAAAGGCCAGTTTGCACGTATTAGAAGAGGTCGAGTAGTGAGAGTTGAGCGCAAAAATACGCTCAATGATGCGAGTATAGGCGTTGGTATTGCTTTCGAATAGATAAAAATCGGCTCTTGTTGTCTTTATCAGCAGTGATTGCGGAGAGACTGCAACTGTTAAAAAAACACGGGGCGATGAAAAAGCTGAGACTGATGACCACATTAATCATCAGTCTCATTTTTTTTTCGGGTAAGTGATACCGATTCAAAAATATGCGTGCTTCTGCCGGATAATCTATAAATAAATGGCAAAAGCGTATTTATTTTTGTCTTAACTGTGGAACCCCACGGTCGTAGTCCGTGGCACCTCCATCTTCGGCGTAATCCGCCGAAGCACATCCGCCTACGCTAAAGCTATGGTGGATACCCGCTCGCATTCATCGTCCGACACCAAAGTCCGGCTATAGACGACGGCGTCCACGGGTAGAATCCGTGGCTTTCTGCGAAGGCGGGTAAAAGAGTCTATTTGGGCCCAAATTTATTGCGGTAGTCCGATGGGCTAATTCCCTTATGTTTTTTGAAATATCGAGATACGTTACTCGCATCCGGATATCCCAATAAGCCTGCAATCTGAGATATCGATAGATTTGTGTCAACCAGCATGTTCGCCATCTGATGGATGCGGGCGTATTTTATCTCCTCATGCACAGAGTGAGCGAGTATTTTCCGGAAACGTTGTTCTAAAGCTCGCCGGGACAGACCAACAGCCTCTGCGACGTCACCGACCTGAATTACCCTGCTGGAATGCTTACGAATATAGTGAACCGCCTCCGCAACCTTTGGATCTTCTATTGCCGTGATGTCTGTTGATTGTCTGGTTACAACGTGCAAAGGCGAGATAACCACCTCCTTTTCATTTTCTGTTATTTGTTGCCCCGCCATCAGCTTATCAAGGACTCGAGCGGTTTCGTAGCCTGCTCTTTCGGTACTTGTAGCTATACTTGATAACTGTGGATAAGACAGATCACAAATTAATTCGTCATTATCTACGCCCAGGATGGACGCTTCCCTCGGTACTTCAATACCTGCGATTCTACATGCTGCAAGAACGTCTTGGCTGCGGTCATCGTTACAGGCCATAATGGCTATGGGTCTCGGTAGCGAACTGAGCCATTCAGCAATAATATTCTGTTCACCTTTCATAGTTCGCAGGTGTCTTGCCTTAGGCTGCCGATAGATATGGGCTTTAAAACCGGCCTTGGCGACTGATTTGCTAAAACTTTCAGCTCGTTGTTGAGACCAGATTGCATCGTCAAAACCACAGAAGGCGAACCGCTCAAATCCGCGTACTAAGAAATACTCGGCGGATATACGGCCAACAGCAATGTCGTCGGTTACCACGCGACATATATGTAAAGCAGGCCTTTCTATACCACAGATCACAGCCGGCAGACCGAGATCAACAATCATATCAATAATTTTGTTGTCCCATAGCGGGGCGATAATTCCATCAGCTCCCACCTCTTTTATCCACTTGTAGGAGTGTTCTATGCCTAGTACGTAAAATTCCGGCCCCATGGAGAAAAGCCAAGGCCCGTGAAGCTTGGAGTATTGTGCAATACCACGGAGAAGGCCCCTGCCGTATGCTCTTGATGTCTCTACCAGATATATGACTTTAGGAATTTTTGACATAATCTATACATACAATAACTTTATTACGATAACAAGGACGGTGCGCAAAATGACGTTTATTTTGCGCAAAATAACGCTTGTTTTATGCCTAAATCTTTTATAATATATAAGATATTAACCTTAAAAGGCACTCAGACACACGAATAAACGAATAGTATCCAGTATTCATATCCTAACAGATGTGGTATTTATAGAGAAGAGAGGCTAAAGCCCGCTCAGCTTCGTCGGGTGTTTTCATTTATGCTATCATAGACGTAGTGCTTCGCTGCAGGTGATTTGAGGAGTTGTCATTGCGAGGCCTGCAGAGCAGGCCGTGGCGATCTCTAAAACGAATATCAGAGATTGTGGCGCAAGCCATCCCGGCGACTTCGCTTTGCTCGTAATGACATCCATCATTCAAGCTGCGACAGAGTAGTAGTATAACAAAATAAGAATAAACTTTTTAAAACTTTGATTAAATCACTGTGAACTTTTCTTGGTTTTTAAGGAGAGCAGTTATGAATAAACGAAGAGGTTTTACTTTAATAGAACTTTTAGTAGTAATTGCTATCATTTCTGTATTGATGGCACTATTAATGCCGGCACTGAATAGAGTGCGGGAGCAGGGCAAACGTGCGGTTTGTCTTAGCAACCTGAGGCAGTTACAGTTGGCATGGAGCGTATATGCAGATGATAATAACGAAAAAATAGTCAACGGGGAGGCGTATGACGGCATAGATGGCAAGGCACCTGTACCCACGAGCGGAATACACGAGAGGGAGCGTTGGTGGACAGGTGATGATGTTGCCGCTGGTTACATGAACCAGGCAGAGAAATTACCTCAGGAATTACAGCTAATAGCAATCAGAGCTGGAGCGCTATTTCCGTACACTAAGAGTGAGAAGCTTTACCAGTGTCCGACTGGAGTTCGTGGAGAAATGCGGACATACTCCATAGTCGATTCTATGAACGGTCTTCCTCGGGACAGCACGTACCAGGGAAATGTGGGCTTGAGGGTAGGCACAACGGCGTTGTGGGTTAAAAAAAGAACAGAGATTCGTACTCCAGCCCCAGCCTATAGAATGGTTTTTCTTGATGAAGGCCGGGTAACTCCTGACAGTTATGCAACTCATTACGTTAATGAGCGATGGTGGGACCCACCACACGTCAGGCACGGCGAGGGGACGAACTTCTCTTTTGCAGATGGCCATGCTGACCACTGGAACTGGAAGGGGCACAAGACGTTGGAGACTGGTAAAATGGCCAACCCAGTGCACCAGATGGAACCTGAGAGCCCCGATGATTTCAAGGATTTGTACAAGATACAGAAGGCTATTTGGGGCCGATTGGGATATACGCCCTCCCACGGGTTTTAATAAGCATTTTCTGTTTGTTGATTTTCGGTTGACCGCATAGAGAAGGGACGAGCAAAACAAAAAAGTTTTCACCAGTAGATTATAGGATATGTTCTATGATAAGCTGAAAGTTTTTCTGGAATATAGGATCCCTGATATCATATAAATTCTTATGTTAGAGTTTTTGGATTTTGATTTCCTGGGCACTATTTAGTTCAAAGTACAAGATTGAAATGTTAGCTTTGTGCGGCGGAGGCGAGTTGGTTACACCTTCATTAACAAACGGCATGGTATTTTGCTCGACTGCCGAAGAACACGCGCAGACGGAAAGAAAGGAGGCATAAAGCCAGGTCTTAAAATATTTTCTTTTTTTCAGCACTGAGTTACGTACGAGTCTGTCAAAACCAACGTGACTTCGGAAAGGTATAAGCTCGTTCTCCGTAAGGAGTCCTTAGGACTGCATAGCGAAGCCGCTGCATAGAGTAGAATTTTTGATGTTTGTTTTATAAAGGAACTTGTTTTAGACAATCATCACGAAGGTTTAGATTCCGGCTGCTTGATACCTTTATACTCACCGCTTCTGCGGGGACAAAAATGTAGAGGTTTGTTGAAGGCAACCGGTATTTTGGCCTGTCCCTTCGACAAGCTCATCGTAGGCTCTGAGCCATGGACTAAGCTATCTCCGCATGGGGACCCCTTACGGGCGCCTTACGGGATGGTCGAAGGATGTGTAGCCAAAGTACAGGTATCTTGGTTTTAGTGTTTTTTTAAAGGAGGATAATTATGTGTAGGAAATTTATTTATTTGATTTCTTTTGTTTTTGTATTAGCTCTGGCAGGTAATGTCTTAGCCCAAGAGCCGGACGCTGAGATTCCATCAGCGGGAACTCCGCTGCCGGTTATTGATGGTGTCAAAGAAGATGTATGGTTGGCATCAGAAGAATACGGGCTGTATAACACCACCGCGGGAGGTGATCCTGATTCGGTTCCTGATTGTTCGGGTAGTTGGTGGGGCCTATGGGACTCAGAATATCTTTATCTATTCATAGATGTCAACGACGAAGACTTACAAAATGATTCTGGTGAGTCCTGGCAGGATGATAGTGTAGAGATCTATGTTGACGGCGGTAATGATAAACCAACTACGTATGGTGACGATGACTACCAGTATCGTGCCGCTTGGAACACTGAGGTTCCTGAGATACAGGAATATCACCATGGCGCCAGAAGTCTGCCCGGCGTGGAATTCATAGTGTCGGAAACTGATGATGGATATGTCCTTGAAATTAAGTTTCCATGGACGGCTCTTTTGATAGAAAAGGATGCCGCCTTAGGTGATTTACTGGGACTTGACATCCATATTAACGACGATGACGCCGGCGACAGTCGTGAGACACAGATCGGTTGGCATGCGGATACTGGAGATGCTTGGCAGAATCCGAGTCTTTTTGGGACGGTTGAACTTGTTGCCAGTCCTAAGGCCAGCAACCCTAACCCCCATAGTGGTGCCGTAGGGATTGTCGAAGGGCTAATGCAGTGGACGGCAGGGAGAAATGCACAATCATACAATGTGTACCTCGGCACCAATCCCACGCCAGGGGATAATGAATTCATAGGCAATCAGACCGAGACAGAGTATCAGCATCCTGCCGGTATTGATCCGGGGACAACATATTATTGGCGGATCGATAGCGTCGAAGCTGATGGTGCTACCATACACACAGGTTATGTCTGGAGCTTTACGAGCGCGCCCTTAACAGCACACAGCCCTGCCCCTTATGATGCTGCTCGATGGATAAATCCCGATACGGATCTTGGCTGGGGTGCGGGTATGAATGCGCAGACACACGATGTGTACATAAGCACCGATGAGACCGCAGTGGCGAATGCTGATACCACATCAGAAGAGTTTAAGGGAAATCAGCCGCTTACAACCTATGAGCCCGGAGCCCTACAAGAGGATGCCACTTACTACTGGCGAATCGATGAGGTCGAAGCCGATGGCGTTACAAAACATAAGGGCGATGTCTGGCATTTTGCCGTCATCAGTGCAGGTGTGGGCATAAAGAGCGAGTACTATAACAACGCAGTTTTGACGGGCGAGCCGGCGTTTACTCGTACAGATGATACAATAGACTTTGACTGGGGTCAAGCCTCCCCGGATGAACAACTGGATGTAGATAACTTCTCAGTCAGGTGGACTGCTGATATAGAAGTGCCACTCAGCGAGACCTATACTTTTATTACCCGTCGTGACGTAACAGATGGCGTCCGATTGTGGATAGATGGACGACTGATTATCAACGAGTGGACTGCACAAGAACCTCTGGAAAATAAGAGTACTATCAATCTTTTTGCCGGGACGGTATCGCTGGTAATGGAGTACTTTGACGGAGCTGGAGGTTCAATGGCACGCCTGAGCTGGCAAAGTCCGTCTATAGCACGACAAATTATTCCGAGGTATTTATTCTTACTGCCCATAAGGGCCTCAGGTGCAAAACCGGCTAATAGCGCCCCAGCAGTTAAGCAGACACCTATTCTTCGATGGGGCGCGGCAGATGATGCCGCACAGCACGATGTGTACTTCGGTACCGATGAGACGGCTGTGGATAATGCTGATATAACAACTCCAGATATCTATCGCGGCCGGCAAGACCTTGAAGATACCGATTATATCCCCACCGAAGCTCCTCTTCAGATGGGCCAGACTTACTACTGGCGAATCGATGAGATCTTGACTGATGGCGTGACGATAAATAAAGGCCACCTTTGGGGCTTTACAGTAGCTGACTATGTCGTGGTAGATGACTTTGAAGATTATGACGATTCCGACAATAGGATATATGGTACGTGGTCAGACTATGTCGTCAATAATAGCGGCATGACTGTGGGGCACCTTGAACCCCCGTTTGCCGAGAAAAATACAGTGCATGGTGGCTATCAGGCCATGTATATGACTTACGACAACGATGGTACTGTAAACGAAGGCACCAACTATGAGCAGGGAGGGACTCTGCTATATTCTGAAGCTGAACGCCAGTGGCTGTCCGCCCAGGATTGGACGGCAAACGGCGTTGAGTCCTTAACATTGTGGTTCAGAGGTGTACCTGCTTCTGTTGGCGGTTTCACAGCCGGGACCCCACTTTATACGATGACCGCTGCCGGAGAGGATATCTGGGGCTATGCGGACCAGTTCCACTTCGCCTACAAGAAGCTCTCTGGATTTGGAACTATAACAGCAAAGGTGGTCAGCGTCGATAACACCGATCCATGGGCTAAGGCTGGAGTGATGATTCGCCAGACTCTGGAACCCGGTTCCACGCATGCTACCATGGTCGTCACGCCTGAGAGTGGAGTTTCCTACCAGCGTCGGCCTCTTGTAAATGCTAATAGTGAAGACGTCACGGAAGCCGGGATCACAGCTCCACAATGGGTTAGAATAATTCGCGCCGGCAACTCCTTTATTGGACAATATTCAGCTAACGGAGCTACATGGATAACACTGGACTCTGTGAATATGCCTATGCTTACGGAGGTCTATGTAGGCTTATGCCTGACCGGCCATAACGTCGATGCAACGTGCACAGCCGAATTCTCGGATGTTACCATATCCGGCACGGTTATAGGCGATTGGCAATCGCAGGATATTGGTATGGAAAGTAACTTTGCCGAGCCGGTGTATGTAGCTTTGCAGGATGGCGCCGGCAACAGTGCGGTAATCACATATCCGGATCCTGCTGCAACAGTCATAGACACCTGGACAGAGTGGAATATTCCGCTGACGGACTTTCCCGGCGTGAATATGCAGGCTATCAATAAGATAGCTATTGGTGTCGGTGATAGAGACGATCCGCAGTCGGGTGGTGCAGGTGATTTGTACATAGATGATATCGGGCTGCATTTTCCACAGCAGTAACAAATGGACCTAACGTGAAATGCGGGGTTAAATATACTTACATTTTATTTAGCCCCGCATTATCACTTTTTTTTTACCCTTCAGGTCAATTCAATTTCGATTGGCTTTTCCGGCAGGGAAGTGTCGGTGGAAGCTAACTGTTTGCCGAGGTAGAAGGCTTCTTTGAGAGCCGAAGGATGTTTTTTGATTACACCACAAGCATCAACCTTGTTGACGAACAAATTGGCAAAGTATTTCATCTCCAGCACATTAAAATATGTTTTCATCGTCAATCGAATGCTTTCAAACTGCTTAGTGCTTTTTGAGCCGCCTACGGCTATAACCATTGCCCTGCGGTCGCGTTGAGCAGTTTCAAAGAGCGGTTTTTTGAGCACGTATTTAGCAGCCCAAAGGCATTGGCCGCGGTCAATGAGCATTTTTGCCTGTGAACAGACGGTCATAAAAAATATCGGCGTAGCGAAAATCAATCGATCTGCATCCAGCATCTTTTTTAGTACCATTTGATAGTCATCTTCAATCCGGCACCTGCCGGTCTTGTAGCAGCAGTTACATTCAACGCATGGGCTGATTTTTAACTCACACAGGCGCAGATATTCAACCTGTGCTCCAGCGGATTCAGCTCCAGCCAAGGCCTCCCGCAAGAGCAAGTCAGAATTACCATTGAGTCTTGGGCTGGACGAAATTCCCAAAACCTTGATACTCATATCCTCTTGTCCAGTTTACCCGCCTTCGCAGAAAGCCACCCCTGCAGCTTCTTGCGAAGCAAGAGCGGGGGTGGATGCCTGTCCTCCGTAGTCCCTAAGGGACGGAGGATGGAAATGCGAGCGGGTATCCACCATAGCTTTAGCGTAGGCGGATGTGCTTCGGCGGGTTACGCCGAAGATGGAGGTGCCACGGGCTCCGCCCGTGGGGCTCCACTTAAAGGCAAAAGAATTTGTCATCCGCACTATTTTCTGTTCAGACAGAGAGAATCATACAATTTAACCGATTCGTTATCAATCTGTTTTTCAACTATAGGAGCAGGCCGATCATCCAACATCGAGTGTATTTATATTGCCATTGCAATAAATAGCAGCAGGGTGGCAACGGCTGCGGCTGCAAAGGTAATTCTTGACCATTTTGTATATTTGGCATAAGCAGGATGCTGGTCCTCAAATTCGTGGTAATAGTCGTCCAGGTCTGAGCCATCTTTGGGGCGCAAGTAGATTCTGACATAGAGATGGGCAGCAAGTGATATTAAAAACAGCGGACCGGAAATTATATAGATAATAGTATCCATAATTATTTGTGTTGATTATAACATCATCGACACAAAAAAGTTAAAAGCATAAGCAAAAAAAGCCGGCAGAGAATGAAAAGAATTATTCAAGATTTCAAGAAAAATCGGTCGATTTATAATGTTGGAATACAATCGCGTGGCTCTAAAACATTGCCCATTTTACCGGTTGTTTACTTACAAGTCAGATCGAGATACGGGTAAGAGAAGTAAGAGCTATTAAATGGAAGGAGCCACACAAATAAAGGGAGAGCAAAAGCTGTCCCATTTTTTTTCACAATCCTTCTCAATTTGCCTCTTCATACAGTTCTGCTGATTATAGAAAGAGCTGCTATGCAACACGCTCAAGATAAATGTGCTTTAGCAGCAGCGTAAACATTTTTCAGGATTGAATAGCACGACATTGGTAGAGCAAGGATTTATCCTAATTTGTGATGACATCAAAATTGTTGTATTGACCTTTTTAGAACGGCTGGCATAATATTACTGATTGATTATACTTTTTAAAGGAGGTATGTATGGTTAAGAAGTGTGTATTTTCTGTAGCAGTTATTTTGTTGTTAAGTTCTGTAGGTTCAGCGAGTATTGGGTACCCCTATACGCACATTGGTTTTGGACCACATTTGGGATTCGGATACGGATATATCAGCCCAATGACAAACTGCTTTGCTGGTACGCTTATCCGGCACCAAATGGTGGGCCATTATTTTGGGGCTGGTGCTTTGTTACCATGTCATGTCTGCCCGGTGACAATATGCGGTGCAAATTTGGTTAAGCAGTACCAATGCCAAATAATCAACAGTTGCGGCGGTTCTGTTATTGCTAAGCAGAAGCAAGTTTGCATCATTGGTCCGTAGAAATTAATAACACTATGGCAAGCCACGGCTCTCTGTTGAAAAGGTCATAGGCCATTTCGACTGAAGCACCCGTTTTTGCTTTCGCCCGCTGCCCCGCCTTGCGTCGGAAGACGCAGGGGCAAGTAGAAAGCACGGGGGCAAAGGCAAGCCAATGTTTTTGTGTAATTGTGAGCCCTGCTGGTCCCTGAGGGACGCGAAGTAGCAGGGCGAAGCAATCTCAGATATTCGCTACAGAGAGATTGATGCGCTCGGCTCTCCTATGGAGTCCTTACGGACTGCCTCGCTCCCTAAGGGAGCATAGCTCGCAATGACGTAAAATGACCCAAATTCAACACAGCCCCTCGGACTCTCGACCGATAAGGCCGTGAAAGGTTTTATTTTTTCTTCATAAGGCTACAGTTTCACCGGATAAAAATCTCTTAAGGAAACGCCGTTCTGGGCATCCATCCTTTAACATTACTTCTCGATGGGTAAGGTATGGCATTGCCATTCCTTGAAGCCGCCTTCCAACTCCATCACTGGAAAATTGTTCTCTGCAAAATGTTTTGCAGTCTTGTCTGCCAAATGACAGACGTGCAAATAGCAGCACAAGTTATCGAAGTTCTCTTATGAGCTATTTTTTGCGGCCTTTCCTGCTTTAGTACCTCTAATGTTTTGTGCACCCAGACGCTGAAAAGGCTGTGAAAAATGCAAATCCCGGCACAAAACTCCAGCTCTGTGCTGAGCCGGATGTACTTGACATAGATAATGGCTGCTCGTATGATTTAAACAAAAGAGACTTTTTTGGGAGCATATATAATGTCCAAGGTCAAGAAGAGCTGGGAGGAGCGGTTAGCTGGTGAGCCTGATGAGTTGACGGTTGACTTTGTAGAGTCGCTTTCTTACGACAAACGCCTTTACAAATACGATATCGTCGGCTCAATCGCACAGGCGCAAATGCTGGCACAACAAAAGCTAATTACTAAAGATGAATTCAGGCAGATCAAAGCCGGGCTAATCGAAATCAGTGAGGAAATCGAGAAAGGGCGGTTCAAATTCGATAAAAGATACGAAGAC
>Ga0315551_10003483_pt1 | contig 11215 bp, 8 predicted proteins | sample SalMarSW160290MG_FD_203678 | JGI IMG/M metagenome (GOLD analysis project Ga0315551, IMG submission 203678) | Salt marsh sediment microbial communities from the Plum Island Ecosystem LTER, Massachusetts, United States - Salt Marsh Sediment SW1602-90 ... | reverse complement strand
CTTCAGTCCTTGGGCGCCAGCGCTTTCTGAAAAGAAGGGTAACAGCACAGAGCCGAGCGCTACCATCAACCACCATTTCTTAACTTTTTGCATAAGTATCTCCTGTAACAATTGTTATCTGAAAGTTGTACCGACTTGGAAGTGAGGTTTCCAGGAACGCTTCTGACCTCGTATTTTATCCAGGGGATAGCCGAAGTCAAAGCCGAGTGTCCCTATTCCGGGGACAATGATTCTGAAACCGAACCCTACTCCTTTATATAAGCCGGTTATTGGTTTAATATCTTTTTTGCGGAGCCAGGAATTCCCAGCGTCGAAAAAAAGTAAACCGTATATCTGCTGCTGGACGATCGGGAATTGGAGCTCTATATTTGTCACCAGCATGTATTTGCCTCGCACGCGGGTTGTGAAGCTGGCAAAAGTGGTATCGTCGGGCGGATCAATGCCGACTACAGCACTGGAATCCAGATAGTAGAATGACGTGTCCTGAGTGACCGTTGAATCCGGGGTTAAAGAGCCGTCATCATAGCCCCGGATGATTCCGTCGTAGGTGGTTCCCCCCGGTGTAAAACGGTCGGTAACGAGTATCCGCTCGTCACCATCAGAAGAGGTGACCACACCGTATTCAACCTTGGCGGCTAAAGCTATTTTCCAGATGATTGGTATAAATTTGGCCAGTGACAGGGAGTGCTTTCGGTATTTCCAATACCCGCCCAGCGGGCCGCCGGTGTTTTCAAAAGTGTAGGAAAGAAACGAACCGGAAGTGGCAAACTCGGGGAGGTTTCTTGAGTCTCTGATGATAGTCAGTGACAGCCGCGATGCCGTGAGCCACTCTTCCCCATATTGCAAGATGGAGCCGGGATATGGTCCGTAGATTTTCTGGTTGAGCAGTCTGTCCTGACTTGGTATCCCGCCGTTTCGATCGTACCAGTATGAAGATTTGAAGGAATTGCTGTGAGCAAAGGCTGAGTTGAAATCGAAAAACCTGTTTCTCTCCAATTGATAGGAAGCGAAGATTCGAAAGTAATTGTCAGGCCAGCGGAGTTTTGTACGGCCTATCTGTACAGAACCGCCGACGCGGCCTTCAGTGTAGTCATCAAACCAGCGCCGATTCATCGAGAAGGCGTTGATGCCCACTAAGGTAGGGCGCCCAGCCAGCCAGGGATCAGTGAATGAGACCGAAAGAGAGTTCCGCCGGCTGCCAAAATCTATATTGAATGTCAGATTTTGCCCGTTGCCACGGAAATTCGGGATAGCCATTCCCAGAGTTCCGACCAGTTTGTCTTGACTGTTGTATCCCGCTCCGGCCGAGACCTGGCCGGTTTGTTTTTCCTCTACTTTGAACTCAAGGTCAATATCGCCATTGGGTAAGTCAATTGGCATCGGCTCAACTTTATTGAAGTAATTTAACGCCATTACGTCTCTGATAGAACGAATCAATAAAGCTCGATGAAAAACCTGCCCCGGCAAAATAGAGATTTCCCGTCGGACTACTTTCTCCTTGGTTTTGTTATTTCCGACGATCTTTACCAGATTGACATGGGATAACAGTCCTTCCGTTATATCATAGCTCACATCGATAATTGAGTCCGCCCTGGTGGTTCGTTCGTCCCCAATGCGTACATGCAGATGGCCAATCTCTGAGTAGGCTGAATACAGTTCTACCAACGATTCATCGTATTTTTCCTCGTCAAAGACGTCACCTTCTTCAAACTTCAGCATATTTTCAAGAACCGCTGTCAGCAAATCCTTGTTGGATTTGAATTGTGCTTTCCCGAAATAATACTTAGGACCTTCATAAACTTTGAGGAAAATGGTCATCCTGTTACGTGTGGTATCAATACTCATCGAATCTGATATTAGATAGGCATCGATGAATCCTCGGTGGTGATATTCGTAAATAATTTTGTCCAGGTCCTCATCGTATTTGTCCTGGGCAAAATTGGAGCTTTTCAAAAATCCTCTTTTACGATTGCGCATTTTCTTGACGAGGTTTTGGGCCTCAACTCGGTTGTTACCCGTTAAAACCACCTTCTGAACTTTCACCTTCGATTTTTCGGCAATTTTGTATTTGAGAATTGCTTCTGTGGAATCGGTGTTGTAGTTGAGAGTGGGGGTAATCTCAGTTTGAAAGTACCCCTTTTCAGTGTACATGTTATAAATTTCGTTCTTTTTTTGCTGGACTAAGTAGGGGGAGATGTAACCGCCGATGCCGAGCCCAAGTTTCTCCTTGAGCTGTTTGGTTTTTATTTTCTTGTTTCCGCTAAATTGCAGGCCGCTCAGTTTGGGCAGTTCTTTTACGACGAAGTAAACCTTAAGTCCGCCCGTGACCTCCTCGGCTTTAATTGTGACGTCTGAAAAGATTCCCAAGCCGTACAGCCTGCGTATGGTCTGGGCAACTGCTGTGGGGGTCAATGGATCACCGGGATCGATGGAAGAGGCACCCAGGATCAGGGACTTACTGGCGATACGGTTGCCTTCGACTTCGACCTCAACAACCCGGTACCCTTCCTGCGCCGCCACCCATCCAGCAGCGCTCTGAAGGACAAACATAAGAAAAAGAGCTATCCATGCTCGCTGCTTATGCATGGCGTTCAAGTATAGCTAATCGCTTGGAACGACAATCTTGTTGATTTTAATTTCACTATATCGCTGGCGGTGTCCTTGTGTGCGGTGGTATTTGGTCCGCTTCTTGTATTTATGAATCAGCTTCTTGTCGGAACGACCGTTCTCCAGCACTTCCGCTTCAATTTTTACGTTCTCAACAAAGGGCGTGCCTATCATAGCTTGGTCATCGTCCCTTACTAAAAGGACTTCTATAATGTCGATTTTGCTGCCTTTGTCGGCGTGTTGAAAGGGGACTTTCAGAACGGCTCCTTCCTCAGCGGTATACTGGAGACCGGAAAGTTGGAATACAGCGTACATCGACATCCTCCAAAAAGTAGAATTTATTAACCAGCCTTAAATCAAGCTCACATAGTATAACATTTACTTCTCAAGTCAAGGCAATTTTCCTTAATTGAAGAGAATGCATGGTTCATTCTGCCAACCATTAAACTGCAGCCGGGGAAGTTGGTTCCCCCGTCAATAGAGAATGAAATCCATACTTCGTTAAGCAGTCGCTGTCTTGATTCTCTGAGTTAAAGCTGCATTCCCTTTGGCGGTCTTTCATCCAAAAATCGTTGCAGAATTATGACCGCTGCCACTCGGTCAAGGATTCGTTTTTCGGTTCCCACTTTTTTCCCGTGGGCATGGATTACACGAGCAGCTTCCACCGACGACAAACGCTCATCCACTTTATGTATAGGGCCTGAATAGACCTTTCCAAGCTGTTCGATAAAACGATCTACCTCACGGCATTTCGGACCCCTATCTCCAGAGAGCGAAAGGGGGTAACCGACCACCAGTTCTGCAGGTTGATATTGGAGGATGATTTTAGTAAGCTTCTCCATAGCCTCGCGGTTGGAGATGACTTCTATCGTTGTTAAGGGAGAAGCGATTAGCCCGGTTGGGTCACTTTTTGCCAGTCCGATCCGTCTGGTTCCATAGTCGATACCAATAAAGGTTTTGTCACAAGCCTTAACCACTGGCTTAGGGTAGTGATTTCCACATGACGTGTCAATCAGAAACGAGGAAAGAACTTATGATTCAGTCCAACAAGTTGGATTCCGGGTGGAATCCTCCTGAGGCGGATAGGGCAAGAAACCTGATATTCGTTCTTTCAATACCGCTCAGTATTAAAACGGAACGTGGCCTATTGTTTGATGACTTCCTTTCTGCCAGTTTGTTTGCCATTAAAAGTAAAGGTCAGTTTGTCGTCGCTGACGCCGATTACGAGATCACAATCGCCAGCGTACTGGCCGCGGAGGATCTCCTCAGAAAGCGGATCCTCGAGGTACTTCCGCAGCGCCCTTTTGAGAGGTCGCGCGCCATACTCCGGTTCATACCCCTTATTGGCAAGAAACTCCTTAGCGTCATCCGTCAAGTTAAAGCTGATCCCTTTTTCAGCCAGCTGCTTGGCCGTATCGGCTATGAGGATCTCTATGATTTGCTTGATGTGGTCCCTGTCCAAAGGATGGAAGATCATCGTTTCGTCAATGCGGTTGAGCAGTTCCGGATTGAACGTTTTGCGCAGTTCATCGAGAATCTTCTTTCTCATACCCTCGTATGAGGTGTCCACTCGATCGGCGTCGAAACCGACCGTTTTACCGTCACGAATCTGCCGAGTGCCAAGGTTTGAGGTCATGATAATGATGGTGTTTTTGAAATCTACCTTGCGTCCGAACGAATCAGTCAAGGCACCATCGTCCATTAACTGCAGCAAGATGTTGAATACATCCGGATGGGCTTTTTCAATCTCGTCCAGAAGGACTACTGAATATGGTTTGCGGCGCACTTTTTCCGTGAGCTGGCCACCCTCTTCATAGCCGACATATCCTGGCGGGGCACCAATCAAACGCGACACCGCAAACTTTTCCATATACTCGGACATGTCAATCCGAATTAACGACTCCGGATCTTCGAACAAGAATTTCGCCAGCGACCGGGCCAGCTCGGTCTTGCCCACCCCGGTGGGACCGAGGAATATGAAGGCGCCGATCGGACGCCGGGGGTCGCCTAGACCGGCCCGCGCCCGACGTATCGCCTTGGCGATGGTCGAAATCGCTTCTTCCTGCCCAACGATGGTCTTTTTGAGTTCATCCTCCATTCTCAGAAGTCGCTTGGACTCACTCTCCTCCAGGCGGAACAAGGGGATGCCGGTCATTTTGGCCAGCACCGTGGAGACCTCCTCTGCGGTGAGAGTGACTTTCTCCTTCTCGCGTGAATCTTCCCAATTCTCTTGTAGTTGAATTAGCTGGTCCCTCTTGGCCTTGATCTCGTCACGAAGCTGGGCGGCCGTTTCGAACGCCTGGTTTTTAACCGCCTGCTCTTTTTTGCGTTGAAGTTCGGTAAGCTCTTTTTCTATTTGGCTAAACTCTTCCGGGCGGGTGTAGGTAGACAGGTGGGCCCGCGAACCGGCTTCATCAATAAGATCGATGGCTTTGTCCGGTTGGAACTTGCCGGAGATATATCGGTTGGATAGCCTCACAGCGGCCTCAATTGCCTCGTCGGATATTATCAACTTGTGATGTTCTTCGTACTTAGGGCGAAGCCCCCTGAGGATATTGATCGTATCCTGCTCACTTGGCGGGTCAACCATCACAGTCTGGAAGCGTCTGTCGAGGGCGCCGTCTTTTTCGATATACTTTCGATATTCGTTCATCGTCGTGGCGCCGATGCAACGTAACTCGCCTCGTGCTAACGAGGGCTTGAAGATGTTCGAGGCGTCAAGTGAACCCTCGGCGCCACCGGCGCCTACAATTGTGTGAATTTCGTCGATGAAGATGATAATATCATTAGAGCTAATAATCTCGTTGAGAACAGCTTTCAGTCGCTCCTCGAATTGCCCTCGATACTTGGTACCAGCCACCAACGAGGCCATGTCAAGTGTGACGACACGTTTGTTTTCCAGCGTCTGAGGAACCCTATTTTCAACGATTCGTTGAGCCAGGCCTTCGGCAATTGCAGTCTTCCCAACCCCGGGCTCACCGATAAGAACCGGGTTATTCTTTTTGCGGCGTGAAAGGACCTGGGCGACGCGTTCGATCTCGTTGTCCCGACCAATAATCGGATCAAGTTTTCCGCGCCGCGCCAGCTCAGTGAGGTCGCGACCAAAGTGGTCTAAAGCAGGGGTTTTCGATTTTTTGCGTTTCTTCTTGAACGATGAAGGCTTGCCATGTTGGATGTTTTTGAGCTCTTCGTAGGCTTCCTTGTAGTCAATGTCATATGTCGATAGAACTTGAGCGGCGACGCCTTCCTCGTCTTTCAGCAAGGCCAAGAGAATATGCTCGGTATCGATATCTTTAGATTTTAGCGCACGAGCTTCCTGGCCTGAAACCTCAAGCGTCTTTTTGGCACGAGCCGTCAGCGGAAGCTGCCCCATAGTCATAGTTCCGCCGGAGGGCTGCACCACTTCCTCAATGGAAGTTTTCAGGTCATTTAATTCCAACCCCAGGTTGACAATGACTTCAACAGCCCGTCCTTCCCCAAGGCGGATAAGACCCAGCAAGAGATGCTCGGTTCCAATGTAATCGTGGCGCAAGCGAGATGCTTCATCGCGTGCGTATTCAATCGCTTTGCGGGCGCTCTCCGTAAACATCTCGTTCATAGCGAATCATCCCTTCTTATCTAATAAGCGTCTACGTTTCAATCTGTTACTGTTGCCCGTGGTTATGCTATCATTCACCTGTTAGAATTCCGGAGTTTTTCGCGTACCATTTGAGCGCGTACAAAATCCCGGCGATTAGGCTCCATAGCATGACCATAGTACTTTTGCAAATGGGCCGGCTGAGACAACAGGAGAATCTCGTTTACCAAGTCGATGTTGATGAAGTTGATTATCTTCATGGCATGTCCCAACCGGATGGCGGATAGAAGGTTCATAACCTCGTCTGAGGTCAATACCTGGGCGTGCTTCAATATCCCATACGCTCGCCAGATCTTATCCTCAATCATGTCGCCAGCCTCGTCTATCAGGCGCTGCCGAGCGGTAGCTTCCTTGTCGATTATTTCCCGCGTAATGCGAATAATTTGATTTAGAATCTCTTTCTCGGTAATGCCGAGTGTGTTCTGGTTTGATATCTGAAACAGATTACCGAGCACGTCGGAACCCTCTCCATAAAAGCCCCTTACCACAAGCCCGCTTCGCGTGATGTACGAAATCACTTTGTCGATTTCTTTTGTCAAGACTAAACCGGGCAAATGAATCAAGACTGATGCCCGCATGCCGGTGCCGGCATTGGTGGGACAAGCGGTCAAGTACCCAAAATCCGGGTCATACTCAAATTCAAGATAGCTGCCAATCTCAGCATCATACTTCAATGCCAGTTCGTATGCTCCCTTGGGATCGAGGCCGGGCCAAAGCGCCTGGATTCGAAGATGGTCCTCCTCGTTAATCATTATTGACAGGTGCTCTCCGCTCTCTATGAAAAGAGCCTTGGAATGATCGCGATCTAAAAAGGCAGGTGAAATTAAATGGCGCTCGACAAGGAAATCCTTATCCAGTTCTGAAACGTCTGACGCTTTATAATACTGGCCGCTCGACAGCAGCTCAGAACGAGCCAAGGCGGAATCGAAATAGCTCACGATCCTTTTTTTCGTATCACTGTCAGCTGAGGCTGGGAATTTGCATCCGGCCACATTCCGTGCCAGACGCACCCGGCTGGACAGGACAACCAGGACCTCTTCTCCTTTACCCGAAAGCCAAGCCGCTGGTGATTTGGCCATATCTTCAAACATTACGCTCAACTTTCACTCCTCGCTCTTATTTGTCAACAGATGGGCTGTTACGGATTATCTTGAGTTTGTCTCGAATCTCGGCTGCCCGCTCAAAATCTTCGGATTCGATGGCTTTTTTCAACTCTTGTTCAAGCCGTTCTTCTTCTTTAACCGGAATGGGAAGAGTTCCCTTCGAGTCAGTGACCTCAATTTGTGGGCTCCGACCGCGGTGCAACGATGCCCCGTGGATTTTCCTCATGATCGGTTCGAGGCGGTGCCGAAATGTCCGGTAACAATCACCACAGCCAAAGCGCCCTTGTCGGGTGAAAGCTTCGAAGGACAAACCGCAGGTCGGGCAGGTGATGGTATCCTGGGGCTGGTCTTTGCCGATACTAAAGGCATCGGCTGCGAGACCCGAGAGGATCTCAGCCAGTGGAAACGGGATATTGTCCAGCGGCGAATGGAATCCCCTCGCTGCTGCGCACTGCTTGCACAAATGGAGCGACTTTTTTTCGTTATTCACTATTTGGTGGATATTAACCTGGGCTTCCCGCTTGTGGCAATCTTCACACAGCATAACATCATCACCTGCTTTCTAATTCCGTTCGTATACTTTGCCGTCAACTATCTCGAGTTGACGATGGCACTGTGCCGCCAGTTCCCGGTTGTGAGTCGCAATTAAAAATGTGGTCGCATCGTCGGAATTGAGGCGGAAAAGCAATTCATGAAGCCTGCGACCGGTTGCCGTATCCAGATTACCCGATGGTTCATCAGCCAAGACAATATCCGGGTTATTGGCTAAAGCACGCGCCACAGCCACGCGCTGTTGTTCCCCGCCCGATAACTGTCTCGGGCGGTGACCCTTTCTACTTGTTAAACCAACCTGTTCCAAAAGGAGTTCCCCTTTTTGATAGGCTTCATTGTAGGGCTTGTGGGCGACGAACATTGGCATCATAACATTCTCAAGGGCGGTAAAATCGTCTAGGAGAAAGTGAAACTGAAACACAAAGCCAATGCGATCATTTCTAAACCTGGCCAGCCACTGTTCTGACTTTCCGCTTTGGGATTCCCCGGCGACCTCTACTTCTCCGCGTGTCGGTCGGTCTAATCCCCCCAGTACATGCAAAAGAGTCGATTTGCCTACCCCTGAGGCTCCCGTCACCGCCACCATTTCTTTTCTTTTTACATCGAATGTTATCCCCTTCAGAACATGGAGTTCTGCGTCGGCGGTATGAAAATCACGATGTATATCTATAGCTGACAAAATGTTATCTCTATTCTCCATTCCTCGATGCCCACCACAGTATCAATCCCGATGGGGATATACTATTATTTTCGCCAGTTTTACTCAAACTTTTAGTAAAAGGCGCGATTTCATACCTTTATTGCCTCAATACATCGATAACCGACAGCCGGGCCGCTTGATTGGCAGGATACAAAGCTGCCAGAAAGCAGACTACAAACGTTACAACTCCAGCTAATACAAAATCTAACACATGAGTTTCAATAGGTAAATAGCTAATGAAATATATGTCGGGCGGGAGAGAGATGATTTCATACCGGTTCTGAACGTAGGCGAAAACCAGTGCGATAGTCCATCCCAACAAGACACCCAGGACAGCGATAGTTAATCCTTTGAATATAAATATCTTGCGAATTGATCCCGGTGTTGATCCGATTGTTTTCAGGATTCCAATCTCCGAGCGCTTTTCCATTGTCAACATGACCAGCGTGGAAATGATAGAAAAAGCGGCAACAATGACAATTAGAATAAAGCCTAAAAAGAGGATTTTTTTTTCGATTGAAATCCAGGAAAAGAGATTCTTATGAAGAATATTCCAGGGGACGACATCATATCGATAGCTTAAAATCGAATCAATCAGCGTCGTCATTTCACCGGCCTTATAAACGTCATCCAATTTCAGATGTACCGTCGTAACGGCGTCGCCGGTTTTGAACAGTTTCTGAGCCGAGGCTAGCGAGATATAAACAAGCGCGCCATCAAACTCATACATTCCAGTCTCGAACAAGCCGGAGATATAGAATTTAGCCACTCGGGGGCGGCTCCATTTGTGCAAGTCCTCTCCTCTTAGTGTGTACAACACGACCGACTGACCCAGAAAGACTCCTAACCGTTCAGCCAGGTTACTTCCCATGAGCATGCCGGGGATAGTGTCATCTTCGACCACGATCGGCTCAAAAGAGTAGTCGCCGACCTTCACATCTGTGGCGATGTTACACGTATTCTTCTCCCGTTCCAGATCGATCCCGCGCACAATAATGCCGTCGCCAGCAGAGGCCGAGGAAATTGCCGCTTTGTAGTAGATGAACGGTGAAGCGGCTGCCACACCCTTGATTTTTTCAAGTCTGTCCACAAACTCGGTGTAGTTTTCAATAACCGAGTCGTGGAGGGGAAAGATAGAGATATGCGAGGTCGTACCCAGCAATCGAGATCGTATCTCCGATTCAAAGCCGTTATGCATCGACATGACAAAACAGACTACCGCCACTCCGAGAGTGACACCAAGGACGGTAATCCAGGTCGAGACTGAGGTGAAGAACTGTCCCGACCGCAGATAACGTTTAGCTATAAAACTTTCGTAGCCCATACTGACCAGTCTACTTAGCGCTCTAACAATAGTCCAAACAATTACATCAAGTAGTTCATTATATCATAGTATTTACTTGGGGCAACGTTTTTCGGCAAATAATACAGCTATGGAGTTGTTCTGTGCAAGGCGGGATTTTTCCGGCAAGACGGTTTGCCGACCGGTTGCGCATTCGACAAATCACACCGATATTATAACAATTAGGGTCGTCTGACCATAAAATGCGACAGAGAGAAAAGAAAGGAGTATCATAAAGCATGGCCATACACCGTAGAATCCTTCAGTGTACACTCGGCATCTTCACTATTATGTTCTGGGCGGCGATACCTCAGATCGCTATGGCAGCGCCTGACCTCATTTCCTATCAAGGCCGGCTTACTGACACCGCCGGCGTCAGCGTGACCGATTCAACATACGCGGTTGTTTTTGCAATCTATGCTGACTCGGTTGGAGGTACCCCTCTGTGGGCAGAGAGCATTAGTGTATCAACCCATGATGGCTTTTTTACACATATGCTTGGTTCGGTAACTTCTCTGCCCCAGTCAATCTTTCAGGATAATGACGGGCTCTATCTCGAAGTCGATGTTGAAGGAGAAACAGTCCTTCCGAGAACCAGGCTCGCCAGCGTTCCGTATGCACAGAGAGCCGGCAACCTTAATGTAAGAGACTCGAATGATTCGGTGGTAATAAAAACTTTCCCCGATAGTCATCAGCTTTCAATCTTCGGGTATGGGGGAGAGGCGGCGTTTATTCTGCGGGGTGGAGTTATCGGTGATGAAGCCGCTGTTCTGCCCGATTCGTCAGTCAACTCCATCGAGTTGCTCGATGAACCGGGAATAGCCGTGAACACGAGTGCGTCATTGATTCCCCTGGCTACTGGAATTATGACTGACCTCGTAACCGTTGATATTACAACTCCTGCTGACGGCTACATTGTTCTCCATGGCAAATGCTACATTCTCCTCAGTGGAACCACTGGCCCGAACACGGCCCTTGTGCAAGTCGATGAAAACGAAGGTGGCAGCCCCCGATTTCCATATTACACTGAAGCCGGTTTGGGCGGGTATGTCAACACCTCGGATAACTACTTCCCAGTCTACGTCACGCGGACGTACTATAAACCGGCAGGTACATACACGTTCAGAATGGAGGGACAGGCGTCTTATCCTCTTCCTGCAGAGGCGAAAACCTGGGACCATATTCTCACTGCCGTCTATTACCCAACCAGTTACGAGGCAGTCAAACAAATCTCTTCAGAACCGGGTGATTACCCCCAGGCTGTGCCTATAACC
>Ga0315551_10003482_pt1 | contig 11215 bp, 8 predicted proteins | sample SalMarSW160290MG_FD_203678 | JGI IMG/M metagenome (GOLD analysis project Ga0315551, IMG submission 203678) | Salt marsh sediment microbial communities from the Plum Island Ecosystem LTER, Massachusetts, United States - Salt Marsh Sediment SW1602-90 ... | reverse complement strand
CACAGGCATCGTCTTCCGAAAGCGAAACGTGGGCAATGAAGTCCTTTCGCTTCAAATCCTCGATCTGCGGATGGTTGGGATCGTAACCCAGGGGGGCTCGCTTGAGGGATTCCCCGCTCAGCTCGTAGAGGCCGCAAAAACCCGGATCGGATTTGGCCTTAAGCCAGGCGCGAGGATCGGCGTCAATCACTTCACGAATCCGCCCCAGGGTGGCGGAATCGGGATGCCAAATCCCGACGGCGGCTAATACATTGGCCGGCTCGAGGTGGAGGTAGAAGCCGGGGGCGTGAACATCCCTGCCCTGCTCGTGGCGGAACTGTATGCCCCCATGGGTCTTGTAGGGACTCTTGTCCGGGGAGAAGCGGACATCCCTGTAGATGCGGAACATGGAGCCCCCGACCGGACGGGGATCCGCCCTGAAGTGAGGGCTGATCCGCCGCAGGGGCTGCTCGAAATCCATGATGAAGCGCTGCAGGGGCAGACGAACCCGGCGTTCGTAGCGCTCCTTGTTTTCCCCGAACCACTCTTTGCTGTTGTTTCTCTTCAGCTCCCGGAAGAAATCGAAGAGATCAACGGTTATATGGGCTGTACTCACTTTTAGTCCCGCTCCTGAATGTTACTCGCCGGAATCCCGGATCAGGGACAGATCTCTCTCGGCTTCGGTCCCGTCCCGGTTGCGGGTCATCTAAGCCACGAACGCGCTGTCCTCACGCGGCGCCTCCCGAGCTGACAAACTGGATGCAGACCGCCAGCACTTCCATGGCGGTGCGGATCTGCTCCAGGAAGGGCAGGGTGGGGGCGATGCGGATGTTGCTGTCCCGGGGATCCTTTCCGTACGGCCAGGTGGCCCCGGCTTTTGTGAATTTCACCCCCAGCTCTCCGGCCAGGGAAACGACGGATTTCGCGCAGCCCGGCTTGGTGTCCAGGCTCACGAAGTAGCCTCCCTGGGGTCGAGTCCAGGTGGCCACCCCCTTGCCGCCGAGCTCCCTCTGCAGAATCTCCCGAACGGCCTCGAACTTCGGGGCGATGATCCGGGCATGCTTGTCCATGTGCATCAGAATCCCCTGCATGTCCCTGAAATACAGCACGTGGCGGAGCATATTTATCTTGTCCGGTCCGATGGTCTGGGAAACCAGTCGACTCCGCAGCCAATCCATGTTCCCGGTGCTGCCGGCCGTCACGGAGATTCCCGCTCCGGGAAAGGACACCTTGGAGGTGGAGCCGAACATCAGCACCCGGTCGGGATTACCCGCTTTTTTGCAGGCCTCCAGGATGTTTTTCAGGGGAGCCGGTCCTCCGCCCAGATGGTGGACGGTGTAGGCGTTGTCCCAGAGGATCCGGAAATCCGCCGCCGCCGTGTTCATAGAGGCCAGGCGCTCTACGGTTTCGTCGGAGTACACGACCCCGGAGGGATTGCTGTACTTGGGCACGCACCACATCCCCTTTATGGCTGCCTCCCGCCCCGCCAGATCCTCCACCTCATCCATGTCCGGTCCGCTGTCCGTTAGAGCAACGGGGATCATCTCGATTCCGAAGTGCTCGCAGACGGCGAAATGTCTGTCGTAGCCGGGAACCGGGCAGAGGAACTTCGTCTTTTGGCCGAACCAGGGCTTGCCTCCGCCTGAGGTCCCGTGGGTCATGCACTGGGCAACGCAATCGTACATCAGGTTGAGGCTCGCATTGCCCCCGATGATCACCTCCTCCGGGCTCACTTCGAGGAAGTCGGCGAACAGCTGCTTGGCTTCGGGGAAGCCGTCCAAACCGCCGTAGTTGCGCACATCCAAGCCCGAGGGGGTGTGGTAGTTGTTTTCATCCACGATGGTCAACATCCCGTTGCAGATGTCGAGCTGTTCCGGCCCGGGTTTTCCCCGGGTCATGTCCAGGGAGAGCTTGTGTTTTTTGAATTCCTCTATGCGTTCGTTGAGTCGTTGTTTGCTGTCCACGTTTCGATTCCTCCTTCGGGCATTGGGTCTGTTTACAGCCAGGGCAGGCTGTCCAGGTCTACGTTGCCGCCGGAAAGGATGATGCCGATGCGTTTGCCCCCTGTTTCAATGCCGCCTTCCAGTATCGCGGCCAAGGGTACGGCCGCCGACGGTTCGATCAGGACCTTCATCCGCTCCCAGACGTGGCGCATGGCGGCCACGATCGACTCCTCCTCCACGGTCACGATTCGTTCCACGTAGCGTCGGATGATTGGAAAGGTCAGGGTTCCCAGGGAGGTGCGCAGGCCGTCGGCCACGGTTTGGGGATTTTCCGAGGGGTAGATTCGCCCGTCCCGCAGGGAGCGGAAGGCATCATCGGCCCCCTTCGGCTCTCCGGCGATGACCCGAACCTCGGGCCGCAGGTAGTGACAGGAGAGGGCTGTTCCGCTCAGCAGCCCGCCGCCGCCCACCGGGGCCATGACCAGGTCCAGGTCGGAAACCTGCTCCAGGAGCTCCAGGGCACAGGTACCTTGGCCGGCGATGATCCCCGGATTGTTGTAGGGGTGGATGAACGTGGCTCCGGTCTCGGCCACGACTCGCTCCAGGGTCTGTTCCCGGTCTTTCTGGGTGGGCGCGCAGAACACGATACGGGCGCCGTAGCCCCGAACCGCCGCCACCTTGACCTTCGGGGAATTCTCCGGCATGACGATATGGGCGGGAATGCCCCGCAGCCGGGCCGCCAGGGCCAGGGCTTGAGCGTGGTTCCCCGAAGAATGGGTGGCCACCCCTGCGGAGGCCTCCTTCTCGCTCAGGGAGAATACCGTGTTGGCGGCGCCCCGGAATTTGAAGGCCCCCACCTTCTGCAGATTTTCGCACTTGAAGAACAGCTCGGCTCCGGCCATGGTGTCCAGGCTGGAGCAGGTCAGTACGGGGGTGCGATGGGCGTAGGGTCTGATCCGTTCGGCGGCGGCCCGGATTGCTCGCAGATCCGGTGCCCCGGGTGTCGGGTGTTCGGCCATGATGGACCCAGTCTACACCACGGCGGTTGAGGTGGAAAGGGGGATGTACCGCGATGGCATGCGCCGGGGGCGATGTGCCGCGCTGGTCTACTGCCCGGTCATATTTGACCGGATCGGTAATGCATGAGTAAATTCGACTCATGCAGCTTCACCTGGACATACCCGTTGCCATCCCCAAGAACGAGGACTGTGCACACTGCCGCCGGCGCCTGCAGGAGATGTCCGGCCGCTTGAAAGGAGTGGAATCGGTGGAGCTCTCCGAACAGGGTCGTACCCTGAGCCTGCGCTTCGATCCCGCCCTGACCAGTGCCTCCGCCATCGAAGAACAGGTTCGCAACCTGGGTGTCGAGTTGGAGAGGAGCTTCGCCCACGACAGACTTAGCCTGAAAGGACTGGACTGTGCCGACTGCGCCTCTACTATCGAGAGGATGCTCTCCAACAAAGACGGGGTTCTCTGGGTGGCTGTCAATTTCCCCGCGGGTCAGATGGATGTGGAGTACGATCCCGGGCGTATCGATGCGGCGGCCATCGGCAGGGAAATCGCCCATCTGGGGTACAGCGCTTCCAGCCCGGCGGCGGGTCACCGTCACACGGATGTTTTTTACATCCCCGAGATGGACTGTGACGAGGAGATTTCTCTGATCCGCAAGCGGCTGGGCGGTCTGGAGGGGGTGCTCGATCTGGAGTTCAACCTCGTTTCCCAGAAGCTTACCGTAGTTCACACGACAACTCCGGCCCGCATCGAAGCCGCCCTGCGGGAGATCAGGATGACCCCCCGGAGGGAAAAGGTGGAGCGGGAGCCGAGCCGGGGATTCTGGGCTGCCAATAAACGTCTGATCCTGACGATCGCCTCGGGCCTGCTGACCGCTGCGGGATTCCTCCTCTCTCTGGTCGCCGATCCGCGGGTAACGATTCCCGTGTACGGGGCGGCTATCTTGAGCGGCGGATGGCTGGTGGCCCGCAAGGGGTATTACGCCCTGCGCAACCGGACCCTGGATATCAACGTGCTCATGACCCTGGCGGTAGCAGGGGCCGGGGCGATCGGCCAGTGGCTGGAGGGAGCGACCGTGATCTTCCTCTTCTCCCTTGCCAATCTGCTGGAATCCTGGAGCATGAGCCGAGCCCGTAGCTCGATCAAGAGCCTGATGGAGCTTGCCCCCAATCTGGCCCGGGTGCGTGCTGGAGAAGAGGAGCGCACCGTGCCGGTCGAGGAGGTTCGGATTGGGGATATCCTGGCCGTGCGTCCGGGGGAGCGGGTGCCTCTTGACGGTACGGTGATCGAAGGCTCCTCCGAAGTCGACCAATCCCCTATAACCGGGGAGTCCCTTCCCGCAGCCAAAGCCAGGGGGGACGAGGTTTTTGGCGGCTCGATCAACCGCAGCGGCTACCTGGAGATTCGGGTGACCAAACATGTTAGGGACACGACCCTGTCGCGGATCATCCACAGCGTGGAGGAGGCCCACTCCCGCAAAGCCCCTTCCCAGAGCTTCGTGGATCGCTTCGCCCGCTACTACACCCCGGCGATCGTCGTGATCGCCGCGCTGATGGCCCTCCTTCCGCCGCTGATTGCCGGCGCGGCCTGGGGTGTGTGGTTCTACAGAGCCCTGGTGCTGCTGGTGGTCGCCTGTCCCTGTGCCCTGGTCATCTCCACGCCGGTGACTATCGTCAGCGCTCTGGCGCGGGCGACCCGGGACGGGATCCTCTTCAAGGGCGGGGTGTTTCTGGAGGCGGTCGGTTCGTTGAAGGCCTTTGCCTTCGACAAGACCGGAACCCTAACCTACGGCAAGCTCGCCGTCGGCCAGATCGTGGCCCTGAACGGTTCGGATGAACGAACGGTCCTCCGTCTGGCCTCGGGCATCGAGTCCCGCTCAGAGCATCATCTGGCGGGAGCCATTCTGGAGGAAGCCCGCAGGCGAGGGATCGAAGCGCCGGAAGCCGCCGTGTTCCTCAGTATGCCTGGAAAGGGAGCGGCCGCCACCATAGAGGGGAGCCGTTATTACATCGGCAATCATCGCCTGTTCGAGGAGATGGGCTGGTGCTATCCCGAGCTGGATGCCCGTTTGGACGCTCTGGAAAAAAGGGGAAATACCGCGGTCATTCTCGGGGACGGGCGTACCATATTGGGAATGATCGCCGTTGCCGACCAGCCCAGGCGTGAATCAGCGGCCGCGCTGGCCGGCTTGAAGGCACTCGGCGTGGAACACACCCTGCTGCTCACGGGAGACAACCGATCCACGGCCGGGGCGATCGCCGGGCGGATCGGCATCGACTCCTTCCGGGCCGAACTGCTGCCGGAGGACAAGGTCGAGGCGGTGCGGGAGCTGGTGGACAGTTACGGCAGTGCGGCCATGGTCGGGGACGGAATCAACGATGCCCCGGCTCTGGCAACCGCTACGGTGGGCATCGCCATGGGCGTGGCCGGAACCGACGCGGCCCTGGAAACGGCGGATGTGGCGTTGATGTCCGACGACTTGAGCAAACTCCCCCTTGCCGTCCGGTTGGGAAGGCGGGCGCTCCGGCTGGTCAAACAGAATATCGTCTTTGCGATTCTCCTCAAAGCCGTGTTCATCGCCCTGACTCCGCTCGGATTCACCACCCTCTGGATGGCGGTCCTGGCCGACATGGGAGCAAGCCTACTGGTTATTTTCAACGGCCTGCGGGCCCTGGGGAGAAAGGTTTAGAGGGGCCGTAGCTGGGCAAATTTTTCTCGCTTTTCAGTCTTGGGAAAAATTTTCTCACCAACCCGATAAAACCGTCGGAAAAATCGGCGGAGCCGCGCCTGAAATCCTCGTACCGCCCGCCGACTATGGCACGATTTGTGCAGTAATCATCGCTGTGGGTAAAGCAAAACCAAAACGATACGGAGGGTATCTATGAATGTGAAAAGGATCGTCATCCTGCTCCTGATTGCCGGGGTTGCCGCGGCGGGAGCGTTTGCTTCCGGCAACAAGGAAGACAAGTCCGAGGCCGCCCGCCCGGATTGGCGGCAGATGCCGCGGGGGGATGCCCCCAAGCTGTCCGAGGAGACCATTACCGTTACAGGACAGCTGTACTTCGAGAACCGGATGCATCCGGAGCTGAAAAGCGGCGGCGAAGAGTACGAGCTGCTCGTTCCCCGCTTCTATGCCTATGAGCTGAACCTGGAGGAGGGACAGACAGTTACGGTAGAGGGGTATACCGTGGAGGGCATGCCCTGCTGCCAGGGTGAGGAAGGAGAGGAACTCCACATCTGGGTGACCAAGGCCACCATAGACGGCGAGGAGTACGATTTGGAAGCCGCTCCCCGATGGGGCATGGGGCCCCGCAGGGGCATGATGGGACCTGGAATGAAGGGACCCGGCCGGCGCCCGTACGGCTACGAAGAGGACCGTGACTGGGGACGGCGCAGGTAGCTGAGCCGATTTACTATAGATAGGGGAAAGGCCTGTGGCCGGTTGAACGGTGTGCGGCCTTTTCCCTTTTTTATTTGAAAGCTACAATTATACATGTCTCGAGAATTCCGGCGTTTCTTCAAAGAGGAATTCCTGTTCTTCATCTTTCTGCTCGCCCTGTTTCTGACGATCACCGCACTCGTCCTGGTGTCGATATCCGGCAGGAGCAGACGGGAGAGCCTGCTTCTGGAGTACCAGGCCCAGCGAATAGCGGCGGCTCTGATGGAGGCCAGCCGCGACGGTACCGAATTGGAGGGCGAGAGTCTCGAGGAGCGAATAGTAGGTTTCGGTATTTACACCTCCCAGGGAACAGCCCTGCAGCGCTTCGGCAGCGCCCCCGCCTTTCTGAGGATTCCGGGCGATTCACCTGAGCGAGCGCCCTTCCAGGCACCGAACCTGCGCTTTGACGAGAAGCGCAGAACCCTCACCCTGATTCGCTGGATCGGGATGGTTCCCGAGATGAAGGATATGCACCGCCGCATGCCGCACATGATGCGGCCCGAGAATCTGCAGCTGCTGTTCCTCGAGCTCGACGTTGGGGACTACTTGTCAGCCCGCCGCACCTTCAAGACCGCCGGCTTCCTGGCGCCCCTGCTGATCCTGCTGGTGATCGCCTTTATCGGCTACCTGTACCACAAGAACCTACTGTACCGGAGGACCCTGGCCTCCCAGCAGCAGCTGGCACAGCTGGGCGAGGCCAGCCGCACCCTCTCTCATGAAATAAAGAACCCTTTGAGCGCGATCCGCATTCAAACGGGAATCCTGCGCAAGACTTTGCCGGAGGCGAATCGGGAGGATTTGCGCATCATCGAGGAGGAGGTTTCCCGGCTCAGCCTGCTCACCGACAGAATCGGTGATTTTCTCCGGGATCCCGTGGGACAGCCGGAGACGATCAAGCTGGATTCCTTCGTCCGGGAGATGATCCTGCGCTACGATCGTCGAATCACCTACACCAATGCAGGGGGGCTCGAAATCGAGATCCGCTTCGATGGGCAGCGGCTGCGTTCGGTGATGGAGAATCTGATAAACAATGCCCTGGAGAGCCAGGCGGCGTTCCCGGAACCGCCGCCGGTGGAGATCGTGCTGTCGACATCGAGAAGCCGGGTGGAGATTGCGGTTCTCGATCGGGGTGAGGGAGTGCCGGTGGGCGCGGGGGAAAAGATCTTCGATCCCTTCTACACCAACAAGATCAGCGGTTCCGGGGTCGGGCTTGCGATTTCCAAACGGTTTGTGGAGGCGGCCGGGGGAGCCTTGAGAATCCAGAGCAGAAAAGACGGAGGCACCCAAGCCGTTGTTGCGCTCCCGCGGGGCAACCCGCCGCAGGCCAATCCATCCGGGGGGCCTTCATGAGAGTTCTGGTAGTAGATGACGAGAAGAACATCCGCGAGTCGATCCAGCGCTTCCTGAACACGGAAAACATAGAGACCGTAACCGCGGAAAACGGGTTGTCCGCCAAGCGCCTGCTCCAGGAACAGGTTTTCTCCGCGGGGATCGTGGATCTGCGCATGCCGGGTATGGACGGTCTGGAGCTGCTGAAATGGATACGCGAAGAGGGTCCGCGGCTGCCGGTGATCATGATTTCCGCCTACGGGGAGGTACGGGACGCCGTCGAAGCGATGAAACTCGGTGCCCAGGATTACGTGATCAAGCCCTTTGATCCGGAGGAGTTGATCGTACGGTTGAACAAGATCGTGGAGAACCAGAAACTTCGGGATCAGATCGAGCTGGGAGGCCGGGCCGAGCAGCCGGGTGTCGAGGCACTGGGCCGGACACAGTCGATGATCGAGATCCGGAGAACGATCACGAAGGTCGCAGACACTCCCTCGACCGTTCTGATCACCGGAGAGAGCGGAACCGGAAAAGAAGTGATCGCCCGCTTGATACACAACCTCTCCTCCCGTTCGGGCAATCCCTTCATTCCCGTGAACGTGGGAGGGATTCCAGAGTCCCTCCTGGAAAGCGAACTGTTCGGCTACGAGAGGGGAGCCTTCACCGGCGCGGAGCGGCGCAAGGTGGGGCTTTTCGAGGTGGCTTCAGGAGGGACCCTGTTCCTCGACGAGATCGGGGAGATGTCTGTTCAGCTGCAGGTAAAGCTGCTGCGGGTGCTTCAGGACGGGAAGGTTCAGAGGTTGGGAGCCACCGACTTGATCCCCGTGGATGCGCGGATCCTGGCCGCCACCAACCAGGATCTGCTGGAGCGGGTGCGGCAAAAGACATTCCGGGAGGATCTGTACTACCGCTTGAACGTGGTCCATCTGCCGGTTCCCCCGTTGCGGGAGCGCATGGATGACCTTCCCCTCCTGATCGGTCAGCTGCTCGGCAAGCTCAATCACAAGCTGGGAAAAAATATTCAGGAGGTCGATCCGCAGACACTGGAACAGCTGCGGCGCTATTCGTTTCCGGGGAACGTGCGGGAGCTGGAGAACCTGCTGGAGCGGGCTTTGATCTTCGCCGAAGGAGATTCCCTCTCCACCTCTGATCTATCCCTGCCCCGGGGCGCATCCCCCGTGTACCCCCGTCCGGCCACCCTGAAGAGCCTGGAGAGACAGGCGATCATCGATGCCCTGCATCGCTGGGAGGGAAACCGCACCAGGGCGGCAGCCGAGCTGGGGATCACCCGGCGAACCCTGCTCAACAAGATCAGGCAATTCGGAATCGATCTATAGACCCGGCTACAGGAGCCGATCCACGGTTTCGGCAATCGTCAGGCAGCAGGTCAACCCTGGGGATTCGATCCCCACCAGGTTGACGAGTCCGGACAGGCCCCGGTCCCCCTCCTCCTGGATGATGAAATCCCGAAAGGGCTCACCTTTCCGATAGAGTTTGGGACGGATTCCGGCCATGTCCGGAGTCAGGTCTTCGAGCTCCAAAAAGGGAAGGAACCTCTTCGCCTTCGTGAAGAACTCCTCCTGCCCTTCTGCATCGACCTGGTAAGAGATCTGATCCACGTACACGGCGTTGGGGCCGATCTTCAGACGGTCGTCCAGACTCAAAACGGCGTGCGCTCCCAGGTGGATCGGAGACGGAGTCGGGTAGACCAGGCGTCCCACCTTGCCCTGGTGGCGGCTGGAAACGCCGAAGTACTCACCCTTGCACAGATAGATGCGGTAGCCTTCCTTATCCACATCTATTCCGGCCATCCAGGCGATCCTGTCGGCCCACAGCCCGGCGGAGTTGATGACGACGCCGCTTTCGAGCTGGAGCTGCTCTCCGTCGGTGTCCTTGATCTCCACCACGTATCCGTCGACGCTCTTCTCCAGGGCGATCACCTCGGTTTCGTAGGCCACCGTGGCGCCTCTAGATTCCGCCGTCTGCTCGAAATACTTCATCAGCTGATGGGAGTCGACGATGCCGCTCTCCGGGCTGTACAGTCCGGAAACTCCGAATACGTAGGGCTCCATGGCCTCGATTTCTTTTCCGGAGATTAGACAAACCCCGGCCGCTCCGTTGGCCCGGGCCTGCTTGAAGATGCTCTGCACCTGCTGTTCTTCCGATTTGTTCGTAGCAAGGATAATCTTACCGATTTTTCTGTGGGGAATTCCCTCTTTGCTGCACAGCTCATAGAGCATCGGATTGCCCCGGACGCAGAGAGTGGTTTTGAGCAGGTTCTCCGCGTAGTACAGACCGGCGTGAATGACCTCGCTGTTGCGCGAGGAGGTTTCCCGCCCGAAGCCGTCGTTACGTTCCAGCACCACGATCTCCTGACCCCTCTTTGTGCGGGAGAGGCGTTCGGCGATGGCCAGCCCTACGACGCCGGCACCGATGATCACGATATCTACTCGATCCACGAGCCCCATCATAGTGATCAGCTGCCCCGGGGACAAGCCCCGGATTTGCTTTCCCCTCCTTCCCGTGTCATATTTACCGTCGAGGAGGCGAAGATGGACGAGAATACTAAATTGAGAGAGCAGCTTGTCTTCCACCTGTCAGGCCATGGAGCCCATATCGATTTCGATGCGGCGGTGGAGGGGTTGCCTTTCGATCTGATCGGGAAACAGGTACCGAATTTGGCTCACACAGCCTGGCAGCTGGTCTACCACCTGCAGATTGCCCAACGGGATATCCTCGAGTTCTGCCGAAATCCCGCTCACGTTTCCCCGGAGTACCCCTCCGGGTACTGGCCCGGCTCACCGATCCCGGACAGCGGGGAGCAGTGGGGTGAGACAATCGCTTCGTTCCGGGCGGATCTGGAGGCCATGGTCGATCTGGTGAGCAACCCGGACAACGATCTGTTCGCCCCCTTCCCCCACGGCAGCGGTCAGAATCTGCTGCGCGAGGCGATCCTGATCATCGACCACAACTCCTACCACATCGGACAGCTGGTCGACGTGCGCATGCTCCTGAAAGCACCGGTTCGGGATTGGTAGCAGAGCTCTAGAGATCTTTGGCGTACAGCCGGTAGGTCTTGTAGATTCTGGCGCCCCAGTTTTCCATGGCGTTGCGCATCGGATGGTTGTCCTCCAGGATCCAGGAGAACTCTCCGCGATGAAATCCGTGCTTGTTGCCGCGGGTATAGGTTTCGTAGTAGAGAACAGCGTCCAGCCCCATCCCCTGGAACTTTTTACAGATTCCGAGGGCCAACACCCGCAGCATATCGATCTTGCGGGAATACCAGAGCAGTTTCAATATACCGAAGGGGAAGAGGCGGCCGTTGATGCGCTTCAACGCCTGATTGAGATTGGGAAGAGCCAGTGACCAGCCGGCCAGCTCGCCGTCAACGTAAGCGAACAGCACCAAATCGGGAATGGCGGCCATCTTGAGGTCGTCCCCGAGATGCTCCAGCTCCTTGTCGGTCCAGGGGACGAAGCCCCAGTTCCGTTCCCAGGCATCGTTGTAGACGATC
>Ga0315551_10003480_pt1 | contig 11222 bp, 11 predicted proteins | sample SalMarSW160290MG_FD_203678 | JGI IMG/M metagenome (GOLD analysis project Ga0315551, IMG submission 203678) | Salt marsh sediment microbial communities from the Plum Island Ecosystem LTER, Massachusetts, United States - Salt Marsh Sediment SW1602-90 ... | reverse complement strand
CGGATTCCGGTTAGCCTGTAAGGCATCTTTTTGTACCGGTCTATAAGCTTTTTAATTATAATGTGGATGATAGTTCCAGGAAAAAAGAGAGGAAACCCGCTATGTGCAGAAATATCAGACAACTTCGCTATCCTGGGGGGGCGGTCAGCGATGAAGAAATTGAAGCCACCGCCAGGCAGTTCGTCCGGAAGGTGACCGGATATCGCCAACCTTCTCGCGCTAACCGGGAATCTTTTGACCAGGCGGTATCCGAGGTTTCGGCTGCAATCCGTACCTTGATGGACAATCTGGTCACCCGCTAAGGAGAAGATGACTATGGTGGATAACATTACCAGACTCAGCCCACACGACCTCCGGATAGCTCACTCTCGAATCATAAAAAAACAATATCCAGCGCCACCTTTCATTAATAAAATGCCGAAAACGCTTAAATTATCTTGACAACTATGGTAAACTTACAATACGCTTCCCTTTGCCGATAGGGGCTTGTTAATACGATACTCGGGCTCAATTGGAGACTAATCTTCTGGAGGTGAGTTCTTAGGGAACCCTCCCGAACGGTCGGGGCAGTCCATGTGTTACCAGGAGAGAGAAGAGCAAGGCGTGTCCTCTAGCAGACGATTCATCACAGCTGTCTCGTTAGCAATATTGATCAGTGCCTTTTTGGTGGCCTGTGGCGTTGCCAACCCTGCCGTCGAAGTGCCATCGTCAGGCGATTCTGAGACGGGAAGACAGGATATGCTTACCTTCAGCATCTCTGCCAGCGAGCATATGGCTCAAGGAACAGCTCTCTTCAGGCAAGGGAAAACTGACGAAGCCATCCTAGAATTTAAGAAAGCTGAAAAAATCGAACCCGCCAACCCGGATATTCACAATAACCTGGGAATTGCATACGTGAGTCAAGGGAAATATACAGAAGCCACCAGGGAGTACCAAGAGGCAATAAACCTTAACCCCAACCATAAATGGGCTTATTTAAACCTTGGCTCAGCCTATACGGACACGCACGAATTAGATCAGGCGATAGTTGAGTTCCAACAAGCCTTACGCATCGACCCTACCCTGGCAATTGCCCATTATCGCTTGGGTTTGACTTATCAACTTCAAGGAAAGATGGATTTAGCCCTCGATGAATATAACGAAACAATCCGCCTCGACCCAACCTACACCGAGGCTTACAATTCCCTGGGTTTCTTGTATTCAGGTCAAGATCGATTCGAAGACGCTATTTCCCAATTCAAGGAGGCCATCAAACTCAACCCCGATTTTGCCCCTGCGCATGCTAATCTGGGAGAAACCTATCTAAAAAAGGGCTACCTAGCAGAAGCAGCCGGCGAATATCGCGAGGTTATCCGGCTTGACTCCCATCAACCACTAGCATACAACAATCTAGGGGTGGCTTTACACGGGCAGGGCAAATTGCAGGAAGCTATCGCTGCCTACCAGGAAGCCCTTAAGATCGATCCAAATAACGCCGAAGGACACTCAAACCTGGGTCTGGCTTATCAGGATGAGGGTAATTATGATGAAGCTGTCAAGGAGTACCAAGAAGCCATCCGCCTCGATCCGGACTACGCAACGGCTCACCTGAATCTGGGTATGACTTATTATGAACAAGGGCGCACAGATGAAGCCATCAAGGCGCTTGAAACATACCTCGAGCTGGAACCTGATGGTACCGCCAAGGAAGCGGTCCAAGCTGCGATCTCTCAACTTCAAGCGCCATAATGGAATTTTTCTGGAGAACTCAGGGTTTCTAAAGTAACCTAAGATGACTTCCCCCTTCCGACATGGGGGTTTTCTTATGAGCGCGTTTCTTCTTTTCTGGGAATTTAATATCGACTTATAATTCACTTAAAATCAATTGAACTTCGATATCTTTACTGGTCACAAAATTCTTCATGAGCATCTGGAAAATTCGGAAATTATACATATCAATGAAAGGAGTCGTATGCAGGAGTTAATAAAATTAGTCTCGCAGAAGACCGGTATGACAGAAGATAAAGCCAAGGTCGCCGTAGATACGGTCATTAGCTACCTGAAGAAAAACTTGCCAGCTCCGATTTCTGCGCAGATCGATAACCTACTGGGTGGGACTGGGACAGTTGAAGATCTGGCAAAAGGATTAGGAGGTTTGCTGGGACGGAAGTAGCTTATCGATAGCACATCAACTACTCTTCCTCGCTCGGTTTCTCTTATTTGAATGAAATTCTATCCATCTCAACAACGAGGAGTATTAAATGGCTAACTTGCTCGACATCGAAGGTGTGGGCGATAAGTACGCCCAGAAGCTCAAGGCTGCAGGTATCACAACCACTCAGAAGCTACTTGAAATGGGCGCTTCTCCAAAAGGTCGTAAGGATATCGCCGCAAAAACAGGAATCGGCGATGCCCTGATCCTAGAATGGATTAACCATGTGGATTTATTCCGGATCACAGGTGTTGGCGAGGAATATGCAGACTTGCTAGAAGAAGCAGGTGTGGATACAATTCCGGAGCTGGCTCAACGTAAACCCGAAAATCTCTACAAGAAGATGATCGAAGTCAATAAAATAAAGAAATTAGTCCGTCGCATGCCGATTCAATCACAGGTTGCTGATTGGATAATGCAGGCTAAGCAACTACCACGTGTGATTACATATTAACAGGTTAAGCATACTTACAACCCCGACCGCAACCGTCGGGGTTGTTGCTTTTCTTACGGTGTCCTTACCCAGAAAATCAACGATATGGTATTTACAGCTAAACCGATCAGGGAATCCCTTTCTAAAAACCTATCTTAAATTCTTCACTCTTCGCTCTATCAGGTTAACACCTGGCATTGGTAGTGGTCACCAAACGGAAACGTGGGAAAACTTACACCATACCAGTAGACATGGTTCGAATATATTCCTATTACGAGAATTGGAGACGCTCCCTGGTTCTTTAGCACTTGGGATAGTAACTACGCTGACTGCAAGGACCAGCCAGTCAAATCCGGAAACTGCTTACACACAATTGATATTCAGCCGGGTTGGTTGAGCTAGGGTACAATCTGTGGGTCCTACCGGATAAGACAATAAGATACCCGGTTGATGAATTTCTGACTAAAAAGATTTTGTTACTTGATACCAAACCTGGATTATCTCTCGTATGGCCACTGAAACGATTCAATTGACCAAGTCCACTGAGGGAGAAATACAAACCGGTCAGATACTGACAATTTCCAGCGGGCATTTCATCCACGATATTTATACGGCCTTCGTGGCGCCCCTCCTGCCCGTATTAATGGAGAAAATGTCGCTGTCACTGACTCTGGCAGGCTCTTTAACCGCGATTTTACAATTTCCAGCCGTGTTAAACCCGTTTATCGGTTATCTTGCCGATCGAGTCAGTTTACGCTACTTCGTGATCCTGGCTCCAGCAGTGACGGGCACATTAATCAGCATAATTGGGTTTGCACCCAATTATCTTTCACTGGCAATTATCCTGTTTGTCACCGGCATCAGTGTAGCGGCTTTCCATGCACCCGCTCCCGCCATGATCGGGCGTGTCTCTGGAAATAAAATCGGCACCGGGATGAGCCTGTTCATGGCAGCAGGTGAATTGGGTCGCACGGTAGGACCCTTACTGGCAGTCTGGGCTGTTTCAACCTGGACCCTTGAAGGTTTATACCGCACTGCAATGCTGAGTTGGGCAGCTTCTCTGGTGCTTTTCCTGCGTCTGCGAAATATCCCTGCCCGCCCTGATAAGACCAATTCGGTTAGGCATATCTTGCCTCACCTGCGAACCCTGTTCTTACCACTGCTGTTTATTGTTTTCTTCCGGAACTTCATGGCAGTAAGTCTAGCGACATATTTGCCCACCTTCATGAGTACCTCGGGGTCCAGCTTGTTAATAGCAGGCGCCTCGCTTTCTATCCTAGAACTTGCTGGTGTTGGAGGCGCGCTGACTAGCGGGACCATCAGCGACCGTTTAGGTCGCAAAACGACCTTAATAGGTACCACTGCCCTATCGACCGTTTTTTTGTTACTCTTTCTCAAAGTTGCCGGTTGGCTCCTGGTTCCAACCCTATTAGCACTTGGATTTACAGCCCTATCATCGGGGCCAATCATGTTGGCGATGGTACAGGAACATTTGCCCGACCACCGGGCAGTAGGCAATGGCATTTACATGTTCATCAGTTTTCTTTTACGCCCCATCTCGATCGTGTTGATCGGCTTGGTTGGCGATCACTTTGGTTTGCGGGCTGCCTATCTATGGAGCGCGCTCTTAGGCTTACTGGCAATCCCAGCCATCCTGACCCTACCCAGCTTAGAAACGAAGTAGTAGACCTCAGCATACTCAGACTTTTTTTCAGGAAGGATACCCAATGAACAAGGTATTGCAAAATCACCTGTGGGAAGCGAAAGAGGGAAAAAGCAGCCTGTCATCCTGGCTTGGGATTATGATCCTGCTGGCAATCCCGGTCTGCATTTGGTGGTGGCTGCGCCCCAGAGAAGGTGAACAAATCCCTGTCTCTAGAGAACCGGACTTGCAGAGGAGTGCAAAACCGCTGCCTCCTAAACCAGATGACTTGAAGCAGATCGCCGGTATTGGCCCAAAGGTAAAAGAACTGTTATTATCCGCTGATATCACTTCATTTGCAGAACTGGCAGCTCTCCAGCCGGAACAGTTGCGGCAAATCCTCAGGGAGGCCGGTCTTTATATGGTCAATCCCGATTCCTGGCCGGAACAGGCGAAGCTGGCCTCCCGTGGTGAATGGCGGGCCCTTGAAGCCTTACAAAGTGAAATAAGGGGTGCCTAAACGGATCAGACTTTGTGAAGATCTTTCGATTTGATACAGCAATGGACAAACGACCTGTTGGGGTGGCATAAGAGGCGTGCTCAGACCAACCCAATGGTTATGGCTGTCAAATCTAAAGCGCTCGACAATAGTTTGCTGAGGTATGAAACAATCGTCTCTGATTTGCATTTAGATGAAAACCTAGTTGATCACCTCAATGCGGTTAACCAATATCTGGGCACCGTTTACGTCTAGGACACCGGTGATGAGATCACCCCATACCTTCAGCCCTTTACCCGTGTCGCGTATGTTCTCGATCTGTTGATTGACTTCAATATCCAGGCTGTGAATGCCGTACCACACCGGAAAATCTCCCGCGAGTATAAAAGCGGTTCCGCGTGGCGCGCCTGGGGCACTGTTAAAGTGGCTGCAAGCAATCGTACCTTGCCAGCCCTCTACTGAGACCGGCTCAGTCAGGAACTGGCCGTGTTTGACCTGCGTGACCAGCAGCTGGCAACCGCCATAATCCGGGACATCGCAAGTGAGCGTTCCCCAAAAACTGGCATATTCTTTGATGCCCTGCTCATTTCGTAAAGATTGGATTTCATCCTCGATCTCCGGAGTGACGCCAGCTACTCCAACTTCACCGGCACCTTCGGGCATTAAAATCAGGTAGTCATCGAACTGGGCTCCCGCTGGTGTGCTGGCGACATGACCAACCCACCCGATGACAGGCTGCGCAGTGCCTGAGGTTTCGATTTCGCTTACATCCCCCTTTGCATCAACTTCTCCAACCCAATGAAATTTCGCTTGGGCGTTATCGAGAGTGATGTGATAAATGACCTGATCAAGACTGGTGACCGGATAGGAGAGATGCATCACCCATTCGCCCGCAGTGAAATCGTACGACATGCTACCAAGTAACCCCTCTGGGGTGGTGAGCTCTGAGGCCCAAATCAGATCGATTGCGGGTGCCTGGTCGCCGTAATGCTTGGATAGGTAATCGAGGACTCTGTCGCGGGCAGACAAAACCAGCGCGTCCGGGGTCGCGTCAGATTGTTCGTTGGCGGGAGCCTGGTCTTCCATCACCTGGCCATTGGCATCCACTTGACCGCTCCAGCTGAAACCGGTTTGAGAATTGTCTACAGTAATGTTGTAAACCTCCTGCCCGGGAGCAACAATCGGGTAGGTGAGCTGCAGTACCCAATTACCCGAAGTGAATTCAAACGATGTCGCCCCTACCAGTCCTTCTGGAGTTGTCAGCCTGGCGACCCAGGCCAGGCCAACTGGAGGAGCCTGATCGCCAAACTGCCCAGATAGATAGGTCAGGACGGCATTCCGGGCAGCCAATACATCGGAGGAAGGCATCTCCACCGACAGGTCTATGGATTGTGGCGCTGCTGGAACGCAGCCTGCCATGACCAAGGCAGCGCCGATAAGAACCAAATCCAGAAATCGAAACTTTGTACACATGGTCAATCTCCTAAGGTTGATATGTCTCTACATTTCTATAATACTGAGGATTATGCAGATATTGTGTAATTTTACACAATCCGAGTTCTTGACGAATCCAATATCAATAAAGTTCCCAAATTTTAGATTTGCTTCCTCATGCAACCATGACCCCTTTATCAGTCTGTGATCCCTCAGCATTTATATTCGAAACTTCATTCTTGGGAAGGTGTTGATTATGATGTCAAGTTATTAAATGCAAAGCATTACCAATGTCATCCCCAGGAGAGAAGATGACCGAGAAACTAAGGCGTCGTTCGAAACTCGTATACGGCTTTGGAGATACCGGTTTCAGCCTCACCGGGACCATCATCGGGGTGTATTTCGCTATTTTCCTGACCGATGTGGTTGGCTTATCTCCCAGCCTGGCAGCTGCAGCGATCTTCATTGGGCGCAGCTGGGATTACATCAATGACCCATTGATCGGTCACCTATCAGACCGCACGCGCACTCGCTGGGGTCGGCGGCGACCATTCTTATTATTCGGCGCTCTGCCATTTGCCCTTACATTTGTGTTGTTGTGGTGGCGACCTCCCTGGGAGAACCAGGTCGCTCTGGCGATCTATTATGCCTGCGCGTACGTGGTCTTTGACGCTTCGGCGACCTTCGTCTATATGCCCTATTTCGCCCTTACACCAGAACTCACCCTGGATTACGACGAACGGACTTCATTAACCAGTTATCGCATGTTCTTCTCGATCCTGGGCAGCCTGGTAGCTTTTACCGTGCCTCTGATGATCGTAGGTGGCATCGTACCTGAAAGGGCGCCACGTTTTCTTCTGATGGGCTTGATCTTTGGCCTGGTCAGCATGTTGCCTTTGTTACTGGTGTTCCTGGGCACCCGCGAGCGCCAGGTTTTTATGCAGCAAGAACAGCCCAGAATATTAAATTCGCTGAAAGCCGCAGCCAGAAACCGTCCCTTCGTGTTCAGCGTGGCCATTTTCTTGCTTACCTGGGTCGCCATCGACATCCTTCAAGCAACCCTGCTCTATTTCATCAAATATGTGGTACAGAGAGAATCTCAGAGCGATATGATCATGGGGTTGATCTTTCTCACTGCGATTTTTGCTCTTCCACTCTGGGCATGGCTGTCACGGATTTGGAGCAAACGTTGGGCTTATGTTGCCGGAATCTCTTTCTGGGCTCTGGTGCAGCTGCTTTTGATTACATTGAACCCCTCAACCTCTCTGACATTAATCCTCTCATTATGCGTTTTAGCCGGCGTCGGAGTAGGGGCTGCCCACGTACTGCCGTGGTCGATCATTCCCGATGCAATTGAGTGGGACGAATGGCAAACCGGCCAGCGACACGAAGGCATGTTTTATAGCCTGGTTACCCTTATGCAAAAAGTAGCTTCTTCCATCGCCATTCCCTTAACCCTGGTATTGTTAGGTGCTACTGGGTATGTGCCCACCGCTGCACAACAGCCTGCCAGCGCAATCTTAGGCATTCGCCTCGTCATCGGACCAATTCCAGCAGCTTTGCTTTGCCTGGGTATTGCTTTTGCCATGCTCTATCCCTTGGGTCGTGAGCAGCATGTCCGGGTCGTGGCGGAACTAGAGAGCCGAAGGATGAGCGGGAAAGCCCGGTTACCATGAGCGACCTGCATGTCTCTCCAATTCGTACCGCCAGGGAACGGCGGATCTTTCTCACTTTTCCCTGGCATATTTATAAAGACGATCCTTTGTGGGTACCCCCTCTATTGCCGGAACGAAGAAAAACAATTGACCCGCAGCGTGGGCTGTTTTTTACGCATGGTGAAGCTGATTTTTTCATCGCCTGGAGAGAAGACAAACCGGTCGGTACAATTTGCGTGGCTGAGGATCGGGTAGCCAACCAGCTGCGAGACAAGCAAGAGAGCTTATTTGGCTTTTTTGAATATATTCAAGATAAAAAGGTATTCGAAGCATTATTACACCAGGCGACCCAATGGGCACAGGCTCGCCAATTGAATGCTCTTTATGGTCCCTATAACTTGGATTACGAGGATAGTTACGGCGTGCTGGTCGATGGGCGAGAGCGACCACCAGCGATCATGTGCGCTCATTCTCCCCCTTATTATTGTGAATTTATGGAGTCATACGGCTTTCAACCTGCACACGGGGATAATTTAGCTTATGCCATTTCTGTGAAGCAGACCTCATCACTAGGGCGTTTATCGCGCCTCGCAGAGCGAATTCGCCAGCGTGGGCATGTGCGTGTGCGCGGGGCCGACTTGATCCATTGGGAAGATGAGATCGAGCGAGTCTACCAACTCATCAACGCCGCCCTTGCCCACCTCCCTGACCACAACCCCTGGCAACGCGATGTTTTATACGCCATGCTGGCTCCCTTTCGACGGATCGTAGACCCAGAACTTATCTTGTTTGCAGAGGTCAATGGTAAAACTGTGGGTTGGTTTCCCGGCATACCCAATTTGAATGAAGCCTTCATCCATATCAATGGCCTGCGCTATCCCTGGGATTACGCCAAACTTTGGTGGTATATGCACCGGCAGCCCGATTGTCTGGCGATAAAAAGCGTCCTGGTACTGCCAGAGTATTGGCATACCGGGGTGAGTGTGCTGCTTTTTGATGAAATGGCCAAACGCGCCATAGCCAAAGGATATAAATGGGCAGACCTCTCATTGACCTCCGATGACAACCCGAACACACCCATCCTGGCTGAACATATGGATGCCAAGATATACAAGCGCTATCGCGTCTACCGCTTGAAGATCTAATTGACGAATCAGACTGAAGTCGTACAATTGACATGGCAAGGTGTCATTCTGAGGGAGCAAAGCGACCGAAGAATCCCTGAATTGCTCGATTGAAACGGTCGTAACATGGACTCTTCGCTTCCTTAGGCGGCTTAGAGTGACATTAATATAGCAAATTGTCCGATTTTGTTTTGGTTGCTACATAAGGAAAACCTATTCCAACATTTAAATGCTTTAGGACTTACGCAGTTGGTGGGAGGATGGGGGTGTTTGGTATAAGCCAAATCTGGGAATGCCAACTGCATCTCATCCTCAAACCGCCAAATTAGCAATGGCTGGGCGCGGGTCCATTCTTTTCTTGATTGGGACGATGGCACCCCGGAGGTTGGGCTTGGCAAAGGGGATCATCAATCTGGCTTTTGGTTTGTTTCTGGGTTTCCCCCCCGGAGCTATCGCCCTGGCCTTTGGCCTTGGTGGGCGTGAAATCCCTGCTGAGCAAGAATTTTCGTGACGAGGTAGTTGCCATCCGAAGGTTTGTGGGTAAAAAGCGGTAAAATATTTCATGGGAGAACCGATGACCGCAGAACTCTTGGATATTGTCAACGATGACAATCAAGTCATGGGGCAGGAAAACAGAGCAACCGTTCACCAATCAGGGAGGTGGCACCGGGGCGTTCACATTTTTCTCTTTACACCTGACCGTAAACTCATAGTTCAACAACGCAGTCTAACCCGGTTACAATCTCCAGGAGCTTTAGATTGTTCTGTATCTGAACATCTCAAAGCGGGCGAATCCTATTTCGAGGCAGCCATGCGCGGTTTGCGTGAGGAATTATTAATTGACCCAATACCGCTAACTCGATTGTTGCAATTTAAACTGGACTACGCGGTGGGTGATAACATGATCAGTGAGCTGTTCACAGGCGTGGCGCATTCAAGTGCAGTTCGTTTCGATCGGTTGGAGGTAGAGCAGATTTATTTTCTCAATCTGGCTGAAATTGAGAATCTGGCAAATCAAGCCGAAATTCCCATGAGCCGTTGGTTCAAACAATTACTCTGCTGGTACCTGGGCAAATCCTTCAACCTGGAGATAATTTGGAAATCAAAGCGTACGCCTGAACACCACCCTATCGCATGAATATTTACTATCAGGTTCATCATTAGCACACCCTTTAAGGCAGCGCCATGGCATTAAGCATAGGCATTGTGGGACTCCCAAATGTAGGCAAAAGCACGCTTTTTAACGCCCTGACTAAAGAGCAATATGCTCAAGTTGCCAACTACCCCTTCTGTACCATCGAACCTAACAGAGCAATCGTCCCGGTTCCCGACCAGCGCGTCGAGAAACTGACCGAGCTAGCTAAAGTAAGCCAATCTATACATGCTACGGTTGAATTTGTCGACATCGCCGGGCTGGTGAGAGGAGCCAGTCAGGGTGAAGGTCTCGGCAATAAATTTCTCGGGCAGATCCGAAATACCGACGCCATCGTCCACGTGGTGCGTTGTTTTGAGGATCGCAATGTAGTTCACGTCAGCGGGGATATCGACCCGCGGCAGGATATCGAAATAGTCAATATCGAACTGGCCCTGGCAGACCTGCAGCAATTGGAACGTCGCATTGAGCACTTAACCAGCCAGGTTAAAGGCGATAAGAGATTCCAAGCCGTCCTGGATGTCGCCCATGCTCTGCAAGAACACCTCCAAACTGGCCGACCCATATCACGATTCGAACAGCAAAACGATGAGGCCTTTCAATCTCTAAATCGAGAGATGCGCTTTCTCACCAGCAAGCCCATGATTCTTGTGGCGAATGTCGATGAGAGCAACCTGGTGGAAGATGATGACTTGGTTAAGGCGGTTTACCAGATAGCGTCAGAACAGGGAGCAGAAGTAGTGAAGATTTGCTCTAAACTTGAAGAGGAATTGGCTGGACTGAGCGAGGAAGAGCGCCTTGAATACCTGCATCTGTCAGGCACCCAGGAGGGTGGTCTCGAACAGATCATCCATAAGAGTTATCAAATCCTGGGGTTTATCAGTTTTTTTACGATGAACGAGCGTGAAGTCAGGGCATGGACAATTCGTCAAGGAGAAACCGCACCAAAAGCCGCTGGCGCCATTCATACAGACTTCGAACGGGGATTTATCCGCGCTGAAGTGATCCCCTATGATACATTCTTACGGCATGCTAGCTGGGCGGCCGCCAAAGCTGGGGGAGAGATGCGCTTGGAAGGGAAAGAATACGTC
>Ga0315551_10003477_pt1 | contig 11230 bp, 7 predicted proteins | sample SalMarSW160290MG_FD_203678 | JGI IMG/M metagenome (GOLD analysis project Ga0315551, IMG submission 203678) | Salt marsh sediment microbial communities from the Plum Island Ecosystem LTER, Massachusetts, United States - Salt Marsh Sediment SW1602-90 ... | reverse complement strand
GGCTGCAATTCGCCTGCATGAAGTTGGAATCGCTAGTAATCGCGTATCAGCTACGACGCGGTGAATGTGTTCCTGAGCCTTGTACACACCGCCCGTCAAGTGATGGGAGTTGGGAGTACCCGAAGTCGGGTTGCTAACCTTCGGGAAGCGCCTGCCGACGGTAAGCCCGATGACTGGCACTAAGTCGTAACAAGGTAGCCGTAGGGGAACCTGCGGCTGGATCACCTCCTTTCTAGGGATAATTAGACGGTGTCCACAATAGCTTTAGCGAAGGTGGATGCTGAAAGTCAGGCATTTTCGCTGTATGGTTTAACTGATGCTTAAAAAGCCCTGTGGGAAACTACGGGGCTTTTTTTATGCGCAGGTTTTTAGCCACGGATTAACACGGATTTTCACGGATTTTTTGCTAGATACGAGATACTAACGACGAAAATTGGCTTGTGGTTGGTGAGAATTGGGGGTAAAATTGGGTGAGCAACGGCAAAAAGAGTGTGAAAAAGAAGCTGGGTCCCTGCCAACGACATTCTGGGATATTCGCTTCGCTACGAGAAGCATCGCGGAGATTTTTTGGACAGGACAACAGGAATTACAAATGTTTTTTCGCCTGTGAGGAAACTTAGTTCGAGAGAGTTGCCGTTAAAAAAGTTTTCATTTGCGGAAAATTGAATGTTCTTATATGATATTCTGAAAGCGAATGGCAGCCGGGAGTGGGATTTCTTGTATTAACGACAATTATGTTCTGGTGTTGTATTATTTAAGTAAATGATAGCTGATAAGAAACATAATGGAGAATAGCGATGGAGTTGATATTGGGCCCAATTGTAGGGGCAGTGACACAAAATAAAGCAAAAGTCTGGATTTTTGGGGACAAAACCTACGATGAAAAAATTCCGCAATGTCATGTCTTCAAAGATAAAGCCTGTTCAGAAGAAATACCCGAATCACCATTTAAATTTCAAATAATTTCGAGTTCCGAACATATATGGGAAGGAATTCACGGGCTGGCCGGTTTAGCTGATATATCCTTTCCAGCAGGGATGGAAAAACTTTATTATAAAATAAGAACAGGTTCAAGCCATGATGAAGAAAATGACCGGATATATTGTATTCAGCCATTTCCCGAAGCTGGAGTCGATGTTGATACATTTTCTTTTGCTCTCATTTCATGTCACAAACCCTTATTCAAAAATCCGAGAAAAGACTCAAAGATGGTCGGTTTAATATGGCACCGTTTAAGTGATGAGATGAGAAAACATAATTGTTGTTTTCTTATCCAGGCCGGGGACCAAGTCTATAGTGACCATAAGAGGTTTAATGCATGGAAATGGAGCCAGCAAACCGACTCAGAAGAGAAAATGTTACGCTATTATCGCCAGATATATCTGAAAAGCTGGAAATTTCCGGAAGTCCATGAGGTTATGAGAACATTTCCGCAATATATGATATGGGACGACCATGAGATAACAAATGGCTGGGGTTCGGAAGAGAAACATTCACAGCCCAAATGTCAGGAAATTTTTAAAATTGCCCGACAGGCCTATATTGAGTTCCAACATTGTTACAATCCTGATTCTCTTCGCGAAGGTGAGTTTTATTATGCCTTTAGTTACGGCCCAGCCTGCTTTTTATTTATGGACCTCAGGGGCCATCGTGATATTACACGCTACAAACCCGACAAACCTGACAGCACGTATCCCTTAGCAGGAGAAAATCAATGGCAAGATATAATAGAAGCCTGGTTCAATTCTGATATTGTCCGGAAAAGCAAGATGCTGTTTGTTATTACCTCTGTTCCAGTATGTCATTTAAGCCGTAAGTTTGGAAGCCTCGGAATATTCAAGAATGATGTCAATGACCAGTGGTCAACTCCACATAATACAAGAGAACGTCGAAAATTATTGAAATTGCTTTATAAGTGGTCTGGAGAAAGCAAAAAACCTGTATGTATCTTAGGCGGAGATGCTCACGTTGGAACGGTTGCTGATATTACGAATTGCCGGTTACAAAATACTATATATCAGATTACCTCATCGCCCATCACCAATAAACCAGCCTATTTACTGGATTTTTTTCTGGCAATATTTAGCAAAAAATTCGATTTTCACCTTGATAGTGCTCATAAAGAGCGGATTTCAGCCAAAATTACTCGTCGCTACCGCAGACGAAATTTTGCCATTATTAAGGTCAACTTCACTGCACAAAAACCAAAAGTAGATGTTTATATGTATGAACAAGGTAGAATGGAACCCGATATAAAATCACTTTGTTGACCCCGCACTTACCTTTGGGGCTCTGTGGCAAAATTCAATACTGCAAATTCCTTATGATATCTCTTGGCGGCCTTGTCATAAGCTTTTGCGGCGGAGATGGGGGAATCGAAATAGCCGAGATAGATGCGCTTGTTGTTGTGCCATATAGCAGCGCGAAAGCGGCCTTTGTCCTTAGCAAACCATACGCCTTTATAGCCAGAACGATTCTTCCTCATTCGAGAATTCTGCGCATTCTGAGCAACTGTTGCAAAACGAAGATTAGACCTTCGATTGTCCAGGCCATTACGATTGATGTGGTCGATAACGTAACCATCGCTGAGACAGCGATGGTAGTTTTGAGTGCTTGATTCTGATCCTTCGACCGGGCTCAGGACAGGGTTTTTAGTTGCGGAAGGGTTTTCAAAAATCTCGCCCTTCGACACTTCGACCTTGCTCAGTGCAGGCAGGCTCAGGATTTGACCCTTCGACAAGCTCAGGACTTCGCGGTGCATGAGGATGCGAGACCCTGCTTTGCCCTTTGGGCTACGCAGGGCAAGGTATCCGGTGCTGACATCTGCAGTTCGCTCCGATTCACGCAGGCCGCGCTCGGCATAAAAGGTGTTCCTGCCGTTACAAACCCGCCAATTGTATTTGGCCAGATGAGGGAAATCAGAAAGGTCAACGATGGCGAATTTGCCCTTTGTTAAAGGAATCCGCCGAAACGGATAGCCGTAACGAAGGCGACGATAGAAAAGAACAAGCCAAACGAGCAGCTGTGCCAGCCAATCCGGAATGTCGATAGTAACCTTGATGACCCAACCTCCGATTGTTGGTGATTAGTGAATGGTAATTGGTTACTGGTTACCATTTGGCCACTTAACATGGCCTTCCATAATTGGACGAACCTGCACGTTTGATTGAAAATTGAGGGATTTTTCAAGGAATGAAAATGCACAAGTGCTTATACAGAAAGGAATAAAAAAAAATTAGATTTTTCGGTTTTTGTGCGCAACTACCTGCGTATTTGATTGATTATTCGTGAAAATCTTAGCTATATTAACGCACTATGCATATGGCGGGCAGAGGACGGAAGACCCCATGAGATAGAAACGACACCCCGAAGAGATAACTTCGTATCTTGTGGGGTAAACATCTCACGGGGCAAGCATTCGGGGACCCAGGCTTCGCCTTCGGCTACGCCGAGGCAGGCAGACGGCGGATAAATATTGAGGGCAAATGCTGTTACTTGATATTAAAAAAGCCCGTTTATAGTGGAGTGGGCTTTTTAGTTATTGCTCACCGCATCAACGAACGCCTTTATATTATCCGTCGATACTCCCTGCGACATACCTCCGCCGCACGAAAGTATTATCCTGTTCCTGTCATCAATTGAATTAAGAGCTTCTTCGACGCTGTTTTTCACATCTTCGGCCGTCCCGTTCGCAAGAACATCTCTCGGCGGAATATTGCCAACCAGAGTAACGCTATCTCCCGCAAGCCGCCTCATCTCACCCAGCCCGTGCTCAAAGCTAAAGTTAAACAGATTAATCCCAATCTCTTCCAGATAAGGCGCACAAACAACACCCGCCGCATCATTGTGGAAAAATTTCACCCGCACATCGAAGCTGTCGTAAATCCTCTTCATATACGGCAGAACAAACTCTTCAAAATCCTCCTTACCCAAAAATCCCACAATATCATCTAATAAAAATAGGCCATCAATTGATATAAAAGTTTCCATCTGAACGGTCAACCAGTCGCTAATAAACTCGCTCACGACCGAGAGCAGTTTATGCGCTTCATCAGGATTTATTTTTATGCCCATTAGAAATTCCGTCGTGCCCGCAAGAAAAGATGCGATATTAAGCGGCCCCCTCGAAACGGCGAATTTGATAGAATGCCCCCGCTCGTTTATTTTTTTTTCATTATTTGAAAGCCGACCCAGCATAGCAGGTAACAGCCCATCCGTTTTCACATTCGGCTTGACAAGATTTTCAATTTCATCGAAACTGTTAATAATCTTCTCCACGTGTGGCAGAGTTTCCTCCGACCAGATAATATTAGCGTCAAAAGCCGATGGTTCTGTTGCCATCCCGCATTCAGGCCAGAACCCAGGCAAAAACATCACGTCAGCAAAACTCTCAGCCGCTTTAATGTTCGCTTCAAACCATATCTTATCGCTCCTGTAGTAATCTTGTCTCGACACACCATACCACTGCGGCAACCACGGACTATCAACTATAAATCCAACCGGCAACGGCTCATACCTCGCACCGTTTATCACACCAATCAGAATTTCCCACTGCTTACCAGTCAAATTATTCTCCGGTTGCCAAGATATATTCAGCCCTTGAGAATCCAGTAGAATAGCGCTATTAGTACCCCGACCGCCACCCAGCCACCAGCAAATCCTAAAACGCCGACCACAGTCGGCCTCGGAATCTCAAAATCCGGATGCTCAAACATGACTTTACGCTCTGCCGGCTCAATACCATCTGGAAGTGTAAACGGCTCAGACTCCGGCTCACCCAAACCTATCGGCGTCCGCAGACACTCGTAGAACTTATCGAGTTTCTCTTTCACCACCGGCCGTGTAAACAAACTAACCACAATGGCTGTAATCAGGCCAACACTAAGATAAATTATCATTTGCCAGGGCAGATAGAGTTTGCCCTCATAGAGCATAAACGCCGGCAGCTTTGCCGCAACCGTAGCATTAAAGTCCCACACAATATTGCCGAACAGCTCAATACTGCTCGTAAACAATAGCGCCGTAAAACTCGCCAGCGTCGCGGCCCACGCCGCTGCGGACGTCGCACGACGCCAGAAAAGGCCGACCCAGAACGGTATTGCCATCATCGCCGAAATCTTCCAGAATATCTCAAGACCGTGAACCACACTTTCCAAGTTAAAGGCAAAGAATATTCCACACACAACCACAATTACAGAAGCCACTCTACCGACAGCCATATAATGGCTGTCGGTTTTGCCTTTGACCAGCATAGGTCGATAGATGTTCTCGGTAAACAGGGCCGAAGATGCAACCATAAACGCATCGCAAGAACTCATCACAGCAGCTAACATCGACGCAATAAACAGCCCGATTAATCCGGGCATAATCTTCGGCAAAAGCTCATGTGCCATCAGCCCATAAACCTGGTCAACATCCACCTCCTTACCAATGTACAGACCTGCCGCACATAGTCCCGTCAACACCCACGCAATAGTGCACACTCTCTTGAACAATATCCCGCACATTACACCAACACGACCCTCCATCTCAGTCCTGCCCGCAGCAGACATGGCCATACTATGCGGCTGTGTCACCCAGCCAATCAAAGCGTTAAACGAGATAATCACAATATAAAATATTGTAATCTCGTGCGGTGCAACTATCTTAAACATATCCGGATTAGCAATCGTCTGCCGCAAACCCGACAAACCACCTACCGCTGAGAGTGCAAACGGCAGAATCAAAAAGGAAAGGACTATCGTAAGCAAACCCTGTATAAAGTCCGTCAGAATAGCTGCACTCAAGCCACCCGCAACGCCGTAAATGACAAACATAACCGTCATCACCATAATCGCGACGGCTGGATTGATACTGCCGCCCGATACAGCAGTTACCATCGCGCTGCAGCCCTTCAGCATCACGCCAATATTGATCATCAACTGCAGCATCCCGAAGACGGCAAACAGCCCCGCTACGCTCCTGTCATATCGTGCGTTGAAATAATCGCCCGTTGTAATTGCACGCATCCGCCGAAACATCGGCGTAATCACCCAGAAAAAAGGCGTAACGAAAAGCCACAGCCACTGATACCATATCCCCGATGCTCCCGCTCGATATGTCTTCGCCGCAACGCTCACGGCCTGGTCAGAATGCGTCCCCGCGCCGAACGTGAAGAACATCATCATTATCTTGCCGAACTTGCGGTCGCCGATGAAGAAGCTGGCTGCACTCTTGACCCGCTTTGCAGCAAAGACCCCGATTATCGTAACCCCTGCCAAATACCCTACGATAACCAGCCAATCTATCCAGTTGACTCCAAACATACTTTTCCATTGTCCTGATTTTTTGCAGCAAAAACCTCACCTGCAAGCTTTGTAAGAACCAACATTATATAAGAGAAATGTGGACAAAAGCAACAAAGAGAATCTAAATAAGTTATTTCTTTATAAGCTCAAGTTTGGTATAATTCGGTTAGATACTATGAGGGAAACAACGGAGATAATGTAAAAATCAAAATTGCGGAAGTTTCTATCGTTTGAGTAATAAAAAAGTCCGCCATACGGAGCGGCGGATAAATCCGCCAAATGAGTGGCGGATAGGCGGCGAGCTAAATGTGCCCCTCCAGCATAAATCCTTCGACGGTTCGACTTCGCTCACCGCAGGCTACGCTCAGGACAAGCCTGGGGGCTAACCGATCCTGCACCTACGTTTGGGGCTCGGAAAATAAAACCCAACGTGAAACGTGGGGCTAAATGCAAATCTTACCACAGGGTTGATATTAGCATAATTGTAGATTATTATGTTGATGGAGAAGAAGACATGAAGTGCCCAGAATGCGATAACAATGCAATACCTTTTGTCAGGGCCTGGCTCGCCGGCCCATTGTTTCATATAGACTGCCCCGGCTGTCATGCGAGACTAAAAGTGTACAAGACCGGCCTTAGTCGATTCTCTTCTTATGTCATTGGTGTCTCAATAGGCATTCTCATCATCCTGTGGAAATACGACGTCTATTGGAACCCTACTGTATTCGTCCTTGCAGCCGTCCTTCTTCTTATTCTCGATTTCTTTATCGACAGGAAGTTCATGATATTAAAGAGAACACCTATCGCGAGGCCGATGGAAGATGGACGAAGGACGAGAACTAAAAAAACATGAATATCTAAGCACGAAATCCTAAATCCGAAACAAGCACGAATTATCAAAAATACAAATTTTCAAAACAGAAACCGCACCAAATAAATCCTAATAGCAAAGAAATGTGTATCTATAGTTGATTTTTGTAATCTTTAGACGTATAGTAGAGTAGCTTTCGATAGGAATAGTACAATGCGATTTACCAAGATGCACGGGCTTGGCAATGACTATGTTTATGTCAATTGCTTTGAAGAAAAGGTCGAAAATCCGGCGGAGCTGGCTCAAATCGTCAGCGACCGCCATTATGGAATCGGGGCTGATGGTCTAATTCTTATATGCCCTTCGACTGCGCTCAGGGCAGGCCCGTCGAAAAAGGCTGATGTGCGAATGCGTATTTTCAATGCCGATGGTTCGGAAGCGGAGATGTGCGGCAATGGTATTCGATGCGTGGCTAAATATGTCTATGAGCACAAATTGGCAGAGCCGGGAGGAAAGTTTTCTGTGCCCGGTCAGCGGCCCTGCCCTGCTTCTTTGAAGATAGAAACCGGCAGTGGCGTTTTGACCGTTGGTTTGATAATCAATGATAATGGTAAAGTCCGGAAGGTATGCGTGAATATGGGCCAGCCAGTCCTTACACCAAAAGATATACCTGTCAAGTTATCCGGTGAGAAGGTTGTTGAAGAGCCAATAGAAATTCTCGGGCGCCAATTGCAGATGACTTGTGTATCGATGGGTAATCCACATTCTGTATTTTTCTGTGATGATGTGGGGTTAATTGAGCTTGAAGAACTTGGGCCGGCTATCGAAAACAATGAGTTTTTTCCGAACCGAGTCAATGTGCATTTTGTTCAGATTGATAGTCCAGCGGAATTTACGATGCGGACGTGGGAGCGAGGCAGCGGGATTACGATGGCTTGCGGCAGCGGAGCCTGTGCGTGCTGTGTTGCGGCGGTTCTTACAGGCAGAGCGAAGCGAGAATGCACTGCGCATTTACCCGGCGGCGATTTAGATTTGAACTGGTGCAGAGAAGATAATTGTGTCTATATGACCGGGCCGGCAGTAGAGGTCTTCGAAGGCGTTTGGCCAAAGAAATAGTCCTTATACACATAGCTTTGAAGATTGGCGAAATTCATTCCAAAGGCGATGTAAGATAAATCCGCCCAACGTATGGCGGATAAATACCTCATTTTAACTTTTACAAGTGCCTCTCTAACACAGTGTTGAGTATTATCAACAACGAGCATCAAGAAACATAGCAAACAGTGGATTTTTAAGTTGATAAAAGGCAACAAAAAAGCTGATTTCATACACTTCAGAGATATTTGGCTACTTATTCTATAAAATGTTACGTTTCCTGCTAAACAAAGGGCTTATTCTGTCCGAAAAAAAGGACAAATATGTTGTTTTTTTTCAACATCTATACTTAACATTGCGAAATTGAGATTTTATGATTTGAGCATGGAAGGAAACTTTATGAGAAGTAAAAGTATCCTTATTGTAGATGATGATACAATAATATTAGAATCGTTATGTAAATTTTTAAGACTTGAAGGATTCCAAGCCAACGGCGTATTGACAGTAAAGAAAGCCGTGACCAAGCTGCAGGAACAAAGCTATTGCTTAGTGATATCGGATATAAATCTTCCGGATGGAAATGGTTTCGAGCTGCTGGAGATAATCAGAAAAGAATATCCACGAACAGTGGCGATAGCGATAACCGGCTACGGCACTATTGAGGGTGCGGTAAGGGCTATTAAGCTGGGCGCTTACGATTACCTTACCAAGCCGATTATCGACGATGAGCTTCGGCTGGCGGTTGAAAAAGCCATTAAACAACATGCTCTTATAGACGAAAACGTAAACCTGCGCCGCCAACTCGACGAGAAGTACGGACTGGAAAACATAATCAGCCATAACTATAAAATGGCGAAGATATTCGACCTTGTTGAGGCCGTTGCTGACAGCACGATTACAATCCTGATGGCCGGCCCATCGGGCACGGGCAAAAGTGTGTTAGCAAGAGCAATCCACCATCGCTCCAGCCGACGCCATAAGCCGTTTGTGGAGGTTACGTGCGCGGCACTTCCGGAAACGCTGCTCGAAAGCGAGCTATTCGGCCATGTTAAAGGTTCATTTACCGGTGCTGTGAGTGATAAAGAAGGCAAATTTTTAGCAGCAGATGAGGGGACGATTTTTCTCGATGAGATTTCCAATGCCTCGCCAGGACTTCAAGCTAAACTTTTGCGGGTTTTGGAGGACAGGCAGTTCGAGCCGGTTGGCAGTAATAAGACTAAAACTGTCGATACGCGAATAATACTCGCTTCAAACCGCGACCTCGATGAGGAAGTAAAACAAGGCAGATTTCGTGAAGATTTGTATTACCGCGTAAATGTAGTGATGATAGATTTGCCGCCTTTGTGTGAACGAGTGGGTGACGTTCGTCTGCTGGCGGAGCATTTTTTGCGAGTATATTGCACACAGCATAAAAAAGAAAAGCTCGGCATTACCGATGAGGCGATGGAATGTCTGGAGCGTTATTTGTGGCCTGGTAATGTTCGTGAGCTGGAGAACGTTATTGAGCGGGCGGCATTGCTTGGTAAAAACAAGCTCATCGGCCTTGAAGATTTGCCGAGCTCAGTTATACAAGCAGCGCAAAGACAGCGTCAGATGGCGTATAAGCCGGTGAGCTTGAAAGAGGCATTGGCTGAGCCGGAGAAAAGTATCATTCGCCAGGCCCTTGAGGCAAATCACTGGAACAGACAGGAAACAGCCAGGGCCCTTGCGATAAACCGCACAACACTGTTTAAGAAGATGAAGCAGTACGGGCTTTACGCCGAGGCCGAACGATTGGGACTGACGTAATCTTGTATTGCATATTTCGTGGCTCGTCGCTCGTGAAGCGTGAAGCGAATAAATTCTAAATCCTAATCCTTCGACTTGGTTCGACTATGCTCAAGACAGGCTTGCTTACCACAGGCCGCTCAGGACAGGCTTGGTCGTGTTTTTCACGGGCTGCCTGCTGCGCCAAGTGCGCAGCACGGCGAGGAAGCCCGTGCTACAAATCACTGCCCGGGACTGGAGTCGAACCAGCACGAGCCGAAGCTCACTAGCCCCTCAAGCTAGCGCGTCTGCCTATTCCGCCACCCGGGCCTATCAATTTATAATCGATTATTGACTATTGATTATCGATTGTCAATTCAGAATTAGACAAAAGAGCAGGTAAAACTCAATTACGTACCTCTTTGATTGTTCCAGAGCAGAACCTGCAAGCGCTGCGAAAATGCGAAGCCGCCCTGCTTACACATCTCAGCTACCATTGGCGATTTTGCTAAAAATTTTTCTCTTGTGGCTGCCTGTGGCATTAACATCACCCTGTTCGGAACGACATTTCCGATTTCTTTTATTGTCTGATGTATTTCTGACAAATCATTCTGTGAATCTACGACGAATTTGAGCTGGTATTTGTAATTGTCAATCAGCTCGCGCAAAACAGCTAAATCAAGTCTTGCATTTTTGTGAATCGCAGCTAATTTTGGGTCATCCGGCGTAGAATTACTCAACTTCGGGCTGATGCTCATTAAATCGCAAGCTAAATCCGGTATATATGCAATACCGGCGGTTTCGATGGTTATATGTTTATCCAAAGCTTTCAGCTTTTTTGCCAGCTTAGGTAAATCCGAATTTATCATCGGCTCACCGCCGGTTATTACGATGAATTTACAGGGCCATTGTTGGATAGTCTTAACAGTCTCATCTATACTATAATCCCGCCCTGCTTGCTCAGCCCAGGCGTATTTCGTATCGCACCATTTGCAGCGTAAAGGGCAGCCTGCCAGACGCACAAACACGCTGGGAACGCCAGCTAAGAAACCTTCACCCTGAAGGGAATAGAATATCTCGTTTATTATCATATCTTAAGATACAAATCCGAAATTCGAATCTCGAAATTCGAAACAAATTCAAATGACAAAAATTCAAAATTTCAAATATTCGATTGGGTCTTTGAGGCCGGCTTCTGCGAAGCCCTTTTGTCTTAATCTACAGGAATCACATCGGCCGCAGCTTCTGCCCTTCTGGTTCGGGTCATAACAGCTATGAGTCAGAGAGAAAT
>Ga0315551_10003468_pt1 | contig 11238 bp, 14 predicted proteins | sample SalMarSW160290MG_FD_203678 | JGI IMG/M metagenome (GOLD analysis project Ga0315551, IMG submission 203678) | Salt marsh sediment microbial communities from the Plum Island Ecosystem LTER, Massachusetts, United States - Salt Marsh Sediment SW1602-90 ... | reverse complement strand
TTCCCTCATCGGTGATACAGTTGGCCTCGCATTGACCACAGAATATACAACGGTCATAATGGAGGGCTAACTTCCTTGCCCCTGTTGTTGCGCCCTTTCCCCTTTCATCTATTAGCTCAATGGCCGCAGAGGGGCAGACCTGGGCACAGGCCCCACAACCCACACAACCATCCTCATCATATTTTGGCTTCCCTCTGAATGTCTCTGGAGGGATAGACGGAACCTCAGGAAATTTAGTGGTATATGGCCCCTTAACAAAGGCCCGCACCGCCTCTTTTAGCTCCCTCAGCTTAGGCTTTCTCAATCTTCCCTGCAACTGATTTGCCCTCCTTGTCCTCAGCATACTTGTCCATCAGGCTCTTTTCCCAGAGCTTCACCCCGGATATGTGGGCCCCCCGGGCCAAGGCATGGGCTCCGGTGGGGGAGGTAATCAGGATAAAGGCTGCACAAAGAAGGGCCTTTATCCCCATAGCCGAGAAGCCAGACCAGAAAAAGGCCCCAAAAAGGATAAAACAGGTCCCCAGGGTTACACACTTAGTGGCCGCCTGCAACCGGTTGTAGATATCAGGCAGCCTGATCAGCCCAATACAGCCAAAAAGGTCAAAGAGAACACCAATGACAAAGAATATGATCGCTAATGGCTCACTCATCGAGCCCCCTCCCCTCTAAATATTTAGCCAGGGTGATGGTTCCTATGAAGCTCAAAAGGGCCCAGGCGATGGCTATGTTGATGTAGAAATCCTTCCCCCTGATCACCGCCCAGATAGTGCAGATCCCCACCACCAGGGTTCCCATTATATCAATGGCCACTGTCCTATCTGGAGGGGTAGGACCAGCCCCTACCCGATACAGACAGAGAAAGCAGCAGAAGACCAGTGCCCAGATAAGCCAGATCATTCGCATATCCTCCTTAAGAATTTTTCAAACCTGGAAACAATTATCTTTGTCTCCTCCTCTGGATCGGGGGTGGAGATGTTTATCCAATGGACATAGAGGTAGTCGCCAACAATATCCACGGTAAGGGTTCCTGGAGTAAGGGTTATGGAGTTGGCAAGAAAGGTCTTCCCGGTCTCCGTCTTCAGGGAGGTTTTCACCCTTACTATCCCTGGATTTATAGGCATCTGCGGATGAAGGACCCTATAGGCCACATCGAAGTTGGCCTTGATCACATAGTAGAAAAAGACAGGCAGATAGAGGAGAAGCCAGAGAAACCTCCGGGGCTTAAAGATAGTCCTCTTCCCTTCTTTGAGAAAGACATCCCAGAAGAGAAGGCTGATCAAAAATGCCACTGCTGCCCCGGCAATGAGCTCCTCTGGATCGAGGGACCAGGTCAAAAGAAGCCAAGTAATAAACAGAATCAGAAAAATTATTATCTTCCTTGCCATTAACCCCCCAGAACGAGTTTAATGTAAGCCGATGTGTCCAAAAGGGCATCCCGAGCCGAGACCAGGATGGTCTTGGACATCAACGGATAGAGAAAGCTCAACCCCAGACAGAGGAGAGTCAGGATCACCAGCGAAAGGCACATTAGGAATGGAACTTCCTTGATCCCCTTAAGGGTCTCCGGCAAATCTCCAAAGAGAAGGTTCCTCTGCACCCTCATAAAGTAGAGGAGGGTGAAGAGGCCCACAAAGACAGCTACCCCCGCATATATGTATTGGTGAGCCTCTACACAGGCGATAATTACAATCAGCTTACTGAAAAAGCCGTTGAAGGGGGGAATACCGCTGACGGAGAGGAAACCCACTGTTGAGGTGGCAGTGGTGACTGGAAGCCTCTTGTTCAACCCACCCATCTGGCTTAGCTTCCTTGTCCCCGTGGAATACTCAATGGCCCCCGATGACATAAAGAGGAGGGACTTGAAGGTGGCATGGTTTAGGAGATGGAAAAGCCCTCCCATTATCCCTAAGGGGGTGCCCAGCCCCAGTCCCAAGACTATATAGCCAATCTGGCTTATGGTGGAGTAGGCCAATAGCCTCTTTAGGTCATCCTGGCCAATGGCCAGGAGGGCCCCCATAACCATAGAAAGTCCGCCCAAGGCCATCAGTATGGTTCCCAAAGTAGGGGTAAAGCCAAAGACATTGAAGATTATTCTGGTCAAGGCATAGATTCCCAAGACCTTTATCAGAACTCCGGAGAGCATAGCCGAGATGGGAGCAGGAGCAGATGGATGGGCATCGGGAAGCCAGGCATGGAAGGGCACCAGAGCACCCTTTACCCCAAACCCCATAGTGAAAAAGGCCAGAGCAAAGAGGGCAGCCTTATTTATCTTTCCAGAGGAGAATATCTGAGCCATATCGGCCATATTCAGGGTACCGGTTATACTATAGAGGATAGCCACCCCCAGGAGGATAAAGGCGGAGGCCGCCCCACCAAGAATGATGTATTTAAAAGAGGCCTCCAACTCCTCGTGCTCACAGCCAAAGGCCACTAAGGCATAGGAGGCGATGGAGGCTATCTCCAAAAATACGAAGAGGTTGAACATATCTCCAGTGAGGGCTACCCCATTCATCCCGGCCAGCATAAGCATAAAAAGGGCATAATACTTAGGTTTGGCCGTGTAGAGCTCCATATACTTCAGGGAAAAGCAAATGGCCAAGAAAGCCACGGTGTTTATTACAATCAGCATAAAAGTGCTCAAGCCATCGGAGACCAGGTTAATCCCCACAGGGGGAATCCACCCTCCCATTTTGTAGATGAATGGAGGGTGGCCCAATAGGCAGAAGGAGAAGGCCATCAGGGAGAGGGTGCCCAGAAAGGCAAAGAGGTCCCCCACCCCTCTCCAGAGCTTGGCGATGATCAGGCCCAGAAAGACTGCCCCCAGAGGGATACCAATAAAAAGGGGAAGAAGGTTATGCATCGCTACTCCTTGAAACTCTCATCCCCTCAATCTCCTTATCTCACTCATATCGAAGGTTTTATACTTCTCGTATAGCCTGATGCAGAGGGCAACCATCAGGGCCAACACCCCCAAGCCGATGACTATGGAGGTGAGAACAAGGGCCTGGGGAAGGGGATCTACGCTTTGCGTGGCGAACTTGGCCCTATCCATCCCCTTAAGAAGGATGGGAGCTACCCCTTCCCTCCTATATCCTACCAGAACAAGGAAGAGGTTAACCGCATAATCCATAATTACTATTCCAATTACCTTTTTGACGATATTCTTTTTGGCCACAAGGCAGTAGATGCCCATCACGAAGAGGAAAAGGGTAAGAAGGTAAACTATCATCTCTCTTCTCCTCCCTTTAAGTCCCCTCTCTCTACCCTGTGGACTGCTCTGCCAAATATGGCCAAGGCCACAAACACAGCATAGAGACAGGCCAAGACCTTTATCCCGATGGCGATATTGGAGAGGGGCATAGTGCCCGCACTCACCAGCCTAAACGGTTGACCCTTATTGATGAAGTTGAAAAAGAAGTAACCACCGGTTAATCCCAAAAGGGCAATAACCAAAAAGCCCAAGGCCCCAAAGTTGTCCAGCAGTGAGGCTGATCTATCGCCAAACCTTTTCAGGGCTATCTCCTTCCCATAGGCCAGCATAATGAGAATAAAGGCAGCGGCCACGATCACACCTCCGGGGAAGCCCCCACCAGGTGTTAGATGACCATAAAGGATGATATAGATCCCATAGAGCACGATAAAGGCGCTGACGATGCGCACCACGGTCTTCACTATCAGGGTCATCCCTCGCATAGCTTTCCTCCCTCAAAGATCACCAGGTATCCCTACCCTGGCCCTGTCCTTCTCCTCCTTCCTCTTCCTCCCCCTCCTCCTTAGAACCACAAAGGCCCCTAAGATGGAGGTGAAAAGCACGGTGGCCTCCCCCAGGGTGTCATAACCCCTGAAGTCAAGGACTATGGACATAACTATGTTGGCTGCCCCTGTCTTCTGGAGGCCCGTCTGCAGATAGCCCTGGGAGACTTTCATCAAGGGGTCTCCAAGCTTGGGCATATCCTGGAGGGCCACATAGCCGAAGACCAGGAAGATGCCCAAAAAAACTAGGGTAGAGATCACAGCAAATGTGTCCCTATGTTTCTCTATAGCCGTGTTATCCAAGGAGATAGTTCCTCTGATCAAGAGAATCAAGGCGATTACCTCCACAACTATCTGGGTGATAGCCAGGTCCGGTGCCCCCAAGAGGAGAAAGCCGATGCTTAAGGCAAAACCCACGGCTCCCACCGATATCACCGCGGAGAGGAGATTCCTGGCCTCGATGGCAATAATGGAGCCGATGATCATAAATACAAGAAGGACAACAAATAAGGTCAATTACAACCTCCCATTAAGTTTAAAACGTCTGACCCAATCTATTCTAAAACTTCTATCAAGTTTGCTTAATACCTGTTTGTAAATCCCCGAAGTGATTTAGCGAAACCCCGCAAACCCGTTGTTAGCTGAAGTGCTTTCCCATTATATAGCATAACTGAGAATTTCAAGCTCCGCTGTTCTATCAATCTTATCTAAGATCCGATCTATTTTCTCCATAACTGAATCTTCAATTAAGTATTCACTACAATTTTGACATTGCAAAACGGGTATTCCTTTGATGATAACAATGCAATGATGTCTAACTTTAAATGGCAAATCGGTAATGACTTTCTCTAACTTTCCTCCGCAGTTATGACAAATCATAATTTTCCCCTTGTTTTGAAATTTTTCTCCCATTTGTCCAGAGTTGGTTTATAGCTTGTAACAATCGTTATATTATCGTTTTCCAAATCAGTAGCTATTTGAATATGAATAATCTGGCTTTCATATTTTGCATAAATGAGATAGCTTGGTAAATACTTATCTTTAGGATATTCCTCTATTATTTCATAGGTGTCAACCGAAGATAAAATAGTTTCCCGTGATATAGCTCGTCCTTTCAATCGCATATTGACATGATATGTCCAGTGTATCTTACGATGTTTAATACAGGATTTGATAAATCCTAAAATATCAACATTCATTGTCCCTTCTGATTTTAAAAGTTGAAGGACATCTCAGCTAATCATAAACACAAGAAAGACAACAAATAAGGTCAATTACAACCTCGACTTTGGCCATTTCCCTAAATCGATTCTGGCAATTAATAAGGCTTTAAAAGCAAGGACTTAAAAATAGATTAACTAATCACTTTGGGTTGACTTTAGCTATTTCCCAACTGCTTCTGCACCTATAATAATGTCATTCCTGCGAAAGCAGGAATCTAGATACGACAGAACCTGATTCCCACTCCTCGATCAGAATTGAGGACAAGCTTCGAGGAAATGACCGAGTAAAAAAATGGCCAAAGTCGAGTTACAACCTCCCATTAAGGTTAAGGAACAAGGGTCTAACCCAAATTATTCTAAACTTCTCTCAAGTTTGCCTAACGGTTTCGGGCTATACGAAGCTACCCGAAAGGTAGTTCAGTTGATAACGTAAGTCCGAATCAGATATGCCGTGCTATACGAAGTATCTGCTCATTTTCTATTTTTTCTTCTCCGCGTTTTTCCCGATTTTCTTCTCTTAGAAAGATTTGTAAATTCCACTAAAGGAATTGGATTATCATCACCACCAATTGGAATACCTTTTTTATCTTCAGGAATGGCACTCATATCTACTATTCCTAAAACTGCGAATTCAAGTGAGGTAGAGAATTTGTCGGATTGTGATACCAGTTCGACAAACATATTGTGATCCAACACTACTATCTCACAGTTAGGACAAAAACAACCCCCTTCATTCCCAGTGATAAAAGTTTCATAATTACCTTCCTTCCGTGTTGCAATTAAATAAGTATGGTATTCCCTTTAATTTTTGCATTACAGTCGGGACATAGTTTGCTGTTTGGAATTTTATTAGACCAGAACATTTTTCTGGGAATGGATGCATCAAATTTCTTTCTGGTCATAACAAGCTCCTGGTAAGGCTCATTCTTATATAGCCCGATATTTCATCTAACGTTTTGCGGATAAAAGAAGTTGCCGAAGGCAATTTGGGGGGGCTTTGATTCCCCTTTTATCCACTGTTGTATGAAGTTGCCTGTTTTTAAGATACTTACAGTATCCTCCATCTAATAATCTCAGTTCTTCAAATCTTCCGGATACAGTCCGCAAGTTACTTTCGACCAATCTTAAGTTCAAATTCAGCTACAGCATGCCGTATCGAAAGGAGAACATCGTTATTCCTGTCTATATTTAAGCCATTTGCTAAAAAACCTTTTGCCTCATCGATAGATATAAAGGCAATTTGTTTCTTGCCATTTGAAATAGCCTGTTGTGCTTGGTCATACTTCAATTGTGCTAATCCACCATAATGCACTGGATTATCCGGCTCCAATTTATTGGCCTTTTTCAGAAATCTTTCTGCTTTTTCGAATTCTTCTTTAAGTCTTAATATATTTCCTTCTGTTGATAAATAACTTGCATTGCCTTCCCTTCTTCCAGGAAATTTCCCCAGAGTTTTTTCTGCTTCATTAATATCACCAAGTTGAAGATACACATCCGCAAGGGCAGTATACGAAAAAGCCATAGCAGGGTCTGAAACGGCAATCTCAAGATGTTCTTTCGCTTCTGTAAAACGACCTACCTTTTTTAGAAGTATACCTGCCCTATGGTTCAGCCGAGCGTCTGTAGGTGATGTTTTGAGAGCCTCCATGATAATCTTTAAAGCACCCTGAATATCATTGGCTTTTTCTAATACATCACTCGCAATAGCTACTACAAATGATTTTCTAGGTGCTATTTCCAAAGCTTCTTTAGCAAGAGGAAGAGCTTCTTTTAATTTACCTTGTTCACATAAGAGTTTAGCAAGACTGCATAGGGGGGTAGGTTTTCCTCCTCGGGAAGCCATAGCAATGGCCTTTCGGAAAGAATTGGCAGCTCCCTTGTAGTCATGTAACCACTTTAAGATTGTTCCGAGTCCATGATGATACCTGGCTACATTAGGATATTTTTCACTGAGTTCCTTCATAATAGGTAATGCTTCTTCGGATCTTTCTAGCCTGTTAAGCGACAGTGCATAATAGAAGTCGTAAATTGGGTCAGGTAGTTTATCTATTTTTTTGATATTCTCAAGATATGCTAATGCTGTTTTATATTGACCGCGCTTATATAACTCTATGGATGCTTCTTTCGCTTCTTCCAAATAAGCAAATTTGATAATTTCTGCTGTTGACTCTTGACCACCGGAAAGATTATGAAAATAAGCCAGGGAACCATATTGTGCTGATGCAGCACTTTTTTCAGGTGCTTTCCGCCATTCAGTCTTAAAAAGATCACCAAGTTTCCCATGGCATTCCATTATTTCGTCGGGGGTAGCCATTGATTCCGATATATAATCACCCAAAATACCATGCAATGAATATTCTTCTGATGTGGGGTCCAATAACTGTTTCTCCGCAATCCCCCCAATAATTGTTCCCCAATCTCGTCCGAGAATGCCCCGGAGATGGTCAGCATTTAAGGGGCATATCGAAGTAGCTAGCAAAGTTAATAGTTTCTTCTCTTCCTGTGTTATTGATAAGCGTGAAAACAATTCTCGTGCCATGTCAAAGAGCATTTTATGTATGCCAGATGTATCCTCTATAACAGCATCTATACCTCGTTCAGCAACCCGCATCGCAGCTAAGTTTATCGCTAATGGGTATCCTTTCAATTGTTCCACTAATAATTCTAACTTTTCTGACTTATATTCCATAGAAGCAGTACGGCTTAAATGGAATCGCAAGGCTCTTATCATAAATTTTTTATTAAGTGAACCTAATTCCAATCTTCCATATCTAGCAAGGGTTATCTGATCTAAATCTGGCAATCCCCAAGATATTACTATTACGTTAGGATTTTCTGGCTTGTCAAGTTCTACAAGGTCTCTGCAGATAACGTTGATTAAGTTTACTATATTCCGCCCTTCCAACGCAGGAACAGCAGTTTGCATTTCCATATTATCTAAAACAATGAATATTCTCTCTGATTGTGCTATTTCTGGCAGCAGCTTGTCGCGCCACATCTTTACGGGTTCTCTCGCCGCATAATCGGGGTCAATTATAACACTTAATGGTTTAGCAATTGATGCCAGCAATCGGACTGGAGTAGAAGCCATTTTGAGGTCAATCCATATTGGAGTGAGATCAGAGAAAAGATAGGCCATTGATCTTTTAAGGAGAGATGTTTTCCCTATTCCATCAGGGCCCAAAACAATAATTCCAGAATAGCCTGGCAAGGACGTGAACTGTTCCAACTTATCTAATTCCCATTGTCTATCTTGAAAAGAATCTTTAAGTGTAGATTTACCAACAAAAACTTCTTCAGGAGTTAAATCTCTTTCTACAGATTGAATTTTCTCAACAATAAAATCTATTCCTTGAGTTCCTTCGATATATGAACGATACGCAAGTGAGTCAGGTAGCGGAGTTATGTCGAGTTTTACCACGATGAGGCGGAATCCTTTATCGCGAGATAAACGTATCCGAGCTTGGCTAGTTTCTTCCTCAACCCATTGGGACGAAGCAGCATTTTTACTCCAGAACACAACAAAGATACGAGAATCAGCAAGTCCTCTATCAAACTTAAAAATGCTTTCTCCAGGCTTAACTTCCCACTCGTATAGCCAGCACCTTTCCTTGCCTAACGATTTGGCTATTTTTTCAACAACTTCTTTGTCTTTAGAGCTGTGACTTAAGAAAAATATCTTTTTCACTCTGTTTTCCTCCTTATTCACACTTGTTACATACCAAGTTGTTTTGTAATATCAAGCAAACTACAGGCGATTTCATCTAACTTTTTATATCCGAAACCAGTTCGGATATCCTTCCAATTTGGGGGTATATCCGAGGTGCTTCGGATATATCTCCTTTTAGGCGATGCTGACGGCACTTAACAGATATTTTATCGAGGAGCAGTTTCAACAAAGTATTGTAACAGTTCGTAGTACAGAGGACAGGGATCAGTGACAAGCTGTCAGCAATCAGCAGTCAGCTAATTATCAATACTGATTTCTTCTGATCCTCGGCAACTATATTTCACCTCATCAAGAGAAAAAGTAGAAAACCCAGGCCGATTATGCACCAGGAGAGGTAAGTGGAGAGGACCCCATCGTGCAGTTTCCTCAGCACCTGAACTATATTATTCCCATACTTCCCTGTCAAGTAGTAAAGATCAAAGACCCCCTTCTCCGCATCACCATAGGCTCCCTTAAACCCTTTTAAGTTGCTTATGGTCTCATAGAAACCCGTTCCGGGAACCCTCACCTCCTCAGGATCCATTATCTCACCACCTACATACATCAGCCCAGTCCGCCTCAGCTTCAGGCGGCCAAAAAGATAGATGATAAGCCCTACTATGAGGGCAATAATGATCAAAACAGCAGCCAGAGTTGGGCTCCAGAGGGCGTCATAGAAGGTTATGGCCTGAGGGACCTGGTGAAAACTATATCCCATCACTGGACCGATGAAGTGGCCGAGGGGGAACTGGGCGAAGCAACCAAAGAATATGCAGAGCAGAGCCAAGATCAGCATAGGAACCTTCATAGAAAAGCCAACCTCCTTTACCCCGCTCAGCTCCTTGGGTCTCTGCCCCCAGAAGACCGAATACAGAACCTTGACGAATGAGGCTAAGGTAAGAGAGCTTCCGAACATAGCGGCCACCAAGAATATAGGCTGATGGGATATTATCGTCCCCTGATAGACCATCCACTTGGAGACAAAACCGTTAAAGGGAGGGACTCCGGAGATGGAGAGAGCTGAGATGAAAGCGGCAAAAAAGGTAACAGGCATCGCTGAGGCCAATCCTCCCAATTTAGAGAGATCTGTAGTCCCCGTTTTCTGCTCTACAGAACCAGCCTTCAGGAAGAGAGCACACTTGTAGATACAATTATTCAACATATGAAATAGCCCGCCCATTATCCCTATGGGCACTCCAGTGCCTATCCCCAGCACCATATATCCCACCTGACTTATGGCATGGAAGGAGAGAAGCTTCTTCAGGTCGTGCTGCACCAGGGCCATCATCACCGCCAGGATTATGGTTACCGCCCCGATGATCATCAGAACCATCCCCATTGACTTATCCATAATGAAGAGATCTAAGCTTATGCGAGCCAGAAGGTAGATCCCCAAGAGCTTGTCCAAGGCCGCAGGGAGAAAGGCCATCACCGGCGTGGGAGCTCCCTCGGCAGCAGAGGGAATCCAGGAGTGGAAAGGCATCGCCCCGGCCTTGGTAATCGCCCCAATCATAAAAAGGATAAAGATAAAATGGGAAGTCCCGCTTCCCAGACTCACTGAAATATCGCTTAGTTTAAACGTGCCAGTGAGACCCCAAAGCAAGACAATCCCCAAAAGCAAGGCACAGTCGGAAAAACCCAGGATGGCAAAACTCTTCTTGGCCGCTAAGGGAGAGAGCTTGTTTCCCCCCAAGGTCACCAGAAGGTAGAACATAAGGGTGACGATCTCCCAGAAGACCAAGAGAAGCAAGAGATTGTTGGCCAAAACGGCCCCACAGGAAGCCCCAACGGTGATCAGTAGATAGGAGAAATAACGGTTGGGATATTCCTTACCCCTGATGTAGCCCAGGGAATAGAGGGTGAGAAGAAGGCCAAAAAGGCTCACAAAGAGGGCCATACAAGCTCCGAAATGATAGGATAAAAGCTCAAAGGAAAGGTTGGCCCCTCCGACCTTCCAGGTGAAAAGCTGATAGGTTAGCTTGGGTAAAAGGAAAATCCTTACCGAAATGACAAAGGTGAAAATAGTAACCAAAAGAGCCAGAGCTCCATGCAAGGGTCTCAACCTCTGGGGCAAGAAGAGGATTATCAACCCGATGATTATGGGGACAAAAACTGGATATAGGAGATTCACTGGATCCATCCTATTTCCCTAACTCCTTCCTAATCTTCTCCGTCTTCTCCTGGGATAACCTCACCAGATCCTGCCAATCATATAACCTTTTATCTGAGTCATCATAGACGGCGGCCATCCTCTCCGTGCAGCAGTAGCAGGGATCAATGCCTGCGGTGATCAGGGCCACATCAGATATGGTCTCCCCCAGACAGGAGGCCTCAAATGAAGGAAGATTATTGTAAGTGGGAGCCCTTACCTTCACCCTCAGCGGGTAGTTCCCCCCATCGGAGCGGATATAATGGAGACACTCCCCTCTGGGGGCCTCCTCATGACCTATTCCCTCCCCCGGGGGCATCTCAGGGATAGGGTTCCAGATATCCCCTTCGGGCAGTTCCTCTAACCTATCGACACACTGACGGATTATCTTAATGGACTCAAAG
>Ga0315551_10003463_pt1 | contig 11246 bp, 6 predicted proteins | sample SalMarSW160290MG_FD_203678 | JGI IMG/M metagenome (GOLD analysis project Ga0315551, IMG submission 203678) | Salt marsh sediment microbial communities from the Plum Island Ecosystem LTER, Massachusetts, United States - Salt Marsh Sediment SW1602-90 ... | reverse complement strand
GGGCTGGCCGGTTAGCCAATGGCAGTGAGAAGATACAGCTCAGCAAGCCGGGCGATGTGGATGGGGAGGGCATTCGTCAGTGGATACGCGTGGACCGTGTTGTTTATAGTGATGGCTCACATCATGATGACTTTTCGTCTGGAGTAGATCCCTGGCCGGTTGAAGCCGATGGCGGAGGTGGTTCATTATCTCGGCTGGAGCCGGCTGACTATGGTAATGACATAATCAACTGGCAGGCGGCTGATCCTTCGCCAGGCTTATCCAACCATATAATTAGGGGGTGTGAAAGATAAAGACGGGGGCATTGTGTCTTTATTTCGGTCGAACTATGCACGGGTGGTGTATGTGATTTGCAACATGTTATTTAGGGTGCAGATAACGGTATATTCCATCGCCAAATCCTTCCACAATCCTTGGGACGATTATAGCTCGACTGAAAGCTTGACAGCCATTCATTTTTTTTCTTTAATCTTGGCGGTACACAAAATGCGTGCTAAGAGTGATGAAATGGGTCGGTGCCCGAGTGGCTAAAGGGGACGGGCTGTAAACCCGTTGGCGTAAGCCTACGTTGGTTCGAATCCAACCCGGCCCATTATTTCTCTAAGTATCATGTAAACCTATGGAATCAGGGAGGTGGTGTATCTTTACTCATATAGTTTGATGTAGCTGATATTGGTGTTTGCTGTTCGAAGCTTCAGTTAGTTAGCTTTGAAAAATTCATCGGAGGACAGGCAGCACACGTAATGCGTACCGAAGCCGACAAAGCTTCTATGAGCGGCTATAATACGCATGTGGACAGTATGCACTGTTGAGCTAGCCTCCCATACAAACTACGGACTTGTTATATTATGATGATCTTTCGTTTTTTAAAGCTTAGTTTGTCTTTTGGAGTGTCCGACGACCTCGTCTACCGGAGCTCACGGACAGCAATTCGTGGGCCAGCGCCAAATAAATGGACCTACTTCTGTCAGATATGCAGTGGTTTCAGCGTAGAAAGTCTCGCCTGATTTTAGCTTGCCGACAACTTTCAAGGTAACCTCGCCGTAGTGAGGTGCCGCGTTTAAGATATCCTTTTTATCAAAAGCAGCTACGACACTTGTACCGGAGCATATCTCGGTGTCCACGTATTGATCGACTGCCTCGATCGCCTCAATGTCATCTATATAAAGGATGGGCATATCGTACCCAACATCGCTAGGCTCGATACCCTCTGGTAGCACTACAACAGTCAATACATGTTCGGAAATTGTTCTTGGCCCTATTATCTTTGGAATGATACACATGTTAGCCTCTAAAGGCGCAGACTCACATGTTAAAACATCAACGCTGACGGTAGTTTTTGGCGCCTCCTTACTACTAATAGAAACCGAATTTGCGATATTAGTAAGGGGTGCTACGTTTGGATCAACACGCACCTGCAACTCGAGGCAGATATGCGACTTTGAAGCCAGAGAATTATAGAACCATTCATACACATGTTTCTTGGAATCATAATGCCCGTAGGTCTCATCACCGTCAGCCGATACAAAGCTAACGTTCTCGGGTAGCGTGTCAATAATTGAGACATTGCTCACCGGGTGGGCGTTATCGTCATTGTCGAAGCATATACGATAAGTGATGTTCTCTCCCGCAACAACGCACTTGCCATTTTCAGGAATACCGCCGATAATATCCACGGTCATATAAAGCTGGGTATACTCAACTGCTCTCGTAACGACAAAATTATTGGCTGTAGTCGGCAGCGTGTCGCTACTATCAATAGTGGCAACATTCGTGATCTTTCTACCGGCGGGTATATTTTCTTTGACCTGCACGACCAAGTTCAGAGAAGCACTTGAGCCCGACGGCAGCGATGAATAAGTCCATGTATACTCGTGCATATCTTTGTCATACTTTCCAGAAACTCCGTCTTCATCAGCCGTCACAAAACTCACCTCTGTAGGCAACGTGTCAACGATGGACACATTGTTGGCAGTACTATCGAGATTGTTGCTATCAAATGAAATATTGTAGGTCACAGTCCCTCCTGGATTCACATATTTCAACCCGCTAACTTCCTTAACAATACCGGCAACGACTGTTTTGGTTAGATGAAAGTTTTTACTGGGACAGGGGATGACTAAGCCAGTTGGATTTCCTATGTCAGATTCAATATCTATGCGCTTCAGCGATGTGTCATAGACCAGCAGATCGTCGCCACCTTTTGTTCTGTCTTCGCCGGTAGTCAGGTACACAAATCCTGTCATCTGATTTACGCAAAGGCCCATCACACCACCATCCTCGATGCGGATTTCTGTTTCTTTCTCTGCTACCAGGTCATATTTAGTAAGGAAAGAATTACCCAGATATCCTCCACCAGCATAGATAAAGCCGTTTGCTGCATCTACTGCGACGCTGACGACGTATCGACTGAGCTCTATGGTACCAGCTTCCGACCAATCGGATGTGTTGTATATCCTAATTGTCTGATTGTGGTTAGCTACGTAAAGTAGATCATTGACCTCGTCAAGAGCTATCCCGTATGGTGCGGCACCCTTTAAACTAAACGGTGAACCCGGTACGGGTGTAAGTGTGGCAGTAGCAGGATTCCAGTCAAACACAAACAATGTTTCCTTACCGCGCCTAACGCAATACAGCAGTTGATTGTCATGGTCATATACAATGCCGGCAAGGTTCTCTGAACCCGGTTCTTCAACTGTAAATGTGCCTTTGGGCACCATCGTCGTCGCATCCATGATCTGAATCACTGCCGAGTCCTCATAAGTAACAAAAAGGTGCTGCGAGTCCGAATCGATAGCTAAGCCGACGGCACCGGTACCGTAATATGGTATCCTATATCGATGTTCTTCAAACAAAATGCCTTTGGTTCCAATACTATATGTGCGTATTATCGCAGGATTAGCATAGATATCTGCGAGTACATATAAAAGTTTTGGAGGCTCAGCCTGCGCCGCGGCTGTGACCAACACAGATACGATTAAAATTAAAGTCCGAACATTGGTCCCAACAAAATTGTTTTTCTTTTGAGTTTTCATGGTAAACACTTTCAAAAATTTTTAGTTCCCTCCTTTATTTAGTCGCAAACCTTGTGCGATACCCCACTATACGTAGATTGCAAAAAATCGAGGTTTCTAAGGAGGGAATAAACAAGTAGAATACTGCTCCCATCACACCTCCTCGAATTCTCTTATATTATAATACGCTATTCTGGCTGATTTGTCAAGAAAAAATTATACTGTATGCCCCATTGCCCCATTGCAAAGGTGGTAATTAATCGGTCAAAAACGCTGCTTGTTACCCCCAAATGAGGTTTTGCAGGACGGCCTCACTACCCAACACAGCGCAAGCTATATTCCGCCATTTCCAGATAGAATCTACATTTGCCTCGTGTCCTTTGATAATTGAAGAAGTCTATGTGATGTTGTCGACATCTGTAATGGGGGATAAGTGCTTGTCCCATAAACAGTTAGCAATCCACAGGCAAGACAACACAAGCTCCTTCCAAATCTTGTTGTCATAATAAAAATGTCCTGATTACGGCGAACGTCGTGCAAAAAATCCGACCGTCTGTGGCTGTGGCTGGTTTGGCAAAAACAGGTCTTTGTGCTCTTTGATTGAATGGTTAATCTTTCCAGCCATTCAATCGTGGTAGGACACAAGGTACATTTGAGCATCATATATAATAAGCTGTCGGAAATCGACTGATTGGGAAACGCACAATGGAACGGCTTTCGGCGTGCGTAATAGTCGTTAGGGCACGTAATTGTCCCAAATTCTGTGGTTGGCTGATGCGAAAATAGCCTCTTTGCCGATGCAAAAAGAAAAAACGCTCCACGAAGAAGCCCAACAATGAATAAACATCTTTTACCTTCGGTCGAACGAGGCACGGATAGTGTATGTGATTAGCGACATGTTATTTAAGGTGCAGATAACGGTATAATCCATCGCCAAATCCTTCCACAATCCTTGGGACGATTGACACATCCTTGCCTCACGAAACGATGCCCAATATACTATGACCCGAAACCGGTTGTCGTCACCGTCGAGCAATAAGCTTGTGCTCTTGCATGTAGTTTGTGAACCCTGATTGTGAAAGGATGATAGAATGGAATTTCCAATAACTGATCCTGAAGGAGCTTTTGCCGTGGCAGGTCCTATTGTTGTCATGCTGGTTGCTATTTTCCTCTTGGCGCTGTCGGCGGCCATATTGGTCATAACGGCGGTCGTCTACTGCAAAATATTTCACAAGGCCGGTTATCACTGGGCCCTCGGCCTGCTTATGCTTGTGCCGGTCGTCTCCATAGTCACGCCTTTTATCCTGGCGTTCGGCCGATGGCCGATTCTGAAAGAGCTTGAGCTGCTCCGCAGACAACAGAAATCCACTAATGTCTGACATCAAATGAACGAGACTTTGTAGAAGTCGCTGATCCAACAGAAGAAAATCAGCGGCTAACCGTAAGAATAGGTAACAATGCACATGACCAAACGATGGACTGCTGAGGAAGTCCTAAATACAGTTAGAGCGTTTCAGCCAGCCTGCATTATAACTGCCGCAGCCGATTTGGATGTTTTTACGGCCCTGCAAAATGAGCCGTTGACTGCTCGCTCCCTATCTGCCGCACTCAAGACCAATCTACGAGCTACAACAGTCCTGCTCGACGCACTAACCGCACTTGGTTTCCTGATAAAAAAGGGCGATCATTATAGCATCATTCCAGAAGTAACAGGGATATTAACCGAAGCCGAACCTAAAAGTATCTTACCTGCTGTCCGGCACCTGGCTAACTGCCATCGACGCTGGATGCAACTGGCCCAGGTCGTTAAGTATGGCAGACCAGCGGAACGAAAGGCGAGCATAAGAGGTGAAGCTGCGGATATAGCTTCTTTTATCGGGGCGATGGATAACTTCTCGGGACCGATTGCCGAGGAGATTGTGCGTAAAAGGCTTATCCTTAAATCAAAGCCCTTGACATTTACCCATTTGCTGGATATCGGAACTGGCTGCGGCACATGGGCAATCGCATTTCTTCGTATAAATCCACAGGCAAAAGCCACGCTGTTCGACCTGCCTGATGTGATCCCACTAACTCGGAAGTACCTTGACGATGCTAACCTCACCCATCGTGTCAGCTTTATTCAAGGCGACTATAACCAGGATGATTTACCTGAAGGAGCAGATTTGGCCTGGTTAAGTGCCGTCACCCATCAAAATTCAAGAGAAGGAAATCGTGCACTCTTTACTAAGATTTATAATGCCCTCGCCGACAACGGCTCTTTCGTAATCCGCGATGTGGTTATGGACCCTTCACGAACCACACCCGTAGCTGGGGCTTTATTTGCGATCAACATGCTGGTCTCAACGGAATCAGGAGGAACCTTCACGTTCGAAGAGTTTGAAGAAGACCTCATCGCTGTCGGCTTTACTAATATCGAACTGATTTACCACAATGAAGCTATGAACTCACTCATCCGTGCTGAAAAGTCAAGGTGATAGTTTAGCCCTGCCATTTACTCGCCTTTGCGTAGCCGCTCTCGCCTTCGCGTAGCTATGGCGAAGCGAGGTCGGCGGAGCGAGGTGGCAGGGTTCTTATTACTTTTGACACCGCCTGTCATGAGTTTATCGAATAAGCAGTTAGGAATTATTTATTATTTTTTAGACAGGATTAACAGAATTTTTAGGAGATTAAAATGCTATCCCCAGATTTCCTTACCCATGCTAAGAATTATGTTGTATCGTAGGAAGATATCATTTCGACCGAAGTGAGCCTTTAGCCCTGAGCGAAGTCGAACTAAATCGAAGGGACAGAAACCCGAACCCTTCAACGGTGTCTACCCAGTGCGTAGACGAACGGCTTCAGCACAGGCTCTGCACAGAGCAGAAGAGCTGATGTCAATAATAATTTATATTTAAGACGCGACCATTTAGGTCTTCGTATTGCCCACATACCACAGTAATGGAAAACTGATTCGGACGACAGCCGAGGGACGATCGTATAAGACATCTATTCACTGTCCCATTTACTGTTGCCACCGAGTCCCTTCAATCATGTCCAGAAATTCAAAGAAGTGCTGTGCCTCCGCGTTGAAGCGGTCGCTGCCCGTCATCCGCATGTGGTGGAGCCGGTCGAACTCGCGGTCGATGAAATCGCTTAATGCCTGGGTAAGCTCCCCCTGCACAAGATGGGTTAAGTCAGGCATATCCTGCTCCAAGAACTCCGCAAGGTTAAAGGCCTGGCTGACGTAGGCTGGATCACCCGTTCGCAGTCCCGCCGCGATCCGAAGTGCGTCGTTCATAACAAAGTCTTCAATAGCCGGCTCAATGGTGCTCCATATATCTGTTCGGACCTGCTCCGGAGCAAAAAGAGTGATCTTATCAGCCAAGGTTAAGAAGCTTACATCTCCTGCGCGAAGCCCGGCTGCGACCCGCTCTGCCTCCACGGTCCAGAATTCCTCCTCCATCTTGTCCACCAACTGGTCAATCCATCTGTCTATCCACTTATGGACACTTTTACGGCCTGACTGTGTCGGTTGTGGCGAGAATCTGCCAGACACCTGTTTTCCCTTTGGATCTATGTGCCTCAGCGGATTCTGACTGGCGTACTGGTACGGATTGAGACCTCGGATGCTAATAAGCACCGGCCAGACCGGGTCGCGGCTCAGGAACCGGGCGATAGTCGGTTCATAGGCGCGAGCCCGCATGTCGTAGAGATCCCCCACCGGCTCCCAGCGCACGCCGTAGCGTCCAATGAAGGTGAATGGCTGATCGCTTGTTCCTGTATGGCTCAACAACCTGCCATACGGTGAGTAGGCGTAGGCATCGGTCGCCTGGCCCCCTCCGTCGGTCAAGAACAGCGTCGAGCCTACCCGGTCGAAGTGGTAGAAGCGCACCTCATTTGTGGCCACGTCGATCGAGTAGAGCAGCCGGCCGCCAGGTGTATATACGTAGAAGCGTTTGTACGACGCGCCCTCTTTCTCGGCTATGATGGGTGCAAGTCCCAGCGCGTAGTTGTGGTAGAAGTAAGTGGTCGCTCCGCCCGCCGTGCGGCTGCGCAGATCGCCCAAACAGTTGTACGTGAAGGCAACGATATTGCCGTCGGCTGTAATCGAGGTCAGCCGGGATGCGCCGTCGTAGGCAAACGTTTTGCCGGGCGCAGCGGTCTGGCGGCCACGAGCATCATACTCGTAGCTGGCACTACTAATCTGAGCCGCGGCATCGTAGTCGTAGTTTTCCTCCGTCCGTACCGCGTCCAGCGTAGTAATTCCCGACCGGCTCAGAAGATTGCCTGAGACATCATAGGCAAGGGCCAACTGGTTGTCCCCGCCGTAATCGGCGTCGGTTAACCGACCGGCTCCATCATAAGTATATCGGATCGCACCTCCCCCCAGAGGGACGTTCAGTACCGCTTCCGTCGGTTCTCCCTCGGCGTTCAGTGTGTATTGTTGATCGGCCAATGTGGCATCCTGAATGCGGATTACTCTGCCGGCATTGTCATAAACAAAGGTTGTACTCACACCGTTGGAACGGTGGATCTCTGTCAAACGCCCGTCGTCATCATAAGCGATTTCCATCCATGCGTTGGAGAGATCGTCCTCCACGCGGGTCAGCAGGTTCCGCTCGTCGTAAACGTAGGTGACGGTGGCCAGTCCGTCATACGTCACGGTCTTGAGTCTTTGTCCGGCATCGTAAGAAGCACCAAAGCTGGCGGAGCCATCCTTACTGTTGGTGATATCGCCCCGAGCGTCATAGGTCAGTGTTAGGTTATCTGCCGTTAGCAGTCGTCCGGCATCATCGTATGTGTAGTTCAGGCTGAGACCATCAGAATAGGTAATTCGCGTGACATGGCTGGTTTCATCGTAGGTGATATTGGACACGTCACCATTGGGTGAGGCCACCCGCTGGAGCCTGTTTCGAGTATCGTAGGCGTAGGAATACTCGCGGCCCAGAGGGTCGGTCTGAGAGATCAATCGACCCATAGGCGAGCGGCCAAAGTCCCACTCGTTGCCTTGCATATCCGTGATGCGGCTGAGTTGCCCCAGGTCGTTGCGCGTGTAGGTGGCGCTGCCGGCAACCGGCTCTGTGGCACTTATTAGTCGACCGGACGTGTCGTATTCATAGTCTGTGGACCGCTCCATCCGATCGGTGATGGAGGTCAGCCGGCCCAATCTGTCATACGCATAATGGATCTTTTCACCTAACGGATCAGTAATACATGTGTTTCTGCCCAGTTTGTTGGTCTGATATGTAGTGGTTAATTCCAAAGGTGTAGTGGTACTACTGGGTACCCCTTCGTCATCGTAGTTCGTGATCCAGGTCTTGCCCGCCGGGTCGGTTAGGCCGGTCAACCAACCACGCGAGTCGTAGCCGAACGTCGTCGTATTTCCATTGCGGTCGGTGAAAGACGCAGGACGGTTGAGCTCATCGTATGCGTAGGTGCTATGCTGGCCAGAGGGATCAGTGCGGTCCATGATGCGGTCCATCAGGTCGTAGGCGTAGGTCGCTGAATGAGTCAAAGGATCGGTGTGCGAAACGAGGTTGCCATTGTCATCGTATGCAAAGGTTGTGGTCTTGTCTCGCTCATCGGTAACAATCTGCAAACGGTTATTGAGGTCATAGGTTAAACGAACTGTACTGTTGTCGGGCCGGGTGATCCGGTTCAGTCTCTTGTAGGCATCGTAGCTATAAGTCGTAATACCAACATCTGAGTCGGTACGACCGGCCAGCGTGGCGTCGGTGGTGTAGGTAAAGGTCGTTATCCCACCAGCGGGATTGGCAACGGTCAGGACTTGGCCCCGGTCGTTGTACGTGTAACGCCAGTTCTTGCTTGATCGGTCCGTGTACATGAGCACATTGCCGTGGTCATCGTATGTAGAATCCTCATGGCTGCCGTCCGCATACGTGATGCGGCTGACGTTGTAGAAGGTGAAGGTAACACTCTCGCCGTTGGCCGGATTCGTGATGACCTGATCCTGGGCGGCGTAAGTGAACGTCGTGGTCTGCCCCTCGGCGTTGGTGGTCGAGGCGATCTTGCCCGTCTCAGAGTGGTAGGTGATTTGCGTCGTGTCGCCCAGCCGGTCAGTCACGGAGGTAGAACGGTTGTTGACCGCGTCCCGGCCAAACCGGATGACTTTGCCCGTGGGGTCGGCCAGGGACTTGGGCAGGCCGTGGTGGCTGTAGTGCTTATAGACCTGGGTCGTCCCATCAGGCCTTGTTTCAGTTACTATATAGTCGTTCGGGTCGTAGGCCAAGGTCGTGGTATTGCCGTAAGCATTCTCCTGTGAGGTAACGCGCACTGCAATGCCGCCGTGCAAGGACTGTTTCTCATAGCTCTGGGCATAGGGCACGTTGCCTGCCGGCTGCTCCACACCGATAATCATGTTGGTCCATATACTCCATTGATCCACTTCCACCCAGGTATAGTGGAACATGGTGGTCTGACCCATAGGGTCAGTCACTGATCGTAGGGTCCAGTCATCGTCATTGTCGGCCCCTTGAGTTTCGTGGGTAAGACTGACCTGGCGACTGGCCTGGTCGGTTACCCCGACCAAGACGGTGTTGCCGCCGATGGTCTGGTACGTAAAATCTAAGGAGCGACCGAGGCCGTCCTCTACGCGAATCAGCAGTCCCTGCTCGTCATAGGAGTAGATCAGTTGGTTGCCGTTGCTGTCCACGATGCGGGCGATGCTGCCTGACTTGTGGAAGATGCGGACCTTCTCTGCGATAGGATCCATCAGATAGAAATAGTCGCTCGTCTCCTGAAGAACCCAAGGAGCTGGATAGACATTGTCTTTGAAGCCAAAGTCATCCCCTTCGGTGGGTACCCACTGATCGCCCGACTTCTTGAAGGAGATGGCATCCCCGTTGTGGATCTGGATGGTAACCCAGTAGCCCTCGTATACTTCCATAGTCTCCAGAGGCCCCCACCAGAAGCGATAGGGCACACCGATCCCGGAGAACACTATCTGATCAAAGTCTGAGCGATAGTGCAGGGTGAAGTTCAGGTTCATGGGTCCGCCCAAGGACAGCAGTGCCAGGTCGAAGTGATACGCCCCACTGTAGGCTGATATTGGGTCTCCCAGGGTCAGCCCGATGTCCTGCTGTCTCGAGCAGCCGCCAGTGCTATACTGATTTGTATTCGGGTCTGACGCAGCAAAGGCCAAAGACCCAACAGAAGTTAATAGCACGCTCAAGATAACCAGAAAACAAAAATTATCTATCCTATGTCTTCTGACTTTTGTCCTGCTCTGTGTACAGGGATGAGGTTTATTGAATTGTATCCGCGGATTTACCATTTTTCAGTCCTCCTACTCTCCCATAGCTTTTGTATCCCTATATATTACAAAAATATTCCTGAAATTTCAACCATCTGAGTCGTTTTTCGGACTCTTTCAGCGGTTAGGAATCATTTATTATTTTTTAGATAGGATTAACAGGATTTTTAGGAGATTAAAATGCCATCCCCAGATTTCCTTAGCCGTGCTAAGAATTATGTTGTATCGTAGGAAGATGTCATTTAGACCGATTCATCTTTCGCAGTCCGCAGGACGCCTTCCGGCGTAGCGCTGCTACGGAGAATGGAAGCCTCTAAGGGGCACAGTGGAGAAATCTGCTTTAGAATGTAGGGTGGAGTTTTCATCCTTCGTATCCCTTTGGGAGGAGAACGGATGCCCCACCATAACTCTACTTCGGATGAGCAGATCCCGACTGGCCAGGACTATGCGATGCCTGTGTTAAAAGAATAGGTGGGCTAAAGCCCACCCTACGAGCTCATCCTATTGTTTTTAATTGGAGAACAAGTTGAGCAATAGAAGCGATATTTGCTCCTATCGAAATCAATTGTCGTATCTTTTGAATTTTTGTTTGCTTGTCTTTCTCAGCCAATATCTCTCTACAAATCGCCGTAATCGTCTCTCTCTCTTTCTCATTTGATTGCTGGATAGTTGACATTATCTTCTGAATAGTTGTATTAACATCTCCACCTATTCTTACTTCGACTTTTTCACCAGTAATATTATCATATTTTGCCGCCTCTTCGCTTGAGATACGGACATTAACATCTTCCCCAACGACAGCACTGTCATCATCCTTTTTTGGATTTCCTCCTATCTGCAAACGAATTCTTTTTCCAATGAAATCCTTACCCATTTTTGTTCCTTTCAATTTACTCTATTAATGAGACTGTAGCATCTTTACAGAGTTTTCTACTATCCTGTTTTTCGCTTTTCACCGTTTCTGCTCCAATGTAACG
>Ga0315551_10003460_pt1 | contig 11249 bp, 7 predicted proteins | sample SalMarSW160290MG_FD_203678 | JGI IMG/M metagenome (GOLD analysis project Ga0315551, IMG submission 203678) | Salt marsh sediment microbial communities from the Plum Island Ecosystem LTER, Massachusetts, United States - Salt Marsh Sediment SW1602-90 ... | reverse complement strand
GGGATCACCTTCGCGCTTCTAGATGAGGTGATCGGACGCGCAGCGATGGAGTTGGACGTGACATCCCCGTGGATGATGACGGCCAGGGCGGAGCTACGGTATAGGAAACCGGTGCCCATCGGAGAGGAACTCACGCTGATGGGAGAGCTCACGCGTGTTCGGAGCCGCGCGGTCGAGGGGCGGGGAGAGATTCGGCTGAGTGACGATACGGTGGCGGTGGAGGCCACGGCCATGTACGTGAAGGTGCCGGAGTACCTGGCCGAGCAGATGAAGGACCAGATGGAGGAGGAGATGGAGTACTGGCGTGTCGTCGAGGATTGAGTGTCTATCACCCTGGACCTCGGCGAGCAACGCTGTGGTGTCGGCTGCGTTCCGGGAGGCCGGTCGGACACATCTCCTTGAGGAGCTGAAATGGTAGACAAGAGAGAGGATTTCATCATTCGGAGGACGATCTCGGAGGTGGATCCTGACATAGATCTTCTCATAAGGTTCGAGGAGGAGCGGCAAGCCAGGAGACTGATCCTCATCCCGTCTGAGAGCTTCGCCTCGCTGCCGGTTCGCCAGGCGCTGAGTTCCGTGTTCACCAATGTCTACGCGGAGGGCTACCCTCCGCCGCGGATGACCAGAGATGACGAGGAGCTGCTGCTAGATATCGATCATCAGTTGGCTTACTACCGCCGATACGCTGATCGCAGGTTCTACAAGGGGTGCGACTACGTGCACTTCGTGGAGACGCTGGCCAGGCGCCGCTGCGCCCAGTGTTTCGCCACTGATATGATCGGTGCCGATCAGATCTTCGTGAACATCCAGCCCCTGTCGGGTGCAGCGGCCAACAACTCTGTCTATGATGCGATGGTGGAGCCGGGAGATACCGTGATGGGCATGAACCTGGCCCACGGAGGTCACCTCACTCACGGCAGCGAGTACAACCGCTCCGGAAAGAACTACAAGATAGTCTCCTACGAGGTCGACAGGCGTACCGAGCGTCTGGACTACGACCGGATCATGGAGCTGGCGGTCGAGCACCGTCCCAAAATGATCATCGCTGGCTATACTTCCTATCCCTGGGCCCCTGACTGGAAGAAGTTCAGGGAGATCGCAGACGCCGTGCCCGGGGGATGTGTGCTCTTCGCCGACATATCTCACCCCGCTGGAATGGTCATCGCCGGAGTGTACCCGACGCCCGTTGGCTACGCGGACGTGATCGCTTTCACTACTCACAAGACCGTATGTGGACCTCGTGGGGCGGTGATCTTGACCACCGACGAGGACAAGGCCAAGTTGATAGACAACGCAGTCTTCCCGGGGGAACAGGGTGGACCTCACGTGAATAAGTTCGCCGCCATGGCGGTGGCCTTCAAGCTCGCTCAGACAGAGGAGTTCAAGCGTCTACAGCAGAGAGTCGTGAAGAACGCTGTGGCCCTGGCGGAAGGGTTGCAGAAACGAGGGCTGCGGCTGGCCTACGGTGGCACGAACACCCACCTGCTGGTGATTGACCTCAATGCCGTAGAGACGGAGACTGGCTTTCCCATGAAGGGAGAGATAGCCGCCCGGATTCTGGAGCTGTGTGGCTTGGTGACCAACAAGAACACCATTCCGGGCGACGAAAGCGCAGCCGATGCCAGCGGGATCCGTCTGGGCACACCGTGGGTCACCCAAAGGGGGCTGGGGCCTGAGGATATGGACGAGTTGGCAGGGATCATCCACAGGGTCCTGACTGGCATCAAGCCTTTCCAGTACACCGGAATGACGGGCGAGCTGCCGCGTGGCAAGATAGACCTCTACCTGCTGGAGGAGATGAAGTCTACGGTAGCTCAACTGGCCGGCAGGGCCGCCGCTGAGGACGAGACGAGGCACGATGGATACCCCCACTACTTCTGGCTCCCGAAGCTCTCGTCAACGAAGGCCACGCCGCTGCTGGACGAGCATCGCAACCTCAAGGCCGACATGGCCGAGATCCACGGGTGGGAGGTGCCGCTTCGCTATGAGGGCAAGGAGGAGGAGCTGGAGACGGCCAAGAACTCGGCGGCCATCTTCGACCTGGGCGACACGGGCCTACTGGAGGTCAGCGGCGCCCGGGCCAGACCTTTCCTCCAGGAGGTGAGCACCAACAACGTGGCAGCGCTGACGCCCAGCTCCAGCCAGCGCTCGTTTCTCCTGGACAAGGACGGTCTGCTCATCGACGATGTCTCCATACTGGAGCTGGAGAGGGACAAGCGTGGTCGTGAGCGATACCTGGTGTTCACTAACCCCGCGAACACCGAGAGGGTCAAGGCCTGGTTACGCGGTCTTTCAGACTGCTACGTCACCTTCGACAACGACGACATCTATCGCAAGGTCCAGGGTCCGGCGGTGGTGAAGGATCTGGCTGAGACGTTGGACCGCTCATGCCGTAGGGTGGCTCTGGCACTGAGCGGACCGGAATCCTTGAGCGTCTTGAGACGAGCAGGCGGCTCTCTCTCTGAACTGGAGAACCATACATCTTGGCGCGGCGAGATCGGTGGCGCTGAGGTGTTGGTGCACCGCAATGGCCTGACCGAAAACGAAGATCGGTACGAGATTGTGGTTCATCCTGATAGCGTATCCGACGTGTGGCGGGTGCTCCTAGAGTCTGGTGCCAAGCCGGCGGGCGTCGCAGCCAGGGATGCGCTGCGTCTCGACGCGGGGCTGCCTTCTTATGCTCCCGACGAGAAGAGACGTGATGGTGTCTCCCTCTGGAAGGGTGGGTTCGCTTCTCACTTCCATCTCTCCAAGACGTATGTCGTGGGTCAGAAGCCCCTCGATGGCCTCAGACCCAGCGTGCAGAAGCAGGAGTTTGCGTGGGAGGAGAAGGAGGGTGAACTCAGACGGACGCCGCTGTATGAGGAGCATCGCAAGCTCACGCGCAAGATCGTACCCTTCGCTGGGTGGGAGATGCCTGTTTGGTACACCACGGTACTTGAGGAGCATCGGGCTGTCCGACAAACGGCCGGGCTGTTCGACGTAGCCCACATGGGCGTGCTTGAGGTGTCTGGGAAGCACGCAGCCAGCTTCTTGGATGTGGTAGGCACTAACTACGTCAGGTGGCTGGAGGATGGGCAGTCCCACTACTCTTACCTTCTGGACCCAGATGGGCACGTGATAGACGATATCATGGTCTATCGCCGCTCTGTGGATCGCTACATGATCGTGGTCAATGCCGCAAACGCGGAGAAGGACCTGGCGTGGCTGAGGGCGGTCAATTCCCAGCGCTGCGTGATAGATCGTGCGCATCCGGATAAGGAGATTGAGGGAGAGGTGACCATCCGGGACCTGAAGGATTCATCCTCCGGCGAGGACCAGCGAGTGGACATCGCGCTTCAGGGACCCCATTCATTGGCCATTCTTCAGAGGCTGGCCGAAGATGCGGTGGAACGGGATAGGCTGGCACGGATCAGCCGTACCGAGTTCATCGAGGCACAGTTGTCGGGCCTTGACATCATAGTGTCCAGGACGGGCTACACGGGAGAGGACGTCGCCTATGAGTTGTACGTGCATCCCAGGCACGCAGTCGAGTTGTGGAATCTCGTGCTGGAGCGCGGTGAGGACCTGGGCGTGAGGCCGGCAGGGCTCGGCGCCCGTGACTCCACGAGGACCGAAGCAGGGCTGCCGCTCTATGGGCACGAACTAGCTGGCGAATTCGATATCTCCCCGACGGGGGCTGGATTCGCACCGTATGTGAAGCTGCACAAGCCCTATTTCGTCGGCAGAGATGCTCACCTGAAGCGAGAAGCCCGCCGCACTATGCAGATTGTGCGTTTCCGCATGAAGGACAAGGGCATCAGGGCCATCAGGACCGGCGATGTGGTAGTGACGCGCAGAGGAGAGTATCTGGGGGCCGTTACCAGTTGCTCGATCGACGTGGAGAGCTACCAGTTGGGTATGGCCTACGTCGAGGCTAAACGGGCCAGAGAGGGCGCCGAGTTGCGTATCTTCTCTCTGGCACCGGGCGAGAAGCCTGCTCCGGAGAAGGACAAGAGGGCTCTGGTCGTCGGCGACAAGGTGCTGGTCGCGGAGGAAGCAGTGGTGCTGCCGCGTTTCCCCGTGGAAGAGGAGGAGTAGGAAGCAGCCCACCTCGAGACACTCCATTCGCCAAGAACTACGCGGTCTGGCCGATTGGCACTTTGGCTGGTTGACTTTGCAGTATCCGTGTGTGATAATCGAAGCAGAGAGATATAGTGCACCGAGGTGCACAGAGTGGAGGTTCACGAAGAATGGTGCAGAAGGCGAAAGGACACTACAACAACCAGGCTCTAACGTTCGACCTCCCTGAGCGGTGGAATCTGTTGGCGATGAGCGAGCCCAAGGATGTGCCAGCCGCAGAGAGCGTCGAGCGCCTCGTGAAACAGGGCTTGGAGAATCCCATCGGGATGTCCCCGTTGGCGGACGTGATAGGGGCGCTAGAATACAAGACAGTGGTGATTATCAGTGAGGATCAGACCCGACCCTGCCCCGTGGGTGAGGTGGCCTTGCCGTTGATCAACGAGTTGAACGCGCTCGGCATCGGCGATGATAACATCGAGATCATCATTGGCAGGGGTACTCACCGCGAGATAACGCAGGAGGAACTGAGCGCCAAGCTGGGCGATGAGGTCTTGAACAGGGTCAAGGTCAGTATCCACGACGCGGACGACGATAGCAATCTGGTCAAGGTCGGGACCACCAGTAGGGGCACGCCTTGCTGGGCCAACCGCAAGGTAATGGAGGCCGGGTTCAAGGTCGGAATCGGCACCATCAACCCCCACTACTTCGCTGGCTACGGCGGTGGTCCGAAGATGGTACTCCCAGGGATCTCAGGCAGAGCCTCGGTCCGCCACAATCACGTGCTGATGAGGGAGCCCGATACGACGCAGGGGATCACGGATGGGAACCCGGTCTGGGAAGATATGTTGGAGGCAGCGCGCATCGTAGGGCTGACCATGAAGATCGACTGCCTTCTCAACTCAGAAAAGAAGATCTACAAGGTGTACGTGGGTGACGTGGAGGCCGAGCAGCGTGAAGCGATCAAGGGCCTGACGGAGGTCTACGGAGCGCCTGTGCCCAGGCTGGCTGACGTGACCATCACTTCGGGATACCCTCTGGAGACGAACCTCATCCAGTCGGGGAAGTCGATCCTTCTGGCTGATGAGATCACCAGGGATGGTGGTGCGGTGGTTCTGCTATCTGCGTGTCCCGACGGAGCGGGCCCGCTGATGTATGAGACGCTGTCTGAGAGGCCTGGTGCCGACGAGGTGATAGACTGGATGGCGGAGGGCAAGGCCAACACCACGGGAGGTCCTATGGCGTCCCGCCTGCGCCGGCTATTGTCCACCAAGACGCTTCTGGTGGTCACCGACGGTCTGACGAAGCAGCAGTTGGCGGACATGGAGATAGGGCATGCTGCGTCCGTGGAGGATGCCCTTGCGCAGTTGTCCAAGGAGTATCCCACGGCCGACGTCATTGTGTTGCCTATCGGCGGGTCTACCTTCCCGTTTGTGGAGGAAGCCAAGGAGACGGTGCCTGGATAGGCAGGGCTCTTAGCGGCGCCGAAGGGACTCGGGAGGTAGACGTTCGGCCCACGCCGTGGCGTCGCTAGAACACGAAGACGAAGGTCAGATCGTTGACATTGGTGTTGGTCGGCCCGGTCAGGATCAGGTCGTCCAACTCCTCGAAGAAGTGGTACGAATCGTTGTTGGCCAGGTATTCCCTGGCCAACAACTTTTTGGATCGAGCGCGCCGAAGCGTTGACCCATCGGCGATAGCTCCGGCCGCATCCGTCGGGCCATCCGTACCATCGGTGGCCAGGGCGACGATCATCGTTTGATTCAAGCCGTCGAGCTGAATGGCCGCGGAGAGGGCCAGTTCCTGATTGCGCCCGCCCTTGCCTTGGCCCCGGATGTTTACCGTCGTCTCCCCGCCAGCTACGAGACACGCGGGCTGGGGCACTGGACGCCCTGAGTGCAGTATCTCCTTGGCGACCGCACTGAAGACGTGCGCCACCTCCCGAGCCTCGCCTTCCACGAAGGTGGAGAGGAGCAGGGTGTGGAAACCTGCGTCCCTCGCCTGCTCTATAGCGGCTTGAGCCGCGATCTCGTTGCTGGCGATGATCAGGTTGTAGGTCTTGGCGAATAGGGAATCGCCCTCCTTGGGCGTCTCCGGCACGGCCCCGTCTCTGCCCCGGCGCAGGTGTTCGATGATGGAAAAAGGTAACTCCGCCTCCAGATCGTACCTCTGCACTATCTCGTACGCATCGGCGAAACTGCTAGAGTCCGGTACAGTGGGACCTGAGGCGATGACGTCGAGGTGGTTGCCGACGACGTCGGACAAGATGAGGGAGGCTACGTCGGCCGGGTAGGCAGCCCGCGAGAGATTCCCTCCCTTGATCTGCGACAGGTGCTTGCGTATGGTGTTGATTTCGTTGATGGTGGCCCCGCAGCGCAGGAGGGACGAGGTAAGCGCCTCCATGTCCTCCAGGCCGATCCCTTCTACGGGCAATGTCATGAGGGCCGACCCGCCGCCGGAGATGAGGCAGACCACCAGGTCGCCTTCCGAGGCTGTGCTGGCCAGATCCACCATCCGTCTTGCACCGGCCATGCCGGCCGCGTCGGGGATGGGGTGCCCCGCCTCGTTGATGCGGACGATCTTGGTGTCGGCGAGATAGCCGTACTTGGTGTTGATGGTACCAGAGGTGAGGCGGTCGCCCAGCACCTCCTCTGCGGCCTGGGCCATAGATCCCCCAGCCTTGCCGCCACCAATGACGTAGATACTGTCGTACCTGTCGAGGTCATAGGTCCTCTCTCCGATAAGAAGCTCGCTGCCGTGCAAGACCATGTGGCGCTTGATAGCCGCAACAGGGTCCACGGCCTCAAGGGCGGCGGAGAGGATGGGCAGTGCTTTCTCCCGTTGTGCTCTTGTCTCTTCGCACTTGAGGAGACGGGGATCGAATATGCTCATAGCTTCACCTCAATCTGTGGTCGTATCTTCGGAAAGAGCCATTCGCAGCAACTGCACCACATCCATCACTCTGATCCTGATCTTCTCGCGGCGTGCGGCCATGGACAGCGTACGCTCGCACTGCTGGCAGGCGCTGACGATAACCTCCGCTCCCACTGCTTGCGCCTGCTCGAGGCGGCGCTTCGCTACCTCTCTGGATAGCTCAGGATCGACGGATTCCAGGTTTCCCCCGCCACCGCAGCACATGGCGTCTTCCCGGTGGTCTTCCATCTCCACGAAGTCCACGCCAGGTATGGCCTGGATGATGCTACGTGGCGCATCGTACACCCCACTCTTCCTACCCAGGTCGCAGGGGTCGTGGTAGGTCACGCGTTTCTCCAGCCTCCGGAGCGATACCCGGCCTGTCTCGAGGAGTTCCGCCAGATACTCGCTGGAGTGCTTCACCCGGATGAAATCAGGCTTGTAGTGCTGCTCCCACATGTGGTAGCAGGAAGGACAAGTGGTGACCAGCGTCTTGGCCCCCAACCCTTTGACCGCCTCCAGATTGTGTGCCACCAGATCGGAGACAGGCAGACCGGCCGAGAGCAGAGGGTACCCGCAGCACCACTCCTCGCTGCCGAGCGTGGTGAAGTCCACCTCCGCTGCCTGGAGGATCTCCACCAGGTCCTGAAGGATTCCGTAGGCCATGGGATAGAGGGCCGAGACGCAGCCAGTGAACAGCACGACCTCGGCGCTCTCCTTCCCGACCAGATCCTCCGGCCGATTCTCCAGGTTCTCGGCCCATAGGAGCCGGCTCTCGGCAGGCTCGCCGGAGATGTTGTGCGAAGAGCGGACACGCTCCTCTAGTTCGTTCAGCATGGGTGGCAGGTGCTCGTTCTCGGCGAGCAGATGTCTCGCAGCGCTGAAGATCTCGGTAGTGCGCACTCCTCCAGGGCAGCTCACCTGGCAAGACTGGCAATCGGTGCAACTGTAGATGCAGTGAGCAATCGTTTCCGAGAGCGGAAGCCTCCCCTCAGCGACGGCCCTCAGTAGCTGTATCCTTCCGCGCGCAGTGATCGGCTCGCGCCGGAGTACATCGTAGATGGGACAGACTGCCTGGCAATAGCCGCAGCGGTTGCAGCGCAGCATCTCGTGCTCCAACTCTTTGAGTTTCTCCATACCATTCATAACCATATTCCCGACGGTAATCCGCACGGCATCGATAACACCGGCCTTCTCTCGTAGTCACGCAGGAGACAGTGCCATCCAGCTACCACGAGCTTTCAGAAGCGCCCCTGGCGATGGGCGCTCAGTCTGCCGTGTCTGTCCCACCCAGTGCTCCTCGTTCTATTCTCTGGAGGGAGTAGTTCTCTCTCATCATGTAGAAAATGCCCAACAGTGTCAGCGGCAGGAAGGTCAAGGCATGTAACGCGAAGGCGAAACTAAGAGCCAGTTCCCTTTCCACCCCGAAGATCTGAAGTGTGCTCACCACCAGCCAGTGATAGACGCCAATGTAGCCCGGCGAGGAGGGAACGGTCATTCCTAGGCTGGTGACGCACAAAACCAGGAATGCTGCGGCCGGCGGTGCCTCGATGTGAAAGGCAAACATGACCAGCAGCATGAACAGTCCGCTGGTGGCCCACACCGCAATCGACCAGGCCCAGAGTGCGAGATTCGCCTCCAGGGAGCCGAGTACGTCAAACCCAGACAGTGCCGAGTCGAGGGATGCCAGCAGCCGCTCCCCGCCAAGACGTGGAAGGCGCTTCAGCAGCGAAGACGCCAGAGCCAGGGTCCTCGTACGCTGGTAGGCCAGGGCGAGGAGGATGATGAACAGGCACACGAAGACAGGGGCCATGACGAGGGCTGATTGCCGGATCCACGAGGGCAAGGTCACAAAAGGCAGCAGCAGCACCAGAAACAGGAGTAGGGTGAGAACGTCCAGCACTTTCTCTACCACGATGGTGGAGAGGGCCAGCGACTTGCTCAGGTCCTCGGATTCGCCGATGACGTACGCTCTCGCCAACTCCCCCAGCCGGGCGGGGAGAATGGTGTTGAGTGCGTAGCTGATCATGAGCGCGGACAGAAGCTTGCCGCGCCGGATCCTGGAGTGATCGCCTGGAAAGAGGAGTTGCCAGCGCAAGACCTTGCTGGCGATGGTGCCGGCAAAGGGCAGGGCGGCTGGCACGAGCCAGGCATAGTTGGCTCGTCCGAGGGCATCCACCACGTCGCGGTAGTCTACGTTCCACAGGACGAGGACCAGGCATACGAGACTGATAACGATTCCTATCCAGAAGCGCCACTGTTTCATGCGATGTCCGTGTTCAACCTAACCTTCTTTCGCAAGGGATAACACTGTGTGAGAAAACCTCGATGTTGTCGAGAGGTGTCACTGCAAGAGGGACGACAGACCCGGCAGAATCGAGTTTGCGAAAAGGGGGATGGAGTAGAATCCCGCCAGGGCGAAGGCGACATCCTTGACCGTCTTGCCTATCCACGCTGCCAGGAAGAACCGTTTTCCTGAAAAGCCAGATGCGCCAGCGGCGAGACCTGCGAGATCGAAGAAGGGGTTTGGGATGGCGGACAGGAAAAGGATGGTCAGGAAGCCGTTCCGTCGCATCCAGCTCTCGAAACGCTTGTAGAGACCTAACTCTTCGACCAGCCCCTGACCTGCGTATCCGGCCAGATAGCCCGTGGCCTCCCCTAAGGCGTCGCCAAGGCCGGCGACGAGCCCAACGGCGACCGGATTCCACAGGCTTCCTCCCAGGTAGACCACAGCCAGTCCCGGCACCGGTAGGACCACGGTGGCACTCCCGGCCAAGGTGGTGAGGAAGACACCCAGATACCCGTATCTCTCGTACTGTACTAGACGGTCGCGAAAGAGGACAACGACGAGGGTAGTGAGGATCACGACGAGGAGCGCTCCTATTCGCTGGAGTCGCACGGTCCGGCGCGAGTGAGCCTCGGTCACCTCAGTGCCCTGCACGGTCTACATCCTCAGTCACGTCAGAAGCGCTCCCTCATGAAGTCCAGAATGACGCCGTCCAGCAGGTCATCGTCCCGCCATCGCTCCTCCAGGTTCTCGGTGCTCACGAAGTCTCTGAAAGCCTTCTTCGTCTTCTCGTCGTACACAGCGGTGGTGGCACCCTTGCAGTACCCGGTTCTTCGCAGAATCTCCTGTATCTCGGACAGCAACTCTCCCTCGATCTTCACCACATTCTCCGGGTCTGTTTTTCCCAGATAGAGGTTGTGCAGCTTGCGCAGGCGGGCCACTTCGTCGATAGGCGTGGGATGATCGTCCACTCGCAGGTCTACGTAGCGGTCGTTGAAGCCTGCGTACCCACCGCGTTCTCTCACCACCAGGATGGCCGCCGACTGCTGACCCCTCCGATCACCGCCAGCCTTCTGTCCGGCCCCCAGAGCGGTAATCAGGCGATCGACGAGGGCTCCCTGCGTCTCCTCGAAGGTCTGAGCCATGGCCTTCACGGTATCCTCACTGACCAGGATGTTGCCCTGGCAGGTGTAGTTCTCGCCCACGATGTGCCCTGCCCAGTCGAAGCACTCTTCCCCGGTGAAGGCAGCGGCCTCGCCTCTGGCATCCACCACACCCACCTGTCTCGAGGCACGATCCTTGTCCTCCTCGGTGAGCCAAGCGATCACTTCCTCGGCGGATACCCCCTCCTCCATCATGGCCAGCCCTCTCGGTCCGTAGGAGGTGTTGGCCCAGGATTGTGTGGCCAAGGCGCCCACCCCGGCACTGGCCCAGGGCACGACGGAGCCGACGGCCAGGAACTTGGACTGGACGGCTACGCCCCATTCCTCCCTCTCTGGGTCGTAGGCCACGATAGAGAAAGTCCCCCTGCGTCCACCGCTGTTGCTCATCTCTTCGACCTCCCGGGGGTGGATTATAGCATAGCTGGTTTTGGCAGGCCAAAGCATCACGGCCAAGTGGTTCCGACATGCGTCCTGTCGGGGTCTTGCTGACTTCGACGTTGAAGCGCAAATCAGCGCTGAAGTTGGGGAACGATGAAGAGGTAGAGGCACCCGAGGTCGAGGAGGACGAACCCGAGGCAATAGACAGCGAAGGCGGCGGTCTGGAGGATGGCAGGAAGTGAGGCGTGCACTGGGCGCGGAGGTGCCAGTCGAGCCGTCAGGTGCGCTGCCAGAAGGACCCACTCGGAGATGCCGAGGGCGAGGGCCAGGCCGATGGGCACCAGCGCTGGGAAGAGGTAGCGTCCTTGGGGCTGGACAAACTTGAGGTTGTAGGAGATGTGCTCGGCAGCCACCACCAGGAAGACCAGCAGCAGGAGGAGCAGCGCCCA
>Ga0315551_10003448_pt1 | contig 11267 bp, 16 predicted proteins | sample SalMarSW160290MG_FD_203678 | JGI IMG/M metagenome (GOLD analysis project Ga0315551, IMG submission 203678) | Salt marsh sediment microbial communities from the Plum Island Ecosystem LTER, Massachusetts, United States - Salt Marsh Sediment SW1602-90 ... | reverse complement strand
TTTTAGAAATCTGGTCATTTCCCTTCTAAATGATTCGATTCTTGTGTTTATTTCCCCACTCAAAGGTGGTTTTTGGGGTTTAGCTTTGAGGTAAAGAAAAAGGATGATGATGGCGATGATTATTAATACTATCTGCAGCATTGTCATTTACCCCCACGTATTCAAGAGAAGTCTTTCCCGAGCGGAACCTCTGCAATAAGAACCTATAATTTTTGTTTGATTGCTACCTGTTTTTCAAATTTCGATGCTTCAAATTACCCAACATTATTATAATGAAGTAGTTCAACAAAGTCAAGAAAATTCAGGATATTGTATTAACACGGGGCACTTGACTTTTTCTTGGCATGTGTTACTATTTTGAAAATAGTAATACATGCCGATGGATAACCAAAAGGCTAATCCTGATATTGAGATATTAAAATTGCTGCTGCCCTACTGGATTAAACACAATAATCAAGATACTCGAAGGGGGAAATAGGGCTTCGCCGATTCCTTCGGAATTCCCCCCTTGACGGCTCGATCGGCAAAGCCGACTCTCGCTTCGCTCGAGCAAGTCGAGCCTGCTCCTCTCTTTTTTTTCTGATATTTAGTCTACCGAGGTTTACTTGATAATAATTCAGAGAGATTATTGAAATTCCTATACCTGAACATATTGAATATAACAGGAAGTGGCTTAAGAAGACGGAAGATGCAGGACTTAAGGATGTAGCTGAAGAATTGAAAAGGATTATTCAACTTTCAGAAGAAATAAATAGATGTGTTGAGTCAGCGATTAAAAAATTAAAGATTTTGGGTTATAGGAGATCTATATGCATGAATGGGCGTTAGCAGAAGCGGTAATTTCTACCGCACTTAAGGTATCAAAAAAAGAAAATTTCAAAGGAATTACTAAAATTAAAATTAAGATGGGCGAATTACAGCAAATAGATATAGAGATATTTGAATTTGCTCTAAAAGAAATTATCCAACCTCAAAGACCAATGCTGAGAAAAGCAAAGATAGAGCTCGAAACAGAAAGAGCTATCTTAAAATGTAAGGTCTGTGGACACAAATGGGCTTTTGGTGATGCCATAAAAAGATTAAATGAGGAAGAATCTGAATCAATACATTTCGTTCCCGAGATCGCTCATGTCTATATTAGATGCCCTAAGTGCAAGAGTCCTGATTTTGAATTTGTAAAAGGACGCGGAGTTTGGATAGACTCTATTGAAGGAAGGTAATTAAAGATGGACCCAAGATTAGAGATTATTGATAAAAGATTAAAAAATATAAAGAGATTGATTGCTATTTCGGGTGGAAAAGGTGGGATTGGTAAAAGTTTGATCGCATCTACTTTGGCATTAATCCTATCAGAGTTGGGTTACAAAGTAGGTCTATTGGATTTAGATTTTAGCGGTCCTTCTGCACACATAGTATTAGGAACAAGAGGAATTTATCCAAAAGAAGAGAAGGGAATTATCCCACCTAAAATTTACGGCATCAAGTTTATGTCAATTATTTATTATGCTGGTGATGATCCTTTACCATTGAGAGGCATTGACGTTTCGAATGCCATAATAGAGTTGTTGACTATTACCAGATGGGGTCAATTGGATTTTCTAATCGTTGATATGCCTCCTGGTATTGGAGATGCAGCCCTGGATACAATTCGGTTAATGAAAAAAACTGAATTTCTCGTAGTGACTACCCAGTCAAAAGTAACTTTGGAAACTGTTAAAAAGGTATTGAAAATTTTGAAAGAATTGAGAGTTCTAATCATAGGTATTATTGAAAATATGAGGATTACAAAGTCTCCATTGGTAAAAAAAGAGTTAAAAACATTTAATACATCCTTTTTGGGTGAAATAGAATTCGATAAAGATCTTGAGGATTCAATAGGATATGTAAATAAACTTCTAAAAACCGACTTTGCACAAAATATAAAGAAAATTGTTTTAAATGCACCTGAATTCAAATCAAAGAAAAAATTATGAAAAATGCCGCTGACAGCCTTTCCTACAAATCCGCTTCGTCTAATTTAAAGGAGGGTGCTTGACAGAAGAAAATGCAGCTTCGATTTTCTGAAAATATAAGGAGGATAGAGCATGTGTGAGTCAAATGCTTATTTAGTTCAGGGCGGCAGGGAGGAACTTCTCTTGGAAGATGTAGTGTTAATCCGACCTGAAGGCGAAAAAATACTGCTGACAGGTATCTTCGGAGAGCGGGAACTTGTCGATGCAAAAATTAAAATGATCGACCTCCTTCACCATAAGATAATTTTGGAGAAAAGAGCATAAAACACAAAGAGGTTAATTGACATTTCATTGTTTTGTGTTATCATATTAAAAATAGTAACACATATTATGCGGGGGAGTGAGTCTAATGGAAGAAATAGTGAGATTTGGGGTCTCAATGGAGAAAAATCTTTTAGCAAGCTTCGATGAGTTGATCTCCAGGAAAGGATACGCTAATAGGTCAGAGGCTCTCAGGGATCTCGTCAGAGATCATCTGGTGGAAGAAGAATGGAAGGTAGAGAAAAAAGATATGATAGGGACAATCACTATCGTTTATAACCACCATTCACGGGGACTTTCAGATACTCTAACTGATCTCCAGCACCAATTCCTTAACCTGATAATCTCTACTATGCATGTACATCTGGATGAAGATAATTGCCTCGAGGTTCTGGTGGTTAAGGGGATGGTAGATAAAATTAAAACTGTCGCTGATAAGCTGATAAGTACCCGTGGGGTAAAGCATGGAAAGCTAACTATGACCACCACGGGGAAAGAATTACCTTAGATATTTTAGGAGGAAATCTTATGCATATTTCAGATGGTGTTTTATCGGCCCCGGTGTGGATTGGAGGTTACGCCGCCGCTGCCGGTATTATCGCGGCTAGCATCAAGAAAATAAAGGTGGAAAATATGCCCAAGGTGGCTGTAATGACCTCTGCTTTTTTTGTTGCGTCCCTCATTCATGTTCCTCTCGGCCCCACCAGTGTGCACCTCGTCTTGAATGGTCTGGTGGGGATAATTCTGGGACCGGCTGCTTTTATCTCAATTTTTGTTGGTCTCGTTCTGCAAGCTTTTTTATTTCAGCACGGGGGAATCACTACCATTGGAATCAATGCCATTATGATGGGGACTCCAGCGCTATTGGCATATAAAATATTCAATCTAAGAAATAAATTTAACTTCAGAGAGAATGAATTCATTTTTGGGGCTTTGGCTGGTGGTTCTGGGGTTTTCTTTGGAACAGCTATTCTGGCATTGGCATTGATGACTACGGGGAGTGAATTTGTGGGAGTGGCCAAATATGCGGCCCTGGCCCATCTGCCCATAATGATCATCGAGGGGATCATGACCGGCTTCATCGCTTCATTTCTGATGAAGGTAAAACCAGAGATTCTGAAGGGGGGGTGATTGGAATGTAGATGACTACACTAACGTTTAAATGTACATATTGAACACTTCATAATCATAAGGAGGAGGATAAGATGAAAAAAATTAGTGTAATGGTGCTGATTATGGTATGCCTGGTTGTTGGGTGGGTAGCGAGCGCAAGTGCTCACTTTGGCGCGCTAATTCCTTCTGACGACATCGTTACCCAGGAAGATAGTAAAACCATAATGTTAGAAGTAAGGTTCCTTCACCCCATGGAAGGTGATTACATGGAGATGGAAAAACCAAAGAATTTTGGGGTAAGAATTGGTGGTAAGAATGTGGACTTACTAGGGACTCTCAAGGCAAAGAAAGGAAGAGGGGCTGGCCAGACGAAGGATTTTACCTATTGGCAAACTACTTATAAAATCAAGGGACCTGGCGATTACACGTTTTACGTTGAACCCAAACCGTACTGGGAGCCGGCGGAGGATTGCTACATTATTCACTATACCAAAGTATGCGTAAACGCACTGGGGCTGGAAGAAGGTTGGGATGACGAAATTGGTTTGGAGACGGAGATTGTCCCTCTGACAAGACCATATGGACTATGGACCGGAAATCTATTCACCGGAGTCGTGAAGGTCAAAGGAGAACCAGTGCCCTATGCAGAAGTAGAGATAGAGTATTACAATAAAGACGGCAAAATAAAACCTCCTGCCGATCCTTATGTCACTCAGGTGGTCAAGGCTGATAAGAATGGCGTTTTCTCCTATGCTATGCCAAAAGGGGGATGGTGGGCATTTGCGGCTCTGAATGAAGCCTCATGGACAATTAAGCGGCCTGATGGGGAAGATAAACCCATTGAGATTGGTGCCGTTTATTGGGTAAGAACCAGAGACATCAAATAGGAGGTAAAAATTACCGTTGAGAAGCATTATGCTCGGTACCGGCGATAACTACGTGTGCCGAGTATAACGCTGTTTTTTCTCGTTTGAAGACATCAAAATTTTCTAAGGGCTTCAAGAGAGAACTTGGGGGAAAGGAGCTATAATGAGAAAAGATAATTTAGCCAGAAGAGCTTTTGATTGCCATAAGCTTTTAATCAGTTTCGTCTTCTTAAGTTTGCTGTTGCTCATGACAGCTTCCGTTGTCTTTGCTCACAAGGTAAATATTTTTGCATATGTGGAAGGCGACACAGTATACACTGAAAGTTATTTCTCTGATGGAACAAAGGTAAAAGATGGGGTAGTGGAAGTATATGACAGCCAAGGAACCAAATTGCTGGAGGGTAAGACTAATAAAGACGGGGAATTTAATTTTAAGCCTCCCAAGAAAGACGATTTAAAATTAGTCCTTCTTGCCAGCATGGGCCACAAAAACACATATGCCCTCTCGGCAGATGAACTACCGGATATCATAGCGGCGCAGAAGCCAGAGAAAGCAGAACCCAAAGAACCCAAAGTCAAAGAGGTCGCGGAGGTCGATTTAGACCAAATCAAAAGAATCATAGACAGCTCTCTTGATGAAAAACTAAAGCCGATTATGAGACAACTGATCAAGGCGCAGCAGCGCGAAGTATCCTTTACAGAAGTGATAGGTGGGATTGGGTATATCTTCGGCATCATGGGGATCATCTTATATTTTGTTAGCAAGAAAGGGGTTAAAAAGAAGAATGCATCTACCCGAGATTGACAAATTCGCCCATCTCAAATCGCCCTTGCATTCGTGGGATCCAAGAGTAAAAATAATCTCCATCTCCATCCTAATCCTCTCCATTGTTCTCCTGCAGGATCTCAGAGTGGCTTTTCTTGGACTTGCCTTGGCAATCATTTTGGTCTTTGTGTCCAAAATTCCCTTCTCTTTTGTCCTCGTTCATTTAAGATGGGTTCTTTTCTTTGTTCTTGCACTTTTTGTCGTTATCTCCCTGACCGTCCCCGGTAACCTTTTAGTGAGACTTTCTTTTTTGGGCATCTCCCAAGAGGGGGTCAAGCTCAGTCTTTTAATAAGTTTGAGAGCGATTAGCGCTGCTTTGCTGATATTTCCTATGATAGGAACAACAAGGTTCAATTTGACTCTCAAGGCCCTTCAAAAAATAAAGATTCCGGATAAGCTCATTCAACTCCTTATGTTCACCTACCGATACATCTTTCTTTTCCTGGATGAGGAAAAAAGAATATTTATTGGTGCCAATTCCAGGGGTTGGGTGAGAAAAACAAATCTTTCTAGCCTAAAGACCATGGGAAATCTGGTAGGGATGCTGTTGGTTCACAGTTTTGAGAGAACAGAGCGCATCAGGGATGCTATGGTCTCCAGGGGCTATAATGGCAGATTAAAGATACTGGACGAATTTTCTCTTAGCCCTAAAGATTTTATCAAAGCATCACTGATTATCGCTTTCGCCTTGTTATTAAATCTTTCCCGGTGGATGAGATGAAGAAGATTATAAAGGTAAGAAATCTTGAATATACCTATCCTGATGGTACCAGGGCCCTTAAGGCGATAGATTTAGATATCTTTAATCACGAATCCGTTGGCCTGATCGGGCCTAATGGGGCAGGTAAGTCTACCCTTCTTCTTCATTTAAATGGAATTCTTAAGGGGCGGCCAGGCTCAGTTGAAGTTTTGGGAATGAAGGTAGAGGAGAAAAATCTCATAAAAATCAGGCAGAAAGTAGCCATAGTCTTCCAGCAGCCAGACGATCAGCTCTTCATGCCCACCGTTTTTGATGATGTTGCCTTTGGTCCAATAAATGCAGGCTATTCTAAAGAAAAAGTGAGGGAAAAGGTAAAAGAAGCATTAAAAGAGGTGAGGATGGAAGGTTATGAGAAAAGATGTTCTCATCATTTGAGTTTTGGGGAAAAGAAAAGAATTTCTCTAGCTACCGTCCTGTCGATGCAGCCTCAAATTCTAATCCTGGATGAGCCCACCAGCAACCTGGATCCTAGAGCAAGAAGGTATTTAATAAAACTGCTTAAAAATCTTGACCTGACCAAGATAGTTGCTGGTCATGACCTGGAATTAATTCTAGAAGTTTGTCCAAGGGTAATTCTTTTAGATGAAGGTAAAATTGTGGCTAATGGAGACGCAAAAAAGATTCTAAAGGATAAATCGCTTATGGAGTCTCATGGCCTGGAGGTGCCTTTATCCCTTAAGCATCGATAACCAGCTCAATTTCCCGCCCCTGAACAAGACATTCGAGGAGAATCTTCCCAAATTTTTAAGTGCCCAAATGGCTTGACATATTATGCTTTTTTTATATATTTATTTATATAAAAAAGAAGGAGAAGAATATGCGAACTACAATTGAAATTGAGGATGACCTGCTTAAGGAGGTTATGGAGAGCTCTCACTCCAAAACAAAAAAAGGGGCTATTGTGACTGCTCTTACTGAATACCTTAAAATGAAGAAGAGGAGAGAGCTTATAGAGATGATCGGAAATCATGAAAACTTCGATCTTACATTGAAAGACCTGGAGAAGATGCGAGATGAGGAATAAAAGGGTTCTGGTTGATACATCTGCCTGGATTGTGAGTTTCAAGAAGAAAGGTAATGATGAACTTAAGGAATTCTTAAAACATTCCCTGCAGGAAGGGACAGCAGCAACTAACGAGCTTATTATTTTAGAACTTCTTCAGGGATGTAGAAACAGGGAAGAGTTTCAAAATCTTAAGACGAGACTGGAAAGTTTAGACAGAGTAGAAATTACCAAAGGAGTGTGGGGAAGAACTTTTAGTCTTGGATTCTCTCTAAGAAGAAAGGGAATTATTATTCCTACGGTGGATCTTGTTATAGCTTGCTTAGCTATGGAAAATGATTACCTTCTCCTGCATCACGACAGACACTTTACTATGATGAGAAGCTATTCAGCTCTCCAGGCCGTAGATTTTTTGAAGAAAAAAGAAGATGAGCTCTAAATTCTTACAACTTGACACTGTCTTTCTCCGTGCTCAAACAGGAGCTAAGGTTAGGAGAATAGTTATCCGAGAAGCTCGGCTGGTAATAAAACGCAAGTATCCTTATACCTGTTGTCAGCCAGCGCCACACTAGATGTGCGAAAGCCCTTTTAGATTTTTAAAAAGATCAACAGTTGATAGCTGAATATCATAAAATGAGTGAAAGATGAGAGACGAAAAAATAATGGAAAAACTTCCCAAAGAAAACCAATCAAAAGAAGTGAATCAATTTTTAAATCAAATCTATTTAAATTTCATACAAGGACATTTGAAACCAATTCTATTCGATAGATTAAATGAGATTAAAAAGAGCTACCAATCATCGGTTTTTCTACAGCCTCAACAGCGTGTTTGAGGTTAATTAAAGGTTTATTAGAAAACAAAATCAGTCCCATGATGTAAAAAAAGAAAAACCCCTAAAAGCTTTGGAGGTGCTATATGAGATATAAAGTAAATCTCAAAAAAACAGAAGAAGGTTATTCTGTTTGGGTGCCCGGTTTGCCTGGTTGCTGGTCTCAAGGGAGAACAGAAGAAGAAGCATTGGAAAACATTAAAGATGCCATACAGTCATACTTAGAGACTGTCGAGGAACTAAGCAAAGGCAAAGAGTCTCGTTATGTAGAAGTAACCTATGCCTAAATTGTCAGGGGTTTACTTTTCTGCGACCAATAAACGTCTGTTCCATTGCTATCAGCTTCAAGGATATAGCAAAAGCGGCCAACCTGTGGGCTGGAAAAATCCCCAAGTCAGCTCCTTTACTCAGGCAATAGTACGAGATGAAACGTTTACCCCAAGAGAGAAATACAATCCATTCAATTACGAAATGTTTCCAGTTGTGCACTTTTCAATACCGACCATTGATAGTCGACAAAGATAATCAGGAGGTGGGTATGGACTATAAGGAAGCTGTAGAAAGGAAAATCACTGGAGAAGCCAATGAGTTAGGCCGATGTAGAGAACTCTGGAGAGAAATTGTTAATGCATACGAACACGCTGGAGAGGATGCAATTAAGTCCGTTCTAATTGAGCACAGTAGGAGCCTAACTAAGGAATTCGATAAATTGTTAAATCAACTCAGGAAAAAACTATAATGAGAAAGAGAAAATGATCACGTTGAAAGGCTTGAAGGTAAAGGGATTCCGAGCATATATGGAAGGCAAGGAGTTTGCCTTTGATAACCCGGCAATACTTCTTTTTGGAGAAAATCATTGTGGAAAAAGCAGCACCTTGAATGCTATTGAGTGGTGCCTATTTGGGAATGAATGTACAGGGACACGGACCGGAATCCGTGAGCGCATTGACTGGGAGATACCAAATCGAAATATGTACCCCCCTAACGTGTCGGTTGAACTGGAACTTGAAGATAAAGCAACAGGAGATAAACTTACTATCTCCCGCAGGTGGGTAAGTGCCAGAAAAGATGAGTTGAAAGTAACTTTGCGGGATGGACAATTATTAAAGGGACAAGAGGCTAAGGATAAGCTTGCGGAACTTCTCAAGTCGTCATTTAGAGACTTCCTGACCACGGTCTATCAGCATCAGGAGGCTATCCGGGCTGTTCTTACTCAGGAGCCAAGGGAGAGAAACGACGCTGTCGACCGTCTATTGGGACTTTCGGATTACAGAAATGTATTGACAGGCATAGAGGCAGCAAGACTACCAGCGGAGCAGAAAAAGATCGGCGATAATTTTGACAGCTTTACCGGCGAAATAGAAGTTGCCTTGCGTACCCGAGAAAGCGACTTGAAGGGTAGGAGAGATGCAGCAGGTCAGAAGGGGCTAAGAGAAGACCAGCTTAATGAGGTAGGAGCATTAAAGATTGGTAAGGAAGTTAAGGGTCAATTAAACCAATTTGCTTCAGAAGTAGGTCTTCCCCTCGTTGATTTGCAGGTTCCAGAACAGTGGAAGAAATTGCCACAGTTCCAAGAAGTGGCAAATGGAGAGATAAAAAGATTTCGATCAGAGATGCCCGATGTAAAGAAGCAACGAGATTTGTTTGACCTCAGATCCAAAATTACAGAATTGACACAAAAATACAAACAAAAGAGGCAGTACCGCGATAGTATCGGGGCCAAGTTTGAAGATTTCGTTAGGCAGAAAGGGGACCATAAGTCTATAGGCGACAAAATCAAGGAGATGCAAAACAGGATTGATAGTAAAGAGAAGAAATTGCGTGAAGTAAACGCAAAAGCAGCTTTGGTAAGAGATGCAATTGAATACCTAACTTCAGGTATCAGAATATCTGAAAATCGTTGTCCTGTCTGCGGGAATGAAGCCCCTGATTTACTGGAGCATTTAAAGAGTGAATGGGAACAAGAAATTGAAAATCAGGTTGGAGAAATCCAAAAACGAATAAAAAATTTAAAAATTCAATTAAAACAGTTTGAAAGTTTGGATGAAGAATACTGTAAACTCAAGGAAAATTTTGAAAATACTAATAAAGAGATGGAAAAGATTAATAAACAAATCGGGAAAGCGTTGGATAGAGAGATTGCCGATAAGGATGATCCTCAGGTACTTCTTAATAACGAGCTGGGGAAGATTGAAAAAGAATTTGAAAAATTGGAACAAGCTGTAAAATCGAAGCAAGAGACATTAGATAAGGTATCCATCTTATTGGAACAGATGCTGCTTATTGTGGACATATTGAATCTGGAAGAAAAAAAGAAAGTTGTCGAACAAGTCCAGCAGTCACTCGAATATCAGCGGATGGAAGAATTAAGAGACCAGATGGCTGTACTGGTTAATGATGTAGATAAGATTAAACGTGCAATAAGTGAGGTATCTCATGAAGAAGCGCAGCAGAAAGTTTCCTCAGCGGGAGAGGTGATAGATAATTATTTTCGTCAAATTGCACATAACCCATCGGTAAGCAAAATAGAATTTTGGGTAAGTGTCGATTCCAGAACGGCCCGTAACTCCTATGAATTCAAGGACCAAAAGGGGAAAGATCTGGTGCCTATCCTCAGCCAAGGAGACCTAAATGCTATGGCGTTGTCTATTTTCTTAGGAATGGCTTGCTCAAAGGGAGCAACCCAGCCGTTTGGATTTGTTATATTGGATGATCCCTCTCAAAGCCTGGGTTCTGAACATAAAGAAAAATTAGTTGAGGTGTTAGATGATGTTCTCAATGAACGGATGGTTATCTTGGCCTCTATGGACAAGGAATTGCAAGACCTGGCTCTTTCAAAAATAACCAAAGCAAAAACTAAATACATTTTCTCTGACTGGGCTCCGGAACAGGGTCCTGAAGTAAGAAAAGAGTGAAGCTTATGAAGACTAATACTTATGAGCGATTAAAAAGTTTGCATGATAAATACGGACCACAGGAGTTTGGCAAACTATGCCAGAAATTTCTGGCAATTACCTTTCAGATGGCAGGCTACAGTCGTATAGTGGAAAGAGGGGTGCAAGGAGTGGATATAGATGCAGCGGGAGAAAGTGGAAAAAAATACGCTATTGAAGTTAAGACGACAGTAACGAAGTCCATCAATTTTGAACAAAAAGATGTTGAGGGTCTCCAAAAACGTAAAGAGGACGGCTATCAACCCGTACTGGCGGTACTTCGTCTCGATAGGTTCTCGGACTGGATTTTTGCCAGGGCTGATGAAATCAAACCGGGAAGCTTATATATAGATTCCCTTCGGGTTTATAGATTGCGTGAACTTGAAGGATGCACACGCCCTCTTTTTGATAAAGCAATTGGGAATCACTTCCATAGGACGATGCAAGAAGCACAGAGATATCTGGATAATTTTCTACGGCAAAAGGGTGTAGAGGTACGCCGACTGTGAGGTTAGGTGAGAAAAGCCTTCGACATCTTTTAAGCCTTCCGTATATTCTGGGAACAATTCAACTGTTCCATCAATACCCTGAGCACCTGCTGATTGTATAGGTATTCCTTTGGGTTCTTTGAAGGGGGAATGGATGACTCCAATTGGTTTGTAC
>Ga0315551_10003443_pt1 | contig 11273 bp, 8 predicted proteins | sample SalMarSW160290MG_FD_203678 | JGI IMG/M metagenome (GOLD analysis project Ga0315551, IMG submission 203678) | Salt marsh sediment microbial communities from the Plum Island Ecosystem LTER, Massachusetts, United States - Salt Marsh Sediment SW1602-90 ... | reverse complement strand
CATTCCCGGATTGCGGCCTCAAGCCCCAGCTCATATAAGGTGGGAGAGCCTAAATCGAACGTCAAAGACCGCGTGTCTTGAATTATCTGGTTGATATCCTCGTAAATTTCATCCAGCGGCTTACTCAATTCTGCCAGCAATTCTTTCTGCCGAAGTGAGCCCAGGTTAATCTTGAACAAGATTAATTGTTGCGTGATCTGGTCGTGCAGCTCAATAGCAAGCCGTCGACGTTCGCGTTCTTCTGTTAATGACATCTCTGAGGTAAGGTCTCGGAGCTGTTTTTGATAGTCCAAAAGCTTCTTCTGAGCCCTCCTCTGCGAGGTAATACCCCAGAAAATACCCAGTATTCCAGTAACATTGCCCTGTTCATCCCTCACGGGTGTTTTGACCGTATGAACGATTACCTCTTTGCCTTCCCTGATATATTTCTCGTTAATATCTTCGGTTTTACCAGATTTTATAACTCTTTTGTCATCAACCCTGTATTTATGAGCCAGCTCTTCGGGGAAGAAATCGTAATCTGTTTTTCCTGCAATATCTTTGGCTTTAATTTTCAAATCTCTGGCGTAATTTCCATTACAGGATATGTAGACTGAGTCCTTATCCTTGAGAAATATCTTTTGTGGCAGGTTCTCAAGGAGCGTTTTATACTTGTTTTCACTAACCTGCAGAGATTTTTCAGCCTTTTTCCGTTCGTTGCTTTCGATTAACTCCCATTTACCTTCACGCCTGATAAGAGCAAGTCCGTGACTGCTGATTACATCTATAATTTCACTTGCACCACATTTGTTTAAGCAGTAGGAACAAATTGCCAGTATCTGATGTTCATCAATTGCACTATCTACCTGCCTTTCATAATCAGCAAAGCATTTCCAATCTTTTGCTTCGAGCCAAGCGGTATTTCCCATTACCCTTATACCATCAAATCCAGCAAAGACCGCTTTGTCAATCTTATCAATCCAAGCATTGAAAACTCTTTGCAACTCAAAACCACCGTCTTTGAGATACCATTGGTTATGTGGAATGATTTCCATTTGACCTGTTTTTAAATACCGATCAAAGTCAGATATAGCTCCTCTCAATGCGTCCTTAGCCTTTTTTTCGTTAAGAGGCTCGGAAGTTACCCACACACAGAGCTCATTGTTCTTCAGACCAGCTTTAAAATAGGGAACCAGAATATCAATTAAATCTTCTCCGGTTTCGTAAAATAGACAAAAATGTGAACCCCAAGGCACATTGCCTAATATGCCGATTCCTGTTTCTCTACCAGCTTGTTTTATCTTTTTGATTGGCATCCTTGCGAATATCTTTCAATCAGTATTGGTTATGCTTCTCTTGAAAAGAAAGACTCCACAAATCCAGAAAAGTGCAAAGATAACATGCGAAAAAGCATCCCCAAAGTTCCTTGAGGGATTCTACCATTTATGCGCCCCCAATCTGGACTTCGAAACCAAGCTTTTTAAAGCACTTAGGTAAACGTTAAACCCGCAATATACCTATTTGCAGCCATAGCTATCCCCAATACATATATATCGGATTATATGGCTCGAAAAAAACAGAGAAAAATGAGTTTTTCGACTGACACACCTTTTTTCTATCACCAATTTGAAGGCCAAACCAAACCTTAAGGCAGGTTGATAGCATAAAAAAGCGAGGTGATTGGACCATCTGGGGGCAAACCAATTGGACCATGCTGCCTCGCCGAGGTTTTAAGTCGTTGAAAACGATATTCTTTTCTGACTGAAACTGTTTTTGTTATAGAAAAACCAATATCGGTCAGTTAAAGACCGTTCATTTAACAAATTGGGGAAACAATGGCAACTTGCTGATAATCTTATTGGCAGGCAGGAGACCAAAACACTTTAAATCCCCCCAAGCAAAGGATTGAAATTGAGGAAGTATAAACATCATTTTTGTAACCATTGCTCTACTGGCAACTGATTCACGGATTGGCGAAGCACGGGATCAACATTTGTGTAAATTTTATTTGTAAGTGTCGGCGATGAATGTTCTAAAAGCCGCTGTGTAACAGCGGTAAATACACCGTTTTGAGCAAGCATGGAACCAAAGGTCTTACGTAAATCATGAAACTTTAGGTCAGCTAATCCTGCATCCTCACAAATCTTTTTCCACCGCTTGTGGCTGAAATTGTCATTGAATAGTGTCGCCTGTTCGGAATTCGATCCATTAAGACACTTCTTCAGTTCTGCCATCACTTCAGCATGCACAGGGCGAGAGCCCATGCTTTTGCCGGTTTTTTTGCTCACCGTGGTTATACAGTTCTTCATGAAGTCGAGGTCACTTATTTTCAGTGATTCAATATCACCCCGTCTAAGACCAGTACCTAAAGCCAATAAGATTCTCATTTTTAGAGTTTGATAAGGCTCTGCCGCAGCCAGTAACTTTTTTATCTGAATATCGTTCAACGATTTCACTGGCCTTTCCTCTTCTTTCAATTCCTTGATTTTTACCGCACCGTTTAAATATCTATTTTCTCTGCACCAGTTGACAAATGTTTTCAAGTTCCTGATGTCCTTATTGAGCGTTGGGCGTTTTACTTCGCTTCCTCTTTGGAGTATAAATTTGTCGATGACATTTTGGGTGATCTGTTTTGAATTACATTGTCCTACGATCCGCTCAAAGTTTCTCAGGGACAAGGCAATTTCATAAAGCGTGCCTTCGGTGACACCCTGGACTTTTTTGGATTCCCGATATTCATCAACCATCTGCTGCCAGTCAGCTGCCACCATACCCGTGAATACGTCTGAATTCAACTGAGTATATCTGATCTGCTTATAATGTTCCGCCAACTCCTTGCTTGGCAGAGCCTTTGCTTTACGATTTCCGCTCTCATACCAACCGACCCACCAACCATTCACATTTTTCCGCTTGTAAACCCAAACTTTTTTCATAATATTTATTGTATCGTAAATATAGGGGTGCGAATCAAGCAGGAAAGAAGGCCGAGGTTCATGCAAATCGGTAACAAAGTGGAGACATGTGGCAAGGTGATCGAATCGCACGAATTGCAAGAGTTTATATTACAAAGGTTTATGGTGCTGATATGTTTTTAGCACTCGGATATATAATCTGGTTGACTTCGTTGAGTTGTACTGAACATCAGAGAATCGTCTTATTGGTCAACAGATTTAATAGACTATTTACGCTTAAAATTCCCATAAAAATTTTGTTTTTGAGCTGAAATTTGTGGTTGGTTTTGCCTCATATCTGTAAAAATTGCTTTCAGCGGAGACAAAATGGTGTCAGGAATTCGTGTGAAATATCGTGACAAAAACAATTACAAATAAGCAGTATATATTACTTATAAGCTATTTTAGCCAATCGGCAGCTAAGATAGCTAAATCTTTTTCATTGACAATATCATTCGGATCAGCAACATCAAACAAAGAATTATAGTTACTGTCACCTGGTGAACTTTGCCAGGAATTAGCAAAATGAGCAAAATCTACAAAGTTGATCTTATTGTCAAGATCGAAGTCTGCTTTGGACTGTGAAGACAGTTTGATAAGTTCAATTCCATTGCCTGTGCCGAGATTTCGCGAATACTGTTTATCAATAGGATTATTCCAGTGCTCATGTACACCCAGGCTCTGCAGATTATTTCCGTCATTATCGGGATCATAGAATGTCCCTGAGTCTGGCAGATTGGCAAGTGCTGCTTCATGCAGATAATCCTCAGCGCCACCTTCGAGATCCGCCTTTGCAACGACATGTGGCCATTCCTCTAAAAGAAAATCATATCCTACAGAATCAATAGCAACTGGATCTAAAGAAGCAAAAAGACTGCTTGGCCAATCACCTTCATTACCATCACCAAAAGGTTCCATTAGCCATTTATACGGGTGTGAATCCCAGTAATAGCCTCCGAAAAGACCATCAATCAGATACAGAACCGTTTTGTCACCAAGGTCAGGGTGCCCCATCAGATCAACCAATGCCCGATATTTTCCCATTCCCGGACTCCATCCGGACAGCGCAGCGGTGAACCGTAGTGATTTTTCGCACACAACGTAATCCCCGCAGAATGTCCCTTCAAAACGGCAAAATTGATGATGTAATCAGCCTCTGCAAATGAAATCGGTAAATAGTCTGGAACCTTGCCGTTTGCATCCGGGATGCTCCAATAAACAGGCACACTGGAAAACTCGGCGCGGATTCTGCCCGATACACCGAAATTGTCCAGATAGTTCACATCCGGAAATTCCGGATGCAACATATTCCAGTAAAAATTCGGCACCATCCCGGTCGGATCGCCGACTGTAATTTTGTTAGGATCTACACCAGCCTTATTGACAAGCTGCCGTAGCAAAGCCAGAATCATTTGCGGCGAATTATCGATCCGGTTCATAATGCTTGCCTTCTTATTATATGTCACCGGATCGACCTGCTGACTCCTGGCATTGCAGGTTGTAAGATTGACTTTAATTGAGACCTTTTCTCCGCTTTGATAGCCGACAGCACCTTTACCATGAGACTGATTAAAGTATTTGAAAATACCATCCCATGCTTCTTCTTCTGTACATTTACCTGAAAGCGATCGTATTGCCTGTGACATGATCTGTTCTACAACATCCAGATTTGTATGGTTGCTGTCCCACCAAGGCTCTTCTGATTCATACCCGTCCCAGTCTGTCGCGTTTGGATCATGTACCCAAACCACTCGGCCTGAATGGATACCACGGGCAACTCCAATAGGATCATTTGGAACAAGGTCGTCAGCTAATGCTGTCTTTTCTACGCTTGTAGTCAGGGACATCCAGATAAGCCCAATGCTCACCGTAATGAGGACGCCTGCAATCAAATAACGTGATTGGCTGAGGAGTCTTCTTGCCTTTCGCATCGCAGATATCGAGCCAATTATTCCAACGAGCCATATAACAAAGGATGATGCAAGAGGAAAGGCGACTCGCTGGCATGGATATGCAGCCCGGCTGGGCTTCGGAATAACACGGATTAAAAACCAGATAAGACAAATCAACCCTGCAATTGGAAAAATAATCTTAAACCAGCGAGACCAACGCTTCATTCTCAACTCCTTCCTTGACAGGAGTCACATGTCTACACTTTGATGTAACATTCCTACCTGCCCCGTACCCAATATTGTAGAACAACTCCTGACTGCTCTCAAGGAAAATTTTACTCTGGCTGCTCTTGCTCAAGCCAATTGTCACAGAATATGATCAAATCCCACCAGTTTAAGATGCAATTTCTGTCAAAATCGCCCTTCAAATCAAGGCAATGAGGTACATTGCAAACCTCAACCAGCTTATACTGGGCAATGTTATCAGCAATCCTGTATTTTCTGATCATCAGATTTTCTGAAAGCATTCCAAAACCAACATCTGACCATCGTGTATCTGCCGCGACATCAAATCTAACAATATCGTTTACATCAAGTTCGGTTGTTATGATCTGCCCACCAGATAGGCCGCCATAATTATCAAACTGCTTAACGCCAGCTTCATAAATGATAAAATCGCCGCTGACTTTGACTGCATATTCAAGGTCGGTACTACTGATGTTAGGTTCTCCAAAACCCAACGTCGCCCAGCCGCCACCGTTTGTATTTGGAGCAATGTAATATTGCTGTGCGACTTCCTGCAAAGAAGTATAATCGCCTCCAGCAGCATCACCCTGGCTGTAAAGTTCAAGCCTATCACTTGCGTTCCAGTCGTTGTAGTCATCCAGCAAAACATGATTAATATCTTCGACAATAACGGCGACATATATTTTATCTGTATCCGAATTCCACTGTAAAGCAAATCTTGATTGTAATATATCGCAAGGATCGCCACTATAAACTTTATCCAGCTCTATCCATTCAACATTCCCAGCCCAATCGCTGAGGTCTCCATCAACAGTAGCCTGCCCACGCGGGATAGTGTAAGAATTGCCACCATACCAATCTTTAACGAACAACGCATAGTCCACAAAGTTGGTTATATTATCACAGTCAAGATTTGCTACGTTACCAATATTTGAGGGAGACATGCTTGCCTCTGGTGTTCCGCCATAGGCGCCCATATTTATTCGTTTTCCGTGCGGCAGAACTCTTCTGTCCAATCTGATGAAGGATTACCTGCATCAATGCAGGGGCTATTCACATCATCATAAAGCCAAGCCTGGCAACTTGGGTCCCTACGACCATAGAAAGATTTCAAATGATAATCATCGTTATTTGAGTCGGCAAAGCACGGATCAGCAGAGATATTGTAGGTTCCAGGCCAGCTTCCTTGCACATCGCTATAATTAACATTAGGTTCAGCAGATTCTTCTGCAAATACTTCCTCAGGGGAATCTATCCAGAATACTGAATTTGTTATTACTGGATTGGTATCCGCCCCGCAATAAATGCCACCACCCTTACCATACCCGTGGCCGTAAATCTGCCCCCAACCTGTCCTATTCCCACTTATGGTGGAATTAGTTATGATGGGATTACCCTGAATCACGTAAATACCACCCCCAGAACCACCATAACCATCCCCGCCACCTGTCGAATTCTTTATCACTAAACAATTTGTAATGGTTGGTGAACTACCAGCACAATATATGCCTCCGCCATGTCCGCCAATTCCCTGCCCAAAGCCACCGCCGTAAATCGCAATTCCAGTAGAGTTGTTACCTATCGTGCAATTAAGAACTGTTGCACTTGAAGCGGAGTCTAGACAAAGTCCACCTCCTCGGCCACCACTGCCTCCAACATGACTTCCTCCAGTGCCATCGCCGGTCTGATTCCAACTGATGTCGCAATAGGAAATCGTCGGATTGCTGCTGCTACTGCAGTAAATCCCGCCTCCATTTCCTCCGTCCCAATGAATCGTGGTTCCCGGACCGCCCACTGTGTGAATATTATCTTTAGTTGAGTTATACCTGACAATGCAATTCATAACTCTTGGAGAAGCAGAGTGGCAATAAATTCCGCCACCATCATCACTCAAATTGTTTGTGATACTGCAGTCAGTAATAGTTGGAGAAGCCGATATGCAACTAATCCCACCGCCTTGACCACCTAAACCATTAGTGATTGTGAAACCGGATAAAACGCAGCTTGTTTTTTCATTGTAGTTAAAGGTAACCACAGAGCCATTCCGGTTGCCATTTATGACCGTATTGTCAATAACGCACGGATCTTTCGGATCTCTGCTCGTTAGAGTAAAGTTTCTTCCGTTAAACTCCAAATTTTCGTAGTACCTGGCCTGCCCCTGTTTTATGTACCAGTTGTTATGAGAGTATATCACACATATTCTCCTTGTCTTGAGGAAGGCGGAGCGTAGCGGAGCCTTGCTCAAGACACTTCGTTGCGAATGCTGCCGGGGCCGTATAATCCAAGCTGCTGTGCGGCCGGTAATGATTATAATCCATCCGCCAGCGATCCGCAACATATCTCAGTTCATCAATATGCAAAAACAATTCCCTGTTCAATAATTCATCTCTCAGCTTGCTGTTAAACGACTCAACATAACCATTCTCCCATGGACCGCCTGGGGCGACAAATAACGTATCAACATCAGATGCCTTAAGCCATTTCTTAATAGCATTTGATGCAAACTCAGGGCCGTTATCACTTCGAATAAATTCAGGTTCACCTCGTACCGCAAACAAATATCTCAGCACTTCGACCACGTCTGGTCCTTTGATCTTTCGATTGACATCAATTGCTAAACACTCTCGGGTAAATTCATCGATCACAACCAGCAGTTTCATCAACCGACCGTTTTCCAGTTTTTCTAAAAAAAAGTCATAACTCCATATATGGTTGTAATACTCGGGCCTTTTACGATTGCAGGCATTCTCACTACAGCCTATATAAAGCTTTTTATGCTGCTTCCTGCGTATTTTAAGGCCTTCCTGACACCAGAGCCTGTAAACTCGCTTGAAGTTTATAAACCATCCCTTTCCTCTAAGCTTTATTGTTATCCTGCGATAGCCGTATCGAGGATGCTTTACATGTAAAACGAGTAAATCATCGATCACCGGCTTATCCTTATCTGGCAATCTGGGCTTATACCTTTGGCTGCTTCTGGCTTGCCCTAATACTTCACAAGCCTTACGTTCTGATGCTCCCAGCTCTCGGTGAACCTGTTGGACAACTTTCCTTCGCCGGGCCGGGACTAAAAGCTTCCCTCTGCCGCTACTTTCAATATGGATATATCAAGTGCCTGGTCAGCTACGAGTCTCTTTAGCTGGGCATTTTCTTTTTGAACAGCCCTTAATTGCTTAATCATATCAGGGCTCATACCGCCGTACTTCTGACGCCAGCGATAATAGGTTTGCTGACTGATCTCAATCTCTTTACAAACCTCTGGGACATTCTTGCCCTGACCGATTAACACGTCTGCTTGTCTCAACTTTGCCACGATCTGTGGCCCACTGAACCGCTTTTTCATAAGTATAACCTCCAAAATTTAGTGTTAATAATATACCAAATCTGTCGATTATACTCTCACTTTAACTGGTACAGTTTTTGGGGAGCAGTCCAGGTTAGCTGCCTGTGGCTTACATCCGAAAGTTGCACAGGTCATAATGAGGCATAGCGATATAAATTTAACAATGTCTCGATATACTCATATTTTCCGAGGACAGGAATCTGAAGCAATTAACAAATTGCCAGACTTATCATTTCCAAGCCAAGAGAAGCAAAAGTCTGCTGCTACAGGAACAGATGGAAAAGGCGTCTTACCGGAAAACTTACTGTTTTCTTGCAGACAAGGGCGAATTTCGGCGAACTCCGACGAATTACCACAGAGATGTAGAAACAAAGAAAAAGCCCCGTTTCCAGCTCAAAATCAACGATTTCAGGCCAAAAACGAGGCTTTTCCACAACGAGGCCGAAGGGGCTCGAACCCTCAACCTTCGGATCGACAGTCCGATGCTCTAGCCAATTGAGCTACGGCCCCGATTATTTCCAAGAAGTTATCATAACAACATAGAAATTGTGTTGCAAGAGCTTTAGAAGCAGAAATATTCAAAATTTGCAAATTATGCAGCCATCAAGGCTTATCCATTAGCCGCCGCAGTATACAATCAGGAATAAAAGCAATACATAAAAAGCAAGCTGAGTCATAACTCAATCCGATATACCAATCAACAAATTTAAAAAAACGAAACCAAAATCACGCCAAAAAGCCTTTAGAGATAATAATAAAGCTGAGTAGATGAATTTTCAGCACTAAATCCTTGTTTTTTCGTAAAAAATATGATATGATTCATTTTTTGGAGCATACGAAGTTATCTCAGTACCTATATGCACCAAAAAGTGCTATTCTTATAAGGAAATACAAAATGATAGAACATACAAAAATTCAAAATTGTACTGAACTACCGACAAAGGCTCTTATGCATTTGAGCCAATGAAAAGAAAATTCACGGCTTTTTCTGTCGTTTATTAGCCGGACAAGATATTCGATGTTAAACAGGCTTCAAAGCTATGAATTCAAGAATGTCACTGCTCGCCCTCGTACTTGTTATGTTTTTATCTTCTGTTGTCCGTGCGGATTTGACTCACCGCTACAGTTTCGATAACGGAGACACGAGCGCTATCGACTCTATCGGCTCTCAGCACGGAACATTAGAGGACAATGCATACATAACCGACAACGCTGTCCAGCTTGATGGGGCCGGAGATTATGTAAATTTACCTGCTGACCTGGTGACCGGCTACACAAGCCTTACCATCGAATTCTGGTTCACCTATACAACTGCCGCCACCTGGGCGAGAGTCTTCGATTTTGGTGATATCAGCGGTTCTGCCGGCGCATATTATCTCTTTTACACCCCTCAGAGCGGCTCAGGCACTTCGCGGTTAGATATTTCAGATGAAAACCCGGGATATAATCACGAAGAATTTGTGGACTATTCCATTCCCGTTGCGACAGTACCGGTACACGTAGCATGTGTTTATGATGACGAAAACAACATAATGAGTATTTACGTTGATGGCGAATACGCCAGCTCCTCACCGGTATCTATCCCCTTATCGTCGCTTAATAATGTATATAGTTTCCTGGGCAAGTCATTATACAGCGGCGACCCATATCTTACAGGTTCCATCGATGAGTTCCGTATTTACGATAGTATTCTCGAGGACTGGGAAATTGAAAATAGTTTCAACCTTGGGCCTGATTCTCCCTATGCCTCTTATGCAGCCAGCAATCCCAATCCTCCGAAAAACTCGAATAGTATTATACTCCCGATAGACCTTAGCTGGTCTCCGCCGGCTTTGGAAGTCCCCGACAGCTATACCGTATATGTAAGTGACAATACGGATTTCATTGACCCACAGATTATACAGGTACCTGACGGCAACAGCTGCACACCTGAACTGGATTACGGTCTAACCTACCACTGGCAGGTTGATTCACATTTCGGGGAAGAGACCTACTCAGGAGCCGTCTGGAACTTTACCACCTGTGCTTTGGCATTAGACAGATCTCCCTTCGGTGATATAAACCATGACTTTCAAGTTAATTTGCCGGATTTACTAATTGTGGCAGAAGATTGGCTGGCTGATGAGAACAGCCCAGCAAATCTGGTCGACGGCGGCTATGAAGGTATCGGAGTCGATAACATAGATTTAGCGGCACTTGCAAACAATTGGCTGGTATCCGGGCCATTGCTGTTCATTAATGAGTTTATGGCTGACAACAAAAATTATCTCCATGACAACAATGGCGATTATGATGACTGGATAGAAATTTACAATTGCAGCAGTATAACTATAGACCTAAGCGGTATGTATCTGACCGACAATCTTGAGATGGTACCACAATACCCGAACACGGGTATCTGCTCTTCTGGGCCGATGAACAGCAGGAACAGGGCGCCAACCATACTAATTTCAAACTCGACGCCGACGGAGAAGAAATTGCTCTCTTCGATACCGACGGCAGCACACTTCTGGATAGTGTCGTATTTGACCAGCAGTATATGGATTTATCTTCTGGACGTTACCCCAACTGTGGACTCGAGTGGCGTTTCTTCAATCCGCCTACTCCCTTGGGATGCAACTGTCAGGGATATTTAGGTGTTGTTGCAGACGTGGAATTCAGCGTCGATGGCGGTTTTTATTCCGACCCGGCAGGTTTCAATGTTTACATAGGATGTGACACACCGGATGCCAATATATACTACACGACAGATTTCACAGTACCCACCGAGAGCAACCAGTTATATACAGGCCCGATACATATTGACTCAACCACCTGCTTAAGAGCTGTAGCTTATAAAGCAGGATGGCTTAACCCTCATTC
>Ga0315551_10003442_pt1 | contig 11274 bp, 9 predicted proteins | sample SalMarSW160290MG_FD_203678 | JGI IMG/M metagenome (GOLD analysis project Ga0315551, IMG submission 203678) | Salt marsh sediment microbial communities from the Plum Island Ecosystem LTER, Massachusetts, United States - Salt Marsh Sediment SW1602-90 ... | reverse complement strand
TCCTAGTTTAACCGCCAAATCAAGAAAAACTTTAGGTCGAAAAGTGAAAAAACTTCGGCGAGAAGGTCTTTTGCCGGCGAACTTGTATGGGAAAAAGATTAAGTCTTTAGCTTTAGAATTGCCGGCAGCAGAGTTCCTTAAAGTTTATGAGCAAGAAGGGGAAACGGGCTTGATTGATTTGAAGATTAATAGTCAGACCCACCCGGTTTTAGTTCACAATCTTCAGATTCATCCGGTGACGGATGAACCGCTTCATGTTGATTTTCGCCAGGTTTCTCTAACTGAGAAGACAACGGCTGACGTGCCGATTGAGATTCGGGGTGATGCACCAGCGGTTGAGCAAAAGAAGGGGATTTTGATTCAGCCTTTAAATGAGGTTGAGGTTGAGGCTTTACCTGCGGATTTACCTGACCAGGTAGTGGTTGATATTTCTAAGTTGGAAGAAGTTGGTCAGGCAATTACGGTTGCGGACTTGGTTTATGATAAGAACAAGGTTAAGATTTTGGTTGACCCAGGTGAGACTGTCGTTAAGATTAATCCTTTAGAGGAAGAAGAAGTGGTGGCGCCGCCGCCAACTGAGGAAGAGGTTCCGGCTGAGGGCGAGATGCCTGAAGGCGAAGCGCCTGTTGAAGGAGCGCCGCCAGTCGGCGAACCAGTTGCAGAGAAGAAAGTGCCAGCCGAAGAAGGTCGTCGCCCTGAGCCCGCCGAAGGGAAGGCTCCGGAAGGGAAGCCAGAAGTAAAGGAAGTTGAAAAAAAAGAAAAGGGCAAGTAAACTGTAGGTAATGCCAGAGGAAACTCCACAACTACCCGTGAGTGAGCAGGAGGTGCAGATAGAAGCGCCAAGCTTCTTTGATAAACTCAAACTTCAGAAAAAGAAGATTTTGATTGGCTTAGGGGTGTTTGTTGGAGTTTTAATTCTCACAGGCGCTGTTTTTGGAGTCTACAAATATGCTCAAAACCAGATTCCTCTTGAAGAACCAACTCCTATGCCTTTACCCGCCGAAGTTTCAACGGAGGAGGGTGCCCCGACTACTGGCTGGGAGACTTATACGAATACAAATTATGGCTATTCAATTAAATATCCACCTGAATTAGAAATTAAGGAAATAGGTAAAGTTGACGAGAAAATAGTTGACCTGACTAATTTTATTTTATCTGGACAACAAAACGCTACAGCCTCAATTGTAGTTTTATCAACATCTTATCAGTCAGTTATTTCCTCCCTTGAATCAGAGTGGTGGGGAGGTACGCTTCAGTCGCCAAATAAAGTAGAAGATATAATTGTAGTCGGAATTGATGCTAAAAGGATTACTGGCACCCAAGTTCCTACTGGTTATGATTTATTTGAAACAATTTTTCCCAAAGGGAGTCAGACTTACAGGATTTCCTTTAAAATTGGTCCAGAAATGATGGAATTAGGATATGACGAAGACACTTTTAACCTCATCCTCTCGACTTTTAAGTTTTTAGAGGAGAACGAACAAGCGGAGGTGAAGGATTTTATAACTGCTTATATGGATGCAATTGTGGCCGAAGATTGGGATAAAGTAAAAAGCCATCTTGCGCATTCGTCACAGGAGGCATTTATTGAAACTGTCGCACCTTTAGTTATTAAGAATTATCAAGTTTTGACGATAACGGGGCCAGATGGGGAAGGAAAATATATTGCAATTGTCCGCTGTTTTGATAAAAATGGAGAAATTTTAACAACTCCATCTGGGGATGATCCTCAATTACAAATCCTCAAAGAGGATAATCGATGGAAGACATCGAGCTGGTATTTATTTCCTTAACTGGATCTCCTTTTAGGTTTTTGGATTAACGACTGCCTTTACTTGCTCTTGAAGCCATAGGTCTACCCAGGCTTCTAATCCGGGCCGTGCCATTACCTAGCCACGGCTTGAGTTTTTTCAAGGCCCTTTTATTATCCTGTCCTGGTTTTTTCTTTATTTCGGCCATATTGAAATAATAATTGGGTCTTTAGTTTTCTTAGGAAATTTCTGCCAGATTTCTTCGGTCACAAAAGGCATAAAAGGATGAAGGAGCTTTAGACAATTAAGATAAACATGACGGAGGACGGCGAGGATAATTTCATCGCCTTCTTTAATCCGTACTTTTGAGTACTCAAGATACTCATCGGCAAACCGATGCCAGAGAAAATGATAAATGCCTTCAGCGGCTAAGTCAAAGCGGTATTTTTCAATTAGCTTGGTGGTTTCTTTAACAAGCCTATTCAAATCTTTAAGAATTTCTTTGTCTTCCTTAGTCAGTTTCGCATCCATTTTAGAATTGTAAAAAGGTACTTTTTTCTTGCTCGCTTCTAAATTTATAAGAATAAAGCGGCCGATGTTCCAGATTTTATTGCCGAAATTACGCATTGCCCTGATTTTATCCTCAGAAAGAGCAACATCACTGCCTGGCGAAACCCCAATAGTTAAGGCCATTCTTAAAGCATCAGCGCCATATTTCTCAATCATGGGAAGAGGATCGATGACATTAGCGCGGCTTTTACTCATTTTTTGACCATGTTCGTCAACGACTCGAGCGTGAAGATGGATAACTTGGAAAGGCACGTCTTTAGCCCGATAGATTCCTAACATCATCATTCTTGCTACCCAGAAGAAGAGAATATCCCAAAGTGTATCCATGACTGAAGTGGGATAAAAGTATTTGAAATCTCGACTGTCAGGAAAGCCGAGAGTGGAAAGAGGCCATTGGCAAGACAAGAACCAGGTGTCGAAGGTATCGGTTTCTTGAAGGATGTTTGCACTCCCGCATTTTTTACAGGCTCCTTTCTCCAGAGAAAAAGTTGCCTTGATTGGCGCGGTTAATTGCTGTAAGCCTTTTTTAATCTCAGTGAAGCGGTGCTTACTTTTTAGTTCCTGATATTTTCCGGAGATTTTCTTTTCTTTTTCATCAATAAAATTAATGATAATTTCCGGATTGCAATCCAAGCAGTACCAAGCCGGAATTCTTGGTCCCCAAACAATCTGCCGGCTGATGTTCCAATCTTGAATATTCTCCATCCAGTCAAAATACATCTTTTCAAATCGTTTTTTAGGAACAATCTTAGTTTTCCCTTCCTTGACCGCCTCAAGGGCTGGTTTAGCTAAGGGTTTGGTTTTGACAAACCATTGGGGCATGGTTAGGGGTTCGATGGTGGTGCCACAACGGTAGCAGAAACCAACAGAATGCTTAAGGGGTTCGGTTTTAATGAGTTTCTTTTCTTTCTCTAGGTCTTCGAGGGTTTCTTTTCGGGCTTGATCGATATTCATTCCCAAATATTTTTGAGGAAGGTTAATCATTTTCCCGTCTTGGTCAATAATTTTGATAATTTCGAGGTTATTCCTTTGGCCGATTTCAAAATCAACCTGATCATGACCGGGAGTTACTTTTAGAGCGCCGGTGCCAAACTTAATATCAATCGCTTTGTCAGTGATAATGGGAATCTTTTTATTAATTAAGGGAATAGTGGCTTTTCGGCTCACAAGTTTCTGATAGCGCTTGTCTTGAGGGTGGACGGCCACGGCGACATCAGCAAAAATCGTTTCTGGCCGAGTGGTCGCAATTTGCAGAACTCCATAGTCAAGATAGTAAAGGAAACCTTCCTCTTCCCGATACCTGACTTCTAAATTAGAGAAAGCAGTGCCGCAATGAGGACAATAATTAACGATTCGTTCGCCTCGATAGACCAGGTCGTCTTGATGGAGCTTCTTGAAAGTATTCAAAACGGTTTCAAGAATATCCGGGTCAAGGCTGTAGTGGTACCGAGTCCAATCTAAAGAGAACCCCATTTTCTTCAGCTGTTTCATGTTGATACTCCGATTTTCTTCAGTGAAATCGACGATCATTTGATAGAGAGTTTCTCGGTCAAAATCGAACCGGCTTTTGTTTTGCTTGGCTAATTCTTTTTCAAACACGAATTGAGTTTCAATGCCAGCATGATCGCCTCCTGGAAGCCAAAGGGTAGGATCACCCAACATCCGGTGGTATCTGGTCAAAATATCTTCAACCGTAAAAAGAGCATGGCCCATATGAAGGGGATCATTGGCATTAGGTAGGGGAAGAAGAATAGTGAACGGCTTTTTCTTGGGATCGATTTTAGGGGTGAAATAACCGCCCTTCTCCCACATCTGGTAGATTTTTTTCTCATTTTTTTGAGGTTGATATGTTTTTTCCATTCTGGGCTTGATTATATCTGACTTGGCTTGAGTTCTCAAGCTGGGAGAGAAATTTCCGAGAGTGTTTTTGCTTGAGAAAGAGGATAAGGACCAATCTGAGTCCGGATAAGTTCAGCCGCGGTTGCTCCGCAGCCAAGTCTTTCGCCTAAGTCCCGAACCAAACTCCGGACATAGAAACCTTTGCTAGTTTTAAGGATAAGGGTTAAAAAAGGAATTTTGAATTCTATGATTTCCACTGAAAAGAGTTCAACTTCTTTGGGTTTTAATTCAGGTTTTTCTCCTTCTCGGGCGAGTTTATAAGCAGGCTGGCCTTGGAGTTTGATGGCTGAATAAATTGGGGGGACTTGAGGTTTTTTACCCAGGAATTCCTGAAGAGTCTTTTCTACTTTTGAATGAGTAATTCTCTTAATTGGTTTTTCTTCAATTATCTGTCCGGAAAGATCATCAGTATCGGTTTTAACCCCTAATCTAATCTTTACCCTGTAAGTTTTAGGTAGTTTTTGGAAGAAAGAGAGTTTTTTTGTACCCTTACCAATTCCAAAAATTAAGAGACCAGAAGCTTCTTTATCCAAAGTGCCAGCATGACCGATTTTTTTGATCTTCAAAGCTTTTTTAAGGAGATTACCAACTTGGGCAGAAGAAATGCCAACTGGCTTGTTAATTAAAAGAATGTTTTTCTCTAACATATTCTTAAACCAGGGTTGACTTTGACTTTTTCCCAGGGAACAAACTGAGGATTAAAATAAGCACAAGCAGCAATATAAGTGGCGTTGTCGGTGCAGAGCTTGGGTGAGGGGACAAATAACTGATAGTCTTGGGCTTGGACTTTCTTTTTCATTTTTTCTCTTAGGCGAGAGTTGGCGGCTACTCCTCCGGCCAGTAAAATCGTTTTGACTTGATGTTCTTGAGCGGCTCGGATGGTTTTGGCGACCAAGACATCAGTGATCGCTTCTTGGATTTCAAAAGCCATTTGGGACACATTAGTTTTCCTCTGGCCCTCCGAAGCTTTTGCGAAGGAGGGTTGTTTTTTAACTAAGTTAATAACGGCGGTTTTAAGTCCAGAGAAACTGAAGTCGAAGTTGTCCTCATTAATCATTGGCCGGGGTAATTCAGTTTTCAGTTTTCGGTTTTCAGTTTTCAGTTTCTCGGCCTCAGCCGAGATCGCTGGTCCACCCGGGTAGCCGAGATTCAGAACTCTCGCTGTCTTATCAAAACACTCACCGGCCGCATCATCACGGGTGCCGCCCAACCATTTAATTTTTCCATGGTCTTTCACTAAAACTAAATCTGTATGTCCGCCAGAGACAACTAAGCCAATAGCCGGAAATTCCGGCACTTTGTTCTTTGTTGTTTGTTCTTTGTCCTGCGAAGCTAGCCAGTTAGCGTAAAGATGGGCCTGGAGATGATTTATAGGAATAAGAGGTTTTTCCCAAGCATAAGCCAGAGTTTTGGCAGTTTCCACACCCACCAAGAGCGAGCCAATTAAACCTGGGCCATGAGTGACGGCGATCGCCTCGATTTTTTGATTTTTGACCTTAGCTTCTCTTAAGGACTCTCCAATTACCGGAATTATCCATTTTGACTGTTCTCGAGCCGCGATTTCAGGAATAATGCCGCCAGTCTTTTTATGTAACTCAACCGAAGAGGCAACGACGTTGGCAAGAATTTTAGTGCCATCTTTAACGACGGCGGCCGCGGTTTCATCGCAGCTAGTTTCGATTCCTAAAATAATCATAACTTCTTCATTATACCTGCTTAGAGTGATAAGATGAAGTTGATGGAGTTTCTTCAGCGATTAAAAACAAAGCATTTTATTGTCATTCTCTTCCTGATTGGTTTTGTTGTTTATCTCAATGTTCTTCCTAATGGTTTTGTCTGGGATGATGAGGAGCAGGTAGTCAATAATTTGATGATTCAGAGTTTTTCTAATTTACCCCAAATCTTTAAAGGCAGTACTTTTCAGACTGGCGGTGCGGGCGGTTTATCCGGGATTTATTATAAACCCCTAATGACCCTCTCTTTTATGTTCAATTATGGGATTTGGAAGCTGAATGCTTTTGGTTATCATTTGTTTCAGGTTTTAACTCATTTAACTAACGGAGTTCTTGTTTTCTTGCTTCTTAAGAATCTTTTTGGAAAGATTAAGGATGGTCAGATTTGGGCTTTTTTAGCGAGCCTAATTTTTATTGTCCATCCAGCCAATATTGAAGCCGCAGGCTATATCTCGGCCACTCAGGATGTTTTATATGTCTTTTTTGCTCTTTTAGCCTTGAATTTTATTTTTTGGAAATTTAAGAAACCTGGAGTCGAAGGTTTGATACTTGGTTTTCTCCTTTTCTTTTCCTTATTAAGTAAAGAAGCGGGGATAGTGATTCTCCCGATTGGGGTTTTACTTTGTTTTTGGTTTGTTAAAGAGAAATTAATGATTTGGCTGATCTCAGGAATAGGAGCCTTCTTAGGTTATTTTTTACTCAGATTTGGCATTGCTCAAGTGTTTTTAGGCAGTTCTTCGGTTGTGCCTATGGGGCAAGCGAGCTTGGTTGAGCGGTTGATGTCCGTTCCCTATATGTTTTTTTCCTATCTGAGAATCTTTTTCTTTCCTAAAGATCTTTTTACTGCTCAACATTTAGTGATTCAAGAAATGGGTGACTATCGTTTTTGGCTCTATTTATTAATAGTTTTAGGTTTTATCTTAGGGTTAGCCTTTATTGCCCTTCGAACTAAGTCAAAACTTTTTGCCTTTTTCATTTTTTGGTTTCTCCTCGCGATTGGTTTGGTCCTTAACGTCTTTCCTTTAGATATGACTCTAGCTGAGCGCTGGTTCTATTTGCCGATGATTGGTTTATTGGGAACGATGGTTCTTCTCTTGAGCTGGGGAATGAAGAAAATGAAATGGCTGGAAAGAATTATTTTACCAGTTTTTCTAATAATTGCCCTTTTACTAAGTTTTCGCACCATCGTCCGAGCCAATGATTGGCGGAACGGCTTGACCCTTTTCTCCCATGATATTCAATTTACCCCTGACTCTTTTGATTTAAATAACAACTTGGGCGTTGAACTTTTCCGAGCAGGCAAGATTAAAGAAGCAAAACCCTATTTTGAGCGCTCAATCGAACTCGAACCAAAGTGGTGGACACCTTACAATAATTTAGGCGTTTTTTACGAGAGAGAAGGGGATTTGGGCAAGGCAAGAGAGTTTTATGAGCAGGCAGTCGAGAATGGTAATTATTATTTAGCCCATGAGAATCTGGCTTTTATTGTTTTAAAAGAAGAGGAGCCAGAAGAAGCGATCAAGATTATTAATCAATCTTTGACTGTCCTTCCTTACAATCTTAGGCTTTGGACGGCTTTAACCTTGGTTTATTATAAGGGTGAACAGTTTGAAAAAGCCGAGGAACTAGCGAGAAAATTATATGCTTCCAGTCCAAATAATCAGACGAGGGGGTTGTTAGAAGCAATTCTTAATCGGAAGGAAATTGAATTTTAAAAAAGCTGGACAATTATTAGCTATGGAGCTATGGGTTCTGATGCTATTCGACTTATTCTTTCGGTTTCGGCTCCGTCAAAGCAGAATAGGGCTAGTTGGTTATTGACATTGATTAGATATTCTTTATTGGTTTCTAGCTGTTTACTCATTCTGTTTTCATCCCAGCCGCCAATCTTGATAAATTCCCACTTATCCGGAAGCCCCTGTTCCCTATCAAAAAGAAGAACATTCCAAACACCCTTTTCTTGATTAGCCTTGTCGACGGTGACAACTCGATGATGAAGAAAGATTCCTTCTCCAGCTTTAAGATAGCCTACCTGATAGGGGCTTTCTTTTCCTTCGCCTCCTGAGGGAAGACAAAAGAAGGGAATATTACCCTCAGAAATTGTATAGCCAGGAAATTGTTCTTCAACCATGCCTACTGCTAGATTTTCTCCTGCGGTGGCAAAGGCAGATTCAAGTTGATTTTTTAATTGACTGGTTACTGATTCAGAAATTGAAACGGCTTCAGGACTTTTTGGCTTACAAGCAGATGCTAAAACTGCGGTGGCAGTTCCCACAGCAGCCCTTTTCAGAAATTGCCTCCTGGTTAGTCTTTGGGCGGGTGCTTCGGTTTCTTCAGTATCCATTAAAATAATTTTAGTCAAATTTGATGAAAAAAGCAAATTCCGGACGACCAATTAAATTAATAATATTTTTTTAAGATTGGTGTATGTGGGTCCAGATGAGCCTAGTTCGCTTTGGTTAAGAGTAATTTCTTGAGTTAAAAATTCAAGTTTTTTGACCCTAACCCCTTTCAAGACACGAGTGAGATTTTGCCTTCTTTTAACTCTGCCTAAGGTGACATGAGCTTTGAAGGGTTTATCATCAAACCAGATTTTTTGTTTTTTAAGGTTATTGCGGATCTGGGTAGCTAGGAGACAGAGCTTTTTTAAGTCGCCTTGAAGGTCAACAAAAATGATTCTTGCTCTCTTTGGGTGAGGGAAGCAGCCTGGGGAATTAAATTCAAGCCGAATTGGCTTAATCTTTATTTCATCGAGAATTTTGTGGACAATTTCAAGCTGATTGTGGGTAACTGAACCGAGAAAAGCAAGAGTCAGATGAGTAATTTCTGGTTTTACCCAGGTGGCTTTGGCCCCGGCTCTTTGAAGCTGTTTCTGAATTTTAGAGATTTCTTTCTTGATTTCTTTAGGTAATTCTAAAGCAATAAAAACACGCATGGCTAGAATTCCTAATTTCTAATATCTAATTTCTAATGATTTATGGTCCTGTGCCCTTCAGGAACACGGCTTGCCAGGGACGATAGCTGGAATAGAAAGTTCGTTCTTGGAGAGTTTCTCCAGCCCGAACAACTTTCCAGTCAAAAGAGACTTTTGCTCCCCAGGCAGACCAATCGATTTGTTTGGTCGTTCCCGTTGGTAGAGTTGGGTCGTCTTGGTATAAATCTGGTGGTGGCGGAGTCTGATCCCAAATTCGAGATTTACTGATGGTTGCTTTTCTGCCATCTGAGGTGCCGTAAAACTCAAAAGTTAATCGATACTGGCTAGTATTGACATAGGCCTGAACCAAGATATGAGCCGGCGTGTCATTTTTAATCTTCAAGTCTGGTGAAGGTTCCCAGACGGTCGCATCGACTCCGACCTGGGAGTTCTGTTCGTAATAATAAACTCGGTAGGCATGGGGAGCTCTTTCTATGATGGGCAAGCCCGCTGCCAAGGCGGCCCGGAAAAAAGTGGTTGAAACCTGACAAACCCCGCCGCCGTCACCGAGAATGGTTCTGCCTTCCTTAATAATGTAGGCTTCTTTATAGCCGGTCGCTTGGGAAACTTCTCCCAAAGTCTGATTGAAAGAAAGAGTCTCTCCTGGAGGAATTAAAATGCCATTCAGTCGGGAAGAGGCGATTTGGATGTTATGAATTCTTGAGGCAATTGAACCTCGAAAGTAAGAAACGCCTTGTCCGAGTAGTTCTTTAATGCCTAAATCATTGACATCTTCGGTCTTGACCGTTGGCGGAGTTTCCCTGACCTGGAGGGTTAAAGTGAACTCTTTTCCTTCAGCTTCTTCAATCTGGTTTAAAATTTGATTAAGGTCTTTTAATGCTTGCTTCTCATCAATTTCGATTCCTTGTTGGCCGGGCTTGAAAACAAGGACCCGATTATTTTCGAAGCGGAAGGCAGCATTCTCTGGCGGTCGATTGACTGATTGACCAAGATTTTTCAGATATTCTTCGATTTTAACTTGGTCAAAACCGTTACGAAAATCAAGGAAACTGATTAAAATCTCTTGGTCGAGGTTAAAAACTTGGTTAGCCGCAGTAATTTTAATTGATTTTCCCAATAAACTCTCTGCCCGTTTTTTTGTCTTTTCAGTTTCTTCTTCGGTTAATTGAGGGTTGAGCTGGATGACCGGCAGGATAATCGGCTCGGCCTGATAATTTTGTAATTGCTGCTTGATTTGGAGGAGAAGGGATCTTTGGTCAACTTCCTGACCGGCCTTTCCTGGTTCAATCCCGACCAATTGACCATTGACTTTAATTTGCGGCTCAATCGTAGGGACGTAGATTTCGGCGGAAAAGGTGGCAATTTGTTCTCGGAGAGAGTCTTCATCGAGGGTATAACTGAGAGGAAGATTCAAGCCCTGATGCCAAGCCTGCCATTTAGTTTGGAGATTTTCGATGAAACTATCTTTCCGACCTGAAGAATAAGCTTTTTGGATAGTGATTTCTGTTTCGGGTTGAAATTTTATTGACTCAAAACTAATTAACCAGGGTTGGGTATCATATTTAATTTCGATTTGATGAAAATCTTTCTGACTGAGATAGCGACTAATTTCGGTTAGAGCTTGAGCTTGAGTTTGATTGCTGAGGTTGATACCCAAAACTCTAACCCCTGGATAAATTTGGTCCCAATAAGCCAAATGATAGGTGATAAAAGTGAGGAAAACAAGCAAACCCAAACCGCCTGGAAGACCCCAGGCGAGCTTATTTTTCCTTAACCACTTAACTTTTTTCTTCAGTCTCTTGAAATTGATTTCTAACATCCTGTATGATGGAATAAGCTAATTATTATCTTACCATGCCCGATCAACCAGATTATTCTCAGCCCGACTTAAAAAAAGATTTTCCTTCTGAACCACCGCCTCAACCTGGTCCGCCTAAAATTGAGGAATCGCCCCCTGAGCCTAGTCGAGAGGAGCCCCCTCAACCAGAATTACCGGTGGCGCCACCAACAACAGAACTCAAACCGCCCCCGCCAGTTTACCCCGAGCCTAGTCGAGAGGAGCCAACCAAGCCAGCTAGTCCTGATTTTCAACCGTCCAGTCCGGAGTCTCCGATACCTGGTTCTCTGGAAATGCCTTCCTCGGCGCCGCCCCCACTAGAACCCCTTACTTCAACTTTGACGCCTCCAAGGGCGATACCTCCCGAAGAGGCGGCTGCGGCTTTGGTAACGGAGGAGCCAGGCAAAAAGGGGATAAACACAAAGAAATTTTTACCTTTTCTTCTGGTTCTCATCATCTTTGTGGCTTTAATTGGGGTTGGTTACAAATTGATTTTACCCCGATTGATGAAAACTACCAGTCAAGAAATCACCTTAACTTATTGGGGTC
>Ga0315551_10003441_pt1 | contig 11275 bp, 13 predicted proteins | sample SalMarSW160290MG_FD_203678 | JGI IMG/M metagenome (GOLD analysis project Ga0315551, IMG submission 203678) | Salt marsh sediment microbial communities from the Plum Island Ecosystem LTER, Massachusetts, United States - Salt Marsh Sediment SW1602-90 ... | reverse complement strand
CTCTTTATCTATAACTAGACCCTTAATAAGTTCTGTATCTTCTGAAGAGCCACCATGCTTTTTTTCTCTTTTAATGTTTTCTGTATCTATAATATATTTTCCATTATCTTTTTCTGCAACTTGTTTTATTGCATTTACAACTAAATCAGCTAATGCTACTCCATAACCTGATGCTGCTGATTTACCACTCATGCTTGTGATTGCGACTTTTCTAAGTTTTTCAGTATCTTTGATATCTATAGGTGTTGAAAATTTATCAAGAATTTGTAATCCTTTTTCTTTAGCTAAATTATAACCTCTTATAATAACAGTAGGATGTACGTTTTGTTCTAATAATTCGTTTGCTTTTCTTAATAATTCACCTGCTATTACAACTGCTGTTGTTGTTCCATCACCAACTTCTTCATTTTGTGTTTTTGCTACTTCTACCATCATTTTAGCAGATGGATGCTCAATTTCCATTTGATCAAGAATTGTAACACCATCGTTTGTAATGACTATATCTCCCATTCCGTCTACTAACATTTTGTCCATTCCTTTTGGACCTAATGTTGTTCTTAGAATATCAGCAACTGCTTTAGCAGCAGCAATATTATTTTCTTGGGCACCTTTACCCCTAGTTCTTAGTGTACCTTCTGGTAACACTAAAATAGGTTGACCTTGCATTTGATTCATATTTACCATATTTTAACACCTCGTAAGAATTCAATATAAGTATATATTAAAAGTATTTAAATATTTTGATTTAATTTGTTTTATATTATTCTTTTTATATTTTTGATTGGTCTTCTGAGTGTATCTAAACTCAACCCTTCTTTCATCGCAGCTAAAATTCCTGCTGCTTCCAAATAATTATCTACTATAATAACACTTTTGAATTTCATTTTGTCATTTGTTACTTTTAGTTTTGTTTTATTTTCTTTTACAGCTATAATTGGTATATTTTTCTTTTCAGCAACTAACATAGGAATTCCACCTAAACTAGAGGCAGGAACAACTAATGCTGATATATCATCTATAGTAATATCATTATCTTCTACTTCTTTAATTTCTATTGGTTTTGGTGCTTTATGCAATCCTTGTAAAACACAACCCAAATATGCATCTGTAATCGCATCTGGAGCTGATCTTGGATCTGCTATACCACGATTCAACATTTGCTTTGACTCATAATAAGACAATATAGGAGCATGAGCAGATTGTATATTAAATACTTTTCCTATTGTATGAGAAATTAATGCTTCAACACCACCATAAGGATTTGCTCCTTTGCTTTTGAAATATAAATCCAAATCTTTTTTTGTTACATTTACTTTTGTAGCAATTGCTATTGCATCTGCTCCTTTAGCTATAAGTTCTTTAGCTGGTTCTAGAAATATATTAACATCTTTTATTTTGCCAATAAATGATCCTGTTTTTGTTTTGACTGCAGTTCCATTAACTGGTTTTTTTGTAAACGTATATCCTATTATTTTTATTCCTTTATTTGATCTGATTGCCTCGATTGTGTTAATAGCAAGATCTATTGGTTTTTTCTCAGGTAATTTATCTAAAATAACTCCTATTTTATTTGATTTTACAGGTCTTAGTCCAATATTTCCTAAAAATAATTGATCTAATAAAAATCCTTCAACATATAGAATATTTTCTCTTGCACAATTTAGCAAAACTCCATTCACAACATTAGGATGAGTTATAAGACAATCACATACACTCGCCATTAGATTTGTAACTGGAGTTGCATCTCCGACATATCCACCTATTTCTGCACCAATTCCTGTTGGAACTATATTTACTGCTATAAAATCTTTTTTCATTTTTTCACTCTGATTTTTTTCAAATTCAATATATTGGCTTCGACTATAATTTTATTTCTGTCTGCTTTAGAAATCGACCATCTTAGTGCATATTGATTTTTAGTTAGATTTTGTTTGAAATATCTAAGAATAGTGTCTATAAGAGATTTTTTCCTGTTCCTTTTTATTTTAAATCTTTTAGTTGTTATCATTTCATTATTTGATTTCTTGAATCGAGTAAACATAATAACTAATTAATTTTAGGAAATTTTAAATAAAAACAATATATTTTAATTTAAGTATCTTTTATTATAAGGTAAGAAATGGGACGGTAGCTCAGCCAGGTTAGAACGTTTTCGCGTGCTGAAAGCGCTAGTCTTATAAGGCAACTTGGCGTAAAAACTAGTGGTCCCCGGTTCAAATCCGGGTCGTCCCACTTTATTGTGATAATATGCAATTTACAAAAAGTATAGTATTTTATTTGATTATGTTAAACTTTTTTGTATTTTTTATAGAGGCTTTTGTTCCAATTGATTCTATCAGAATATTAGGACTAGTCCCAGAAAGTGCTATCTATCATGGAATGGTATGGCAATTTGTAACCTTTTTGTTTGTTCATGGAAGTTTCATGCACATATTTCTAAATATGTTTGTACTTTTTATGTTTGGCCCTACAATTGAAATGGAATTTGGTAGAAAGAAATTCTTAATATTTTATATAATATGTGGAATTGGATCAGCATTACTTCATATATTTTTAGCATCTGCTTATCCAGCATTAACAAATCCAGAAAATATTGCAGCTGCTATGACCACACCTTTAATCGGTGCCTCAGGTGCTGTAATGGGAATTTTAACTGCATTTGCAATAAAGTTTCCAAAAAGAATTATTTTCTTTAATTTTATACCAATGCCTGCTATAGCATTTTTAATTATATACGGAGCTATAGAACTTTTATCAGGAATATCTGGTATAGAAACTGGAGTAGCACATTTCGGGCATTTGGGAGGAATGTTGGCAGCAATTATTTTGTTGTTTGTATTTAAGTTTAAAGAACGTAAAAAAATAGATTTTATTTGGGAACGTCTATGAAAGAAAAAGAATATGAATTCTGGCTTGACGAAATAGCTAGAAAAATAATTGAAAAATTTCCTAAAGAAAAGACTATTCATTTAAATGGTGGTCTATCTATAAGAGGTCCTCAGCATATCGGAAGATTTAGAAGTGAAATATTAATTCAAGATAGTGTTAAAAAAATCATAGAACAAAAATACAAAAGAAAGGTTATACAATATCTAACTCTTTATGATATGGACGGCCAGAAAATAAAAGGAGTTAAAAAAGGATTTCCTAATGATAAAGAAAAACAACAAAAATATCTTGGTGTTAGTTTATTCAATATTCCAGATCCATTTGGTTGTTGTAAAAATTGGCAAGAACATTTCTGGAAAGATTTTGGTGAATATTTCAAAAATTTTGATCTCGATATAAAAATTGTAAAAACATCTGAGTTTTATAAAATGCCTGAAACAAAGAAAATAGTAAAATCAATTTTAAAGAACAGAAAAAAAGTTGTAGAACTTGTTAATAGATTTAGAGCAAGAAGTCCTTGGCCAAAAGATTATATTCCTGTAAATCCAATTTGTGAAAAATGTTTGAGTATTAATGACACTGATGCTACTGGTTTTGACTTAGAAAAATATACTGTAGATTATGTTTGTAATAAATGTGGTCATAAAGGAACAACAAGTCTTGAAAATGCAAAATTGAATTGGAGATTAGAATGGATAGCAATCTGGAAAGTATTAGATATAGAGTTTGAACCATATGGAAAAGACCATGCTGCAGCTGGTGGATCAAGAGAAACTTGTGGGATATTTTCGAAAGAATTATTGGATAGAGAACCTCCTTATGGTATATGGTGTGAATGGGTTAGTCTAAAAATGAAAGGAAAGGATTTAGGTCAAATGACTGCATCTGGATTTGTTGGTATAACACCAAAACAATGGTTAGAATTTGCTTATCCAGAAATTCTAAAATATATGTATATTGGAACAAGACCTCATACCGCAATGACAATTGATTTGGATAAGATATCAAATTATTATGATGATTATTACAAAGCTGAAAAAGTTTATTTCAATAAAGAAAATTTGAACACAAAAAGAGAAGAACACAATATAAAAAGAGCATTTGAGTTGTCCCAAATTGGTTCTGTTAAAAAATCTAAAATTCAATTAAATTATGAATTTTTATCACAAATAACTCAGATAATAAAAGGACAAAATAAAACAGAAAGAACCATAGAATTATTAAAAAAATTAAAACAACTTGATCATGATCCAGACAGATCTGAAAGAGAAAAAATTGAAAAATTACTTAATTATACAAATAATTGGATTAAAGAATATACTTCGGATAGTTTCAAGATAGAATTTTTAGAAACAGTTCCTGATGACATAATTAATGAACTTACAAAAGAACAGAAAGATGCGTTAGGTAAATTTGCTGAATTCTTGAAAGAAGATAGAAAAGAAGAAGAAGTAGTAAATGAAATGAAAAAAATTACAAAAGAAATAAATATAAGACCAGAAAAGTTTTTTAATGCTGCTTATTTAGTTTTATTTGGAAAACCACAAGGACCTAGATTAGTTCCACTTATTCAAAGTTTAGATAAAGATTTTGTTGTAAAGAGGTTTTTATTAGAAACTTAATTGATTTCCAATAGAAAATTTCTTTGATAAACCAGCTTCAACTTCTAAAATATATTTACATTTTTTCTTTGGATAATATAATTTCCATGTTTTAGGATCAAATGACATTGGTTTAGCATTTTCTATTATATCAACTATTTTCTTATTTTTGTCTATGAAAACTAAATCAATTGGAAATTTCATAAATAACATCCATATTTTATGATAATCTTGCATCCAGAATTTTAATAATAATCTTCCTTTTTTCTTGAACATAAGCCCTTTGGATTTTGATAGAAATGAATCTGCTAAAATAACATTTTTTATATCTGTATTTTTTGTTCTATTCTTTACTATCATAATGCTTAAAATTTATTTTTGAATTAATAATATCTAACTATGGAACTAATAAAAAATGAAAAAGTATTATCTCCAGAATATTTGCCAGAGATATTGCCACACAGAGAAACACAAATACAACAGATAGCAGATAATCTAAAGCCTGCTGCATCTGATAGAACTCCTCAGAATATGTTTATATATGGTGGTTCAGGAATAGGCAAGACTGCTTGTATAAAATATGTTTTCAGGCAATTTGAAGAATTTTCTGATAAAATAAAAACAATATACATCAACACTTGGGATTATAACACATCTGCTGCACTTATAACGAAAATAATCATAAGTTTAGGATATCCAATGCCAAGGCGTGGATTTTCAAAAGATGAGATAATTGAAAAATTAATAGAACTTCTGAAGAAAAACAAAGGGCTTATAATATGTTTAGATGAAGTTGACCAATTAGTAAAAAAAGACCAGAAAGCACTTTATGATTTATTAAGATTAAACCAATATATTGACACTCCAATTGGATTAGTTTTTATATCAAACCATCATGATATTTTTATTAATGTTGAACCAAGGATCAAAAGTAGTTTGGATATAGAAGAAATAGAATTTAAGTCTTATAGCTTGGAAGAAATGAAAGATATTATATCTGAAAGAATCAAAGATGCGTTCTCTTTTGCTGAGAATGGTGTTGCTCTTTTAGTTGCTAATTATGCCACGAATAAAGGTGATGTTAGAGCTGGGTTGGAACTTTTAAGAAAATCTGCTAGATTAGCTGAAGATGACGAAAAATTAAGAATCAAACATGTAAAAGAAATTTTGAAAAATATTTCTGGAAATGTTAAAGAAAAAATAATAAAATCAAAATTAGATGATGCTGAAAAAAATATATTAGATATTTTGAAAAATGAGAAAGATGTTACATCAATAGAACTGAATGAAAAATATAATGATATGTTTGGAGAAATAAGTCAACCTACTTTTAGAAAATATATTAAACATTTAGAAGATCTGAAATTGATAGAAATTAAGAATTCTAGAGAAAATACAAGAGGAAATAAATTTTTTATAAAATTGTTTGAAAAGCTATAATTTATAAATACATATAATAATATCGTATTTTAGTTAGAAAAGCGAGGTGGAGCAGCCTGGAGTGCTCGCAGGGCTCATAACCCTGAGGCCGGTGGTTCAAATCCACTCCTCGCTATTTTGATTTTAGCAAGGATTTGGGATATATTTTTTTATTGAATTTATTATTGAATTCTTTAAACGTTCATATTTGAGTCTAAGAGAATTTGGTGAATAAAGATTAATTTTTCCATTTTTAATGCAAATATATCCAATGACCTTTCCATCTCCTAGATTTAAATCATATGACTGTCTTTGAGATAATATTTCCATTTCTTCTCTGGGCGTCAAAACAGTGCCAGGTGTTAATCTTTTATTTTCTGGTCGTTCAAATCCAAGTGGAGGTAAATCTAAAAAAAGTTCTTGATCCATAGCATCATTCAATGCATTCGAAAAAGGCATATAATCATCTTCCTAATATAATTTTTTAATTTAAATTATCTTAAGCCTTTTGTTTACCAATCCCTAGAAAATCAAAAGCTGTTTTAACTAAATATTCTACAGGATCATTGTTAACTTCAGAAATATTATATTTAATTCCATATTTTCTACAAGCATTTCTCAATTCTTCACCATTTATTAAATTTAAATTATATCTTTCGCCTATTTTTAGAGCATTTTCAGAATAGCGTGAATTTGTAACAACTGAACCATCTTTTTGTCCTAAGTCGTCTAAGGCTAAAAGAAAATTTGACACATCTGCTTTTCCAACATAACTATTCGTTCTGAGTTTACATTCAATAAAATACGTTTCTTTTTTTCTCCATGATTTTTTCTTTGCTATCACATCTATTTGATGTATAGATCCACTTTTTCCTTCTAATATTATATCTTGTTCTGTATCAAAGCCCATTTTCCTATATAATTCAGCAGTAAGATTTTCTAATATATCTCCATTTTTCATTTTTGAATCAACCCTTTTTCAAATCTCCTTACAATTCCGTCTGTCATTTTTGTTTCAAGAGATTCAACAGTTTTATCAAAATAATGCTTGCCAATAATTCCAAATCCAGCTCCTAGCAAAAGAAGTAATAAATCATTAGCATATCCATTGTCTTTTTTAGATTTGGGTTCTAAAAGTTCCAAGTATTGATCTATTGATCTGAGAAAACTATCTTTGTAATAACTGTTTATATCAGCATAAACAATTTCCTTTTTCAATTCATATAATTCTTTTATTCTTTGTTTTTTATCTTCAGAGTTTTCGTTAAAATATTCAGCTGTTTTTTCTGTGATGTCTAGACTAACCAATCTTGATTCATATTGCATGATTTTTTCGAATATGTTGTCAATGTCTATCACCATAATTTGATTGCATCTTTAATTTTATTTTTCAAAAGTTTTCCAAGATAATTTTGTATGACATTTTCTGTTATATTATATTCTCCGCTTTCGCCTTTTCCAACTTCTTTTAATGCAATTGAAATTATATCAACTGTTCTGTCCCAAGGAACAGATCTAAACATATTGAAAAATTGCTTGTATTTTTCTGGTAATATATTTTCTATTTTATCAACACTGTCTATATCATATCTCCTTAAAAGTTCTGCTGCACCAGCTTCAATGATTTTCATATCATAGTCTTGCCCATCATCTGCATTTTTTGTATAGTTATTGAAAGCACCTTCGAATGCTTCAGCTGATTTTTTAATTCCATAAATAATTCCAAGTACATTACCAATTGGATTCTCTTCCATTCTGCCTCACTCTTTTTTCTTTTTTTGTTTCATTACTTTCTCAACACTTTTTTCTACTTTGTATCCGATTTTATCTGGTAGTTTTTCTAGTGCTGTGCATAATCTTGCATAATCTACAGCCTGTTGTATTGGTGTGTCTTGTGCAGGAACTGGATTTTGTTCATATAATTTTTTTGCAATGTTTTCACCTACTCTTTCTGACATTCCATCGACTTTTTTATTGACATATCCTTTTATTTTGTCACCACCAAAAATACCTAAGAGAAAACCAATACCACCAGAGATAAAATCTCTCTTTTTTGGAACGTATGTTTCAAATTCTGACATTTTTTACACCTCCATTTTATTTTCTAAAAAAATCTTTGATCGTGTTTTTGAATTTTACAGTAAGAATCACTCCAGCAAAGAATCCTATAGCGGCTAATTGTGACCCAGTACTATACCCATTATGTAACGAGTCTGCAGCAACATCTGATATCCTGTCTCCAATAGAATATGCACTACTTTCTAATCCAACCAGATATGGTACTTGCGATCCTATTTCTTTAACTATTCCACCAATGTTTCCTCCTATATAGCCTAGTCCAGATCCAAGACATCCTCCGGCAAAAGGAAGAAATCCCCAGTATTGTGTTATAGATTTTTTTATTCCATTATCTCTATTATTTTTATATATTTCTCCTCCCAATTTCTTCACCTCCAAACTCAAAGAGTTGTTTGGAAAAATCTGAAAATTTTCTATCAATTTCTTCTATCATAAGAAATAGCTCGATTTAAAATGTGCTTATAAATTTGGAACCTTATTTGGATGTTAATAGAAGCAAGTTTACTACTTTGAGCGGTTATAAAGAAAACTCATTTAAAATTGTAAAAGAAATAAATAGTATGAAAAAAGAACAGGTTGCAGCAATATTATATACAATATTGGGTTGCGTTGTTGGATATATATCATACTATCTAAAAAGCACTAGTATGATTTTCCTTTTGGTTTTTGGAATCTATTTTTGCACTTTGATTCCAATCACAAAAAAAGTAACAACAAAAAAGCTTGGAATATGGATATTATCAAATACTTTTATGACTTATATTCTTGTTTGGCTAATTGTTTATATCTTACTAAGCAACGCCCTCTAGTTGAGCTATATGAAGACACGAATAACCCGTCTAACTGTACAAGGATTTAAATCATTCAGAAAAAAAATATCCATACCAATCTTTCCAGGATTTAATATTTTCTGCGGACCAAATGGAGTTGGAAAGAGCAATATACTTGATGCAATCTCTTTTGTTACAGGAAGTGCATCAACTAAATCAATGAGGGCCGGTAGACTATATGAATTAATTTATCATGGACATAAATCAATTCCTCAATCAGATTATGCATCTGTTACATTATGGCTAGATAATTCTGATAATTTGTTTAATATGGATATGCCAGAAATTTCAGTAAAAAGAAAAGTCAACAAAAAAGGAGTAAGTACATATAAAATAAATGGAAAAACTACAACAAGAGAAAAAGTTCTAGAATTTTTATCATCAGCCAGAATTTATCCTGATGGATTTAACATAATCATGCAGGGTGATATTACTCAAGTAATAAAAATGACTCCTCAAGAAAGAAGGGAAATTATAGATGAGATTTCTGGAATAAGCCAATATAATGATAAAAAAGAAAAGGCGCAAAAAGATCTTTATAAAGTCGGAGAAAAATTAAAAGAAGTTGAAATTATTTTAACAGAAAGATTAGAAAGACTTCAACAATTAGAAACAGATAGAAATACTGCCTTAAGATTCAAAGAGTTAACTGCTAAATTAGAAAAATTAGAAGCGTCTCTTGCCCATAAAAAATTTTCAACTGAAGAAGAAAGATTCAAATCAACTGGACAAGAAATAGAAAATTCTGAAGAGAAAATAAAAGAGCTTGAAGGAGATATAACAAAACTTGAGAAAGACATAGAAAATTTAGAAAAAGAAAGAGAGGGGATGATAGAAAATATATTCATGAAATCAAAAGAAGCTGGAATAAAAGAAGAGATAGAAGAGATAAAAAATAAAATAATAAGAAATAAGGATAAAATAGAATCCAATCAAAGAGAAATGGAAAGATTGGATAATGTAATCGATAAATTGAAGTTAATATCAGATACTGGTTTTTCATTTAAGAGAAGTGTTAAAGAAATTTTAGGATTGAAAAAATCTGGAATATTTGGAACAGTAAAAGATTTAATTAAAGTTCCTAAAAATATTGAAACTGCAGTTGATAGTTCTGCTGGATTTAGACTACAAAATATAATTGTTGATAGATCTCAGACTGCAATTGATTGTATTAATTTCTTGAAAGCACAAAAGATTGGAAGAGCAACTCTACTTCCATTAAATAAGATTAGAAAAAGAGAATTAACTTTTGAACAAAAAAAATTATTGAAAACCCCTGGAGTTGTTGGTTTATTATCTGATTTGATAAACTATGATTTAAAATATTCTAATGCAATAAAACACATTTTTGGAGATACAGTAGTTGTTGAGAATCTGGGCATAGCAAGAGATTTGGGAATTGGAAGAATGAGAATGGTTACATTAGATGGTGATTTATCTGAAAAGTCTGGAGCAATGATTGGTGGGTTTTATACGAAAAAAACTGAATTTTCTTCTGCTGAAATAGATTCATATGAACAAAGCAAAAAAGATCTTGAAGAAGAAATTAATTTCATGAGAATAGAAGTTGGTCAATTAAATCAAAAATTAGATAAGTTAAGAGAAGGTGAAGAAGAAAGTGGTAAAGAAGTTTTAGATTTAGAAAAAGAAAGAAAGAAATTTGATGAAGATCTTGAACAAATGAAAATTAATAGAAATGAATTTTTTGAAGAAAGAATGAAATTACAAAGTAGAATTAATAGATTAAATATAAAAGCTGCAAGAACCGAAGCTGAAATGGCAAACTGGAAAATTGAAGTTGACAAACATAAAAAAACAGAATATATAGATGAAGACCCAGAAAAAATGGAAGAAGAAATGCAATTAATAAAAAATACATTAACTTCTTTTGGTTTAATAAATATGAAAGCAATCGGAGAATATGATGAATTTAAAGTAGAGTTTGATAAATTAAAATCAAAATATGATAAAATAAGTGATGAGAAAAGTTCTGTTGAAAATATGATGAATAAAATAGAGGAAAAAAGAAGAGATGTATTTTATACTTGTTTAAGAGTAATTAATAAAAATTTCAAAGAAGTTTTCAGGGAAATGACAAGTGGAAGTGCATCAATAGAACTTGAAAATCCAGTAGACATAGAAACTGGTTTATTGATTCAAGCAACTCCTGGTGGAAAAAATCTATTAAATATTGATGCAATGTCTGGTGGTGAAAAAGCATTAACTGCTTTGGCATTTTTGTTTGCTGTTCAAAAACATAAGCCAGCTCCATTTTATATATTGGATGAAGTTGACGCAGCTTTGGATAAAGTAAATTCAAAAAAAATTGCGAATATGCTAAAGAAATTTTCAGAACAAGAACAGTTTATAGTTATTACACATAACGATTACACAATAAAACAGGGTAATAGAATATATGGTATGTCTTTAGAAAATGGAGAATCAAAAATATTAGGA